>Ga0164241_10000037_pt1 | contig 349413 bp, 313 predicted proteins | sample OricomyardsoilBY_FD_108780 | JGI IMG/M metagenome (GOLD analysis project Ga0164241, IMG submission 108780) | Backyard soil microbial communities from Emeryville, California, USA - Original compost - Back yard soil (BY) | ecosystem: Environmental > Terrestrial > Soil > Unclassified | place... | reverse complement strand
CGCGCTGGACGCGGCAAATGCGCAACTGGCATCTCGCCAATGACGTCTATCTCAATCCGGAACGACCACCGGTGAAGATCGCGGCATAACTGATGACGCGACAACTACCTTGACGCACGCCGGAACAGGGGAAGCGAAGCAAGGGCTGCGCGGCACGATTTGCCATGGGCATCGCTTCGGCACCAGACCCCAGAAACGAAACATCCCGGACAAGCCGGGATGAAGCTCTTCGAAATGCTCTCCCCGCGCTGGGCACCGCGGGGAGAGAAGTCGACAGCGTTTCTAATGGATAGTGCGTGTTACTTATTTCTTGGCTCGTGATGTCTTGCTGGCGCGGGCAACCTTCGCTCCGGCAGCAATTTTCTTTACGGCAGCCTTCCTGACAGCTTTCTTGGCAACCTTTTTCACGACGGCTTTCTTGACGGCCTTTTTCACGATGGCCTTTTTCACGGCCTTCTTGGCAGCCTTTTTCACGACGGCTTTCTTGACAGCCTTTTTGGCTACCTTTTTCGCAACAGCCTTTTTGGCTACCTTTTTCACGGCAGCCTTCTTGACTGCCTTCTTCGCAACCTTCTTGGCTGCGACCTTCTTTACAGCCGCCTTGCGGACGGCTTTCTTGGCAGCGGTCTTTTTCACGGTGGATTTCTTGGCGGCCGATTTCTTGGCGGCCGATTTTTTTGCAGCGGATTTCTTGGCAGTGGCCATGGTTCTTCTCAGCTCCTCATCAGTTGGCAGTGGTTGCCCAGTAAAAGCGTGCAGGAACGCTTCGACCAACAAGTCGCTGTTGGTAGCGTGCCGAAGATTGTTCACCTGGCGGTGGGTTCGCAAATCGGAAAGACGCCGCAGGACATGCAGCGGAATCGAGACTGTGATCTTGCGTACTGCATTGGCCTTTTCACCGTGCTCGACATAAGGCTTGATGAATTTTGCTGTTGCCATAACACGCGTTCCCCGTGATCTGTTGCGAAAGCTATCCCTGAAGATTTCAGCTGTCAATTGATTTTAACCACTAAATGAAATCACCTCACGCACTGCAGGCGACGAGAATGGAACCATGAAGCACGTTGAAGAATATTTCCATTGATTGAAATAGGACGTCTAAACGTCTAAACGAAATTTCCAATTATTTCTTCATGCAATGAGTAAACTGTTATATAGAAGTACTTTTCGAGAAATGTCAGTGTCCGTTCAAACCCAACATGCAAAAAACTTCCGAATCAAGAAACGAGATCATGTCGTCTTCAAAAACACGCCGAATCCAGATGAACGAATGTCGACCGACGGTTTTTCAGACTTGTGTATAAGAAGTGACAACTTGCCTGGTATGGAGGGCGCTTCACGCTCGAAGCGTCGGCGAAAGATCATGCAGACATCAGCAACACATACGCGCACGATGGTCGTGCACGCATGCGAATGCATCGGATGACCACGCCAAACATCTCGCCACGCGGCTGCACAAACACCTCATCGCACCATCAGAGTCTTTGCAAAATTCACTCACGCTTGTCGCCTCGATCGAACGCAATCGACACATAGAAAAACCGGCCGCCTTGGCGACCGGTTTTTCTGAAGCCATCTACCGAGTTGAGATCAGTGATCTTCGTTCTCGATCAACTCCTGGTATTCATTTGCGTCCATCAACTCGTCCAGCTCGGCACGGTCGCTGGGTCGAACCGCAAAGATCCAACCTGCGTCGAAAGCATCCTCATTGATGGTTTCAGGGTTGTCGTTGAGCAGCTCGTTAACCTCGACAATTTCACCAGAGACCGGCGAATAGATGTCAGATGCAGCCTTGACGGATTCCACCACGGCAATGCCGACGCCGGTCTTCACTGCACTGCCGATTTCCGGCAGCTCGACGTAAACCAGGTCGCCCAACTGGCCTTGGGCATGGTCGGAGATACCCACGCGCACCAGGCCGTCGTCTTCGACGCGCGCCCATTCGTGGGACTTGAGGAATTTCAGATCGCCGGGAATCTCGCTCATGATTGGGTCCAGTAGTTGGTTTCGAATAGCTCAGGAGGGAATTCTAACGACTTCCGCCATGAGGAAAAACTTGTCGCATCATCAAATACCTTCACAAGGTTTGCCGTCGCGCACGAACGGATACTTGACCAGCCGCACCGGCACTTCACGGCCGCGGATATCGACCCGGATATTTTCGATCGAGTCCGCCGGAACGCGTGCGAACGCGACCGCCTTGTTCAGCGTCGGCGCAAAACTGCCTGAAAGAATTTCGCCCTCGCCACCCGCAGTAAGCACCTTCTGGCCGTGACGCAAGACACCTTTCTCATCCAGCACCAAGCCGACCATCACTCGTGGCACACCTGCTGCCTTCTGCTTTTCAAGCGCGGCACGACCGATGAAGTCACGCCCTTCGTCCATCGCGATGGTCCAGCTGAGGTTGGCCTCCCATGGCGTGACGCTTTCATCCATGTCCTGGCCGTACAGATTCATGCCTGCCTCAAGCCGCAGCGTATCGCGTGCGCCGAGTCCGGCCGGTGCCACGCCGGCAGCAAGCAGCGCCTCCCACAACGCGACCGCATGCTCGTTCGGCACGATGATTTCGAAACCATCCTCACCGGTATAACCGGTGCGCGCGATAAACAAAGGGATGCCATGCGGACCCTGCGCCGCTGCCGCGGAGAACTTGCCCAGCTTCTCGATACGCGGACGATCGACGTCATGCAGCAAGCCGAAAACCTTGGCACGCGCATTCGGGCCCTGCACCGCGATCATGGCAAAGTCCGGACGCTCCTTCACTTCCACATCGAAAGCCTTGGCGTGCTGTTCGATCCAGGCCAGATCCTTGGTACGGGTTGCCGCATTCACTACAAGACGGAAATGCGCTTCATCGAAGAAGTAAACGATCAGGTCGTCGATCACACCGCCGTCGGCGTTCAACATGCACGAGTACAAGGCCTTGCCCGTGACTTTCAACTTGTTGACGTTGTTGGCGAGCAGGTAACGCAGAAACTCACGAGTGCGAGCACCATGCAGATCGACAACCGCCATATGCGATACGTCGAACATGCCAGCATCGCGACGCACGGCATGATGCTCCTCGATCTGCGAACCGTAGTTGATCGGCATGTCCCAGCCACCAAAATCAACCATCCGCGCACCGAGGGCGCGATGGGCGGCATTGAGTACGGTTTGATCAGTCATCACGGAGTCGCCTGACGGGAAAAGTCTTCCATTATTACTGGCTGGCGCAGCCAATCCAAGTCAGTGGCAAACCCTGCCACTATCAATCGAGTACTGGATAGGCGGGTTCAGCATCCAATGTGGCAGCACAAACCGAGGCCAGCTCCAGCACGCGCAAATCCGAACCCCGTGCGCCAATCAGCTGCAAACCGATTGGCATGCCGTCGGGCAGCGTACCCATTGGCAGGCTTACCGCCGGGCAGCCGGACAAGCTGGCGAAACTGGTGAGATCGGCCTGCGAATCAGGCACCGGGCCATCGAGCGGGAACGCGCCTTGTGGCGTGGTCGGCAACACCAGCACATCGACCTGGGCAAACAACCGACGCATTTTCAAGGTCGCCGCATCCAGCACGCGGTCGGCGACGGCATAGTCGGCCGCACTCTTGCCTGCGGCATAGCCAAGCATCTGACGCAAGCCCGGAGAAACCGGGTGTGTGGCGTTGGCGAGATCATCGGCGAACGTGCCAAGCATTTCTGCTTCCATCAGCAACAAGCCGGAACGACGCGTGGCAGCAAAATCCCAGTCCGAGAAATCGACGCTGCGGCGATCACTCAGCGCATGCGTCAACTTATCCATCGCGGCTTCGAATACCGCGATAACCTCTGGCTGCACACCGACCGCGGCCAGATCCGGCAACACGCCGGCACGCAGGTTACCCGGCTCCCAGTCCGGCGGAGCAAAAGCCACCCGACGGCGACGCGAACGGGCGTCATCCGCGTCATAGCCAGCCAGCACCTGCAACAACACCGCCAGATCATCGGCGCTGCGCGCCAGCAGGCCAACTGCATCAAGACGTCGTGCCGCCGGCACCATGCCACGTGCGGAAATTTCGCCGTGTGTCGGCTTGAGTGCATAGACGCCGCAGTAGCTGGCTGGAATGCGGATCGAACCCAAGCTGTCCGAGCCCACACCAACCACCGCCAAACCCGCAGCGACTGCCGCAGCCGCCCCACCAGACGATCCACCCGCGGTATAGCCATGTCGATGGGGATTGTGGGTGGCACCAAAGTGGGGATTGTCGGTGGTCGCGCCCAGCGCCGCCTCATCCATATTGGTCTTGCCAATCAGCACGGCGCCCGACGCGCGCAACCGGCCGACCACGTGGGAATCGCTCCCCACATTTTGCTCGCGTCCGGGCAAGCCAGCACGAGTCGGCCAGCCAGCCATGTCTAAATTGTCTTTCAATGCCACCGGAATACCGTCGAGCCGACCGATTACGCCGTCGCGCCGGCGACGATCAGCCATTTCTGCCTGTTCCTGCATCATGCTCGAACTCAGTTCGACATAAGCATTGAGCGTTGGATTCAAGCGCTCGATCGCATCCATGTAGACATCACTCAATGCCCGCGGCTGCAACCGACCGACTGCCAGCCAGTGCAGCAGCTGAAACAGGCTGGCGCGGCGCATGTCAAAGTCGGCGATCGGCGGCATCGAATTCATGAAAACTCCCGGTAACGTAGCGCCAATTATCGCCGCCTGTGGTGAAGTGATTGCAAGCCATATTGATGATGCATTGCCGCAAGCGGCCTTAAATCGGACAATGCCAGTTCAATTCACGCTACCACGCACGCAGTCCGTGCCTGGAAAACCTTGCAGGAGTCCGCAATGAGCGAACGCGAAACCATGGAATACGACGTTGTCGTCGTCGGCGCGGGTCCGGCCGGCCTGTCGTTCGCGATTCGTCTCAAGCAGTTGCAACCTGAAACCTCCGTCTGCGTGATCGAGAAAGCCTCGACCATCGGCGCCCAGATTCTTTCCGGCGCGGTGATCGAACCGCAACCGCTGGACGCGTTGTTGCCCAATTGGCGCGACAACCCGCCGCCGATCTGCGTCCCCGCCGGCGAAGACGAGTTCTGGCTGCTCAGCAAGGATGGCGGACGCAAGCTGCCGGTGCCGCCGGGCATGCACAACAAGGGCAACTTCATCGTTTCGCTCGGCGCGATGTGCGCGTGGCTGGCGCCGCAGGCTGAAGCGCTCGGCGTGGACGTATTCCCCGGGTTTGCCGCCGCCGACACCGTGCGCAACGAAGACGGCTCAGTGGCTGGCGTGCGCATTGGCGACATGGGCGTGGCCAAGGACGGTACGCACAAGCCCGGTTACACCGAAGGCATCGACATCATGGCCAAGGTCACCGTGCTGGCCGAAGGCGCTCGCGGCAGCCTGACCAAGCAACTGGTCAAACGCTTCAAGCTCGATGCCGATAGCGATCCGCAGGCCTACTCGATTGGTATCAAGGAGCTGTGGCAGGTACCCGCCGGCCGAGTCACCCCCGGCAAGATCGTGCACAGCTTCGGCTGGCCTGCCGACAACAACACCTACGGCGGCAGCTTCATGTACCACCTGGATGGCGACCGCATCGCACTCGGCTATGTCAGCGGGCTCGATTACAGCGATCCCGAATACAAGCCATGGGAAGCCTTCCAGCAATGGAAGAACCATCCGATGATCAAGCCGCTGCTGGAAGACGGCACCATCCTCTCCGCCGGCGCCCGTGCCATCGTCACCGGCGGCTACCAGTCGCTGCCAAAAGTGGAAATGCCCGGCGCGCTGCTGATTGGCGACACCGCCGGCCTGCTCAACGTGCCCAAGATCAAAGGTACGCACCAGGCGATCAAGAGTGGCATGCTCGCCGCCGAACACCTGGTGGCGAATGAACTCAAGCCCGCCGGCTTCGACGCCAAGCTGCGCGGCTCCGACGTCATGGTCGAGTTGAAGAAAGTGCGCAACATCAAGCCCGCCTTCAAGAAGGGCCTGTGGTTCGGACTGCTCAACGCGGCGTGGGAAACCGTCACCGGCGGTGCCTCGCCGTGGACGCTGAAGAACAAGGCCGACTGGTCCTCGCTGCACAAGCTCGGCGCGCAGGAAGAGCCCAAACGCGACTACCTGCAGCGTACCCTGGCTCCGCGCGATCGCCTCGCCGGCGTCTACTTCGCCGCCACCGAACACGACGAAGACCAGCCAATCCATCTGCACGTGGCCGACACCTCGATCTGCATCGACCAGTGCACCACCGAATACGACAACCCCTGCACCCGCTTCTGCCCCGCGGGCGTCTACGAAATCGTTGACGACGCTGACGCCGGCGGCAAGCGCCTGCAGATCAATGCCGCCAACTGCGTGCACTGCAAAACCTGCGACATCAAGGATCCCTACGAAATCATCACCTGGGTCACGCCAGAAGGTGGCTCGGGGCCGAATTATCAGAATCTTTGATCGCCAGCCGCAAAAATTTCGACAAACTGATGCCATGTAAGGACCAACGCCCTGAGCAGCACATTGAGTTGGCACATTAAGCGGCTGCAATACCTTTTGCGTCGCGTTGGGGGAAGCATTGCGCAGCGAGGTGTGCGCGGCACCATGGCACGCGTTGCACAGGAATTCCGCTCCGAGGATACGTCTGCCGCAGAGTGGCATCTCTTCCCTCTTGATCCCTCGCATGCACTGCCCGAGCTACCGACGAGCCAGTCACCGTCGGTCTCGGTGATTATTCCCGTTCACGGCAAGATCGCCTACACGCTGGCCTGTCTGCGATCCATCGCCCATCACGGTGCCTCGGCAGCTTTCGAGATAATCGCGGTCGACGATGCGTCTCCGGATGACACGGCGCGCATACTCTCGCAGGTGCCTGGCCTGCGATTACTGCGCAATACCGAGAATCTCGGTTTCATTCGCACATGCAATGCCGGAGCAGCCGAAGCTCGTGGAACCCACCTGCTGTTTCTCAACAACGACACCCAAGTCACTGAGGGCTGGCTCGACCGACTCCTCGACTGCTTTGTGGAAGAGGTCGGCTGCGGTATCGCGGGCAGTCGACTTGTTTACCCCGATGGACGACTGCAGGAGGCTGGCGGTCTGGTATATGCCGATGCCAGCGCATGGAACGTCGGACGATTCGAGAAACGCGACGACCCACGCTTTCTCTATCGAAGGGACGTGGACTACGTATCCGGCGCAGCCATGATGATCGCGGCGAATCTATTCCGCGACGTAGGGGGATTCGACACGCGTTTCACCCCCGCATACTGCGAAGACATGGATCTCGCCTTCGCCGTGCGCGCTGCGGGACAACGGGTCATTTACCAGCCAGCGAGTCTGGTAGTGCACTGTGAAGGCGTCTCTTCCGGACTTGATCCATTCACCGGAGTGAAGCAGTACCAGATCATCAACCGTGAGAAATTCGCGAGCAAATGGCGAGATCTGCTGGCGCGACAACCACAACCCGGCACGCCCGTGGAACAGGCCATCGAGCATCAAGCGGCCCGGCACATGCTGATTATCGATGCGCTTGCCCCTGACCCCACGCGCGATTCCGGCTCGCTGCGACTGATGAACATCATGCGCCTGCTCCACGAGCAAGGCTGGCGGATCACCTTCATGGCAGACAACCGCCGCGCCAGTGCATCGGAAATCCTGCTGATGGGGCGCCTTGGTGTCAGGGTGCTATGCAAACCCTGGGCGCCAGCGCTTTCCACCTGGCTGGCAAAGCATGGTCAGGATCTGGATACCGTCATGCTCTGCAGGCACTACATCGCCGAACCGCATTTGCCCCTGCTACGACGCCTCGCACCACAGGCCAAGGTCATCTTCGACACAATCGACCTGCATTTCTTGCGAGAACAGCGTGCCGCAGAACTTGGCGGGAACGCTGTCTTGGCGAAACAGTCAAAGACATCAAAAAAGCTCGAGTTGGCCTTGATCCAGGCTGCCGACATCACCTTCGTGGTCAGTCAGGTGGAGCGCGACTTACTGCATCAGCTGGTGCCGGATGCCAAGGTGCACCTGCTCTCCAACGTGCATGAGGTCTATGGCCGCCAAGCCAGTTTCCATGAACGCCGCGGGCTAGTATTCGTCGGTGGCTTCGGACATCCGCCAAATGTGGATGGAGCGCGCTGGCTGGTCACCGAAGTATTCCCTCGCGTACGCGCCATTCGGGACGATATCGATCTGCATCTGATCGGCAGCGTGCCAGACACCGCCCGCGCCGAACTCACTCGCCCTGGCGTACAGATACACGGGCGCGTCGACGACCTCTCGCACTGGATGAATGGATGCCGCATCGCAGTGGCCCCGTTGCGTTACGGCGCGGGTGTGAAAGGAAAAGTGAATATGGCCATGAGCTACGGTTTGCCGGTTGTTGCCACAACCATTGCGGCCGAAGGCATGCATCTGATCGACGGTCGTGACGTACTGCTTGCGGATGATGCCGAATCATTCGCCGCCGCGATCCTCCGACTGCACGACGACGAGGCCTTGTGGGTAGCCTTGTCCGATGCCAGCCTTGCCAATGTACAGACCCACTTTTCCTTCGAGGCAGCCCGGAAAACCCTGCTCCAAGTGCTTGCCTGAAGTCGCTTTGACCCCAGTTTCATACCTGCGTTTGCGTCTAAGGTAGAATCGGTCTTTTACCCGGTGCCCTCAGGGTACCGCCAAGGCTAAGGAACCCGCAGATGAAGATTCTGGTCGGCTACAAGCGCGTCGTGGATTACAACGTACGCATCCAGGTCAAACCCGACGGCAGTGGCGTGGTCACTGATGGCGTCAAGCTATCCGCCAATCCGTTCGACGACATCGCGCTGGAAGAAGCCCTGCGTCTGCGCGAAAAAGGTGTCGCAGAAGAAGTCGTGATTGTTGGCATCGGCCCCGCTGACCTCACCGCGCATCTGCGCAATGGCTTGGCCATGGGCGCCAACCGCGCCATCCACGTGACCACCGCCGAAGCTGTGCAACCACTCACCGCCGCACGCGTGTTCCTCAAGTTGATCGAAAAAGAACAACCCGGTCTGGTAATCCTCGGCAAGCAGGCCATCGACGATGACGCCAACCAGACTGGCCAGATGCTCGCCGCACTGTGGGATCGCCCCCAGGCCACCTTCGCCAGCAAGGTTGAAATTGCTGACGGCAAAGCCACGGTAACGCGCGAAGTCGATGCCGGGCTGGAAGTGATCGAGGCCGAACTCCCCGCCGTGATCACCACCGATCTGCGCCTGAACGAGCCGCGCTTCATCAAGCTGCCGGACATCATGAAGGCCAAGTCAAAGCCGATCGACGTGATCGAGCTCGATTCGCTGGCGGTGGAAGCCCACGACCACCTCAAAACCTCGCATTTCGCCGCACCTGAAAAGCGCAGCAAGGGCGTGATGGTGAAAGACGCCGCCGAACTGGTCGCTGCACTCAAGCAGAAAGGCCTGCTCTAAACCATCCCATCAAGCCCCTGTGGGAGCGATTTCAGTCGCGACGCGCTCCTCCGAGAATGCATCGCACCCAACACCGCTGCCGCAGCAAGCCGCCAAGGAATCTCCTCATGAGCAAGATCCTCGTCATCGCCGAACATCTGGACGGCAAACTCAACACCTCCACCGCGCGCGCCGTGAGCGCTGCCGCCGCCGTCAATCCCGAATCCATCGACGTGCTGGTGCTTTCAGATGCTCCTGATGCAATCGCTGCTGAAGCAGCAACCATCGAAGGCGTAAGCCGCGTACTGAGCGTAGCCAAGGCAGCAAACGCCCACCCGCTCGCTGCCGTGCTCGCGCCGCAGATCGCCAAGGCCGCCGCCGATTACAGCCACGTCTTCGTGCCCTCCACCACCTTCGGCAAGGACGTCGCGCCGCGCGTCGCCGCCCTGCTCGGCGTGGCCCAGGTCAGCGACGTGATGAGTGTCGAAGCCAGCCACACCTTCAAGCGCCCGATCTACGCCGGCAACGCGATCATCACCGTCGAAGCGAACCCCGGCCACATCTTGGTGGCCACCATCCGCACCGCTTCGTGGTCGGCCGCGAACGGCGGCAACAACGCCCCGGTCGAAGCCCTGACCATCGACGCCACGCTGCCTGCCCACACCCGATTCGTCGAACTCCAGCAAGGCAGCAGTGATCGCCCCGATTTGCAGAGCGCCGGCAAGGTCGTTTCCGGCGGACGCGGTGTCGGCTCGAAGGAAAACTTCGACATCATCTACAAATTCGCCGACAAGATCGGCGCCGCCGTCGGCGCCTCACGCGCCGCTGTCGACGCCGGCTACTGCCCGAACGAAATGCAGGTCGGCCAGACCGGCAAGATCATCGCCCCCGAGCTGTACATGGCGATCGGCATCTCCGGCGCCATCCAGCATCTCACCGGCATCAAGGACGCAGGCACGATCGTGGCGATCAACAAAGATGGCGAGGCACCGATTTTCGAGGTGGCAGATTTCGGTCTGGTGGGGGATTTGTTCAAGATCCTGCCCGAGCTTGAAGCCGCCCTCTGACAACGTACGGAAGCAATGTCTGCATGAAAACGAACAACAAAAGGGTGATGGTGGTTTTCGGGACTCGTCCAGAAGCGATCAAGATGGCTCCGGTGGTCCACGCGCTTAAGGCACACTCCGATCTCGAGCCGATTGTGGTCGTGACGGCCCAACACCGTCAGATGCTGGATCAGGTGCTGGAGATTTTCGACATTGTCCCGGATTTCGATCTTGACATCATGGAACCTGGCCAGACACTCGCGAGTATCACCTCCAAGATTCTGCTGGGCATGCCAGCCGTGTTTGCCGAAGCCAAGCCTGATCTGGTGCTGGTACACGGAGACACATCCACTACCCTCGCCACGGCGTTGGCCGCGTTCTACGCACGCATCCCTGTCGGCCATGTCGAAGCGGGACTGCGCACCGGCAATATGGATGCCCCATGGCCGGAGGAGGCCAATCGCCGGCTAACCGCGCCTCTCTGTACATATCATTTTGCACCCACCGCCCGTTCGCGATCCAACCTGCTGGCCGAGAATATCGCCACTGACACCATTGTGGTCACGGGCAATACGGTAATCGATGCACTACTCGAAGTAGACGAGCGTCTGCATGCCGATGATGCACTGCGCACCGCGATGAAAGCCCGCTTTCCTTTTCTTGATTCCTCGAAGCGACTATTGCTTGTGACGGGTCATCGCCGCGAAAATTTCGGAGATGGCTTCGAGCGCATTTGCAAGGCACTGGCCACGGTCGCCATGCGTGAAGACATCCAGATCGTCTACCCGGTTCATCTCAACCCGAACGTTCAGGAGCCAGTACACCGCCATCTTTCAAGTCTTGCAAACGTCCACTTGATCGATCCGCAGGAATACCTACCATTTGTGTTTTTGATGCAGCAGTCATTCGTGATTCTTACCGATTCGGGTGGCGTGCAGGAGGAGGCTCCTTCGCTGGGCAAACCCGTTCTGGTTATGCGCGACACCACGGAACGCCCCGAAGCTGTCGATGCGGGTACCGTACTCCTCGTTGGTACCGACGTAGACCGGATTGTCTCTGAGATAGCGCGCCTTTTCGATGACGAAGCGGCATACGCAATAATGGCGTCTGCGCACAACCCTTATGGCGATGGCAATGCATGCGAACGCATTGCGAATGCCATAGCAGCAAGTCCCCACTGATAGATCCAAGTTAAAATTCCGCAGAATCCTATCTGAGATACCCTGTGCCAAGCTTGATTGACGCCAAGGGGAATGCACCGTGCCAACATTTAGCTACGAAAGTAGATCCGTAAGTTTCGTGGGGGAGCATACGGGCTCTTATCTCTGCATAGAACAGGGCAGGTTCTACGAGCAAGCATTTCTTGAACACGTTCGATCGCTAGGCCTCTCCGGCACATACTTGGACATTGGCACAAATATTGGGAATCATGCGATGTTCTTCAGCATGTTCTGCCGTGCTGATCGCGTGATCGCGATTTGAGCCAGTGCCTCACTGGAGAGCACGCGCCCTGCAAAATCTTGCTGCAAATAATTGCAGGAATGTCGAGATAAAACCGTTCGGATTGCTCGATGTCGAACGGATTCTCGCTTTCAAGCCCTATGACACAGAGTTCAAACTGGATTGCCGAACTCTGGACAATGAGCTCGCAGACATCACCGGTGTATCTTTTGTAAAGATGGACATTGAGGGAAAAGATGGACATTGAGGGAAGTGAGCCGAAAGCACTGCTCGGTGGCCGAGAGTTTTTCCAGCGCAACCGCCCTGTGATTTATGCTGAAGTACTAGGTAGTCCGGACGAACTTCTCAATGCCGCCACCGAAGTTGGCTATCGGCATTCTGGTGTGATATTTCCAGGCACGCCGATGTATGAGCTGCTTCCCGATTGACACAAGCTTCGATTCCGTTTCGACCTCATCTGCGCAAACTCAACGTGGCGCATATGGTCTTCGAGCAACAACATCAACAGCAACTGCCTGCACTCTCGAATGGTAGCGAATGAGGGGCCTGCCTTCCGTCAATGTGCAATCTTTCTCAGTTCATTTATTGCGTGCTGATAGAGAACGTCCACGTAGTGATACGGAGCAATCCCCCATCGATGCTTCGGGTCGGCCACAATCAACTCCGCAGGATAGTTGATACAGCGTACCTTCCAGTATTTGTCGACCGTCTCATAGAGACGCAGCAGGTGGGCGTTGCTGCGCTTTATCCAACCCATGCTCGACACATCCGTCCCATCTGGAAATCGCTCGGCCCATAGCACTCTGTTTAACACCACCTTGCTGAGGTCAATCGACGAAAACAGCCGATCGAGTCCGGCGGTCCACAAGGCCAGAAAGGTGCCGCTTTCTGGCGCAACCAATTGTCGTCCAGTGACGTCCAGGCCCGACTTTTCGAGCTCTCCGGAGAAACTGAACAACGTTTGCCCAGAAAGCACGAGATTGAAACGCTCATCCACGAAATCGAGCAACAACATATCGTGCGGAGTATCCGCAATCAAGGACGCGGTGGTCTTGTCGAGATCATTCATCAACATTCGCTTCTGGAACGGACTTGCCAACGCCTCCACCTTGCTACGTATCTCGCGATCTTCTATGGCACCCATCCCAATACTGGCCAATGAGGTACGTGCAATGTAAGAGACGATCTCAAAATCATCTGTTGCAGCCTCCATTGTATCTCTGGAAACGCAGCTACCCAAGATGAACACCCTGACTGGAGGGCTCTGGTTAATTGTCATGAGCTTTTTGTCTCTTCAGTATTGCGCCACTCTTCAGGCCAGCATCGCCGGTTTGAAATTACTAGTCAGTTTAAAATATGAATCTCATTTCGGAAAATTAAATAACGATCCGTCGCCCTGCCCACTTAAAGTTTCGATGAACGAAAACAGAGTACCCAATTATGACCTTAATTTTTAAAATAAGTTCGTAACCCGTCTCACTGACATTTAAACGATCAGGATGCAAAAGACCTCGCCGCAGAAATTCATTACCTAACTGCTTTGGATCAAATTCAACCGCGTTCTCGAAACCACTTGACCTATGTCCCTGTACCTCGCGCAAACAACGCTCACCGGCTCCAGAACGCCATAAATCTTCGAGCGTACACCGAGAACTCCGTCAAGTCCGTTAACAATATCGACACTCACTAGAGACGCACTTTCAAACTCGACGACCATCATATTCCCCGTAAGAATCGAGCGTGCGATAAAACCGTTGCTTTTCAAGCAGACGATGTGCTCTTGTGGAATTTGCCAATACTGAAAGCACGTATCTTCAACGTCGCATGCCCCAACCATCCTGTCATTGATTACTATCGAGCATAGTCCGTCGTAATTAATTTCTCGCGCGCATAGATATCCAGAAAAGATCGTGGTTTCACCACTAACCCACGCGTCATAGCTATCAGTGCGAAAACCAGATATGTGCGGACGCGGAATCGGCGGAACAATCCGTTCCGCTATACCACCCTGGGGCGCAGCCACGTTATGGGCCCTATGCGAACGTAGATACTCCCGCTCCGGCACGTCGTGATCGTGCACATAGAGCCCGCCATCAGTCAGCCATTCCTCACCCAGTGCGAACAGGAGAAAATTATTGTCGTCATCTTGACGATGGTAGTGGCTCAGAAATCCGCATTTATAGATAAGATGGGGACGGTCAGCCGGTTGAAAATATTCGGGATCGCCGCGAAAAACCGCATATCCCGAAGCAGGGAATACCTTGTGCCATTCCTCAATATCCTTGCCCGCCCTACCCTGAGTAAGGGCAAATTCATACGCCGGATACGAAGGGTGCTGTTTCAGGACCTTGAAATCATGACGTGGCTTCACCAGAAGCGAGTCGCCAATTGGGGGAAGCATTCCATCAGGCCGAATTACATATGACAGATAATTCAACGCATCACGGGCAAATTCATTAAAATCAGGAATTAGTGACAAACCTTCGATTTTAAAAACCGTCTCGTTGATCTGCAGGATGCTGTCCATGATCGTTTCATGATATTGCGGACTATTTTCGATATGGACTCCATCATTCGAAAAAGAGCGCCGCACTTCGTACACCAGCCGATCCCGCGCCACCTCCCTAATCAAACCAGATGATTCTACCGCCTGAAAGAAATAGCTCGACTGATACAATGCATAAGATTGATATAGCCCGTGATTGGTTCCCCTAGAATAGAAGCTTTCGGAGGCAAGTACTTGCTGATGCCTTGCAACGAGCATGGTGAGATGTTCTAGAAACTCGACGTACCCAGAAAGACCTGAAAAATATGTATGGATATTACACAGGGTCGTCAACCGATACGCGGAGCCGTGATCATTCCAAGAGAATTTGGACGCTGGCGTATTTCCAAGATTCTCCGCGCTCCACTGAAGAACAATATCCCTTGCGTAGTTGGCCCACCAGGAATCACAGCTCAGCTCATGCGCGTACAATACATCTCTCAAGAAGGCAAGGGAGTGCAACTGCCAACTGAGGTTATCATTTCCAGGCTGCCCGACTACCCAGTCTATTGGAAAGCCGAGCAATACCTCGCCATGTGCACCGAAGTCGAAAACCGAACGTTCACGCAATGTAACTGCGCGCCCCATTTCACCAGCATCAAGCCATGCACGGTGACTTTTCTGCAACGGGCTTGGAATGCTGTTTGTCATCAAAGTGAACCTACTTGAATTCAGGCGTGTAACGCGCCTGCTCGGCCTTGATCATGCCGCTTGACGCGCCCAAATTGGATCACACGATATGAGATATGTTTCTCAGGAGAGTTATCGGCGCTCGTACGCAACCTCATGGGTGGAATTGTGATAGGCCGAAAGAGCTTTATACGTCGACTTTTCGGTACATTGCAGCAAGACAAGTCGTAACGCTGGCCTAGGCTCACACCTGTCGTTAGTACTACCACCTTATGTAGACGATACCTTCCGCCTGTAGAGTCTGAGGGCTTAGCACTCCCAGCGGCCCTACATTTGCGGAGATCACGGGTAAGCCGGTCTTGGTGAAATCCATGCGGATCGCAGACCCTGATTTTCCTTGATAGGTCATTGTGAATCCCTTCGACTCCATACTTTCTTTGATGCTAGAAACTACATTCGGAAACCGTGTGCCCCAAAATTCCAGCACGATACCCCCATGGCCATCCAGGGCATCCGCCCTGTTTTGGGAGCGGACGTTGTAGGGAAAATCAGGGACGTAGCCTCCGATGATGGGAAGAATGGAAGCTTTGCTCACCGGCGTAGAAACGCGACTTGTTTTTGCCTGTTCATCAGTGGGGGTTGTAGAAGCTGCTACCCGACCGGTGAGTGCATCCGTCCAAATCGCTCGATCGGGGCTTTCCAACAGCTTCTGGCCAATCCGCCAAGAGCCCGCCATGCTCAAATGGGTCGGATTGAAGAACACTGGGTGCCCGTCAAGGTAGGGACTGCACGTGCCGGCCCTGCAGAGAATGTCACGCAGATCCAGATAGGTCACACGAGGATGCGCCTTCACCATTTCTGCGAGCATCTTGTCCGCCGAGGCTGGACCGCTATCCGGTATGCTCTGCCGATCTTGACAGCTGCCCCCACCAATCCGGACTGCGCGCAGATCGCAGCTCCTGTCATAGCCTGCGAAGTACGGCGCTTCACCAATCAGGATTACCTTGGCTCCTGCAGCCGTGATCTCGTCAAGTGTATGTTCCAAGTTCGATTCAAACTCGGCCTCACTGAAGTAATGACTCCATGCTCCGCTCATGACAACGGTGGAGTAGGTTCCGGAGCGAAGGGCGTTTCGCACATAGGGTCGGAATCGGTCGCAACCCGCCTTGTATATTCCCTCGCCGTAGTCTCCACCGAATACTGGAGGGCAGCTCGAAACCGTTGCGTTGCGGAAGGTGAAGCCATCAGACTTTGCGAGCCGCCCAAGTACACCAATATAGTGGGCCGCTTCCGAATCTCCCCAGAGCAGTATCTTTGGCCGAACGCTGTCCGATTGATTCAGCACCGAACCAATTACGCAACGGGGATCACTCAAAATTTTGTCATCGAATTGTGATAGTTGGCAGTTGTAGTGAAACTTGTATGCAGGCGCCGTTTCACTGTCCAGCCTTGCAAGCCCGTCGCGATAGGCGCTGGACGATTCGATCAGAGACTTCAATCCTCCAGTCATCATCACAGCGATAGCCACGCCAGCGATAACCAGCGATGGCACCGCGTACAACAGTGCAACTTGCCGAGCAGGAGTAGCGCGATAGCGACGGGCCGGGACCTCGACGAACCGGTAGCTCAGGATGGAAAGTAGAAGAATAACGGCCGCACCTACCCATGCGTGCCAACCTTCGATTGCACCGTAAAAGTAGCGAATGTAGGCAAGTACCGGCCAATGCCAGAGATACAGCGAATAGGATACAAGGCCTATAGCAACCATCGGACGAGGCATGAGAAGCGCACGAACAAGCCTCGATGGCATACCACCCGCAACGATCAATAAGGCAGTGCCGACGCAGGGATAGATGGCGTTGATGCCGGGAAACGCGGAAGCGTCGTTGAGATGCACCAACGAAAACACAACCAGACCGAAGCCCAGCAACGCCAATAGCTCGGCAAGCCACCACGGAGCCTTGCTATCTTTATAGCCCCCTTTTTCATTTGTCTGCCAAATAGCAAGGATCGCCCCGATCATGAGCTCGCCAGCCCTGGCGGGGAGCATGTAATAGGAAAACTTCTGGGCGACCACGTTAGTCAATTCAGCGCACACGAATGATGCGACGCAAACCGCGAGAGCAACAGCAAGCGCAGAGCTCCGCTTCCACTTAACCAGCGATGCGGCAATGAGCAACGCCGGCCAAAAAAAGTAGAACTGCTCCTCTACACCCAATGACCACGTGTGCAGCATTGGAACTTGGTCACTCGACTCGGCGAAGTAACTGGTATCCAGGTGTCGCCAGAAATAGACGTTGGCCAGCGAAAATGTGCCCCACAGCGCAGATCGAGCCAACGCCAGCAGATCGGTCGGCAACAGCAGAAAGACACCGGCTACTACCGTGACCAGCGCCATGACCAAGAAGGCCGGGGCAATCCTTCGGACTCGCCGCAAATAGAAGTTCGCAAACCGGAATTCCCGGGAAAGCATTTCACCCCAGATATTTCGTGTGATCAGAAAACCTGAGATGACAAAAAATATGTCTACACCGACAAAACCGCCTGGGACCAGCGCCTTGCGAAAGTGGTAGATAACTACGCTGAGCACGGCAATGGCGCGGAGACCATCAATGTCGGCTCGATAGCCTGAAGTGGATCGAGACATCTACCAAACCTCGGAAATAGCGATTCTACGGAAGCATCACCGTCTGTATAGCGCCTTGACCAGGCACGAAATGCCCACGTGGGAAGTAATTGGGCGAGATGCCAAACGCATCCCACCCCAGTCAGCCAACGAGGCTCAATGCCACTTGTAGTAAACAGTGCCTTTTGAATCCGACGCCAATGTCAATTTGCTGACATTTCGTGCGGTTACCGATGTCATCAGATCCACATCACCCTTTTTGTAACCAGTAATGATCGATCCGGTGCTATCCGTGAAATGCCGATTGCTCTGATATCCCCCTCCAGCCAACTGCTTCTGAAGATCGCTATCAATGGTCGCGGCGTCGCCGCTCTTGAACTCAATCATCACTCGATGCTCATCACCACCGCCCACTGCAATTACCTTCTCCCCTCTCACGCTGTAGGGAAAAGAGGGGACCAACCCTGAAGGGAAAGCAGTCTTCGCTTCGGTGCTGAAAGATTTGCCATCGTCTGCGCCAGGCGCGGATTGACCGCAACCGGCAAGAACCAGGCCGATCAGGGCGAAAAAAATTAACTTGCGCATGTTTCAGAACTCTTGTGGTTGTAAGTCTGCCGGTAGCAACAATTGAAAGACCCAAAAGGATCTTCATACTTTTGCCACAGGCTTGGATTCAGATTTCGGGCCACGAGGACCCTACACCTATTGTTATTTCCGGCTATCTGCCTTCAGATAACGAAATCAGTTCCCCTACCCGTTTCATCGATAATGTGGTTATACCCGAAGCTTCCTGAGAACTTCAGCGTGTCGTTGTGTAAGAGTCTCCCAACGATGTTGCTTAGCTTTGGCAACACGGAGCTCCGCGCTCGCCACGTCTGCCATGGGGGGCAGTAGCGCATTGCGGATTGCGTCGATCCAGGCCTCCGGCCCCTCTGCAACCAGCGCGGCGGGGAGTGACTCCGCTATCGCGTCCATAGGTGAATACACCACGGGAAGACCAGCGGCGTAGTACTCCCACAGTTTCAATGGATTCACCGCGTGCATGGCTTCATTGATCACAAATGGAATCAACAACACGTCGTACCGCGCGACCGCCGCGGCTCCCAAGGCCCGAGTAACCCGTCCAGTGAAAAACACGTTAGGCAGAGACGTCATAGATTCGTAGATAGCACCTCGTCCACCCATCTTCTCAAGTTCGATCTGCCCATGGAATACGAAGTCAATGTCTGGCATTGCTTCACATACCTCAGCCATCAACTCCCAGTCGAAAAAATCCGACAGGTTGCCAAGATAACCGGCAACAGGCCTTCCCCGTACGCCATCGCCATTCACCCGAAATTGTGCGAACGGCATGTAGTTGACGCCATTGCCGACCAGCGAAGCGTTGCGAGCCTTTGCTCCTTTTCGCTCCATCAGCGGTTGCGAGGTGAAAAATACGTGTTCCGCTTTCGGCAAGATCGTCTGTTCATCGCGCACCATCTGAGCGATGGGTTCGCCGGTGCCAAAGTCGAACGTGTAATCGTCGTAAACCTCATATACAAATCGGCGCGCACCCAGACGAAGCGCCTGATCCGGTTTGTATACCCAGTGCACCACTGATGCAGAAGCACCGAAATGCTGTTTCAGCAATCCATCAAGCACGGTCAATGGGTCCGTCGAACTCGCATGAGACCCTCCACGCGCTACACTTGCGGGAATACCACCTGTTAATAGGCGGGTTCGAAAGATGTTGTCGCCAGCAGCGATTAGTTCGCCTTTGGCTATCCGCTCCATTTCTACTGTGCTGGACCAGCCGCGCTTGAGTATCTCCTGGTAATGATTGCCAAGCTCGACCACCACGATGTCGAAGTCATCCGCTAAATTCGCCCCTAACGCCTCAAGCATCTCGCGGCGATGAAAGGTTTGCCAATTGTCGATGGCCCAGACAACCAAGACACCGCGATCCGAACCCGCTTCAGCTCTTGAGACTAAACCTTTCCCTAGCGAGCCGCTGAGTAATTCGTCCCAGCGCCCTGTGATCACTGCGCTGTCATACCTTGAGCGAATGATCTCCTTGACTTGGCTGCGATAACGGACTCCAGCGGCGCTGCGATTACTGAAATCGATCAAGTCAGCTGCTTCTGCAGGACTAGTTACCAATTGGAATTCCGGATAGATCTCATCAGCCCCTTCCCATGACCACACCACGGGAATAGCCCCTGATGCGGCCCCCTCAGCAACTGCCATATGGAAGCTTTCGAAATCCGATGGAGAGAGCAGTGCACCTACCATTTTCAACCAATGATGGACATCACTCCCCTGGGGATCGAAGATCACACGATGGCGGAGAGGTCCGGAGTTGATGCGCCTGTAAATTTCAGAGTAATAGCTGCGCTCGGCGTTCCTGGCCCACAGCCAGCCAATGCTTGCTGGACTTGTACCTTTCACTCTTAGCGAGTAACGATCATCTCGTTTTCGCAGGATATCCAATGTATCAATCGCAAGATCCAATCGTTTGCGGGACGGTGCCGTGCCCACGATTCCAAGTGTGAACTCAGCCCCCCCAAATTTCTGAAGATTGTAGCGTTCAACATCGACAAAATTTCCAAGAACGCCGCAGATTTCTTGGGGAATCGCAAACTTTTCTACACATTCGCGGAGAATGTGTGCCCCGACAAAAGCTACATACTCGACGTTGGAATAATCGATTTCCTTAGGAAACCGAGTCTCCCGTTCTTGAAGATGAAATCGGATGATCAGGCGCTGGCTACGTCGCTTATGCTGTGAATAGTAGACGGCATTGCCGAGCGCCCACTCGGCAACAAGTACATCAGCCCAAGCCAGCACGGATTTTGACTTTTCGACATCATGTTTGTCGTGCCCAGACCACTCATCGTGACGAAATTCATAGAGACCTGTCGCTTCCAACGCATGCTGAAGCGGCATCCAGAATTTAAAGTCGTGTGCGCTGACACCTACGCGAATCTTTTGCTTGGCCATTTGCCTTCCTATAGCTCGATGCCGACCAGGGCCTTAGCCTGACCAGCGGCATCCATCACGGTATTTACAACCAAGTAATTGGCGGTATCTGCCGCATAAACTTTCCCGGTCAACCCAAGGGTGCGACCTAGAACATCTCCCGAGAGCACGTCATCCAACGTGACGCCTTTATCGCGTAACAGAGCCTCATTAACGAGCAGCGTGCGCGGATCGAGAGGAATATCATATTGATACTGGCTGAACTCACTACTGTCAGCGGGTTTACCCACAACGACTGCCTTACTGTATCGAGCCGCATGTAACAAATCCTGCAAATAGTGTGCACCATATACAGCCAACGGCGACATGCTCGCAATGATCCTGTTACCGGCCAAGGGTTTGCGACGTTCAAGCAGCACTGCTACGGAGGCGCTGGTGTCATGAACAACTTTGACGCCAGCTTCCAACATAGAAAGTGGGACACTACCCCGCATGACGAGCAAGCACTCCTTGCTTGTTCCCGTACTCATCCGCTGACGGGCAAATGAAGCAACAACGGCATCAGCCTCAAATTGGTTTGCAATCTCGGCTACTACAAGCACTCGTTCGAACGCATCCCGTGAGTCATCACGCAGCCCCGCAATATCGAGGATCTGATGAAAGCGATGTCTAAACGTGTGTTCGGAAAAAACGGCACGAATGCCAGCGAGGCTACGGCGGCGCCATTCACGGTCGTCGGTCATTAGCACACCAAGTGCTTCAGCCGCTTCGTCCTTGTTGCGAACGTGCCAGACGAGATTGTCTCCGAAGGTTTCCTCAGTGCCACGTGACCAGGTACTAACTACTGGTGTGCCGCAGGCAAGCAGCTCGAAAACACGACGCGAAAACATCGTCGGCGAGTCAATAATGGAATTTACGTTGAGGAAAACTCGGTACTCACGATAGGCACGCCCCATGGCATCGTAGGGCAGACTTCCTTTGACAAATTGCGAAAATCGATCTGGAAACGCAAAGTCAGATTTCGCCGTAGCACGTGGATCGTGATTGCGATCGTAAATATCGAAATCGCATTCGCTCGCCGCATCGAGCAGCATAAGCTGATCATCCCGACGCTCGTGGAACCGATTCGCATAGAAGCTTCCGGCGAAACAAACCTTGCCATTGCGACGTGCAGAACCGATCGGGTTATGCAGGCTTTCCTCCGCAGCAAACTGCAGTACTTGCGCTCGCGCCGATGTTTTTTCGCGATACATAGAAACAGCTTCAGCAGCAGTCGTCAGTACGATGTCAAATTGACTGGCTGCTTCAATGAAATTGTTGAAATGGACTGGATCCTCCTTGTTCCAGAACACAGTGGGAATTCCGCGCGCACGGAACCCCTCGACCATTTCAGTCAACTCTCTACCCGGAGGATTTGCATAGTTCGCTACACGATATTGCCAAGTACCATAATTCCCTTTCCATGAGGACTCCACCAGCAAGAGACGCGGGCTGTACTTTTCGAGGAGTGCTTCCCAATTGTCTGGCCGTGGTTCGATCAATGAAGCATGTGGAGAAAAGCATGATCGCGAGAACTCATCCAGCACACTGGCCACGGGCAGAGCAGAAGTTCGGACCTCTTGCACCCAACCCAATGCTGACAGATGCTTTCGGGCATCATTTGCGTCGGCCTCAGAAAGGAGAGGCAATGATTTGTGACCATTCTTTCCATCACCAGATGAACTCCATGAACTCGCGATTCCTTTGCCTTGCTCCAACCGTGCGGCATCCAGCCGGGGCAACAAGAGGGGCTCAATCACCGTTCCCTCCTTGCGGCGTTTACGATAGCCCCGCCATACACGTGCCAAGCTGGACGGGAGTCGCGGCAACTCCTTTGGCTTTCTCATGCTCAGCAACACTCGCCCCATCTCTAAAGCAATGGAATTACGATACAACTGGTTTTCGTGATGAAGATCCTGCGCCAATGCGATCAACTTTTTCGACCGTGCGCGCTCTGCCTCTAGGTGTTGATAATGACCCGTGCGCTTTTGTTGCGCGATTGCATGCTGCTCCTCGAGCGATTTCAATTTGAGCTGAAGAGCTTCAATCGATTGCTGAAGTTCTTGGTGGCGCTGGGAGGATTTCTCCAAGTTTTCATTGCTTTCCAACGCACTCGAAAGCAACATCGCCTTTTGATCAAGAGCTGATTGAAGCTCGATCTCAAGATCCTTACGCTCCGAAGTCAACTTCACATTCTGATCAACAGCTGATTGAAGCTCGATCTCAAGATCCTTACGCTCCGAAGTCAACTTCACATTCTGATCAACAGCTGATTGAAGCTCGATCTCAAGATCCTTACGCTCCGAAGTCAACTTCACATTCAGATCAAGTGTCGATTGATGCTCGATCTCGAGACTTTTGTGCTCGGAAACCAAGTGTTGCTTAACTCGCTCCATCTCGATTATCGAGTGACTCGATTCTTGAGACAGCGTCTTATGAACTTCGGCCTGCTTTTGCAATTCCTCTATACGAGAAGCGTGGCCAGCAAGAGTGTCAAATTGCTTGCGCGACTGCTCACTGTGCTCAGCCTGAATCCGACCAATGCTTGCTTGGAGTTCAAAAGCATTCTTGGATAGTGCCTGAGCCTTGGCATTGGCCTCGTAGTACTTTGATTGCGATTCGACAGCTCCATTTTCAGTAACTTCTAGCAGCCGGTCACTTTCCGAGTCGGTGAGGCGGGGAGATTCCCGACGATCCAAAACCATACGGATGTAGCCGTTGGTCACTTCGAGCAGAGTTATGCGAAAACTCTCTGCAATCGATGTGTAGAGCTGTCGCGGAAAAATGGTTGATTTGTGGTCTGGCCACGGATGCAGACCGTAAGGGACGGTTATGACCAACCGACCATTAGCCGACACTAGCTTCGATGCTTGCTCGACGAATCGTGCCGGGTTTGTCTGATGCTCAATGACCTCCCCCATGATCACTGTATCAAACAATTCTCCGCTGACGGCTGCAAGCTCGGCGCATCTAAACTCGAGGCGGGGCACTACGGATTCGATTTCCTTGCGCCGCTCGCCGTTGGCGTATTCGATAGCCGGCGGATAAATATCCAGACCGACCACGCGCATGCCCTCACGAGCCAGTAGTATGGACGAGATACCCTGGCTGCAACCCACATCAAGCACGGTCTCTCCACGCGCTTGAGCACACATCCAGTTGATGCGGTCGCGCGTTTGGCGGCCAAAACCTTCACCCATCTTGTCGTAATACGCTTCGTTGACGCGATCAGCCCACGGGTTGTCCGGGCTACCGGCCTGCGTATCGTTGTCATCATGCATGTTGGTTTACCTCTGCTTGTTTTCTTCCCCGGTGAGACCGGAGTATCACCGCCAAAATCCGATCGCGTCGACGACATCTACACTAGGCTTCGGCATGGATCGAAACTGCTTGTGTCCAACCAACATCACAACAACTTCTGCAGTTTCGATCGCCTCACCCATCTCTGCCAATTCCATACCATCAGTGTTTTCTCCCGACTGCGGCAAAGCCGCTTCGAAAGGATCTACACAGCTGACTCGGCCCGGATAGCGCCTCGACAAGCTCCGTGCTATCTGCAGGGCAGGGCTTTCCCGAAAATCATCGACATCAGGCTTGTAGGTCAATCCGAGGCACGCGATTCGTGCTTCTGGCCTGTCTTGGAGTAGGCGCTGAACTGATTCGAGTACATATTCAGGCTTGGCATCATTGACCTCTCGTGCGGTACGAATGAGGCGAGCCCGCTCGGGCGCACCTGCGACGATGAACCACGGATCGACCGCGATGCAATGACCACCCACACCCGCACCCGGGTTGAGAATGTTTACTCGCGGGTGATGGTTGGCGAGCTCAATCACTTTCCACGTGTCGAGGCCGATGTCCCCGCATATCATCGAAAGCTCGTTGGCAAAGGCGATATTAGTGTCCCGAAAAGCATTCTCGGTGAGCTTGCACAACTCGGCAGTACGATCGTCTGAACGCAAGCACGCTCCCTGAACGAACGTCTCATATAGATCGATGGCCAGATCAGTACATGCGTCTGACATGCCCCCAATAATGCGATCGTTTTCGACCAATTCTTTCAGCATCTGACCGGGAATGATCCGTTCAGGGCAGTAGGCAAGATGGATGTCCGAATGGCTGTTGCCATCTAATGGGAAACTCAGGTCAGGCCGAAGGTCAGCAAGAATCTGCGCCAGGCGCCTGGTCGTCCCTACCGGAGATGTAGACTCGAGCACGACGAGGTTGCCCTTCCGCAACTTGGGAGCGATCGATCGCCCTGCTGCTTCGACGTAGCTGATATCGGGTGTATGAGTTGCATGATCGACCGGGGTCGGAACGGCGATGATGAAGGCATCGGCCTCATCTGGAGCGGACAACGCCTTGAGATGACCAGTCGCAACTGCTGAATGCACTAATTCATCCAGACCTGGCTCAATAATATGTGTTCGTCCCTGGTTAATCGTGTCAACAGTGTGCTGGTTTATGTCAACACCTGTGACGCTTTTTCCATGCGACGCAAACATTGTTGCCGTTGGCAGGCCTATATAGCCAAGACCAATGATCGAAAGATTTCTGATCGGCTGCTCCATTTGACTCATTCCTTTTCTCAAAAATGCATATGCTGAAAACATTTCACAACACAAACACGCCGCAGGAACTCATATTCGTAGAGGCTAACTCCCTACAAACTCAATGTCGGGGGCTGTCGCATTGGATATCTAATTCGTTAATGATGACCTGCAGCCCTATGGCTTACAGTCAGGCGACTTGCGTGTTTTTCCCACAGAGCAGCAAGAGACTGCCAAGAGTAAGCGTTTATAGCCTGATCGTCCCGGCAAGGTAGCGTAAGATCCCCCTTCCGCTTGAGATCACGCAGGCGTTCAAGCATAGGTACTAGGTCTTCGGACGTTGCCTGACAATCGAAACCCGCACCCAATGTCTCCAGCAACAATCCTGTGGCGTCGTTCACGCCCGCGTGAATATGCAGGATGGGCCGCGCAGCGCCCAGATACTCATTAACCTTACCCGGTATCTGGACCGGATCAGCGTTGGCAATATTCACCAACACATCGCTCCGACGTTGCATAGATAAAACGGTACGATGATCGAGAAAACCGAGCAGACGCACGCTCGAAGGGTGGCGAGCAGCGTGGTCTTTCAGGTAGTCCGGTACCACTGAAGTTGCAATACTGAGTCTGATACCTTCCACCTTGGTCAGCGCGTCTAACAGCGCGTCAGCACGGCGAAAACTGTAGAAGCTTCCGGTATATAGCAATTCGAGCGCATCGGACTCAAGTTGGATCTCGCTTGCGCGCTTTCCACTATCTAGATAGTGCGCGTCGAATCCTTGCGCCAATACAAAACTCTCCCCTGGCTTCAAACCGTGGCGATCGGCAAGAAGATTCGCGGTGAGCTGACTGGTAACACTCACGAGATCCGCTTCCGCGCACACCAATCTCTCGAGTCGCGCAGCCCTCGATTTCCAACGGCGCGGAGTGTATGACGCTAATACAGGATCACCTAGATCCGCAATCCAACGATAGCCACGCCGCTTCGCCAGCAGGCCAAGCGGGAGAGAGCATGCAGGCTCGTGCGATGTGACCACTACATCTGGTCGAAAACCCCTCAACGTCGTAACCAGAGCCCTTCGTGCCCAAAAGAACCATTCAGCTCTGTAGTCTGGAAAAAGTAGCAGGGAGATGATCTCCTTCAACCTTTCCGCCAGTCGCCCCTTCCAATTGAGCGAATCGACGTGTGCACCGACAGTGACTGGCGCTTTATTGACATCGGATGACCAGCCGCTTTTTCTACCGGCAACCTTATGACGACGCAGCAGCAGAGCGGTGAACAGACCCGGATAGACTCTCTTAATGCGCACACTTGCGGGGAGCTCAGGCAATCCGCCAGGACCGTAGCCAGGAAGATCAACGGTAATCACCTGAATATCATGACCTCGGGCAACCAGCTCACGCACCAGATATGCCCAACGCAGACTTTGAGGTGATGGATTTGGTGGAAAGTCGTATGCGACAAGCAATATCCGCATTGGCTCAAACCTTCTCACTGGCCTTATTAACATCTTGGGGCTGGTGTATCAGTGCGTTGTATTGTTCGAGGATGTCATCGACGCCCCCCATAGCAATCATCCGACCACCCTCGATGAGCATGGCTTTGTTGCAGACGCTACGTAGAAGATAGGGACTGTGGCTTGCCAAGACGACAATCTTTGCATTGTCGACCCGTGATTTAAGACGCTCGGTCGCTCGCTCCACGAAAGCCGCGTCACCAGTACCGATCCACTCATCCATAATCAAGATTTCATTCTGAACAGACGTTGCAAGGGCGAAACCAAGCCGCATCCGTTGACCTGCGGATAGCGTTCTGAGCCGATGTCCCGCCTTTTCTTGCAGGCCCGCAAATTCGAGTACCTCTTCAATCACCCCACTAGCCTGGACAGCGCGCAACCCCATCGCTATGCCTCGCAGCATGATGTTTTCGATCAGCGTGGCATCCTGATTGAATCCAAGCGAGATATTAAGGAGCGCCTGCCGTGAGCCCTTGACCTCGATGAATCCCCGAGTCGGCGGATATGCGCCAATCAGGACCTTGAGAAGAGTGGATTTTCCTGCGCCATTTCGACCGACAATAGCGACACGATCACCCGCAGATATTTCAAAACTCACATCTTGAAGCGTAGTTCGCAACTCGCGTTTGGGCGGACTAAAAGCCGCCCTCAAAAGCACGCCCATAGTCGCACGAATGCTTCGTTGGTCCTGTGTATAAATCGGGATATCAAGGCCGACATTATGTGCTTTAAGAAAAACGTCCATGACTCAAATCCAGATCGGCACATAACGTGCGTAGCGGCGATAAATCCAGCCAGTAAAAAGCCATCCCACAGGAGTGAGGATTGCCAGGTAGATCCAAGTCGCATGACCAATTGGCTCTCCAAGAAACGGCGCGCGAACGATTTCCACAAAATGGAAGAGTGGATTAAGACGTGCAATAAAGCCTTGAATCGTATTGCTTGGCGCCTGATTCGCACGCCACAGAATTGGAGTAAAAAGAAAAGCAAACATCAAAATGCTGCCAATCAATTCGTGCACATCCGGCAGGCGTGCACCGAGTACCGCGACTAGCGCACCCATCCATGCCACGTTAGCCAGTACCAAAATCAGTGTCGGCAGCAAGGTAACCAGTCCAAATGCGTGAAATTCGGGACTGAAAGACAGTGCGATCGCCATCACAGGTATCGACAGGACAAGATAGAAAAGCGACTTAGCGATGACCCGAAGAATGTAATCAGTGAATCGGATACGTCCATCTTGGATAAAGCTGGCATGACTTGTAAATGCCGTGGTGCACTCACTCAAGGATGCAGTAACCAGACGGTATATGACATAACCCAATCCCAGATGGGAAAAAATATGTGACGGCGGCTGATGTCCAATGAGTGCGTAAAAACCGCCAATTCCAAACGAATAGACTACTGGCGGCACGATCGCCCAAATCAAACCCAAGCGCGAGCGACGATATTTCGTTAACAGATCCAGCCACATCGCGTACATCCAGAACTCTGGATAACTGAGGCTGTCCCGGTAATCGCGTAAAAGCGAGCGCCCCATCATTGCAACGCCCCCGCCAATTCATTACGAAGATCGTCCAAATCCTCCACCCCAACCGACAGCCGCACCAGCCCATCGCTGATTCCCAACCGTTTGCGATTGGCCACCGGCACCGACGCATGCGTCATGATCGCCGGATGCTCGATCAGACTTTCGACGCCACCGAGCGATTCGGCCAGCGCGAACAATTCGCAACGTTCAAGCATGCGACGAGCCTTCTTCAGGCCACCCTTGATCTCGACGCTGATAATCCCACCGAAGCCGTCCATCTGACGCTTTGCCAGCGCATGCTGCGGATGGCTCTTGAGGCCGGGATAAATGACGCGCTCGATCGCGGGGTGCTTTTCCAGCCACTTCGCAAGTTCAAGGGCATTGGCGCAATGCGCCTCCATGCGAAGGTGCAGGGTTTTCAGGCCACGCATGGCAAGAAAGGCATCGAACGGGCCGGCGATGGCACCGACCGAGTTCTGCAGAAAGCCCATGCGTTCGGCCAGCTCATCCCTGGCCGCGACGACAATGCCGCCGACGATATCGGAGTGGCCATTGAGATATTTGGTCGCCGAATGCAGCACCAGATCGGCGCCGAACTCGATCGGGCGCTGGATCATTGGCGAGCAGAAGGTGTTGTCGACGACCAGGATCAGGCCGTGGTTCTTCGCAAACGCCGCCACCTTGGCCAGGTCGACCAACTTCAGCATCGGATTGGTGGGGGTCTCGGCCCAGATCATCCGGGTTTCCGACTTCAGGGCAGCCTTCATGGCCTTGGTGTCGTTCAGATCGACAAAGCTGAAGTCCAGCCCCGCCGAACGCCGGCGCACCTTCTCGAAAAGGCGGTAGGTGCCGCCGTACAAATCGTCCATCGCGATGACGTGGTCACCCGAATCGAGCATATCCAACACGGTCGCAGCGGCAGCGAGACCGGAAGCAAAGGCAAAGCCTGCGACACCGCCTTCAAGATCAGCTACACAACGCTCATAAGCCATGCGTGTGGGGTTCTGGCTGCGCGAATATTCATAGCCCTGATGCTTGCCGGGGCTGCGCTGCACATAGGTCGACGTCGCATAGATCGGCGTCATGATGGCGCCAGTGCTGGGATCCGGGTGCTGTCCCGCATGGATTGCGCGGGTTCCCAGACCATGCTGAACAATGGGTTGGCGTTTTTTCATGGCTGTCGTGGCATCCTGCTCATAGTGCTTGATGACAAACCGCGTATCTTACCCTTTGATGTCAATACTTTGGTGAATGGGCACCCTTCCTCAGGCAGCTCCCCGACTCGCGATCGCAGCCAACTAACGATTCATGCCTCGCTCCGGGACGGTGCAACGTGTTGCACTTTATCTATGCGAAGTCGCGCTTTTTCCGCGATCATGCCTGGATCGACAAGCGTCTGCCGACTGTCCATTTTTGAGCAATTCATGACTGTAACTCTGCCGCAAACCATGCAAATAGAAATAATCGAAGGTGTTGTTGATGGACTGACGGGAAGTGTTCTTCGAGGTTGGGCATGGCTGCCTGAGATGGCGCAAACCCCTGTAACGATCGAGGTACGCGCGAACGGAACGCTGCTGGCGGCCGGCTTGGCAGATGTCCTGCGTACCGACCTGCTTCATGCCGGCAAGCGCGATGGCCATTGTGCATTCGAGTTGGCGCTGGACCCGCTCCCGCCTGCTGGCACGATGCTCGACATCACGGCTATCGGGAAAAGCTCCAACCAAACTCTGGAAGGCAGCCCCGTCACGGTCTCGACGCCCCCTCCCTCCCCGCCGCGTGCCGCGGAGGTAGACATATTTCCGATCCCCTTGACTGGACCGAACCTGATCGGCTCGCTTGATCAGTGCGGTCCGGACAGGATCCGCGGCTGGTTACGCTGGACTGATGACACCTGTACCTCTCCTGCACTGCTGTTGCGTGAAGGAGCCCACGAATGGCTGCGCTTCGATGCCAACCAATGGCGGTCCGACCTGGCCGAATTGCATCAAGGCGATGGATGTTGCGGATTCGATCAGTCACTGCCGACTGAACTATGCGACGGTCAGATGCACGCCTTGGAGTTGTGCCTGTCTGAGTACGAATCCACGCCACTGTCTGGCGCTGTTCGTACCGTCACTTCATCGGTATCAAATGAAGACCAGCCCGCACGATCCAAATCTCCCTCACCATTCACGCGTGAGGCCGGCAGCAGCACTATCACGCTGTCGATCATCGTCAATTTCTACAATATGCAGCGCGAGGCTGCTCGCACGCTTGCATCATTGGCCCGCTCCTATCAGACAGGTTGCGAAGAGCTCGATTACGAGGTGCTGTGCGTCGACAACGGTTCAGAGCCGCCGCTCGACTCAGCTTGGGTGACGAGCTTCGGCCCCGAATTTCGTCTGATCCGCCCGAGCCAGCAACATGCCTCGCCGTGCGCTGCGATGAATGAAGCGGCCCTGCAAGCGCGGGGCAAGTATCTCGCCGTGATGATAGACGGTGCGCATGTGCTTACACCCGGGATATTCAAGCAGGCACGGCAAGCGTGGCAGCAAGATGCCGAGGCTGTCGTCGCGGTACGCCACTGGTTCGTCGGCGGTGATCAGCGCTGGTTGGCTATGGCTGGCTACAGTCGCGAGCAGGAGGATCGCCTGTTCGCGCGTATTCGCTGGCCACAGAACGGTTACGAGCTGTTTCGCATCGGCACCCCGATTGGCGAAAGCCCCGAGCCGTGGTTCGACGGTTTGAGCGAAAGCAATTGCCTGATCTTGCCAACGGCGCTGTACGACCGTATCGGCGGCTTTGACGAGGCGTTTTCGCAGGCTGGTGGCGGCTTTGCCAATCTCGATCTGTGGCACCGCGCCAGTGAGTCCGCTCATGGCCCATTGGTGTCACTGGTGGGAGAAGCCACGTTCCATCAATTTCATGACGGCACCACCACCAACGTTGACGACGCCGAAAAGGATCGGCGTGTGCGCGGCTATGCCAATGCCTATCGCTCGCTACGCGGTGTGGATTTTGCCGGAGTGCATCGATCACGCCTCAGCTTTCAAGGATCGATGCCATCGGAGTTTGCAACCGGCGTGCGGCAACGCCCTCTACTACCCATGCGACTGGGCGTATCCGACAGCGTGCGGCGGGGTCAGATAGCAACGCAATTCGATGAGGGCGCACAGACCTATCTGCAATCTGTGTACGCCGAGTGCGGCCTGCACGAATCGGTTCAATGGCTGGGCCTTCCCGTTGGTGTGGCACCCGCCGATCTGAACAACGTGCAGGAAATCGTCTACCAGCTCCGCCCGGATGCCATCGTCACCATTGGTGCCAAGGTCGGACTTGTCACGTTTATCGATGACTGTCTGAAGGCCACCAACAACCTGGATGCGCGCATCCTCAACGTGGAGCCAGGCGCAGCATCGATGACCCTGTCGAGCACTCGAATCACTTCACTGTCAGGCAACCCTGCTGATCCAGGCACGCTCGCAACCGCGCGCCACTGGACCGGCAGCGCGGAGACTGTTCTGGTGCTCTACGCGACCGGATCCGACACCGGCTTTTCCGTGGAGGGACTGGAGGCATGGGGGACGCTGGTTTCCTATCGTTCCTGGCTGATCTGCCTGGGCACGTTGTTCGGGCAACCCTGGCTTGGCTATTCGATTCATGAGCATCTGCAGACCGTCCGCGATTTCACCCGCATCGATTCGTCTTTCAGCATCGACCGTCACTGGAACAGCCAGTTGATCAGTACCTGCCCGTCAGGCTATCTGCGCCGCGTCGGTGGTCTGGTCACGGCAGCCAACTACGACGCAACGCTCGATACGATCCCATCACCATTGCAGCACCCGGAGACACTCGGATGAACCGCTTCTGGCACCGATACATTCAGCCACTGATCGAAACCGTGCAGCCACGCCAACTCATGGAAACGGGCGCCGACCGCGGTTGGAACACGCTCAATATTCTCAACTACTGCCGCGCCACTGGCGCGCGCGTCGATATCATCGATCCGGCACCGCAACCGAGCCTGCACGAAGTACTGGCTCAGTTCGGGCCTGGCGAATATCGTTATCACGCGCTGAAAAGCGTGGCAGCCATTCCGCAACTGGACACCCCTGACATCGCATTGATGGACGGTGACCACAACTGGGCCACGGTCTATGCCGAGTTGAACCTGCTGCATGCCAAAGCCGAGCAATCAGGCCTGCCGCCGCCGATCGTAATTTCGCATGATGTCGCGTGGCCGTACGCGCGGCGTGATATGTACTACAACCCGGATGATCTTGAGGCATCGCAAAAGCACCCGTATGCCTATCGGGGCATGTTGCCCGGCGTAAGCGAGTTGGTCGAACATGGCATGAATGGCGTGCTTGCCAATGCCCTGCACGAGGGAGGTCCGCGCAATGGCGTGCTTACCGCGATCGAGGATTACATCGCCAGCAGCGGCATCGATTCTAGCTTTCACAAACTGCCGTTCTTCAACGGCCTGGGCATCCTGATTCCCGCAGCGCGCATGACGCCAGCGCTGAAGGCCTTGGTGGACAGCTTCTTTACTGCGGAAAGCCTGCTCGAAGCCTGTCTGGCACTGGAGTCCGACGGTATGCACTTGCGCGCCATCCTGACCCAGACCGAGACAGCTCTCACCCGACGAACCGACGCATTGAGTCGAGCACGTGCAGTCATCGAGAGCCAGCGCGGGCGAATCCAGCAGCTGGAAGAGACCGGGCAGATCACCAGCGCGGAATGAAGCATCGCGATATCGGGTCGTTGATCAGAGCCATAGTGGGACTTGTGCCGCCGGATAGGCCGACGGCGCAAAAAACCACGATTCAATGGCGTAACGGGGCCTGCAAATCCCCGCTGGGACGCCGGTGCGATGCAGAAAGAAGTGGTCAAACAGCAAGGCATCCCCAGGACGAAATATGGGGCTGACGGTGGCAACACCCGCCGCAGCCTGATCGACCATTCCCGGCCCCACCGACCAGTCGAAAAAGGCGTCGTGAGTGCCCGTCGGAAGCAAGCCGGACAGGCGCTGCGGCAGCAAGTCCAAGCCGGATGCATCATCACCACAATGAGACAGGCTCAACCATACGTTGACGCTGCGGATATCGGTACCCATGAACGCACCGTCCTGATGCCAGTCGGCTATGCCTTGGTTGGCCGGCACACGACGCAGTGTGGATTTGCCTACCGAGAGCATCGGTCGTTCGTCAAAATACCCAGTGATGGCACCGAGTACGCCGCTGGTCTCAAAAAACTCGATCAACTCGTACAACAGTCGCGGCGAATCAGCAGCCCAAACGCCACCGGCGCCCTCGATCCAGTTGCGCGCAAACCCAAGTCCGTAATTATCCTTGAGCGCCAGCCGCGAGTACCAAGGGGTCTCCACGGCATCTCTTTGTTCCGGCGGCCAAGCGTGACAATCCTGCAGAGTCTGCTCGATTCCAGACGCCCAGTCCGATGCCCTCGATGGATCCAGCAGACCCCGCACCAGCAACGCACCGTGGCAACGAATACCGGCAGTGAGGGTCAATGGGTTGAGTTGCTCGGCTTCGATTTCTGGGATGCCTGCAATGCTTGCGAATGGGTCCTCAATCGACAGCGACCAGGCTTCATCGACTAAAGCTAGAGGCGGAGCCACCGCATACGCTCGATAGCGACACTGCGCCAGCAGCTTCTGAAACTGAAAATCGGGCTGTTCGTGACAAGCATTACGCAACCAGGCAATGGCGTCGACGTAGGCATTTCTTCCCATCAATGCATGCGCATGGGCAAGCACTTCCTTTCGATACTCAGAGTCGATCATGGCTTTGTTCCCCAGCGTCGAAGGGATCCGTGTGCCGCCCATCCGCATCCAGCCTCTGCTCGTCGCAAAGGGTATCGACCACCCGCTGGCTGCGCTGTAGAAAGTCATCCCCAGCCGTGAGTGTCGGTGTGGAAGCATCCGCTCCGAACAGGTGATGGAAGAACAGCGCCATGACACGCAACACACCGCCCTCCAGGATGGAGCGCCTGTCAGCAGCAAAGTATTCGTTACCGGCCGCGTTGACGATTTCGTAGGCGGGAAAGTAATAAACGTCTGGAAGACGCGTCAGCTTTTCGGCGGCAACGCGCAACACCGCCTTGGAATACGAATTGGCCAGCAGGACGTGGCCGGGAACCGCCGTCGCAGCCAGCGGAACCGGCGAAACGGTCAGGATCATCTTCATTCCGGGGTTGATCTCGCGTACCTCCGCGACAAAGGCATGCAGATCAGCCACGACTTCATCCACTGACAGGTTGAGGAACCGATGCTGATCGGCATCGAAGCGACCTGCGGCCACACCAGGGCACAGCGGGTAGACAGCGCCGTCGTCGCATGAAGCCCAACATTCGGTAAGCCCCAATGTAAAAACAAACACATCCATTTCGCCAAAGGCCTTGCGAACCGCCGTGAAATGCTGGCGTCTGTCTTCTTGGTATTCACGCAAAGTACGGAAACCACTCGGTTGAATCGTCGGGCGAAATGGATCGAAAAAAGCTCCGTCCTGATCCCAACGATCATCGCTCGGTATCAGCGCCCCGGTGGCGCGACGCCATAGTTGCAGCAACTGGCGTGATGTGTAGATGTTGCCGTAACGCGCACTGTAGACGCCGTAATTGAAAGCCTCAGCGACCGATGGTGGCAGCAGTGGGTGCGCCGGCTCGGTCTCAAAGCAGGCACGACCATGTTTGCGCAGGTATCGCGCCACATGCTGTGCAAAGCAGCTACCCGCCGTGACGATGCGACTATCCGGTTCAATTTTGAACGATGGCGGCAGCACCGGGTCGATCTGCTCGCTGGTGCGCTTGGCCATCATCCGACTCCAGCGCTGGAGATCGGGAATATTTGCGTACGGGTGGCTCATACCCGCTCCATCATTTGATGCAACACCAGCGCACCGTAAACCTCGTTGGCGTGTGCGCCATCCCCGTAATAGGGAGCGAGCATGAACCCCGAATCATCCATGGACAGGGACGGCGCGGCCAACCACTCCACACCCGCTTGCAGACACCAGTCGGCGAGCACTTGCGAATGCATCCGCCATAATTTGTAGCGTAACGAAGCCGGCGAAATTTCCTGGCAATGATCGGGAAACATGATCCATGGCACGTCCGCGTACATGCGCGCTGCATCTGCATACGGTGGCGGTGGCTCGATGTGATACATCGACCCGGGACACAATTGCCGCACCTGTGCCATCAGCACCAGGTACTCCTCGGCAAGCAATTCGATGGCCCGCCTGACTGCCAATGCAGGCAGGATTTCTGCCATGGGATCCAATGGCAGATCGGGCTCATCCGACAACACAAAATCGAATCGTCTTGGATGCACCAGCATGCCCATCACGGTATGTGATGCACCGCCGATCAAGGAAAATACGGGTCCGACATGGTGAGCAAGTGCTTCGCTTATGGCTTCGCAAAAGGATGGACGCCCACCTTCGCGATCGATTGCCCCGGGCAGATCCCAGAAATTGAATGAGCGAAGCGGAATCCCTTCAACTGCAGCGGCACGCGCCACACAACTTACGTGACTGTGGCCTATGCACAGCAATGACTTGGGCGGCGCGACAATCTCGGCATTGACGACAGTCATGGACGTGCCACCGTTCCAAGCGAAAGCTCAGCTTCGCGGTCACCCATTTCCAACGGGGTCAACGCGCTTTTCTGTCGCCATTCCCGTGGCGGGAATGCCAGGGTAAACGGGTCCCCCGAAAGCGTCAGGTTCGGGTTGTATGTGGGATCACATTCAAGTTGGACGCCCCAACGCCGCCGCATGAAACCGACCTCCTGCGCAAAGCGCAGGCGTTTTTCTGGTGTTGTATCGAAACCGCGGGTCGCCGACTCGTGATGGTAAAGCTCGGCAAACGGCGTCCATATATTCGTGTAGCCATGCTTGCGGAGCCGCAGGCAGAAGTCGATGTCATTGAACGCAACCCGCAGCTCCGGATCCAGCCCCCCTACCGCCTCATAGGCATCACGCCTCACCATGAGGCAGGCAGCCGTCACTGCACTCATGGCCTGGGTCAATCGCGCTCGTGCCATCTGGCCGGTATGCCCGCGGGGCATGCCTCGATACGGATGCGCAGCCACCCCATGCACACCTGTCACTACACCGGCGTGCTGGATGGTTTCATTGGGGTAATAGAGCATGGCTCCCACGGCACCCACATGCTTGCGCAACGCATGACTGGCAAGTTCCTGCAGCCAGTCTGGAGTGATCACTTCGGTGTCATTGTTGAGCAGGCAGATCAACTCACCCCGGCAATCTTTTACCGCCTGATTGTTGATTTCGGAGTAATTGAAAGGCCGATTGTGCTTATGCACCCGAACGACCGGATTCCCGATGAAACTGTCGAAGTAGGCCAGCGTCAATGCGTCGTTCGACTGGTTGTCGACGATGATCACTTCGTAATTCGGGTATGTAGTGCGCTCGAGAATTGAAGTGACACACCGCCGCAAAAGCTCCAGCTGATTGCGCGTGGGAATGATGATGCTGACCAGCGGCAAGGAATCGGGAAGCGGATGGCGCACGCGAAATGCTCCACGTATGCCCTCAATATCCATGACCCGGGCGGCTTCACCCAGCCGAGCGAAATGCTCCTGCAGCGCCCTTCGGCCCGCCTCGTGGGCGTAGCTTTTCTGGTCAACACCCTGGGCAGTGGAGCCGGCGATCGCTCGCCAGTGATAGAGGACCCGGGGAATATGACCAATCTGTTCCGGCGTCAATTGCTCGCTGCAACGCAACGCCAGATCCCAATCCTGACTGCCCTCGAACCCCTTTCTAAACCCACCGATGGAATCAAGCAGTGCCGTTGAATACACACCGAGATGACTGATGCAATTCTGCCCATGGAGCAGATCAGGGTTCCAGTCGGGCTTGAAGTAGGGATCATGGCGTTGCCCGTCTGCGTCGATCTTGTCCTCGTCGGAGTAAACGAGAAGCCACTCCGGGTGCGCGCTCAAAGCCTCGGCAACCGTAGCCAGCGCCTCCACGTGCAATTCATCGTCGTGATCGAGCAACAGAACGTGGCTGCCTCGCGCCATGGCCAGGGCGGTATTGGAAGCCGCCGAGATATGTCCGTTGCTCTCGCGCCGAATCACGCGAATGCGTGCATCGACGGCCGCGTATTCTTCCAGCACCCGATGAACGTGCAACCGGGTGGAAGCATCATCCGCAATGCATAGCTCCCAGTTGGCGTAACTTTGCCTGCGCACACTGTCGAGGCACTCCCGCAACCATCTCTCAGGCGTGTTGTAAGTCGTCAACAAAATGGAAAACAGCGGCTCGGAAAGGGTCTGCTCGCGAGATGCAGGCCGCTCGTAGAGTCGCACCCAGCGCTCGTAGGTTGCGGCCCTGGTACCGCACTGCACGTACAGACCGTGCAGCCAGGTCGCAAAGGTATGGCGGCCGCCGCCACTCTGCAGCTTTTGCCATCCCTCAGCCAGCAACCGGCGACGCCCTGTTGCCATGGAGTCCCGATGTCGAAACACGGCGATCAACATGCGCCAACCTGCGCCCAGGCGACTGAGAGGATCGAGCCTCAATCCCCCTGCCCGAAAAGTGCATGGTGTATTTGCAGGGTCCAGTCGCAACCCGTACACGTCCATCGGCAAGAGAATGACGCCGACATGATGTTTATTCGTCGCCCGGAAAAAATTGAGGGGCAACGACCATTCTTCATGCATGCCAAGGCCGTAATCGAAATAGAGCTTGGGCTCGAGATGCTTGCCCTGCACATCCTGCATGTCGATGGAAAGTCGATACCAGCCCGCCTTCAGAGGAAGATGTTCGAGCAGGCAGGAGAATTTCGGATCACTCCCGCTGGCCCGCCATGTGCCGACTCGCGGGTCGAGCGACTCCAGCTGGTCCATGGGTTGAATCACCACTTCGCCGCGATGCAGCCAGCGCTGGACACGCCGCGCGATGCTCGCCAAAACAGACATGGGTGATCGAGATGTAAATGACATGATGGAAGACTTGGCTACCTTTGGGTTCTCAAGCGGCGCTTGATCCAGGACCATATCCCGCGCTTCGCCAGCTCGTCGATGCTCTGCTGCATTTGTCTCAGCGCTTCTGATGTCTGCTGTCCTGATTGCTCGGTCAAGGCATTCAGATGCTGCATGTCTGACGTGTTGGCAACTTTCTCGGCAAGCGCCTGGATCTGGATCTGCTGCTGCTGAAATGCGCGCCCCAGATTCTGGCCATCCACCCGCTCACGGGACAGCTGCCGCATGGTGCTCAATGAAAGCGCATTCCGTTCCAGGAGCTGCTGCAGAAGCGGCTCTTGCAGCACCACCTCATATTCGACCCGGATGACCACTTCGAGCCTCTTGTCGAGATGGTCGTGACCGATCAAACCGCCCACCTCAAACTCGAGATGGGGATCATCATCGAAGCTGACCAGGCGAACCTCGTCGAGACTGCTGGTGGCAAGCAGCTCCCCGCTCACGTGGCCAAGTCGCTGCGCCAATCCTGGCACCGGCCAATCCTGTGCGTCTTCCTCGCGCCTGAGCATGACCCGTCCCAACCCGTAAATGCCGGGAAGATCAGCCGGATCAATTCTCAGATAATCCGCTTGCACTCCCGCGGGAAGACGAAAGCGCAAATCCACCACGCGATCAGTCAGATCCACTTCCCGGGAGATCATGCGACTTTCGTCAAATGCCTGATCCCGGCCGCGGTAAAAGAGGTGGCAAACCGCCGCGCAGGGCTCCATCGCTACTGCGTTCACGGGCTGCCCCCGCGAAGCAACAAGCGCGCTGGACAACGCTTCGAAAAACCCCCGTGTCGCCTGGGGCGTCTCGTCAGCGGATTGCATGAATGCCACGAAGGATGCCGGGACGTGCTTGCCCACCATCACGATGCCCAGACCACTGCTGTGTTTGAAACCAAAACACGGATAGCGTTTCGCCAGCTCTTCGAAGAACTGTGCGACGCCAAAATTCCTTTCGCGCACTTCCGTGTCGTGCAGCAGTACCACCGCACGCTCGCTCAGCTTGGGAAGCCACGTTTCGAAATCATGGCGAACCGCGTCATAGGTGTGCAGGCCATCGATATGCAGCAGATCGATGCTGCCGTCGTCGAAGTGCTCCAACGCATCGTCAAATCGCGATCGATGCAGGCGGGAGAACTCCCCATAAAGAGGGTCGTGTCGCGATTTCAGCGCTTCGTACACCTGCTCGCCATAGTGCCGGGCATGCTCATCGCCATGCCAGTCATCAATGGCGGTGAATCGGCACTCCAGATCAAGAGCATTCGCTGCCTGGCAGAAGGCCAGATAGGAATTGCCCGAATGGGTTCCCAGCTCCACCAGGTTCCCTGGTCGCAGAAGGTCAATGGCCAGATAGGCAAAGGGGATGTGACCAACCCAGCCGTAGGGCGGAACGATTCGCGGCTGCATCAATACCAGCGGATGCTCCTGCAACCGAAATTCATTCTTCATGGCTGGTTTTCTCCAGACGGATATCGAGCATCGGTATACCAATCAATCCAGCCACCATGGAACTACCTGTCGCCGTGAATCGCAGCGCTTCGTGCATCCAATGTTGCACGACGTGTTGCTCCTGCGTGCCTTCGGAAACCCCGGCTGCAATGAAGTAGTCGCCCGGAATCAGACGGGGCATCATGAACTGGAAACTGGCGCGGACAGACTCGCCCTCGCTTAGGGAGAAATCGCCTTCATGGCTCAAGGCCGTATTGTCCCCGAACATCAACTGGCCCGTTCGATTCTTGACGTAGAAACCAGTGATCACGTTGTCCACCATCTCAGCCGCAAGCAGATCGATGCGCAACGTCACGCATTCGCCAGCCACAACCATCGCAACGGGCCGGCCATGCTCGCCAAAGATGGCAAGATCGACAATCTTGACCTTGCTTTGGCCGAAATCCTCGGCATCCGGTTGAAACGGGTGGATCCGGATATCGTTGCGCAATTGGGTTCGATCGATCAGCTCCTGACGTTGATCAATCTGATGAGATCTCGAAACCGTGGGGATGGACGAGTCGGTTCGAGTTGCTCTGGATGGGACCCCCTGCCGTTCGACCATCGACGCCTGAATGTAGGCCTCCATGACCTCGCGTGCTGGCCCGATGCGCTGAACAGCACCATGTTCAAGCCAGACCACACGGTCACACAGGCCCGTTATCGCACTGCCGTCGTGACTGACAAAAAGCATTGTTCCGCGTTTCTGGAAATCCCGCAAAAAGCGCATGCACTTCTGCATGAAAAAGGCGTCTCCGACCGCCAGTGCCTCGTCGACAATCAGAATTTCGGCATCAACATGCACCACAACGGCAAACGCCAGTCGCATGACCATACCCGTGGAATAGTTGCGGACAGGCTGGTCCACGAATTCACCAATGTCGGCATAGTCGAGAATATCGCCGATACGGGCATCAATCTCCTTGCGGGAAAGGCCGAGAATCGATGCATTGAGATAGACGTTCTCACGGCCAGTGAATTCAGGATTGAATCCGCTGCCGAGCTCGAGTAGCGCAGCGACGCGGCCATGGGTCGTTGCATGCCCTTCGGTTGGCTTGAGCGTGCCGGCAATCATCTGCAGCAGCGTGGACTTGCCGGCACCATTGCGTCCAACGATGCCCAAGGTTTCACCGCGGCGCACCTCGAAATCCACCGCTCGCAATGCCCAGAACTCACGATAGAAACGCCGCTTGCCGCCCATCAGGCTCTGCATCATGCGATGTGCGGGCTTGTCGTAAAGCTGGTAACACTTGCCGAGCGAGCGAGCCTCGATCAGGACATCTTCGGAGGAGAGTGATGATGACACTGCGGGATCAGAGAACATCGGCAAATCCGTCCCGCGTACGCTGGAACCAGGCGTAGCCCAGCAGCATCACGGCCATCGCCACAAGCGTGTAAATTCCCAGTGCAGACCAGTCTGGTGTCCGGCCAAAGATCACCACTCCACGGGTTTGCTCGATCATCAAGGTCAGCGGGTTGAGCAGAATCCAGTCGCGGTACGGCTGCTTGAGGCTCGACGCCGGATAGAACACGGGGCTGAGAAACATGAGCATCGCCGAAAGCACACCCGCCACTTGCGTCACATCGCGTATGAAAACTCCCAACGATGCCAGAAACCAGCTCACGCCACACAGCAGCATGAGATACGGTGCGTAGATCAAGGGCAGATACAGCACCGTCGCATACAGAAAATGATGCGAAAAAAGGGTAAATATCAACAGCACCAGCAAGCTCAGCACCGCATTGACCAACGTCGATGCCACAGCCACGCACGGCAGAAGGGCCAGCGGGAAAACCACCCGCTTGACGAGATTGCTTTGGGAAACAATGACCGTCGGAGCCCGCATCAGGCACTCCGCGAGCAACGAATGCACGATCATGCCGCAGAAGATCATCAACGAAAAATCCGCGCTGGAAGCCATGTTGGGCCAACGCATGCCGAGGAATACACGAAAGGCCAGCGTATATACCGCCAACATGAGGAGCGGGTTGAAGAAGGACCACAACAAGCCGAGAAAAGACCCGCTGTATCGCCCGGAAACGTCCCGTTTGGTGAGCTCCCAAAACACATCACGCCTGATCCACGCCCGCTTGGCCCAGGAAACGGTAGCTACATCCATATCCACACCGCATTTTGTGCAACCACCAACTTCTGTGGCTGCGCCAAGGGCATTTCGCATGTTTCTGTCTGCACGCTACCTAATACTCTCTGTTGATCAATGGCAAACTATGGGACCTGCCCTGTCCTGATCCGCGGATCGACCCGGAAACCCGGAGCATGTACTCCGCCGAGTCTTGTTGCCGAGAGTCTACCCACAAGACACCAAAGAAGGTTCGATGAACAGCTCATCTCATCACATCCAGACACTGCTGGTCACCGGTGGCGCCGGCTTCATCGGCGCCAATTTCGTGCTGCAGGCTGTCGCGGACGGACTGACGGTCATCAACCTGGACAAGCTGACCTATGCCGGCAACATGGATACCTTGTCCTCGTTACAGGGCAATGACCGGCACTTCTTCGTCCAGGGTGACATCGGTGACCGCGAGCTGGTGGCGCGTCTGCTGGCCGAGCACCGCCCGGATGCGATCGTCAACTTCGCGGCCGAATCGCACGTCGACCGCTCGATCGACGGGCCGGCCGAATTCGTGCAGACGAATGTGGTCGGCACGCTGGGGCTGCTTGAGTGCGCCCGCGACTACTGGCGTGGTCTGGAAGGCGATGCACGGGATGGTTTCCGCTTCCTGCATGTCTCGACCGACGAGGTCTATGGCTCGCTGGGCGCCGAGGGCAAGTTCACCGAGCAGACGGCATACGCGCCTAATTCGCCATATTCCGCCTCCAAGGCGGCTTCGGATCATCTGGTGCGCGCCTTCCAGCACACCTATGGCATGCCCACGCTGACCACCAATTGCTCGAACAATTACGGCCCGTACCAGTTCCCCGAAAAGCTGATTCCGTTGGTGATCCAGAAAGCGCTGGTCGGTGAATCGCTGCCGATCTACGGTGACGGCCTGAACATTCGCGACTGGCTGTTTGTGGGCGACCATTGCAGTGCGATCCGCCGTGTGCTTGAGGCTGGCCGCGTTGGTGAAACCTACAACGTCGGCGGCAATGCCGAGCGCGAGAACATCACCGTGGTGAAGGCGATCTGTGCGCTGCTCGATGCGCGCCAGCCTCTTGCCAGCGGCCAGCCGCGCGAATCGCTGATCACCTACGTCAAGGATCGTCCCGGCCACGACCGCCGCTACGCGATCGACTCCAGCAAATTGCAGGACGAACTCGGCTGGCGGCCATCGCAAACCTTCGAGAGCGGCATCGAAGCCACCGTCGACTGGTATCTGGCCAATCAAGCCTGGAGTCAGCGCGTGCTTGATGGCAGCTATCGGATGGAGCGACTGGGATCATGAGTCACACGACCAAGGGCATCATCCTCGCCGGTGGCTCCGGCACGCGTCTGCATCCGATCACCCGCGCGGTCAGCAAGCAGCTGCTGCCGGTGTACGACAAGCCGATGATCTACTACCCGCTGGCGACCTTGATGCTGGCCGGCATCCGCGAGGTTTTGATGATCAACACACCGCATGAGCAGGAAATGTTTCAGCGCCTGCTCGGCGATGGCTCGCAGTGGGGTATCAACATCCATTACGCGGTGCAGCCGTCTCCCGATGGCCTGGCGCAGGCCTTCACGATTGGCCGCGATTTTGTCGACGGCAAACCAAGCTGCCTGATGCTCGGTGACAACATCTTCTACGGCCATGGACTGACCGGTCAGCTCAAGCGTGCCGCCGCTCGCGAACACGGTGCCACGGTCTTCGGCTATTGGGTGCGCGATCCGCAGCGCTACGGCGTGGCGGAGTTCGACACCAACGGCCGGGTGATCGGACTGGAGGAAAAGCCGGCCAAGCCCAAGTCGCATTACGCCGTGACCGGACTGTATTTCTATGACGGCCGCGTCTGCGATTACGCTGCCGACCTCAAGCCCTCATCACGTGGCGAGCTGGAGATCACCGACCTCAACCGCTGCTATCTCGACGATGGTTCGCTGCATCTGGAACAGCTCGGCCGCGGCTTTGCCTGGCTCGATACCGGCACGCACGAATCATTGATGGAAGCGGGCAACTACATCGAGACGATCGAGAACCGGCAGGGCCTGAAAGTGTGCTGCCCGGAAGAGATCGCCTTCCTCAATGGCTGGATCAACACCGAACAGCTGCTGGCACTGGCCGCGCCGCTGGCCAAGACCGGCTACGGCCAGTATCTGCAGCAATTGACCGAACAGGGACTGGCGCGATGAAGATCATCGAGACCACCCTGCCCGGCGTGCTGATTCTCGAACCGCAGGTGTTCGGCGATGCGCGCGGCTTTTTCTACGAGAGCTACAACAAGGGCAAGTGGCAGGATGCCGGTATCGAAGCGGAGTTCATCCAGACCAATGTCTCGCGCTCGGCGCGCGGCGTGCTGCGCGGCCTGCATTATCAGTGGCCGAATCCGCAGGGCAAGCTGGTCAGCGTGCTCGAAGGCGAGGTGTATGACGTGGCGGTGGATATCCGCCGCGGCTCACCCACCTTCGGGCAGTCCGCCGGGGTGATGCTCACCGCCGACAACCATCGCCATTTCTGGGTGCCGGAAGGTTTTGCGCACGGCTTCTGCGTACTGTCCGAGTTCGCTACGTTCAGCTATCAGTGCACCGCGCTGTACGACGCCAAGGCCGATGCCGGTATCCGCTGGAACGATGCCGCTCTCGGCATCGACTGGCCAATCAGCGAGCCACTGCTTTCCGACAAAGACAGCAAGACACCGCTGCTCGCCGAAGTGGCCGCCGAGCGCCTGCCCGTCTTCAAGTCATGAATATCCTGCTGCTGGGTGCCAACGGCCAGCTTGGCCGCACCTTCATCGAACAAGGTGGCCTGGCGACGCGCGGCACGCTGATAGCAACCAGCCGCGACGGCAAATTGGCTAGCGGCAAGCGCGGTGAAATCGCCGATCTGAGTGAGCCGACCAGCCTGACTGCGCTGCTCGACCGGCTGAAGCCTGAGGTGATCGTCAACGCTGCGGCATACACTGCGGTCGATCGCGCCGAACAGGAAGGTTCGGTGGCCACACGCGTGAATGGTGAGGCCGTCGGCATACTCGGTGCCTGGGCAACGGAGAATCATGCACTAGTCATGCACTATTCCACCGATTACGTGTTCGACGGCAGCCAGCAGCAGCCGTATGCCGTCGATGCCGCGATCAACCCCTTGGGCGCTTACGGCCGCAGCAAACTGGCCGGTGAACAGGCGTTGCGCGATAGCGGTGCGGCACATCTGATCTTCCGCACGGCATGGGTATATGCCGCGCACGGCCAGAATTTCCTGCGCACCATGCTGCGCCTGGGTGCCGAACGCGACGAACTGCGCGTGGTTGCTGATCAGCACGGTGCGCCGACTGACACGCTGCTCATCGTCAAGGGCAGCCTGGCCGCGCTGGATCGTTGGCAGCAGGCAGATCCAGCGCAGCGGCGTGCGCTGACCGGCACGCATCATCTGGTCGCCAGTGGCGCCACCACCTGGCATGGCTTTGCCAGCGCCATTTTCGATCAGGCCAGCGAGCTCGGCCTGATCGGACGCAAGCCTAAAGTAACGCCGATTGAAAGCAGCGAATTCCCTACACCAGCGGCACGCCCGGCTTGGTCGTTGCTGGATAATCGTGGCTTTCAGCAGCAATTCGGCTTTACCCTGCCCAATTGGCAGCAGGGCCTGCACGAGGTTATGCAGGTGTTGGCTGAAACAGAACACTGAATCCAAGGACTTCGCGGCATGTTGATTCCCCTTATCCTCAGCGGCGGCAGCGGCACCCGGCTGTGGCCGGTATCACGCCGTAATCTGCCCAAGCAGTTTCTCTCGCTGGCCGGCAAGGGCACGCTGTTTCAGCAGACCATCGCGCGCACCCGGCAATTGCCGGACGTCACCGCACCGATCGTGGTGGCCAGTGAGGATCACCGTTTTCTTGCCGCCGATCAGTTACTCGAAGCAGGCATCGAAGGCGCCACCATCGTGCTCGAACCGCTGGCGCGCAATACGGCACCGGCAATTGCTCTCGGAGCGTTGCAGGCGCTGGAGCGCGATGCCGATGCCTTGCTGCTGGTACTACCCGCCGATCATTTGATCGGTGATACCTCGGCGTTCTGCGAAGCGGTGAAGCTGGCGACGCCACTGGCCGAACAGGACTGGCTGGTCACCTTCGGCATTCGGCCGGATCGTGCCGAAACGGGGTTTGGGTATATCCGCCGCGCCGAAGCCATCGGCGATCACGGCTTCCATGTCGATCAATTCGTGGAAAAACCCGATCTGGCTACCGCCGAGTCGTATCTTGCCGACGGCAGCTACGACTGGAACTCCGGCATGTTCCTGTTCAAGGCCTCGCGCTACCTCGCAGAACTTGAAGCCCATGCGCCAGCGATGCTCGAGGCCGTGCGCAACGCGTATGCCGGAATCAGCGCGGATCTGGATTTCGTGCGTGTCGACAAGGAGGCATTCGCGCTGGTGCCCGACAACTCGATCGACTATGCGGTGATGGAAAAGACCCGTAATGCCGCCGTGGTGCCTGTCAGTTGCAACTGGAGCGACATCGGTTCGTGGTCGGCGCTGTGGATGACCGGTGACCAAGACGCCGCCGGCAACGTGCTCGAAGGCGACACGATGGCCGTCGACACACGCAACTCGTTGCTGCGCTCGCATGACCGCCATCTGCTGGCCACCGTTGGCGTGGATGACTTGATCGTGGTGACCACACCCGACGCCACTCTCGTCGCCCATCGCGATGCCGCGCAAGACGTAAAGAAAATCGTGGAACAACTCAAGACCGCCGGCCGCAGCGAGCATTCGCTGCATCGTGTGGTGCATCGCCCATGGGGAAATTACGACTCGCTCGAAGAGGGCGAACGTTTCCAGGTCAAACGCATCCAGGTAAAGCCCGGCGCCTCGCTGAGCCTGCAAAAGCACCATCATCGCGCCGAACACTGGATCGTGGTTTCCGGCACCGCCGAAGTGACCTGCGACGACAAGGTATTCCTGCTCGGCGAAAACCAGAGCACCTACATCCCGCTCGGCAGCACCCACCGCCTGCGCAACCCCGGCAAGTTGCCGCTGGAACTGATTGAAGTGCAGTCAGGCAGCTATCTGGGTGAAGACGACATCGTGCGTTTCGACGACGTGTACGGCCGAGCCTGAGTCCGCAACGAAGATCGTGGCCGCGTCGCTGGGCCGCGACGCCGGCGAAGTTACTTCTGCTTTCTACCGCCCTGTATACGCCGTCAAAAAATCCGGCACTTCCCCTTCATGGGAAGCGCCGGCGAGGGGAGGTAACAATCAGAACTTCGCATACGTCCGTACACCGTTGCAGCGAGCCTCGTTGAAGAAGCAGATGTTCTCGCCGGAACCGACAATTTCATTCTGCGACCCGGTTTCCTCAGACAGGTTGCTGCCATAAGCCTCAAGCCGTCAGATATCGCTGTCGGGCGAGTACCGGGCCGCTTTATGCACGAAGTATGTTGGCTGTCATCTACGCACGCGCGCAATTGTGAAATTACCCAGAGCGGCTGACGATTCTCGATGTGCAAATGCCGCAAAGAATCGGATGATGGATCCGCCGTTCGAACAGAACTCACCGCACAGCGCGTGAAAGAACAGCTCAGCGGACCGAGGCCTCGGCCTCGCTTTCCTGAAACTCCCTCGGCGTGCAGCCAAGCTCACGCCGAAATACGGTGTACAGGTATTGCACTGAGGTAAAGCCACAACGCACCGCGATATCGGCCATTGGATGCCCGCCATCACGAAGCAGATCCTGTGCAAGCGCCAATTTGTGGCGCAGGATTTCCTGATGCACGCTGCGTTTCAGATTGCGTCTGAAGTGCTCCTCCAGCATGGATCGTGACACGCCGACGTAATCGCTGACCTGATCGGTCTTGATGCCCAGACAAGCGTATTGCCGAATGTAGTGCAGCGCGCGCATGACATATGGACTGCGTACCGTGTGCAGCATGCTCGACGCTGCCACGTGCAGACCCTCTGGCGGGACCAGCACGCGGGTATCGCTGCAATCGGCGCCATGCAACATGCGATGCAACACATGCGCCGCTGTACGTCCCATCTCCTCGGTGCCCTGCTGCACCGAAGTCAGGGGGATCCGGCACAGCGTTTGCGCGAGGGGATCGTTGTCGATACCGACGATTGCCACTTCGTCGGGCACCGCGATGTCCGCCATCATGCAGGCCTGCAGCATCTGTCGAGCACGAGCATCCGTCGCGGCAAGAATGCCGACCGGTTTGGGCAGTGACTGCAGCCAGGTCGTGAGATCTTCGGTGGCCTCGTTCCAGCATGCCGCGCTGGTGGCATGGCCTCGATATGTGTGGCAGCTCAATCCATCGCGAGCCAACATGCCTTCGAACAGTCGTTCGCGCTCCTGCGCCCAACGATTGCCTGGCTCGGCGGGTAGCGAGTAGAAAGCGAAGTGTTCAAGCCCCTGCTCGATCAGATGCTGGTAACCGAGCCGAACCAGTTCGCGATTGTCGGTGGCGATATACGGTATGCCAGCCGGATAGCTTGCGTCATCGGCGTAGGAACTTCCCACGCCGACGACCGGCACGTCTACTTCGCGCAGGGTTTCACAGACCTGAGGGTCATCAAAGTCCGCGATGATCCCGTCACCGTGCCACTGCGCCAAACCGGTCAACCGAAAGCGGAAATCCTCCTCCATGAAGAGTTCCCAGCTCACCCTGGTGGAAGTCAGGTATGCACCCACGCCGGCAATGAGCTGTCGGTCATAGACCTTGTTTGCATTGAACAACAATGCAATGCGATGCAGGCCGTGTGGTGTCCCCATGGTTGCCTCGATATCAAACCTGTCTGGATGATCGGAGTGTGGACGTCGCGCTTATCGGCATGGAGCGAATGCGGTTCGGTTCGATCCGACTCCATCTTCAGCCGCAAACTAGCATGCAAGAGCACGCCCAAACGGAATTTTCCGCAACCGCAAAACGAGAAACGTCAGTGGATTTGAGCGATTTCATAATTGCGCGGTTGCAACCACCGACCCAGCATGAATCGTTCATGGAGGTGAGATTTGCGGATCACGCTAGTGTAGTGCCTCGCACTTGATGGAACATTAAGATCGAGTTCCATTTTCGTCAGCCAAGGCGCACTGAGGAGGCATGGCCCCGGGCTATGGCGGCGAAGCGCTACGTGGCATGGGGAAAAATGGGGCCGACAAGTTCCCGATAATGTGCAACGCTGCGCCAGGGGGAAGTGGTCGCCAGGGCATGGGGAGTTACCGCCAATCCAATGCCGGCGTCATCTGCGCACTAATCAACCGCGAAAATGCACGTATCGGCTGTGCGGATTGCCGTGCGGATACTGCGGTTCAGATTCTTGTTGTTAGCCGTATTACAAACTGTCTTGGGGATGCTGGATGAGCAAAGCACACGTCACTGATGGCCTGGGCCAACACGCAACTTTGCGGGTTGTGCTGATTGCCGCCGTAGCCGCCTTGGGCGGATTTCTGTTTGGTTTCGATACCGCCGTAATCAACGGCGCGGTCGATGCCATCCGCGGCAACTTCAGCCTGAATGCCACGCAGACCGGCTTTGCGGTGTCCTGCGCCCTGCTCGGTTCGGCCGTGGGTGCCTGGTATGCCGGCCCGCTGGCCGATCGCTTTGGTCGCCTTCGCACGATGCAGGTAGCCGCCGTGTTGCTGGTCGCCAGCGCCGTGGGTTCAGGCCTGGTCACCGGCGTCATCGACCTGATCGCCTGGCGCGTGGTCGGTGGTATCGGCATTGGCATGGCCTCGGTTATTGCACCCACCTACATCGCTGAAATTGCCCCGGCACGCATCCGCGGGCGGCTCGGTTCGATGCAGCAGATGGCGATCGTGCTGGGCATCTTCGCGGCCCTGCTCAGCGATGCCTGGCTGGCACACATCGCTGGCGGCCCCTCCAATGAGTTGTGGCTGGGCCTGTCCGCCTGGCGCTGGATGTTCCTGGCTGCGGCCACGCCGGCGCTGATCTACGGCTTGCTGGTTCTGGCCGTGCCCGAATCGCCGCGCCACCTGGTGGCCAAGGGGCGGCTGACCGAAGCCCGCAGCGTGCTCGAACAAGTGCTCGACATGCACAATGCGGCGGCGCTCGACAAGAAGGTCGCTGATATTGCGGCCAGCGTGGAGGCGGAGCATCGCCCTCGCTTGCGCGATCTGGCGGGCGGCCGCATGGGCCTGCTGCCGGTGGTATGGATCGGTATCGGACTATCGGTGTTCCAGCAGTTCATCGGCATCAACGTGATCTTCTACTACTCCACCACGCTGTGGCACTCGGTCGGCTTCAGCGAGGCTGATTCGTTCAACATCAGTGTGGTGACGTCGATCATCAACGTGCTGGCCACGGTGGTGGCGATCCTGCTGGTCGACCGGCTCGGACGAAAACCGCTGCTGGCGATCGGCTCGGCCGGCATGACGATCACCTTGGGCATCATGGCCTGGTGCTTTTCGCAGGCCACCGGCAGTGGCGCAGCGCTGAGCCTGCCCGGCTCGGTCGGCATGATTGCGCTGGTCGCCGCCAATGCGTACGTCGTGTTCTTTGGCCTGAGTTGGGGGCCTGTGGTGTGGGTGCTTCTCGGTGAAATGTTCCCGAACCGGATTCGCGCCATCGGATTGGCCGTAGCTGCGGCGGCACAGTGGGTGGCCAACTTTGCGATCACCAGCAGTTTCCCGAAGCTGGCCGAAATCGGCCTGCCTTTTGCCTATGGGCTGTACGCCGGGTTTGCCCTGTTGTCGCTGTTCTTCGTGATGTTTGCGGTCCGCGAAACCAAGGGCGTGGAACTGGAAGACATGCACGCGTGAAGCATTGCGCCGCCAAGACACTTTTCTGAACGCTCGGTTTCGATCGTAGCGCCAAGGGCTTGCCCCATCCGCCTTTGGTACCTTCCCCGCGAGCGGAGGAAGGGCGGAACCCGTGAGTCAGCAGCTTCCGGGTGCTTGGACAGGCTCGATTCCCTGGCTTCGCTTCCCCCGCTCGTGGGGGAACCTGCCGAAAGGGCTGACAGGGGCGCCCTTGATCTGGCTCTGCAACGGGGCACTAACCGAGAGCAAGAGCTGCCCCCATCCGCCTTCAGCACCCCCGCGAGCAGGGGAAGGGCGAGACTTGTTGGGTCTGCGGGGCTTCGGTCTTGCGGCTCGCACTCAGAGCCCGACGAACTGTCATTCGTGGCTGTCCTCCAGTCGGGTTGGCGGATGCGGCGCTGCCACAGCAAAAATGATCATGCCAAAGCCGAATTTCGCAATAGCCGCCAGTAGTGCTCGCTAGGCACCATCAGACAGAACCCTATCCCTACCCCTCTGCCGTCCGGAATTTGTCCATGTCCTATTTTGAAAGCGTTGCCCCGATCGCCTACGAAGGCCCCGATAGCGATAACGCGCTGGCGTTCCATCATTACGACGCCAATCGCCAGGTACTCGGCAAGAGCATGGCCGAGCATCTGCGACTGGCGGTCTGCTACTGGCACAGCTTTGTATGGCCGGGCAGCGATGTGTTCGGCGCGGGCACGTTTGATCGCCCCTGGCATCGGATTGCCGATCCAATGCAGGCAGCGAAGGCCAAGGCGGATGCGGCATTTGATTTTTTCAGCCGTCTCGGCGCGCCGTTCTACACCTTCCACGATACTGACGTCGCGCCGGAAGGTGACAGCCTGAGCGACTATGCCAACAATTTTGCCGCGATGGTCGACGTGCTGGAAGCCAAGCAGGCCGAGACCGGCATGAAGCTGCTGTGGGGCACCGCCAACGTGTTCAGCCACCCGCGTTATGCCGCCGGCGCAGCGAGCAACCCGCAGCCGGAAGTGTTTGCCTACGCGGCCAGTCAGGTGTTCCACGCCATGAACGCCACCCAGCGACTGGGCGGCGCCAATTACGTGCTGTGGGGTGGCCGCGAAGGTTACGACACCCTGCTCAACACCGACCTCAAGCGTGAGCGTGCACAGCTTGGCCGGTTCTTCCAGATGGTGATCGAGCACAAGCACAAGATCGGCTTCAAGGGCACGATCCTGATCGAACCCAAGCCGCAGGAACCGACCAAACACCAGTACGACTACGACAGCGCCACGGTCTACGGCTTCCTCAAGGACTTCGGCCTGGAGCACGAGATCAAAACCAATCTCGAAGCCAACCACGCCACTTTGGCAGGCCATTCGTTCCAGCATGAAGTTGCCACCTCGATTGCCCTGGGCCTGTTCGGCAGCATCGACGCCAACCGCGGCGACTTGCAGAACGGCTGGGATACCGACCAGTTCCCCAACAGCGTGGAAGAAATGACGCTGGTGACCTACGAGATCCTCAAGGCCGGTGGCTTCACCACCGGTGGCTACAACTTCGACACCAAGTTGCGGCGCCAGAGCAAGGACCCGGCTGATCTTTTCCATGGCCACATCGGCGCCATCGACACGCTGGCGCTGAGTCTGCAGCGGGCGGCAAAGATGATCGAAAGTGATGCGCTGGCCAAGTTCAAAACCCAGCGTTACGCCGGCTGGGACAGCGATCTCGGCAAGCAGGTATTGGCGGGTGACTTCAGCCTGGAATCGTTGGCTGCCGAGGCACGCAAGCGTGACCTGCATCCTGAGCACGTTTCGGGACAGCAAGAGGCGCTGGAGAATCTGGTCAATCGTTTCATCTTCGGTTGATGACGGCGGGCGTGTCCAACCACATGTTCGTCGGCATTGATCTGGGTACCTCATCGATCAAGGCGATCCTGCTTGATCGCCAGCACGTGGTACGCGCCACGGCCAGTGTGGGGCTGGCCATTTCCAATCCGCACCCCGGCTGGTCCGAACAAGACCCGCACGCCTGGTGGCAGGCAACGCTGGAGGTGATGGACGAACTGCAGCAGCAGATCGTGACGCAAGGTATCGATGCCAATATCGTTGGCATCGGCTTGACCGGGCAGATGCACGGCGCCGTGCTACTTGATGCGGACGGCCAGGTATTGCGTCCCGCGATCCTGTGGAATGACGGTCGCTGCGATCGAGAGTGTGAGGAGCTGGAGCAGGTCGAGAATTTCCGTGCGATCACCGGCAACCTCGCCATGCCCGGTTTCACGGCACCGAAGCTGATGTGGGTGCGCAAGCATGAGCCGGAAATCTTCGCACGCGTGGCCAAGGTGCTGCTGCCCAAGGATTACCTGCGCCTCAAGCTGAGCGGCAGCTACGCCAGCGACATGTCCGATTCCGCGGGCACCTTGTGGCTCGATGTGCATCGGCGCCAGTGGAGCGAGCCGATGCTGGCGGCTTGCGGGCTGAACATCAAACATATGCCCGAACTGCATGAAGGCAATCAGATCACCGGACATCTGCACGAGGATCTGGCGCAACGCTGGAAGATCAAGCCGGTGCCGATCGTGGCTGGTGCGGGCGACAACGCCGCCGGCGCCATCGGGGTCGGCATCGTCGACGCAGGCCAGGCGATGCTGTCATTGGGTACATCCGGTGTTTTCTTTGCCGTTTCTGACGGCGTTGTCGCACGACCCGAGCAAGCCGTGCACAGTTTCTGTCATGCGTTGCCGCAGCGCTGGCATGTGATGAGCGTGATGCTCAGTGCCGCCAGCTGTCTGGATTTCACGGCACGCATTACCGGTTATTCCGACGTCCCGGAACTGCTCGCCGATGCGCAAACCCATCCATCGATAAGCGCTACCAGCCCCTGGTTTCTGCCGTATCTGAGCGGCGAGCGCACACCGCACAACGACACCAACGCACGCGCCGCCTTCATCGGCATGGCTTCGGATACGCCACGCGCCGCACTGGCCAACGCGACGCTCGAAGGCATCGGACTGGGCCTGCTCGATGGCTTGCTGGCCCTGGAAGCAGCCGGCAGCAGCGTAGGCAATCAGCAACCGATCAGCGTGATTGGCGGCGGCTCGCGCAGCGCCTACTGGCTGCAAATGCTTGCCGATATCCTGGGGCGGCCGCTGCAGCAGATCAGTGGCGGCGACGTTGGCCCGGCCTTGGGCGCCGCGCGACTGGCATGGTTGGCGCTGGAACCCGATCTGCCGCTAGTCGATGTTTGTCCCATGCCGGCGGTGATCGAAACCTTTCATCCGGATCCGGTGCGGCAGCAGTTCTTCCGGGAAAAGCGCTTCAACACCTTCCGTCAGCTGTACACGCAACTGCGGCCTGTGTTCGCTGACGTCGCCGACCGGGCCAGCATGTAAACCGCCAGGCCTTCCATTCTTCGCGTTGTCACGCATCACGACCTTGCGCATTTCCGCAGTGGGTATTGGATGGCCAACTCTTTCGACGATTCATACGGGAATACGCCATGAGCAGCCTCTTCTACAGCCGTCGCCAACATGTACGCGCGGGCGCTGCGCCATGCACTTCGGCGCCCACCGGGTGGAAAAACGGCGCACTCAATCGTCTGAGTGTCAGCGTGACGCTCACGCTCAGCCTGACGCTGGCTGGATTGACCGCGCAGGCAGCGGAACCTTCAGCCGCAAACCAAGCCAAGGCACTGGTCGCCAAGATGAGTCTGCAGGAAAAGGTTGCGCAGACACAGAACGCCGCACCGGCGATTCCGCGTCTGGGTGTATCGGCGTACGACTGGTGGAACGAAGGTCTGCACGGCGTCGCCCGCAGCGGCTATGCCACCGTTTTTCCGCAGGCTATCGGCATGGCCGCGAGCTGGAATCCGGATCTGCTGCACCAGATCGGTACAGCCGTATCGACCGAGGCGCGTGCACGATTCAACAAGGACGGTGTCGGCCACGATCATGCCCGCTATCACGGCCTGACCATCTGGTCGCCCAACATCAACATCTTCCGCGATCCGCGTTGGGGCCGCGGCCAGGAAACCTACGGGGAAGATCCGTACCTGACCGGTCAGCTCGCCGTCGGCTTCATCAGCGGCATTCAGGGCGACGATCCGGTTCATCCGCGTGCCATCGCAACGGCCAAGCATTTCGCCGTGCATAGCGGTCCGGAAGCAGGCCGCCACTCCTTCGATGTGGATGTCTCGCCGCATGATCTGGAGGCGACCTATATGCCGGCCTTCCGGGAGGCGATTACCGTCGGCCAAGCCGGCTCGGTGATGTGCGCCTACAACGCCATCCATGGCACACCAGCCTGCGGTGACAGCGATCTGCTCGACACGCGTCTGCGCAAGGATTGGGGCTTCACCGGTTATGTCGTGTCCGATTGCGACGCGGTGGATGACATGACCGTGGCCCATCACTATCGCCTCGACAACGCCAGCTCATCGGCTGCAGCGATTCGCGCCGGCACTGATCTCAACTGCGGTCACGCCTACGCCGATCTGCTGCAGGCGGTGAAAGACGGCCACATAAAATCATCCGAACTCGACACGTCACTTGTCCGTTTGTTCTCGGCGCGCTACCGGCTGGGAGAAATGGGTGGTGGCGATGATCCGTATGCCAGCATCGGCAATGACCAGCTTGGCAGCGCCGCACATCAGGCATTGGCTCTCCAGGCCGCATTGCAATCGATGGTGTTGCTGAAGAACGACCATTCCACCCTGCCCCTGCGCAAAGGTATGAAGCTGGCGGTGATTGGCCCGAACGCCGACACGGTCGAAACACTGCAGGCGAATTATCACGGCACTGCGATGGAGCCGGTGACGCCGTTGCAAGGCCTGCGTCAGCGCTTCGGTGCGGATCACGTGACCTACGCGCAAGGCGCACCGATCACCGCCAGTGTGCCGATTCCTGTTCCCGAGTCGGCACTGCGTACGGGCAGTGGCGCAGATGCGCGCACCGGTTTGACCGGCGAGTATTTCAGCAACACCGACTTCAGCGGCAAGCCCGCCCTGACCCGCACCGACAGCGTGATCGACTTCGACTGGTACAAGGTCTCACCGTCGCCTGACATTCCGCTGGATGACTATGCTGCGCGCTGGACCGGCAAGATCATTCCGCCCGGCCCAGGCGACTATGACCTCGTCGTGCATATCGATCGTTGCTATGACTGCACCGGGCATGACCCGGTCACGTTGAGCATCGACGGCAAGCAAGTGATCAACGACAGCGGCGACGATGCGCATGCCGATGTGCCAGTGCACTTCGCTGACAGCAAACCACACGATATCCGGCTGGAAATGCGTCATACCGGGGGGGACTGGGGTCTTCGACTGCAATGGCGTGCGCCGGCCGATGTGCAACTGGAGGAAGCGGCCAAGGCTGTCGCCGGCTCGGATGCGGTGATCGCCTTTGTCGGGCTTTCACCTGACGTCGAAGGCGAAGAAATGCCGGTCGAAGTCCCCGGCTTCGATGGTGGCGATCGCACCGATATTGCCTTGCCGGCGGCACAGGAAGCCTTGCTCGAACGGGTCAAGGCGAGCGGCAAGCCGCTGGTGGTTGTGCTGATGTCCGGCAGTGCGGTGGCGCTGAACTGGGCGCAGCAACATGCCGATGCGATCGTCGCAGCCTGGTATCCCGGCGAGCAGGGCGGCACGGCAATCGCGCAGACCCTGGCCGGCGACTACAACCCGGGCGGCAGACTGCCGGTGACGTTCTATCGCTCCAAGCGCGACCTGCCTCCGTTCATTGACTATGCGATGACCAATCGCACCTATCGCTACTTCAAGGGCACACCGTTGTATCCGTTTGGCTATGGCCTGAGCTATACGCAATTCAGCTATGGCCAGCCGCAGCTATCCAGCACCACGCTGCAGGCCGGCCAGCCACTGACGGTCAGTACCGAACTGCGCAATTCGGGTAGCCGCGACGGCGATGAAGTGGTGCAGGTCTATCTGCAAAGTCCCGACTGGTCACTGGCACCTCGGCAAGCGCTGATCGGCTTCCAGCGAGTTCACCTGGCCGCCGGCGAGTCACGCCAGGTCAGCATCAAGCTGTCGCCACGCCAGCTCAGCGTCGTCGATGCCGCCGGGCAGCGTGCCGTGCAGCCAGGCCATTACCAGTTGTTCATCGGCGGCGGCCAGCCCGGCACGCAAGCTGCCGGCGTCACGACAAAATATGTCGTGACGGGTGAGCAGGTGCTAGCCAAATAGCTGCAGCTGAAATTATTCGACGGTCACTGACTTGGCGAGGTTGCGTGGCTGATCGACGTCGGTGCCGCGCAGCACGGCGACGTGGTAGGCGAGCAGTTGCAACGGCACAGTGAATACGGCGGGAGCAATGAAGCTGCCGCCGGCCTCCACGCGCAACATGGCACCGTGATCCGCCATGTCATCCATGCCGGCATTGTCGTCAGCGAACACGATCAGGCGACCACCGCGTGCGCGCACTTCCTGCAGGTTGGACTTCAGTTTGTCCAGCAGCGGGCCGTTCGGCGCCACCGCCACCACCGGCATGTTTTCATCGACCAGCGCGAGCGGGCCGTGCTTGAGCTCGCCGGCGGGATAGGCCTCGGCGTGGATGTAGGAGATTTCCTTGAGCTTGAGTGCGCCTTCCATCGCCACCGGATATTGCACGCCGCGACCCAGGAACAGTGCGTGCTCGTGGTGAATGAATTCCTCCGCCAATTTGATGATCGCTGGCTCCAGCTTCAGCGCTTCGTCGACCACTCGCGGCAGGCGCTGCAGTTCGATGCAGAGGGCGGCATAGCTTTCGGCATCCAGACCATTGCGACGAGCCAGCTCCAGCGCCAGCAACGCCAAACCTGCCAGCTGCGTGGTGAAAGCCTTGGTCGAGGCCACGCCGATTTCGGGACCGGCGCGTGTCATCAACTTCAGGTCAGCCTCGCGCACCAGCGAGGATTCGGCGACGTTGCAGATCGCCAAGGTGCCGAGGTAACCGCGGCGTGACGAATCACGCAACGCGGCCAGCGTGTCGGCGGTTTCACCCGACTGCGAGATCGCCAGGAACAGCGTGCCTTCGGGCACCACCGCTTCGCGATAACGGAACTCGCTGGCCACTTCCACGCTGACCGGCAGGCGTGCGTATTCCTCGATCCAGTACTTGGCCACCATGCCGGCGTGATAGCTGGTGCCGCAGGCAATGATATGCACGCCACGGGTCTGTGCCAGCAAGGCATCGCTTTCGATACCAAAGATGTTGGGCAACACGCCGTGCGCACCGATACGCGACTCCAGCGTGTCGGCAATCGCACGCGGCTGTTCGAAGATTTCCTTCTGCATGTAGTGGCGGTATTCGCCACGCTCGACCGCATCGGAAGACAGTTCGCTTTCGTGCACCTTGCGCTCGACCGGGTTACCGTCGAGGTCGAACACCTGCACGTTTTGACGGGTGATCTCGACCACGTCGTCCTCGTCCAGATACAGCATCTTGTTAGTGACCTGGATCAGCGCCTGAGCGTCGGAACCGAGGAAGTTTTCGCCGATACCCAGCCCCACCAGCAGTGGCGCACCGCGACGTGCGCCGACCACCCGACCGGGCTCGTCACTGCTGATCGCGGCGATCGCGTACGCGCCTTCCAACTCCCGCACCACCGCCAGCACGGCTTCGCGCAGGCTGGCGCCGGCGTTGACGCGTTCGCCGATCAGCGCCGTCATCACTTCGGTATCGGTCTCGGAGGTGAAGACGTGCCCACGCGACTGCAATTCGGTGCGCAGGCTGACGTAGTTCTCGATGATGCCGTTATGCACCAGCGACACCTTGCCCGCCACATGCGGATGCGCGTTGACCTCGCTGGGCACGCCATGCGTAGCCCAGCGCGTATGCGCAATACCGGTGCCGCCGAGTAACGGATCCGCAAGATAGCGTGCTTCCATCTCGCGCACCTTGCCCTTGGCACGCACGCGTCGGATCGCGCCGTCGCTCAGCACCGCGAGACCGGAGGAATCATAACCACGGTATTCCAGCGCCTTCAGGCCGACGATAAGCAGTGGTGCAACATCACGTTGAGCGGCGGCAGCAACAATTCCACACATGGCAAAGCTTTCCTGATTAGAGGCGGAGCCAGGAGCGGCTTCGCCACGGTTGAATAGGTTCGATTGAGTGAAGTTTCAAACGGTTTGAAGTAACTCGATAATTTTCGCCATTTCGACCGTTCCCCTTCCCCCGCTGCGCAGGGGAAGCGTAATAAGCGTTGCGTGCTCGCCACATGGCTATCGTTCAATTCACTTTGCGACGTAGATAGTTCAGCAGGTCGATGCGGGTGATCAGGCCGAGGAACTGTTCGCCATCAACCACGATTGCCACGTGACCGCGCTCGAACACCGGCAGCAGCGACTCGATCGGCTCGCTCACGGCCAGCTTCTGCAGATTGCTCATCATGGCGACGGAAACCTGATCGCGGAACCGGCTTTCATCGACATGCACGTGCATCAGCACGTCGGACTCGTCGACGATGCCGACCAGCCGATCACCATCCATCACCGGCAACTGCGACACGTCGTACAACTTCATCCGCGTGTAGGCAGTGATCAGCAACTCGTTCGGCCCGATCACCACGGTGTCGCGCTGCGCATAAGGGCGCAGCAGCAGGTCGCGCAGGTCGCCGTGGCGTTCGCGTTCGAGAAAACCGTTGTCGAGCATCCAGTAGTCGTTGTACATCTTCGACAAATACTTGTTGCCGGTGTCGCACACCAGCGATACCACGCGCTTGGGTGTGGTCTGCTCGCGGCAATACTTCAGTGCGGCAGCCAGCAGCGTGCCAGTCGACGACCCACCAAGTACGCCTTCTTTCGCCAGCAACTCGCGGCCGGCCAGAAAGCTCTCGCGATCGGAAATGGCATAGGCCTTTTTCACCCGCGAAAAGTCGCTGATGCCAGGCAGGAAATCCTCGCCGATGCCTTCTACCAACCAACTGCCGGACTTGGTCGAAAGCACGCCTTCGTTGATGTACTGGGTAAGGATCGAGCCCACCGGATCAGCCAGTACCAGTTCAGTGTTCGGTGAGTGTTCGGCGAAGTAACGCGACAGCCCGGTCATGGTGCCGGAGGAGCCGCAGCCGAACACCACCGCATCGATGCGCCCGTCCATCTGTTCGAGAATTTCCGGCCCGGTGGTTTCGTAGTGCGTGCGCGGATTGTCGGGGTTGCCGAACTGGTTGATGAAGTAGGCGCCGGGTGTTTCATGAGCGATCCGCTCGGCCATGTCCTGGTAATACTCGGGGTGACCCTTGGCCACGTCGGAGCGGGTCAGCACCACCTCGGCGCCCATCGCCTTGAGGTTGAAGATCTTCTCGCGGCTCATCTTGTCCGGCACTACCAGTATCAAGTGGTAACCCTTGGCCTGTGCCACCAGCGCCAGCCCAAGTCCGGTATTGCCGGCGGTGCCTTCCACCAGAGTGGCTCCAGGCTTGATCTTGCCGGTCTTCTCGGCACCTTCGATCATCGACAGGCCGATGCGATCCTTGATCGAGCCGCCGGGGTTGGCGCTTTCGAGCTTGAGGAACAGCTCACACGAGCCCGTCTCCAGACGCTGCGCGCGCACCATCGGTGTGTTGCCGATCAGTTCGAGGACACTCTGCTTAACTGTCATGAAAACTCCGTGGCTGTTGACGCCGGCAGGGCGTGAACCAGCAAACCGCCATCATAACCGAGCCATCTGCCGGCAGCCTTTCTGCATGCCATAAACGTTGCGGCCCCGGCTATTCCAGTGCGGAATGGCCGGGGCCGCTTGTCGCTCAGGGATGTTGGAGTCAGTGGATGAGGGATGAACGGTCCGCCCACATACGCTCAAGTTGCGCCTTGGCCAGCAGTTTTTCCTTCTTCATGCTGGACAAGGTGACACTGTCGATGGGTAGCACGCCGATATCGGCGTCGTGCACCTTGCTGTCGAGTTGTTTGTGACGCTGATAAAGCCGACGAAATTCCGCATCCTGCTTCATCAATGCCTCGACATCATCACGCTGCTGGTTTTCAAACATGATCCGACCTCCTCGCGAGTGGGTGTGCGGCACCGGGGGATGGTGCGCGCAAACGGTTTGAAGCATGCGCACACGACCACAACCTGTGCCGGAAAACCGGAGTCGCAGGCTGAAATGTCATCGTGGGATTCGGCATGATTCAGGTCAGTGACCCATGCAGCGGGGATGCCGCATGGATGATTGACCCTACTCCGCCATTCCGGGGGGTGCAAGCGTCGGCAGCCGTTTCATTCAGGCCCACAAGCTTGCAACAAATAGCTGTCAAAACAGCATTTTACGATTTACAAACCAAAACTCGACGCGCGCTGTTCATTGGAACAGAGCGCATCGGGATTACGAGGTAAAACGCTGATCGAAGCCCTAATGGCCCGACGACTTGGGCGGGGTGCTGGCCGGTGCGGATGAAGAGTCATCCTGCATCTGCGAGCGCATGGCCTTCGCCGCCTCGGCCGCCACCGCCGCTTCGCGCTTGGCTGCCCTGGCGACCTTGCTCTGCGCCGCCGCCAGACGCCTGGCACGATCAGCATCGGCCTGCGCCTTGCTTGCCGCCTGGGAATATTCCTCGCCCTGCTGTTGCAGGCGCATGGCCTCTTCCTGCGCCAGCTGGTACTGCAAGCGCTGACGATCGAGCTCTCGGCGTGCGTTCTCGGTATCGCGGCGACTGTTTTCCAGCAGGATCTGGTCGTGCTCACGATCGAGCTGGTTCAATTTGACCTGGGCATCCTGCAATTGCGCTGAAGTCTTGGCCAGATCCACCCGCCGCTCCGCCAGATACAAAGCGTACGGTCGCTGGTGCGAGCTGGCCTGCCCCAGCTGGCTGATCGCTTCGCGGGCACGAGCCTGCTCAGCCTGCGCATAATTGCCCAACGAGGGATCGTGAGCCAGCTGATCAAGGCTGCTGCTCAGACGATTGATGTCCATGTCATCCTGGCCCGCGTGCGCCATGCCTGCCGAGGCAAGTGCCAGAACCAGGAAGGTTGTGGTGAGGCGCTTCATGGCTGCTCTCCCTGGTCGTCCTGATTGACTGGTTGGCTATTGGTCGGAATGGTCTGGAAGCCATCAGCCGGCGCGGGCGCGGATAGCTCCGACGAATCCGGTGCCGGCATATCTTCGGTCGGCATCTCGCTGGTGCTGGTTGGCGCAGGCAGAGTCATCTGCTGGCGCTCGCGATCAGCCGCTGCCTGAGCCGCCTGACCCTGCGTGCGCAGCTCGGTATTCTGCTGCACCTTGCTCTGGATCTGAGCCCGTGCCGCAGCAAGCAGCGCCTTGGCGCGCGCCAGCTCGGCGTCGGCACGCGACTCCGCCGCCAGATTCGAGGCTTCGGCGTAGTCACGCTGAGTCATCGCGGCTTGCGCCTGCTGAAACTTGTCCTGCGCAAAGCCGAGGTCCACAGGCGCGTAATCCGCCGCACCGGCGTCCCGAGCCATTTGCAGCTGCGTCTGGGCCATATTCATGGAATCATCCGGCGGCGGCACCGTGGCGCAACCAGCCAGAATGAGTGCCAGCGCGAAGGGGGCGGTAGCCATACGGATCTGACCAACGACGCTGGCCAGCCGGGAAAAGATGTGCACCATCACAATCCTCATAGTGTGTTACGGCGTATTGTGGGCAGGCATAATCAATCATTGCAACGAGCATTGCGAAACAGGGGACATTTGTGGATATCGGTTACTTCCTCAAGCTCATGGTAGACAAGGGCGCGTCGGACATGTTCCTGAGCACCGGCGCCCCGGTGAATATCAAGGTCGAGGGCAAGCTCTACCCGTTGGGGAACACCGGCCTGCCCAGCGGCATGGTCAAGAAGATCGCCTATTCGCTGATGGACGAGGGCCAGGTGCCGCAGTTCGAGCGCAATCTCGAACTGAACATGGCACTGGCGGTGAAGGAAGCGGGCCGTTTCCGCATCAACGTGTTCAAGCAGCGCGGTGAAGTGGGCATGGTGATCCGCGCCATCAAGAGCGAAATCCCCAGCATCGAACAACTGCAGTTGCCGAAGATCTTCCGCGACCTGATCATGGAGCCGCGCGGGCTGATCCTGGTGGTCGGCGCGACCGGCTCGGGCAAATCGACCACGCTGGCGGCGATGATCGATCACCGCAACTCGAACACACCGGGTCACATCCTCACCATCGAGGATCCGATCGAGTACCTGCACCGGCACAAGAAATCCATCGTCAACCAGCGCGAAGTCGGCCTCGACACGCACAGCTACCACGAGGCGCTGAAGAACGCGATGCGCGAGGCGCCGGACGTGATCATGATCGGCGAAATCCGCGACACCGATACGATGGAAGCGGCAATCGCGTTCTCCGAAACCGGCCACCTGTGTCTGGCAACCCTGCACTCCAACAACGCCGACCAGACGCTGGAACGCATCCTCAACTTCTTCCCCGAATCTGCACACAAGAACGTGCTGATGAATCTGGCCCTGAACCTGCGCGCGGTGATCAGCCAGCGCCTGGTGATCGGCAAGGACGGTCGGCGCATTCCGGCGGCCGAAGTGCTGCTGAACACGCCGTTGATCCGCGACATGATCCGCCGCGGCCAGACCCACGAGATCAAGGAAGCGATGGATCGCAGTCTGCAGGAAGGCATGCAGACCTTCGATCAATCCTTGTACAAGCTGTACAAGGATGGCCGTGTCGAGCTGGAAGAAGTGTTGGCCAAGTCCGACTCACGCGACGGCCTGGCTCTGAAGATCCGCCTCGCCGAAGGCGGTGGCAACAACGAAGAACTTGCCGGCAACGACCCTTACGGCATGGGCTTCTGAGAAAAGAGTGTGGAGGAGTGAGAAACGAGAGTTGCTTTAACTCTCTTTCCTCACTTCTCTCAGCTCACTTCTAGCTCTGCGGCGCATCCGGTTGCGCTTCCGGCGCAGCTCGCTGAAACGCTTCCAGCTCACTGCAGGCCTGATAAATCCGCTGCACGGTGGGATAGGCGTCCAAGGGTACCTTCCAGCGCACGGCGTTGTAGTACTGCGGAACCAGGCAGATATCCGCAAGGCCCGGCGTTTCGCCGTGGCAGAAACGTCCGGTAGCGGCGCTTTCCACCAGCATCGCCTCCAGTGCATCGAAACTGGTGGCGATCCAGTGCCGCGCCCACTCGGCGCGTTGCGCTTCGTCAGCACCAAACTGCGACTCCAGCCGCTGCAGCACGCGCAGATTGCCGAGAGGATGGCCGTCGCACGCGATGGTCATTGCCAATGCGCGAACCTGTGCCCGCCCGCGCGCATCCAGCGGCAACAGGGCGGTGTCCAGCTCCTGGTGCATCTCGTCGAGGTATTCAATGATGGCCAGCGACTGGGTGATCACACGCCCGCCATCGAGCAGGGTCGGCACCAGTTGCTGCGGGTTGATCGCGCGATACGCCGGTGAGTGCTGCTCACCGCCATCGCGAACCAGATGCACCTGCCGAGTTTCGTAACTCAGACCCTTCAGATTCAAGGCAATGCGTACGCGATAAGCAGCGCTTGAACGCCAGTAGTCGTACAGAACCAATCCATCCGCCATGAGCTGCCCCCGCTTGATGTCGTGATCGTGCGTCAGTGTGACCGCCTGCACGGCACACGGCAATGCCTGTGACGGGAGCCGCCGGTTTGCATCGCCGCACCACGCCACCGACAATATCGGGCTGACGCCTGCATCGTGCAGACGCCCCACTATTACCGGAGTGCTGCCGTGTCCGTCCTACGCATGAATGATCTCGACCTGCGCGACCAGCGCGTGCTGATCCGTGAAGACCTGAATGTGCCGCTCGGCGACGATGGCTCGATCAGCTCCACCCAGCGCCTCGACGCCGCCTTGCCGACCATTCGTGCCGCACGCGACGCGGGCGCCAGGGTGATGGTGCTGTCGCATCTGGGTCGACCGAAGGAAGGCCAGTTCGACGAAGCCGCTTCGCTGGCATCGGTGGCGCAGTGGTTGGGTGACAAGCTCGGCTCGCCAGTGCGCCTGGTCAAGGAGTATCTGGACGGCGTGGACGTCGCCGCTGGCGAAGTGGTGGTGCTGGAAAATTGCCGCATGAACGTCGGCGAAGGCAAGGACGACGAGACACTGGCGAAGAAATATGCCGCTCTGTGCAACATCTTCGTGATGGACGCCTTCGGCACTGCCCATCGCGCCCAGGCCTCCACCCATGGCGTGATCCGTTTCGCACCGGTTGCCGTGGCTGGCCCGCTGCTTTCGAATGAACTCGATGCTCTGGGCCAGGCCTTGGAGCAGCCGGCCAAGCCGTTGCTGGCGATCGTTGCCGGCTCCAAGGTCTCGACCAAGCTCACCCTGCTCGAAAATCTGATCGACAAGGTCGATCAGCTGATTGTCGGCGGCGGCATCGCCAACACTTTCATCGCCGCGATGGGTCATTCGATCGGCAACTCGCTGTACGAGCCGGACCTGATCGACGCGGCCAAGAAAGTGATTGCCGACGCCAAGCGTCGTGGCGTTGCCGTGCCGATGCCGGTGGACGTGGTGGTCGCACCATCTTTCTCGGCGCAGGCTCCGGCCACGGTCAAGGCGGTTGATCAGGTCGCTGATGGCGAAATGATCCTCGATATCGGCCCGCAGACCGCGAAGCAATATGCCGAACTGATCGCCAAGGCTGGCACCGTGGTATGGAATGGCCCGGTCGGCGTGTTCGAGTTCGACGCGTTCAGCAAGGGCACCGAAACCTTGGCGCATGCGATTGCCGACTCCAGTGCGTTCTCGATTGCCGGCGGCGGCGATACCCTGGCCGCGGTCGACAAGTACGGCATCGCCGACAAGGTTTCCTACATCTCCACCGGTGGCGGGGCGTTTCTGGAATTTCTCGAAGGCAAGGAACTGCCGGCCGTCACCGCACTCAAGGCACGCGCGGCCAAGTAATGCTTTGCCTATTTGACCTTGACGGGACGCTGATCGACTCCGAACACGGCATTACTGCGTGCGTGAAGCATGCACTGTCGCGTCTGGAAGTTCCGGCACCCACAGCGGAAGAGCTGCGCCGCTGGATCGGGCCGCCGCTGCGTCACAGCTTTGCACCGTTGCTGGATCACGACACGGCACGAATCGAGGACGCGGTCGGCTACTACCACGAGCGCTTCGATACGCACGGCTGGCGCGAGCACGAGGTTTATCCGGGCATCGGGCGAATGATCGAACAGCTGCTCGACGCCGGCCATCAGCTGGCGGTAGTCACCAGCAAGCCACACCATCACGCCGCACCAATCATCGCGCACCTGCCATTTGGCGACGCGTTTCTGCGCGTCTATGGCCCGGAGCCGAGCAGCGCGCACAGCGAAAAAGCCTCGATGATCGCCACCGCACTAGCCGATTTCGACAGCAAACCCGAGCACACCGTGATGATCGGCGACCGTCATTTCGATATCGAAGGTGCGGTCGCCAATCAGGTTCGCGGCATAGGTGTGTTGTGGGGCTTCGGCAGCCGCAAGGAACTTGAAGGTGCCGGTGCCAGTGAGATTGCTGCGACGCCAGACGAACTGACCAGCCTGCTGCTCAAGTAGGGCGGGCACTGCCCGCCGCTCTTGAATTGCTTGAGCTATAAGCGGGCAGTGCCCGCCCCACTTCAGTCAACCAATGACGCGCTTCGCCGCATCGACCACGTGGCTGACGGTAAAGCCGAAGTGCTCGAACAATTCGGGAGCGGGCGCCGAGGCGCCGAACGTGGTCATGCCGATCACCTCGCCATCCAGACCCACGTACTTGCGCCAGTAGTCAGCGGTAGCTGCTTCGATCGCCACACGCGCACGACACCAGCCTGGCAGCACGCCTTCGCGATATCCCTGCGGCTGATCGTCAAACACCTCGGCGCACGGCATCGACACCACGCGCACCGGCACGTTCTGCTGCGCCAGCGCACGAGCCGCTTCCATCGCCAGACCCACTTCCGAGCCGGTGGCAATCAGGATCGCCTTGAACTTGGTGTCGGCCGGATCGGACAGCACGTATGCGCCACGCGCGATCTGCTCCACCTGCTCATCGCTGCGCTGCTCGTGCTTTAGCGTCTGGCGCGAGAAGATCAGGCAAGACGGCGCACCCTTGCGCTCGATCGCAGCCTTCCAGCACACCGCCGACTCCACTGCATCGCAAGGGCGCCAGACGTGGTTGTTGGGGATGTAGCGCAGGCTGGCCAGATGCTCGACCGGCTGATGGGTCGGGCCGTCTTCGCCCAGACCGATCGAGTCGTGGGTGTAGACGTGAATCGCATGCGACGGGATCAACGCACTCATGCGCACCGCGTTGCGCGCGTAGTCGGAGAACACCAGGAAGGTGGCGTCGTAGGGAATGAAGCCGCCGTGCAGGGCCAGGCCGCTGCTGATCGCGGTCATGCCGAATTCGCGCACGCCGTAGTGCACGTAGTTGGCATCAGCACCCTTGTCGTTGATGTTGTGCGAACCCTTCCAGATGGTCAGGTTGGAGCCTGCCAGATCGGCCGAGCCGCCAATCAGTTCCGGCAGCAGCGGACCGAACGCATTCAGTGCCATCTGCGAGGCCTTGCGCGATGCGACTTCCGGACCTTCAGCCTGGGTCTTGGCGATATACGCCTGCGCCTTGTCGCTCCAGTCGGATGGCAGTTCGCCAGCCATGCGACGGCGATACTCGGCAGCCAGTTCGGGATGGGCTTCGGCGTACCTGGCGAACAAGTCGCTCCAGCCCTGCTCGCGCTCGGCGCCAATCTTTTTGGCATCCCAACCGGCATAGATGTCGTCGGGGATTTCGAACGGAGGGTGGCGCCAATCGAGCATGTCGCGGGTCGCGGCCACTTCGTCCTTGCCCAGCGCCGAACCGTGGCTGGATTCCGTGCCTTCCTTGTTCGGCGCGCCGAAGCCGATGATGGTCTTGCACATGATCAGCGTGGGGCGCGTGCTTTCGGCGACCGCCTCGTCCAGCGCCAGCTTGATCTTTTCCGCATTGTGGCCATCGACATCACGGACCACGTGCCAGCCGCAGGCCTCGAAACGCGCGGCGGTATCGTCGGTGAACCAACCCGGGACTTCACCGTCGATGGAAATGTTGTTGTCATCGTAGATCAGATTCAGCTTGCCCAGCTTCCAGGTGCCGGCCAGCGAGATGGCCTCCTGCGAAATGCCTTCCATCAGGCAACCATCGCCACAGAACACCCAGGTGCGGTGATCGACGATCGAAAAATCAGGCTGGTTGAAACGCTCGCCCAACACCTTCTCGGCCAGTGCGAAACCCACGCCATTGGCAATGCCCTGACCCAACGGACCGGTGGTGGTTTCCACTCCCGGCGTGTCGCTGGCTTCAGGATGGCCTGGCGTCATCGAATGCCATTGACGGAAACGCTTGAGCTCATCCATCGGCAGCGCGTAGCCGGTCAGGTGCAGCAGCGCGTACTGCAGCATCGAGCCATGACCGTTGGAGAGCATGAAGCGATCGCGGTTGTCCCACTTGGGATTGCCCGGATTGAAGCTCAGGAAATCGTTCCACAGCACTTCGGCAATGTCTGCCATGCCCATCGGCATGCCGGGATGGCCTGAATTGGCCTTTTCCACGGCATCCATGGCGAGGGCGCGTACGGCGTTGGCAAGTTCGCGGCGGGTGGGCATCGGCGGTCTCCGGAAGGCGCAAAAGCGTAATTGTCGCCGATCCTGACCATCACTGTCGCGTCGTACCGAGAATCACAACGACCCAGTGAATAAATCACAACGGCACAGTGATGCGGCTTGAGACCCAATAAATTAATTCAGCCTTAATTTTTCGTGCAGGGATATCGGTGCGCTTCAGGCTCAGTCCGTTTCAATGCGCCGGCGTCCGGTCATGCCGGCGTCGCTGCCGGGGCGTCCCCAAGTACCGGTCACGCGATTCACACAAAAGATAGAAAAAGGAGTTCCCCATGAAAAAGACTCTGTTTGCACTCACCCTGATTTCCGCCAGTCTTTGTGCGGCACCGGCGTTTGCCCAGGACACACAAACCGACAGCACGCCTGCGGCGGCCGGTGGCAATTACCAGCCGGATCGACCCGTCGGTAGTGGCCAGTGGTTCGTCAATGGCAGCGTCGGCCAGGGCCACATCAACGAAGGCCCTTACAACGATCATCCGACCACCTACGCGATCAATGGCGGCTATCGCTGGAAAGTCGGGCAGGACCTGGGACTGGGCGTCGAGGTCGGCTACAACGACATGGGCAACTACACATTGAAGAACGTATTCAATGGCAACGACGTCAATCAGAAGGACGTCCGCAACGAGTTGCGTGGCTGGACCGCCGGCGTCAACGGCAAGATCAACGTGTGGCAGGGCCTTTATCTCAGCGGTCGCGCTGGTGTCTATGGCTGGAAGGGACACGGCTACAGCGATCAGGATTTCAATCGCCACGACCTCAGCGAAGTCGATTACTACGGCGGCGCTGGCGTCGGCTATGACTTCAACGACCACTTCGGCATGGGCCTGTCCTATGACTACTACCACGCCGGCAAAAATGGCGTGCACCTGTCCACCGACACCGCCTCGCTGACCGCCGAATACCGCTTCTGAGCATCGTTGCACAGGCGGGTGGAAGGCTCCGAGGCCACCACCCGCCTTAACCGCAGGTTAATACTGTACTTGTGAGTATTGAATTAATTCGGGCAAGCCATATCTAAGGTTCCGTGCCTGCTCCAGCGCCACAAAAATGGCACGACAGTACGCCGTCCGGATCTCCCCGACCGGCCGGAAAACAATAAAGAAGGATATTTGCAATGAAGAAGACCTTGTTTGCTCTGGCTCTGGCCACTGCCGGTGTATTCGCTGTCCCGGCTGCATTTGCGCAGAGCGCCCCCAGCCAAAACGCAGGCTGGTTCGTCAACGGCAATGTCGGCAACGCGTGGGTTGACCATGGCCACTACGACGACAACACCACAGGCTACGCCATCAACGGCGGTTACCGCTGGACGCTGAGCCCGAACGTCGCGCTGGGTGCCGAGGTAGGCTACAACGACCTGGGTAATGTCCACGCCGACAGCATCTTCAATGGCGGCCCGTTGGTGCAGGAAGGCAAGAGTGAGCTGCACGGCTGGACTGCCGGCGCGAATGCCCGCTTCCAGGTGGCTCCAAAGTGGTATCTCAGCGCACGTGGTGGCTTGTACAGCTGGGAAGGCCACGGTGTCAGCAATGACGTGGTGCCGTTCCGCAAGAGCCTCAGCGATACCAGTTGGTATGCCGGCGCTGGCGCAGGCTATGACTTCACTGACAAGTTCAGCATGGGCGTGAACTTCGATCACTACGATGCATCGAGTGACAACGTCGACCTGAGCACCAACATGGTCTCGGTCAGCGCTGAATACCGCTTCTGATCCACCGTTGCCGGCCCTTCGGTCGACAACAAAAAAGGGCGCCGCAAGGCGCCCTTTTTCTTGTCTGCAGACCCGGTGACCGGGGCATGCGTTCAACGCATCAACCGTTCCACTGACCCAGTGCCGCCAAGCCATTGTCGCGGGCACGCGCAAACACGGTCTTCTGTGCTTCGGCGACATTGCCCTGCATGTCCTTGCCCCACAGCTCCAACGCTGCACTGACCATCGCGCGGCCATAGGAGAAACTCAGCGGCCACGGATGCGGGCCCAGCTGGTTCATCGCATTCAGATGCGCAGTGGCCTGCACATCGGATTGACCGCCGGACAGGAAAACGATGCCCGGCAGCGAGGCCGGCACGGTGGTCTTCAGCACACGAACAGTGGCGTCGGCCACGTCTTCGATATCAACCTTTTCGTCGGAATCCGTGCCCGGGACGACCATGCTGATCTTCAGGATGGTGCCTTCCAGCATCACGTTCTGCTCGTACAGCGCATTGAACAAGCTGCGCAGCACGGCCTCGTGCACTTCGTAGCTGACGTCGATGCTGTGATCGCCATCCATCAACACTTCCGGCTCCACCATCGGTACCAGACCGGCCTCCTGGCACAGCGCGGCGTAGCGCGCCAGCACATGGCAATTGGCCTCGATCGCAGTGGAACTGGGGTTGTCTTCGGAGATCTTGATCACCGCACGCCACTTGGCGAACTGCGCGCCCAGCTTGGCGTATTCCTGCAGGCGCTCACGCAGACCATCCAGCCCTTCGGTGACCACATCGCCCGGGAAACCGGCCAGCGGCTGCGGGCCCTTGTCGACCTTGATGCCGGGGATGATGCCGGCCTTTTTCATGATGGTGGTGAACGGCACGCCGTCCTTGGTCGACTGACGCAGCGTTTCGTCATACAGGATCACGCCGGAGACATGCTCGTTCAGACCCGGTGCGGTCAACAGCATCTCGCGATACGCACGGCGGTTCTCTTCCGTGCTTTCCACGCCGACCGCGGTCAGCCGCTTGGTGATGGTGCTGGTCGACTCATCGGCGGCCATGATGCCCTTGCCGGGCGCAACCATTGCCAGGGCGATGCTCTCGAGATCTTCAATACTCATGACGACTCCGTGGTGCCAGGCGGCGCCCGCCGGCACGAGGTTGATACCGCCTCGAAGCCGAAGCGGCATGGTTCAAAACGGCGATTATAGGCCAGATTGACTGGCGCAGCCTGCCCGAGCCAGGCAGGCTGGACTCAGGCGCCGTAACCGGCGAGTTTGCACGGCTCCATCAGCTGCTCGCGCTGCGCCTTGTCGTCGGGAGAATTGAACGGGACGATGTAGTAGGTAGCGATGGGCTCATGAATCTTGTTGGTCAGTGACGGGCCATAGCGGAAATTCGACACCGCACTGGCCGCAGCCGGACCCAGATCGCTTTTCGGCTCCACCTTGGCCACCTCCACCTGCATCGGGACACCATCCGAACCCACGGTGTAAGTCACCGCCACGCAGCCGGGCTTGTCCAGATTGAGGCCGGTATTGGGCGCATCCATCTTTACCTGGGTATTGAGCAGGATCCAGTAGCGGTAGAGGTTCTGCGGATCGAGCTTCTGCATCTGCTGGGCCAGCAGCGGGGTAGTGACAGCCAGAGCGAAGATCAGCGCGAGGCCCCGACGGATGGACTGGTTGGACATGTTCATGGCGATCTCCTGACACTGCGGAAAGCTTTGACTAGCCACAGTCTAGCCATCCTGCGCGATGGCGGCGTCATGAATCAACACACAGCACGTTCGGCCATGCTCAATCAGCCGCGGCAGCAGCAACTCAAAGCTCGCGCACACTATCGACCGCACCCTCGGCGCCGACCACCAACAGCTTCAAGGTGTTGGTGCCGCCGACATAGCCGACGCGGTCGCCATAAGTGATTATCACGCGATCACCCTTGCTCAACTTGCCCTGTTCAAACAAAAGGCGCACCGCGGCGCGGGTCGCCGCTGCCATGCTTTGCTGCTCATCACTGCTGAAGGCCACCGCCTGCACGTCACGCAAGACCTGCATGCGCCTGCGCGCACCGGCCAGCGGCGACATGCCGTAGATCGGCACCGCACTGCGATAGCGCGACAACCACTGCGCAGTGGCGCCGGATTCGGTCAATGCCGCAATCGCGCGCACGCCCAACTGGTCGGCCAGCACCATCGCGGCCAGTGCAATCGCCTGATCGGTGCGATCAAGCAGATGACCCGCGCCGGCCAGATCAACCTTGGCCTCGAATTGCTGCTCGGCACCCAGACAGATGCGTGCCAATGCCGCCACCGCCTTGTCAGGATGTGCGCCAGCTGCCGATTCCTCCGACAGCATCACCGCATCGGTGCCATCAATGACCGAGTTGGCCACGTCCAGCACCTCGGCCCGGGTGGGAATCGGCGAATGCACCATCGACTGCAGCATCTGCGTGGCGGTGATCACTGCACGATTACGCTGCACCGACTCGCGGATGATCTTCTTCTGCAGGCCAGGCAACTGCGCATCGCCGATTTCCACGCCGAGGTCACCGCGCGCCACCATCACCACGTCGGACGCATCGATGATTTCACCCAGCACGTCGATCGCATCGGCGCGCTCGATCTTGGCCACCAGTGCCGCATTGCCGCCGGCTTCCTGCAGCAGACGGCGTGCCTGGTGCATGTCGTCCGCCGAACGCACGAACGAGACGGCCAGGAAATCCGCGCCGATCTCTGCCGCGAGCTTGATGTCCGACTTGTCCTTGTCCGACAGCGCGGTAACCGACAACCCGCCGCCCTGGCGATTCAGCCCCTTGCGGTTGGACAGCTTGCCACCGATCTTCACCGTGCAGCGCACCTCGGTTCCGACCACTTCATTGACGGTCAAGGCGATCAGGCCGTCATCGAGCAGCAGCACATCATCCGCATGCACATCCTGCGGCAAACCGTAATAACTGACGCCAACCCGCGTGACGTCGCCCGGTGGAACGTCCGGACGGCAATCGAGCACGAACGAGGCGCCCTGCTCCAGCATCACCGGACCATCGGCGAAAGTCTCGATGCGGATCTTCGGTCCCTGCAGATCGGCCAGCACGCCGATCTCTCGGCCCGCCGCCTTGGCGGCATCACGCACCGCATTGGCACGTGCGCGGTGATCATCCGGTTGCCCATGCGAAAGGTTCAGCCGAACCACGTTGACGCCTTCGGCGATGATCTTCTCGAGCATGCCTGGAGCATCGGTGGCAGGGCCAAGCGTGGCGACGATCTTGGTGCGCAGGGTGCGGTTATTTTCGGTAGTCATCCGGCGAGACTAGCAACAAGATGAACGGCTAGCTACGACTGAAACACCATCATTTCAGCCATTTGGACGTCTGAACGTCATTACGGAAACATGCGCTGCGCAGTGGTCTGCAGACTGTCCTGACCATACCACTGAACCATAGGCAGCACGGCACGGAATCCCGCCATGCAGACCACGAAGTCTTGCCAGGACAGTGGCATCATCATGTCGCAATGCAGCAACGAAAGTTTCAGGATCCGCTGTTCGTGTGAATGTCCTTGCCGCCTTGCTTACCCAAAGTGAGGTTGAGAAGCATGGCCAACCGCCGACCAGCCTGACGCAGACGCAGATCAGCCTCCGGCAGCTCGGCCTCTACATAGGCGTCGTCGATCTTGTGGCTGGACGGATAGAAGCCTGGCTCGGCGGTAATGCGGCAGGACTCTTCGGCCCACTGCGCGTACGGGTTGTCCAGCGGCGCAATCGGCTGCGGCAGTTGAACCGGCACACCCGAATCGAGTCGATCGGCATATTGCTGCCAGTTCAGATCACGGGTGTAGAGCATTTTCGAATCCCAGATCTTGTGCAGGTTGGTACCCGCGCCCTCGTACTGCACCTGAAACGTATTGCCGCCCTTGTCATCGCGATATCCGGCGTGCAGCGGCTGGTGGATGTCGCCGACAAAATGCACCACGAACTTCAACGCCTCGAGCCGTACCTGATCAGGCTGGCTGCGATCGCCCAGGACATTCACGTAATACTCCAGGCCGGCCACGACGCAACGACCGTTGCTGCAATCGCGCGGCGGGACGTAGTCACAGGTCTTGCCACCATGGAAATTGATGTAGTGCTGGCCGCGGGTCTGCTTCCACAGCGCCGCACGGGTCGGATCATCCTGGATCTGGTCAGGCCAGCTGGCGATATCGGCAAGCCGGTCGACGTGTTCGAGCGACAGCAGATGTTCAACCTCGGCACTGGCTGCGGGACTCAGATGCCTTTGCGCCAGTTCTGCCACCACGCTATGACCTAACGGCCCCCATGCTTGGGCCAATGGCACAACGGCAAACGCGGCCACGGTGATGATCAGAATTCGGCGCAGGATGGGCATGCTGGATTCCCCTTGAAATACTTCCAGTCTGCCACAGGCAACTCCCGCCACGAACGCCCGGCAGCCTTTCATTGTAGAATTGAGCGGATAAAACCCCGGCACCGCACCTCGCGGCAGCCCCGACATCATCGCCATCGGAGGACGCTCACCCATGACCATTAAGGTCGGCATCAACGGCTTCGGCCGCATCGGTCGCAATGTGCTGCGCGCAGCGGTGCAGAATTTCGGCAACGACATCGAGATCGTGGCCATCAATGATCTGCTCGAGCCGGACTATCTCGCCTACATGCTGAGCTACGACTCGGTGCACGGCCGCTTCAAGGGTGACGTGAAGATCGAGAACGGTCATCTGGTGGTCAACGGCAAGACCATCCGCCTGACCCAGGAACGCGACCCGGCCAACCTGAAGTGGGATGAAGTGAACGCCGACGTGGTGATCGAATCCACCGGCCTGTTCCTCACCAAGGAAACCGCGCAGAAGCATCTCGATGCCGGTGCCAAGAAGGTGATCCTGTCCGCGCCGTCCAAGGACGACACGCCGATGTTCGTCTACGGCGTCAACGACAAGACCTACAAGGGCGAGGCCATTGTCTCCAACGCCAGCTGCACCACCAACTGCCTGGCCCCGGTGGCCAAGGTGCTGAACGACAAGTGGGGCATCAAGCGCGGCCTGATGACCACCGTGCACGCTGCCACCGCCACCCAGAAAACCGTCGACGGCCCGAGCAACAAGGACTGGCGCGGTGGCCGCGGCATCCTCGAGAACATCATCCCGTCCTCCACCGGCGCGGCCAAGGCCGTCGGCGTGGTGATCCCCGAACTCAACAAGAAGCTCACCGGCATGAGCTTCCGCGTGCCGACCTCGGACGTCTCCGTGGTCGATCTCACGGTCGAGCTGGAGAAGGACGCCAGCTACGCCGAGATCTGCGCCGAGATGAAGGCGCAGAGCCAGGGCGCGCTGAAGGGCGTGCTCGGCTATACCGAAGACAAGGTCGTCGCCACCGATTTCCGCGGCGAAACCTGCACCTCGGTGTTCGATGCCGAAGCTGGTATCGCGCTCGATAGCACCTTCGTCAAGCTGGTCAGCTGGTACGACAACGAATGGGGCTACTCGAACAAGTGCCTGGAGATGGTGCGCGTCGTCTCGAAGTAATCCTTTCGCACCGAAATCAAAGCCCGCGTCGACGCAAGTCAGCGCGGGCTTTTTCATGGATGCTGATGTAGCGCTTCGCCGCGATGAATCCGCTCACGCTCAGCGCTTCAGCAAGGGCAACTTGTTCGGCACGCCGTCCCATTTCGCCGCGTCTTCCATCGCGGCAATCTTGCTGGTCAGCACCGGCCAATGCGGTGCCAGCTCGGCGTTGATGGCGAGGAAGGCCTCCTGCCCCGCCGGCACGTCCAGTTCGGGAAAGATCGCGCCAACCGGACACTCCTCGACGCAAAGCGTGCAGTCGATGCACTCATCCGGATCAATCACCAGGAAGTTGGGGCCGGCATGAAAACAGTCCACCGGGCACACCTCGACACAATCAGTATGTTTGCAATTGATGCAGTTGTCGGTAACGACGTGGGTCATCATCTTTCCTCATGTTGAACGTCGCGCTGAAACCCAGTCTTCTGCAATGTATGCAGACCGACCATGATCTGGATCAGAGCCATCTCGAAGGCGTCGCCGCAGAATGTGCCGGCAAACTTCAATCGGAGCACTTCATAATGCGCAAACTGATCATCATGGCCCTGCTTGGCCTGTTGTCCACCCCGCTGCTGGCCGCCGAATGCGCCACCACGGTCGAAGCCAACGACGCCATGCAGTTCAATACCAAGACGATTACCGTACCGAGCACTTGCAAGAGCTTCAAGGTGACGCTGAAGCACACCGGCAAGCTGCCGGTCACCGCGATGGGGCACAATTGGGTGCTCTCGCACAGTGCCGACGAGGGTGGAGTCATCGCCGACGGCATGAAAGCCGGGGCCACCAACAGCTACGAGAAGCCGGACGATTCCCGGATCATCGCGCACACCAAGTTGATCGGAGGCGGAGAGAGTGACACCGCAACGATCGACGTTGCCAAGCTCAAGGCGGGCGAACAGTACACATTCTTCTGCACTTTCCCCGGCCATGCGGCCTTGATGAAGGGTACGCTGAGTCTAGGCAAGTAAACTCCGCTCGTACGACCATGCATCCCGCCGGAAAGGGCGGGATGCGTTTTTTCGAACAACACCTGCCCTCTCCTGTCCGAAAGCCGACCATGAATTCAGCCGCCGCTTTTGACGAAACCGCGATTGCCTGCCTGGTCGACCACTTCTACGAGAAGGTGCGACGAGACCCGCAGCTCGGTCCGATTTTCAATGCGGCCGTAAGCAACTGGGAGGAACACAAGCGGTTGCTCACCTCGTTCTGGGCCTCGGTGGCCTTGCGTGCAGGTAGCTATCGCGGCAATCCGATGGCAGCGCATCGCCCGCACCCGATTCGCGTCGAGCACTTCGATCGATGGCTGGAACTCTGGCGGGAAACCTGTGAAGAAGAACTGGACCCAGCGCAGGCGGAGCTGATGCAGGACTATGCGCAACGCATCGGCCGCAGCCTGAAATACGGTTTGGGTCTGAATCCGCAGGCACAGCCATTCGGCGTGCCTATTGTCGGTGTCGAGTACTAACCCAGCGTGCCCTCGTTGTAAGGGCGGGCACTGCCCGCCGCTCGTTCCCTTCGCAAGAATTACAAGCTGGCGGGCGGTGCCCGCCCTTACAAGATCAAGCCAGCGCTTTCAGCGCTGCATCGTAGTTCGGCTCGTCGGCAATCTCGCCCACCAGCTCGGCATGCACCACTTTGTCGTGTTCATCGAGAACCACGACCGCACGCGCCGCCACGCCCGCCAGCGGGCCATCGGCAATGGCCACGCCATAGTCGTTGAGGAACTGGCGGCCACGCATCGTCGAGAGGTTCACGACCTGGTCGAGACCTTCAGCCCCACAGAAGCGCGCCTGGGCGAACGGCAAGTCGGCCGAAATACACAGCACCACGCTGTTGTCGAGCTGGCTGGCAGACTGGTTGAAATGACGTACCGAGGCGGCGCAGGTCGGAGTATCGACGCTGGGGAAGATATTCAGCACCTTGCGCTTGCCGGAAAAGCTCGACAGCGTGGCATCGGACAAGTCGTTCTTCACCAGCGCAAATGCCGGTGCCGCGCTGCCTACCGATGGAAACGTACCGCCGACATTGATCGGATTACCCTTGAGTGTGACGCTGGACATGCTGAAGCTCCTGTGTGATTGGATGACTGAAATGGATGGCTACAAGTAGAACATGGTCTTGGCCAGAAACACGATCCCGACCATCAGCGCAAGAACAATGCGATGCGTATGCCTGAAACGGCAAACGTCCATTTTTCCGTAACGCATGGCCCACATCGCATTGACGAAAACACCAAGTACGCCAAATGCCAGCAGTACCTTGAGCAGCAGCCAGATACCGAAGCGTGAACCAATGCAGGTGAAGCCGTCGCAACGGATATCGAACAGCATGCCGCCACTGACGAACAGCAGGATCACCACCATCGGCATGAAGGTGCTTACACGCGCCACCACCGCCCTTTCGAGCCGCTGCACCGTCTCGCTATCGAAATGCTTGTGCAACGACTCCAGCACGATAACCTCGAATGCCACCGCACCCACGAAGACGATGGCACACGCCAGATGCAGCAACAGGATCCACGGATACCAGGCAACCATGTAAATGACCATCAAGGGTTGAGCACCCAGCATCTGCTGCCCGCCGATCAGCTGCCATGACCTGCATCAGCTCATTGGCGTGGTTGCATGGTGGCAGCACCGCTTGCACACTGGATTGCAGTATTCCTGGACGACCCGACCTGGCCACGAATGACCTGGGTCAGAGCCATCCCCGTGCTGCTCCACCAGTATTACCGCGTAGCGAAACATCATGGCCGCGCCAGCGCCCAACACCGGTCGAGGTTCATCGTGAAAAATGAAGTCCAACTCATTCGCCCCGGCGGTGACGCCGAGCACGACTGGATGCACGAGGCGCTGGCACGACTGGCGCAGGAATCCGCGCGCTCGGCGGATACGCATCTGCTCAAACTCACCTTCCCGGGCTTCGACGGTATCGACTTCTACTTCAAGGACGAAGCCGCACACCCCACCGGCAGCCTCAAGCATCGGCTGGCTCGCTCCCTCTTTTTGTACGCCTTGTGCAATGGCCGGCTGCGGCAAGGTCAGACAGTGGTGGACGCCTCCTCAGGCAGCACGGCAATTTCCGAAGCGTGGTTTGCGCGCATGCTCGGCCTGCCGTTCATCGCCGTGATGCCGGCGGCCACCGCACCGGGCAAGATTCATGACGTACAGGTTCTCGGTGGCCAGTGTGATCTGGTCGATGACCCCGGTCAGGTGCATGCGCACGCTGCCGAACATGCGGCCAACGGTGCCTGTCACCTCGATCAGTTCGGACTGGCCGAACGCGCCACCGACTGGCGCGGCAACAACAACATCGCCGAGTCGATCATCGGTCAACTCGCGCATGAACCCGCGCCCGAACCTCACTGGATCGTCTGCGGCGCAGGCACCGGTGGCACCTCGGCCACGCTTGGGCGCTACCTGCGCTATCGCCGCCTGAACACCCGGCTGTGCGTCGCCGAACCGGCCGGCAGCGGCTACGTGAACGGCTGGCGCACGCGTGATCCCGATGCCGTCGCGAGTCGACCGACGCTCATCGAAGGTATCGGCCGACCGCGGGTGGAGCCGGGCTTTCTGTTCAACGTGGTCGATCACGTGGTCGAAGTGCCGGATGCAGCATCGATCGCTGCTGCCTGGCTACTGGAGGAACTCATCGGCCATCGTTATGGCGGTTCCTCCGGCACCAATCTGGTCGCCTGCCTGCGCCTGGCCACCGACATGCGCGAGCGTGGCGAGCGCGGCAGTATCGTCAGCCTGCTGTGTGATCGCGGCGATCGCTATGCGCAGACACTGTTCGACCCGGCGTGGTTGAGCAAGCACGGCATCGACCGAAAGCCGTGGGACGCCGCGCTGCGTCACTGCCTGCAAACCGGCCAGTGGAACGTGCCCGACAACAACACGGATTGAGCCACTGTCTCAACCCGATTTGCCATCCGCGCGCGGGGTGAGATAGATCCATGCCGAGCGCAGCACCCACGGCAGGAACGCCAGCAGCCAGCCATAGGCCGCAATCACCAGCCACAGGTATACATCGCCGCCAAACTCGGCACGGATGCGCACCAAGGTCACCAGTTGCAGCAAACCGAAGCACAACCAGGGCACCGCGCCCATCTGCATCGGTCGACCCGAGTGGCCCTGAGTCACCCGCGTGACCATGGCCACCAGCATCGAGCCGAAATAGCCAACCGCCAAAGCGTGCAGCGGTGCGCGGAAGAACAGCAACTTGCCGGTGCTGACGTAAATCACGTCCTGCACTGCATACAGCGCAAAAGCCACCGGCAGCCATGCGAATGAAAGGTGCAACACAGCGAGTATGCCCGGGCGCATCGATTTCCACGGTTGCCACGCCAACGCATGCCAGACGAACACGAGCGCGAGCGGAATATCCGTCAACCAGCGCCAGCCAAACGCACCCTGCCAATCCAGCAACAGATGTCCCAACAGCAACACCCACACCACCGACAGACTCCAGGCAGGACGCCGCACGGCATAGCCGGCGATCACATTGCCACTGAAAAACGGCAGCATGCGATGAGTCACACTGAAGAAGATCGGCAACAACAGGCCAAACGTGCCCACACGAATCGCCAGATCCGCACAAGCCGACGGGGCGCCCAGCAGATAAGCCAGAAACATGATCAAGCCCAGCACACCCAACGCAAACGCCAGCAGGCACGAGGTGGCGTGTTCATTGCGTGCCGTGGACGCACGCCAGACCGATGCAAGCGTGACAAGCCCGATCACATATCCCACCAACATCATCAGCACACCCAACATCAGCAGCCATGCCAGGTTGAGCAAGCCCACGGTAGCCAGCACGTAACCACCGAACACCAATCCGGCCACCGGCACATAGCGCGAACGCGGTAGTGATGGTTGCGCAAGCCAGCGCGGAAACACCGTCAGCAAAAAACCGAACATGAAAAGGGGAAACAGGCCGTACTGGATCAGCATGCCGTGCGCATACGCCGGTGGAATCGTCGGTTGCGGCCAGCCAGCCAGACCGAAGCGCATCCAGGTCAGCTCCACCGCCCACCACAGCATGCTCAGCAGAACGGCGATGGCGCCAGTCAGAAACAGCAGTCGATGGGGGGCCGATGCCAGTAAAGCCGGCAGTTCAGCCAGAGTGGCCGGCTTTTCTACGTTGGAGTGAGACTCAACCATGATTTCCAGCAGCCGGAGAGGGATTCATTCTCATCTTGCCAGCCAGACGCGCTTCATCACCATGATCTGCATCACTGCACGTTGCGACGCGGCAACATACGCAACAAGGTATTGTCGCGCACAAAATAATGATGAAAGAGCGCGGCGGCCGCATGAAACCCGATCAGGTAGTAACCGATGGTCCCGATGGTTTCGTGCAAGTGCTCCAGTTCTTTTGAGTACGGCTTGTCATAGCCGATCAATGGCGGCAACCCCAATCCGAACAGTGGGATGGTTTTGCCCGCCGCACTCAGGGTCAACCAGCCCAGTATCGGCATCACCAGCATGAATGCGTAAAGAGACAGATGCATCAATTTCGCCAGCCAGTGTTGCCATGGCGGCAACGGCGGCGCGATCCTCGGTGTGGACCCGGCCAACCGAAACGCCAGCCGCAGAAACACCAGTCCAAACACACTCAGGCCAAGCATGAAATGCCAGGTTTTCAAGGTTTGGTGCATCGGGTCCGATTTGGGAAACTCGCCATGCAGCAAAATGCAGGCGTAAACAGCAATCAACAACGCAAGCATCAGCCAATGCATGGTGATGGAAAGCGTGCCGTAACGACTATCCGTATTTTTCCAGGACATGCTGAACTCCTTCTTTAGCGAAGTCGTCAGCCAACCCGGTCATGTCGGACGGATGACGTCAATCAGGAAGCAACGCCTGCCCAATTGTGCGCAAGCCGGCGGGGTCGAGCAACTCAAGCTCGCGACCTTCGATATGGATCAGCTGCTGCGCACGGAAGCGGCTGAGCACCCGGCTCACCGTCTCGGCAGCCAGACGCAGGTAATTGGCAATGTCGCCCCGCGACATGCTGAGATGGAAGCGGGTCGCGGAGAACCCACGCGCGGCGTAGCGGCCGGCCAGATCCATCAGGAACGCGGCCACCCGTTCATCGGCACTATGGTCGCCGGCCAGCAGGCTGGCGGTGCCCAGCTCCTTGCTCAACATGCGGAACAGATGTTGCTGCACTGCCGGCACACGTGAGGCCAGCGCACTCATCGCCGGAAACGAGAATCGACAGAAGAAGGTTGTATCCAGCGCAACCGCATCACACGGAAAGTGTTCGGGATAAATCGCGTTGAGGCCTACCACTTCACCTGGCAGGTAGAAGCCAAGCACCTGCTCGCGCCCCTCCTTGTCGATCACGCGGGTTTTGACCGTGCCGCTGCGTACCGCATAAATGGCGCGGAACGGATCACCGGTACGGAAAATATGTGCGCCCGCGCGGAACGGACCGACGTGTTCGACCAGACATTGCAGTTCAGCCAAGTCGGGCTTGTCATAGCCGGCGGCGATGCAGGCGCTGGAGAATGCACACGTCCCGCAGAAGCTTGCCTCATCGCCATCATTGGCGATCGGGCTGGGCGGTTCGGGCAGACGACCTGCCATGGGCTTGGATTGCATGATTGAGACGTGAGACCCGATTGAGGCTGCTGCGTGGATCAGATTACGCGCGAATAGCGCGGCGATTGTGTCGGTTCGGCCAGATAGGTATCGAAGCACATCGCAATAATACGTAACAGCAACCGTCCCCGCGAAGTGACCCGCAGCTCACGCTGACTTTCCAGGGCAAGACCATTGGCAATCAGGGGCGCCAACCGTTGCCTGTCAGCGACAAAATATTCATCGAACGCCAGACGATGACGCGCACCGAAAGCCCGCTTGTCCAGCGTGCCATGGCACATCAATTGATTGATCAGCTCGCGCCGGATCAGATCATCCTCCTGCAACTGCAAACCACGCATCACGGGCAGCTGGCCAGCATCCAGCGCGGCGTAGTAGCCGATCAGGTCGCGTGCGTTCTGGCTGTAACTGTCGCCGATACGAGCGATCGCGCTGACGCCGAGGCCGACGATGTCGCAGTCGCCATGGGTCGAATAGCCCTGAAAATTCCGCTGCAACGTCCCCGCCTGTTGCGCCTGCACCAGTTCATCGCTGGCCTTGGCGAAATGATCCATGCCGATATAGACATAGCCTGCAGCCTGCAGTTGCTCCAGCGCGCAACCGAACAGCGTCAAGCGGGTGGTCGCATCCGGCAGCTCGGCCTCGTTGATCTGCTTCTGCGGTTTGAACATCGCCGGCAAGTGCGCATAGCCGTAGACCGCCACACGATCAGGGTTAAGCTCCACAACCTGATCCAGGGTGCGGCTGAAGCCTTCGACGGTCTGTAGCGGCAAGCCGTAGATTAGGTCGACGCTGGCCGAGCGAAAACCGGACTCGCATGCCGCATCAAGCACCGCACGGGTCTCCTCGAAACTCTGGATCCGGTTGACGGCCTTTTGCACCCGTGGATCAAAATCCTGGATGCCGACCGAAATCCGATTCAGGCCCAGCGCGCCAAGCTGGCGCACGTAAGCAGCGTCGGCAAAGCGCGGATCGATTTCGATGCCGTATTCGCGTCCCGCTTCGTAACTGAAACTGAAATGCCTGGTCAGCGATTCCAGCAATTCGGTCATGCGGTCGAGATCAAGAAAGTTGGGCGTTCCGCCACCAAAATGCAGCTGAAGCACAGGCCGGTCACGGTCAAACAACGGCGCGATCAACTCGATCTCACGATACAGCCGCTCCAGATAGCGGTCGGCCTGACTCTGGTCGCGAGTGATCACCCGATTGCAGCCGCAGTAGAAGCATGGGCTCATGCAAAACGGCACGTGCACATACAGCGACAACGGGCGCGGGATCGGATCTTCGTTGGACGCGCGGATCACACCACGCAATTCGGCCTCGTCAAATTCCGGCCGGAAGTGCGGCGCTGTCGGGTAGCTGGTATAGCGTGGCCCGGCCACGTCGTATCGGCTGATCAGCGCCGGATCGAACTTGAGGTTGCTGGTGAGAATGGCCATGTTGGCGAGTCTGCCGTCCCACCCATGCGCACGCCTTGATCCGTGTCAATTTCACTGACGATTCCAAGGCTTTGCAACCACCTCAAACCACTGCATGAGCGGCTGAAGCCGCTCATGCAGGTGATACGGAAACACGGATCAAGCCTTGTACGGCTGTACCTGCTGCTCGATCGAGCCGAAGATCGAGGCGCCGGCTTTGTCGGTGATGTCGATTTTCAAGCGGTCGCCAAACTTCAGGAACGGTGTCGTCGGCTTGCCGTCACGCAGGGTTTCCACGGTGCGCTGTTCGGCCAGGCACGAGGCGCCCTTGCTGGTGTCTTCGTTGGCGATGGTGCCGGAGCCGACGATGGTGCCGGCGGTCAGCGGCCGGGTCTTGGCAACATGCGCGACCAGATCGGCAAAGCTGAACTGCATGTCGACGCCGCACTCGGCTTCGCCGAACCATTCACCGTTCAACCAGGTGCGCATCGGCAGATGCAGCTTTTCATCCTGCCAGGCATCCCCGAGTTCGTCCGGCGTCACCAACACCGGCGAGAGTGCCGAGCGCGGCTTGGACTGCAGAAAGCCGAAACCCTTTGCCAGTTCGCCCGGAATCAGTCCACGCAGACTGACGTCGTTGATCAGACCGATCAACTGGATATGTTCCGCCGCTTGCGCCGAAGTAACCGCCATCGGCACGTCATCGGTGACCACGACCACTTCGGCTTCCAGATCGATGCCGTAATCCTCACTCGGCACCACCACCGGATCGCGCGGGCCCAGAAAACCGGCACTGGTCGCCTGATACATCAGCGGATCGGTATAGAACGACTTCGGTACTTCGGCACCACGCGCACGGCGCACGCGCTCGACGTGCGGCAGATAAGCCGAGCCATCGACGAATTCGTATGCGCGGGGAAGTGGTGATGCCAGCGCTTTCATATCCAAGGCGAATGCGGCCGAGGCGCTGCCTTCGTTGAGCTGTTCGGACAGCGCATTGAGGCGCGGTGCAATGTTGGACCAGTCGTCCAGCGCAGCCTGCAACGTTGCGGCTACGCCGTCGGCCTTCACCGCCTGCGCCAGGTCACGACTGACCACGATCAGCGTGCCGTCACGGCCGCCTTCCTTGAGACTTGCGAGTTTCATTGAATGCTCCGGGTTTCAACCATTCTGAAGTCCGCCAAAAATGGCAGCTTTGTTCAATGCCATCAGGGAAGACTCAACTGCAGCCTTCCACGTAATCCACCTGCGGCGGCACACCAACACGCCACCGCGAAATCTTGCCCTGCTCGTCGGTTTCGAACAGCAGGGCACTTTTGCCTGAAGGTGCCGGGACGCGCAGATATTTCGCGCCATCCACGTATTTGTGTCGCTGCTCTTCGAGGCCTTTACCGTACAGGGCGCGAATCTGCGCTTCGGTCATATCGACTCTGCCGCCACCGGGAGCGGCCTGCTCTGCCGTGTAGACGTCATAACGTACAAACTGACCGTTTTCGAACATGAAGCCGAGCTCGCGCGACGCCGCGGTCGATGCCTCGGATTTGTAGAAGCAGCTCGAGCCCTCATCAGGCTTGCCGCTGAGCTTGTCACCGCGCGCCTGGTCGAATGCGGCCTCGTCCATGCCGAAACGCGTGTCTCCGTAACCATCATAGTGCGCAATTGAATCGGCGGCAGCCTTCGACGGTGCGCTTGTGGCCGGCGCTAGGATAGCGCTCTGCGCGATACTGGTCGCAGGCGCAGGAGCCGATGAACTGACCGGCTCGCTCGGGCCACAACCAGCCAGCGCCAGCGCACCCGCAAGAATCAGGCCGCGGCAACTCATGCCTGGTGGCCCGGATCGAAGTGCCTGGCGATGCCCTGCCAGCACGTGTAGTAGTCGCCCTGCAGTTGCGGTGTGTCGAGCGCCTGCCGGGTGGGACGGATGACTTTGCGCGTCTCGAACATGAAGGCCATGGTGCCTCCGATCACGTCAGGTTTCGAAAGGTCTGCGTTCGACGCCTTCTCGAAGGTGGCCGCATCCGGCCCATGCCCGCTCATGCAGTTGTGCAGCGACGCACCACCGGGCAGAAAGCCCTCGGCCTTGGCGTCGTACACACCGGTGATCAGGCCCATGAACTCGCTGGCCACATTGCGATGGAACCATGGCGGACGGAACGTATTCTGCGCCACCAGCCAGCGCGGCGGGAAGATCGCGAAGTCGACGTTCGCGGTTCCCGGCGTGTCGCTGGCCGAGGTCAGCACCGTGAAAATCGATGGGTCGGGATGATCGAAACTGATCGAACCAATCGTGTTGAACCGGCGCAGATCATATTTGTATGGCGCGTAATCGCCGTGCCAGGCCACCACGTCCAACGGCGAGTGACCGATCTTCGCCGACCACAAGCTGCCCTGGAATTTGGCAATCAGTTCGAAATCACCTTCGACGTCTTCATAGGCAGCGCATGGGGCCAGGAAGTCACGCGCATTGGCCAGGCAGTTGGAACCGATTGGACCAAGGTCGGGCAGGCGCAGCAGTGCGCCGAAGTTCTCGCACACGTAGCCGCGTGCCGCTTCGTCCAGCAGTTCGACGCGGAAGCGCACGCCACGTGGGATCACCGCGATCTCTTGCGGCTCGATCTCGATCACGCCAAGTTCGGTTGCCAGACGCAGCCGGCCTTGCTGCGGGACGATCAGCAGCTCACCATCGGCGTCATAGAAAAACCGCCCCTGCATCGAGCGATTGGCCGCATACACATGAATACCGACACCGCCCTGCTCAGCCGCACCACCGTTGCCGGCTATCGTCACCAGGCCATCGACGAAATCTGTTGGCTTTTCCGGTAGCGGCAGCGGATCCCAGCGCAACTGGTTCGGCGTCACCGGCGCTTCATCGAATCGATTGTGAAAACTGGCATGCGCCAGCGGCTGGAACGGCTCATGCACCGCGGCCGGGCGAATGCGATACAACCAGCTGCGACGATTGAAGTGCCGCGGCGCGGTGAACGCGGTGCCGGAGAGCTGCTCCGCGTACAAGCCATGCGCCACACGCTGCGGCGAATTCTGACCCTGTGGCAGCGTACCGGGTATCGCCTCGCTGGCGAACTCGTTGCCGAAACCGGATTGGTAATTCATAGGTCAATGATCCTGATTCTGCGACGGCGGCCTTCACCGTTCGCGCTGAGCGTAGCTTGCGCGGCAAGCGGAGTCGAAGCGTGGAAATCTCACCGCTGATGCTTGTGCCTTCCCTTGGCAAGACGATTCATCCCTTCCCAGTCTCCCGCCATGTACGCCAACTTCTTGGCCCGGCTCCAGCCTTTCAACTTACGCTCCATCGTGAGTGCTTCGTAACGTGTCTCAAAGCCTTCCGTGTGAATCAACTTCAGCGGGCCTCTTGTTGAGGTATGGACGCAAGCCTTGCCCTGATCGTGCTGTGACATCCGTTGGTTCAGATCATCGGTGTGGCCGATGTAGAAGCTGCCATCAGCGCATTCGAGGATGTAGAGCGTGAATTCCATTTTGTTGGCGTCCTTGCCGGTGTACTTGGTTGCTGTGTGCCCTTCGACTTCGGCCCTTCGGGCCTACGCTCAGGGCGAACGGTGGAGGATGTCGGCGCTTCGGGCCTACGCTCAGCACGGACGGTGGAGGATGTCGACCTTTCTTGCCTGCGCTCAGGCTGTAACGGCGGGGAATCAGAGCCACCCTCCACCGTTCGCCCTGAGCGTAGCTGCGCAGCAGCGAAGTCGAAGGGTTACACAGCCTCCCGACTTACAGGAAGCCGCGCTTCATCTGATCGCGTTCGATCGACTCGAACAGCGCCTGGAAGTTGCCTTCGCCAAAACCTTCGTTGCCCTTGCGCTGGATGATCTCGAAGAAGATCGGGCCGATGTTGTTCTGGGTGAAGATCTGCAGCAGCAGACGCTTCTTGGTCTCCATGTCGGCGTCGATCAGGATCTTGTTCTTCGCCAGCCGCGGCACATCTTCGCCGTGGTTGGGAATACGCAGGTCGACGACGTCGAAATAGGTATCCGGGGTATCCAGGAATTCCACCCCGGCTTCGCGCATTTTCTCGACCGTGGTGTAGATATCGTCGGTGAAGCAGGCGATGTGCTGGATGCCCTCGCCCTTGTATGCGTCGAGGTATTCGTTGATCTGGCTCTTCGGGTCGTTCGACTCGTTCAACGGAATGCGCACGACGCCGTCCGGCGCAGTCATCGCCTTCGACACCAGGCCGGTCTTGGCACCCTTGATGTCGAAGTAGCGGATCTCGCGGAAGTTGAACAGGCGCTCGTAGTAGTCCGACCACTTCTGCATGTTGCCGAAGTGCAGGTTGTGGGTGAGGTGGTCGATAAAGGTCAGGCCGAATCCGCCCGGATTCTGGTCAACGCCTTCAATCGCAACGTAATCGCCGTCGTAGATGCTGCCGGCTGCGCCATAGCGATCCACCAGGTACAACATGCAATCGCCAATGCCCTTGACCACCGGCGCGTTCACCGCCTTGCTCTCTGGCTTGCTGCTCACTTCCTCGCCGCCGTTGCCAAGCACGGTAGCCAACACTTCGGCTGACGGCTTCTTGAAACGGATCGCGAAACCACAGGCGCACGGACCATGCGCGGCGGCAAAATCGGCCGCGAACGAATCCGGATCTTCGTTGACCAGGAAGTTCACGCCGTTCTGGCGATACACGGTGATCGCGCGGCGCTTGTGCTTGAGCACCGCGGTGAAACCCATGTTGCGGAACAGGTCGTGCAGTTCCTGCGCGCGGCCGGCCGGTGCGGCAAACTCGACGAATTCGAAACCATCGATACCCATCGGGTTCTCGAAGGTGGTGACCTGCATGCCAAGATTGGGCTGGGCGTTCATGGCGCTCTCCTGTGGATCGGTGCACGATGACCGCTGAACAGCGTGCCATCACTGGAATTATCCCTACGTTATAGTTACAAATGAAACCATTTGCAAGGAGCACCGCCCAATGCCTGCCAAACGCCAGCCCGCCCCGGCCCACGCCGAGCATGCACCACTGCAGCTGGAAAACTTCCTGCCCTACCGGCTATCGATTCTTTCCAACACCATCAGCCAGCAGATTGCCGACGACTACCAGCGCCACTACGACATCTCGATGACCGAGTGGCGGGTGATGGCCGTGCTGGCCCGTTTCGAAGGGTTGTCGGCGCGCGAAGTGGCCGAACGCACGGCGATGGATAAGGTCGCGGTAAGCCGGGCGCTGGCGCGGCTGGTCGACGCCGGTCGGGTCAATCGCGACACGCACGATGGCGACAAACGTCGCTCGGTGCTCAGCCTCACCGAAGCGGGCTGGGACATGCACGATGAAGTGGCGCCGATGGCACGCGCGCGCGAACGTGAAGTGCTGGCCCGACTCGATGCCGACGAGCAGACCTGGCTGAACCGGATTCTGGACAAGCTGCAGCCATGAGGCTGCACAAAAACCGCTCCTGCAAAAATCCGAATCCTGACGTTACTTCACCCCGTGCATCAGCCGCGCGATCAGCGGTGCGATCAGGAACAAGAGCACGCCACCGCCGGCAAGAATCCAGAAGCCGATGGTGTAGCCATGCAGGGCCGAGCCGGTGGTCATGCCACCGGTGCCACTGATCAGACCGGCGAAAATGCCCGAGATGTTGTTGCCGATGCCGGTGGAGAGGAACCAACCGCCCATGCCGAAACCGACCAAGCGCGCCGGTGCCAGCTTGGTCACCATCGACAGGCCGATTGGCGACAGGCACAACTCGCCCACCGACTGCAGCACGTAGACCATCACCAGGGTCCAGAACGGAATCTTGCCGGCATCGCTGACCAACTGCGAAAGTGCAAACCACAGCAGCATGAAAGCCAGGCCGTTGAAGATCAGGCCCAGGCCGAACTTGCGCGGAATCGACGGATTCGCACGTCCCAGCCGCACCCAGACCCAGGCCAGAATCGGCGCGAATACGATGATCGCGACCGAATTGACTGACTGGAACCAGGCAGTCGGGAACTCCCAACTGCCAAATGTGCGGTCGACGATCTTGTCGGCGAGGAAGGTGAACGAGCTGCCGGCCTGTTCGAAGAAACACCAGAACAGCACGTTAAATACGAAGATGATCAGCATCGCGATCACCCGATCGCGCGCTACCGCACCGTCACGAATGCCCTCGACCAGCAGCAACACCGAAAGGGCAACAAACAACAACCCCAGCGGCCACGCCAGCGCTTCGGCGCCCAGCGACAGCAGGAAATAGAAACCGGGAATCGCAACCAGCGCGCCGACCACCACCATCAACATGCGCGCATGGCTTGCGCTGGCCGGCGGCAGACCGATGTCACCGAGTTGCCGACGACCAAACCAGAACCACGTAAAGCTCAGCAGCATGCCGATGCCGGAGGCAATGAATACATACTTGTACGCCGGCATTGCATCGGTACCGAACACGCGATTGGCCAGCACGCCGGTCAGCAGCGGTGCCACCATCGCGCCCAGATTGATGCCCATGTAGAAGATGGTGAAGCCCGAGTCGCGGCGTTCATCGGCGGTGGCGTAGAGCTTGCCGACCATGGTCGAGATGATCGGCTTGAACAGGCCATTGCCGGTGATCACCGTGGCCAGTCCCAGCATGAATATCTGCTGGTTTGGCAAGGCGATCATGAACAGGCCCGCCGCCATGATCACTGCGCCGAGCAGGATGGATCGCTGGTAACCGATGATCTTGTCCGCGATATAGCCACCGAAGATCGCCGCCGCATACACCAACGCCAGATACGCGCCGTAGGTGAAGCCCGCGGGCTGCTCGCCGGTGGGGCTGCCGCCGTAGAACTCGGACACGATGTACAACACCAGCGCCCAACGGATTCCGTAGAACGCGAAGCGCTCCCAAAACTCCGTCATGAACAGCATCCAGAGCGGGCGCGGATGCCCCAGCATCTGCGGGAAGCGCGGCTCCGGCGTGGCCGCGGTCGTGATGGTACTCATGCATATCCCCTGGTGGTGTCGGTCGGCACGCCACGTGCCCACCGTGTTTCACGATGAGGGGAAGATGTAACCGGCCTGAACTGACGCGTCAAATGCGCTGCAGCATCGGCACGCCGATCAGCTGCCAAGTACTGTACGCACATCCAGCAACTCGGGGAAAAACTCCAGATCCAGCGCCTTTTTCAGAAAGCTCACACCGGACGAGCCGCCGGTGCCACGGCGATGGCCAATGATTCGCTCCACCGTTTTCATGTGTCGGAAACGCCACTGCTGGAAGCTGCCCTCCACGTCCACCAGTTGTTCGCACATGTGGTACTCCGGCCAGAACTGCGCGCGCTCCTCGTAAATGCGCTTGAGCACCGGCAGCAAGGCGGCATTGCGGTGATACGCGTGGGTCCAGTCGCGTTCGAGCAATTCGGCGGGCACGGCATGTCCGCGTCGCGCCAGGTACTTGAGGAATTCGTCATATAGGCTCGGCGCCTCGAGCACGGCGCGCAGCTGCGCCTGCGCCGCCGGGTCATGCGCGAACACCTTGAGCATGTCGGCGTTCTTGTTGCCGAGCAGGAATTCGATCTGCCGGTATTGCAGTGACTGGAACCCTGACGAGGGGCCCAATACATCGCGAAACTCCAGGTATTCCGACGGCGTCAGCGTTTCCAGCACCGCCCATTGCTCGAACAGCTGGCGCTGCACCTGCTTCACCCGGGCCAGAATCTTCAGGCAGGCATCGATGTCGTCGATCCGCAGATGCGCCACCGCGGCCTTCAGCTCATGGATCAGCAACTTCATCCACAGTTCCGAAACCTGGTGCTGCACGATGAACAGCATCTCGTCGTGATGCGGCGGCTGGCTCAACGGCTGTTGTGCCGACAGCAGGGTATCCAGATGCAGATAGCCGCCATAGGTGATCTTGCCGTTCAGGTCGGTCTGAATCTCCGCCTCTAGCTCGCGCTCGTTCTCGCTCATGCTGTTCCTCGCTCCCTCAGGTCGACCAATCGCACATGGTAACGGCTGAACCCGTTGTCTCGACCTGATCCAGCGCAGGGATTCGGTAGCTGGACGCACTTTTCGCTGCTCGGCACCTTTTTTGGCAGCCCGACAAGCCCATTCCATACGCACCAGAATGCTGCACCGTACCTTGCAGCGCAGCATATTCGCCTGTTATCAAAGGCGGTCTTGTTCGGTCGTTTGTGGGTTTTCGGGCCATTGAAAACGCCGACCAACTGCTTTCTCTTCCTTGACTCCGGAGTGCGTCGTGACTATCGCCGCCAAGTTTGAAATCGAATATCTGCAGTACCTCGATGTCGACGGCAAGGAGGTTCGCAAGGACCTTCCCGCCTTCGCCAAGGATCTCGACCACATGGTCGAGTTGTACAAGCTGATGATGTCCACCCGCGTGTTCGATGCCAAGTCGATCGCCCTGCAGCGTACCGGCAAGCTCGGCACCTACGCCAGCTGCCTCGGCCACGAAGCGGCCCACGTGGGTATCGGCAGCGCGATGAAGCCCGAAGACGTCTACGCGCCGAGCTATCGTGAATACGGTGCGCAGTTGTATCGCGGCGTGCGGCCGCGTGAGGTCTACATGTACTGGGGTGGCGACGAGCGTGGTAATGACTATCAGGTCGAGCCGGCACGCCATGACTTCGCATGGTCGGTGCCGATCGCCACGCAGTGCCTGCATGCGGCCGGCACGGCGCTGGCATTCAAGATCCGCGGCGAGAAGCGCGTGGCTGTGTGCACCATCGGCGATGGCGGTTCATCCAAGGGTGATTTCTACGGCGCGATCAATATCGCCGGTGCGCAGAACCTGCCGCTGGTGGCGGTGATCGTCAACAACCAGTGGGCGATTTCGGTGCCACGCAAGATCCAGTCCGGTGCGCCGACACTGGCGCAGAAAGGCATTGCTGCCGGCCTGTTCTCGATCCAGGTCGACGGCAACGACATCATCGCGGTGCGCAAGGCGATGGAAGATGCGCTCGAACGCGCCCGCAATGGTGAAGGCGGCAGCGTGCTGGAACTGGTGACTTACCGCCTCGGTGATCACACCACCGCCGATGACGCACGCCGCTACCGTGGCGAGCAGGAAGTGAAAGACGGCTGGGCGAAAGAGCCAATGGTGCGCCTGCGCAAGTGGCTGGTCGACAAGAAAGTGTGGGACGACGCCAAGGAAGAAGCCTGGAAAGCAGAGTGCGACGAGTGGATGGACAACGAGGTCAATGCCTATCTGGAGACCAAGACCCAACCGGTCTCGGCGATGTTCGACTACATCTTCGCCGAAGTCCCCGCCGATCTCGCCAGGCAGCGCGATTACGTCCTCTCGCTTGAATCAAAGGGTCACTGAGTCATGGCACAAATCACTCTCATCGAAGCAGTCACCCAGGCACTCGCCTACGAGATGGCGCACGACGACAGCGTCGTGGTGCTGGGCGAAGATGTCGGCGTCAACGGCGGCGTGTTCCGCGCCACCCAGGGCTTGCAGGAAAAGTTCGGCGAGCTGCGTGTACTCGACACGCCGCTGGACGAAACCACCATCGCTGGCGTCACCGTCGGCTTGGCCGTGGCCGGCATGAAGCCGATTGCCGAGGCGCAGTTCGAGGGCTTCATCTACCCGATGATGGAGCAGATCGCCTGCCACGCCGCGCGCATGCGCAACCGTACCCGCGGTCGCCTCACCGTACCGGCCGTGTTCCGCGCACCGTGGGGCGGCGGTATCCGTGCTCCGGAGCATCACTCCGAAGCCAACGAGCATCTGTTCACCAACATCCCCGGCTTGCGCGTGGTGATGCCGTCGTCACCCGCGCGTGCCTACGGCCTGCTGCTGGCCGCGATCCGCGATCCCGATCCGGTGATGTTCTTCGAACCCAAGCGCATCTATCGCCAGTACAAGGAAGAGGTGCCGGATGACGGCGAGGCCTTGCCGCTGGACGTCTGCTTCGTGCTGCGCGATGGCACCGACGTGACCCTGGTCAGCTGGGGCGCGCAAGTCAAGGAAGCGCTGGAAGCGGCCGACGAGCTTGCAAGCCAGGGCATCAGCGCCGAAGTGATCGACGTCGCCACGCTGACCCCGCTGGACTTCGACACCATTGCCGAATCAGTGCAGAAGACCGGCCGCTGCGTGATCGTGCACGAAGCGCCCAAGACTGCCGGTTTTGGCGCCGAAATCGCCGCACGTCTGGCCGAGGAATGCATGTACGACCTGCTCGCCCCGGTCGAACGCGTCACCGGCTTCGACACGCACATCCCGCTGTTCCGCCTGGAAATGAAATACATGCCGAGCATGGAACGCGTCGTCGACGCGGCGAAGCGTACGCTGGCGGTCAGCTGAACTGACCGCCGGGAATCGAGAATAGAGAATGGGGAATAGGCAGAGCCAAAGCGCGACGCCTCCCCCGCTCTTCCGATTCCCCATTCTCTATTCCCTATTCCCGGACAAAAAAATGGCTGATATCAAAACGTTCTACCTGCCCGACCTCGGCGAAGGCCTGCCCGACGCGACCGTGGTCGAGTGGCACGTAAAGGTGGGCGACACCATCAAGCTCGATGCCCCGCTGTGCTCGATGGAAACGGCCAAGGCCGTCGTCGACGTGCCCTCACCGTATACCGGCAAGGTCACCAAGTTGCATGGCGCCCCCGGCGACATCATCGAAACCGGCGCTGCACTGGCCGAGTTCGAACCGGATCCAAATGCCAAGCAGCGGGCCGAGTCGCAGGACACCGGTCACCAGCACGGTCCGAAGAAAAGCGTCGGCAGCCCAGCTCCCGATGACAGCCACAAAGTCGTCGCTTCCGATGATGGTGGTGAAATCGAATCGGGCAATGGCGGCGATCGTGAAGACGAGGGCACCGTGGTCGGTGCCATGGTCAGCGGCAGCCACGTGCATGTCGAACAGGCCGCCAGCATCGGTGGCGTGAAAGCCGTGCCGGCCGTGCGTGCACTGGCGAAGAAACTCAAGGTCGACCTGACCCGCGTCAAGCCCACCGGCGCCGACGGCGTGGTCACGCTGAAGGACGTCAAGGACGCTGCCGCCAACGGCTCGGCGGCACTCGGTGCCGCTCCTGCTCGTTCGGTGCCGGCTTCCGCCGGCCGCCATCTGGCGCCGGAACTGCCGCAGGGTGAACCACAGCGCTCGCCCACCTCGCTGGCCGGCAAGCCGGTGCGCACCTCGCCACCATCGCAGGCTGCCAGCGGCCAGCCGGAACAGCTCAAGGGCGTGCGTCGCAACATGGCCCGTGTCATGGCCGATGCGCACGCGCAGGTCGTGCCGACCACGCTGGTCGACGATGCCGACCTGCACGCCTGGATCGGCAAGCAGGACATCACCGCCCGCCTGATCCGCGCCATCGTGTTCGCGTGCAAGACGGTACCGGCATTGAACGCCTGGTTCGACGGCAAGAACCTCAGCCGTACCCTTCACCCACACGTCGACATCGGCATTGCCGTGGACACCGACGACGGCCTGTTCGTGCCGGCCCTGCGCAATGCCGACATGCTCGACGGCGCCGGCATCCGCGGTGCGATCAAGCGTCTGCGCACGCAAGTCGAGGATCGCTCGATCCCCGCCTCGGAGTTGTCCGGCTACACCATCAGCCTGAGCAACTTCGGCATGTTCGCCGGCCGTTACGCCACGCCGGTGGTGGTGCCGCCAACCGTCGCCATCATCGGCGCCGGCAAGCTCAGCCACGACGTGGTTGCCGTGATCGGCGGCATCGAAGTGCACCGCCGCATGCCGCTGTCACTGACCTTCGATCACCGCGCTGCCACCGGCGGTGAAGCCGCGCGCTTCCTCAAGGCAATGCTCGACGATCTGGGTTTGCCGAACTAAGCGAAACCATTCCGTGACAAACAAACAGGGCGCCTTTGGGCGCCCTGTTTGTTTATCTGACCGACCATCGCGCATATAGGGCGGCCAGTGCCCGCCGTAGTTGCCGCATGATGCCAAGAGCCGGCGGGCAGTGCCCGCCCTACATGGAACGCTCCCGAATCCCGAAATCAATAATCCCGCACATCCAGCATCACGAAACAGCGGGCGCTGTACGTACCTGCAGCGGCGGGCCAGGCGACTGAATCCAGCGCCAGCGTGCCGGCTGTCCATGGCTCGTTGTCTAGCAAGGCCTCGCAACGCATGTCGCCGTCTTCGCCGTGGCGATGGACCAGGCGCAGCCAGTGCAGTTCGGGAGAAAGCACCTCACGCTTGAGTGCTGCCTCAACCCGCTGCAAGGCATCAACTGGCATCGACAAATCGCCGTCACCCGCGCCGCGCACGCTGAAGGGGCCGATGAAGATATCCCAGGTACGCACGCCAATATCCCAGCTGCGGATCTGCATGCGACGGTCGTCGGTGACATACCAGCACGCGGCCAGCAGCAGGTGAAACACGTTGTGCTCAAACACTGCCAACGCATCCCTGCAACCGGCCTCGCCGGTACCGCGTCCGGCACAGCTCTCTTCGATGCAGCGCTCCTCGCTCACCACCACGTCGATATCGAGTCGACCTGGCTCGCCTTGGCTTCCCTCGTGCCAACTGGCGCGGATGGCAGGGAAGTCATCATCGGTGACCAACCAGCCATCCTCGTCTGCATCCAACTCCACGTCGTGACGCTCGAACAGACGCATGAGGTATTTCTGCAATGCTGCGCTATCCATGGATCAGTCCCGCTCTTGTGCGTTAGTGGGCGGCACCAGTTCGCGCCAGGTGAGGTACATGCGCAGGTCGAATTCACGCTGGTGATAGTCCGGCAGCATATGCCGGCACAGCTGGTAGAACGCCTTGTTGTGGTCGGCTTCCTTCAGGTGCGCCAACTCGTGCACCACGATCATCTCCAGGAACTCCGGCGCGGCCGCCTTGAACAATGACGCGACCCGAATCTCCTTTTTCGCCTTGAGCCGGTTGCCTTGCACCCGCGACACGGCGGTATGCAGGCCGAGCGCACGCTGCACCACGTCGAGCTTGCTGTCGTAAAGCACTTTGTCGATGCCTGGCGCATTGCGCAGATACTGCTGCTTGAGATCCATCGTGTAGCCGTACAGCGCCTTGTCACTCTGCACGTCGTGACGCTGCGGATAGCGTTTGGCCAGATGATCGCCCAAGCGCTGTTGCGCGATCAGCTCGCGTACCTGGTTCTGCAGCGATTCGGGATAAACCTGGAGATATTTCAGCGGGATCATCTGCCCATTCTCGCACTCTCCGAGCTGGCTAGAGGCTTGTCCTCAAAGGTCGAACAGGTAGCTCAGCTTGACCAGCAGTTGCTCGTCATCACGCAAACTGAAGCTGTTGCCGAAAATGTCAGACGCCGAGCGGTTGACGTTATCCATGGAGTAACCGCCACGGCCATAAACCACGTAGAGATAGGACAGCGGTGCCAGTTCGTAGCGATAGCGGATCTGCAGGCCGAGATTGCTCACGCTGAAATCATCGACCTGATCGTTGCTGGCAACAGCGCGGCCATTTGCACCCACCCGATAAGCCTGGCGGATGCGCGCATCAAGGCCGATCGCCTGCAGTTTCAGACGCAGCTCCTGGCGGTTGGTGATGGTCCAGTCGAAGCCGGCATCAAGCTGCAGAGCATGCTCGTCGAAACTGCCGATCAAGTTGTCGTGCTGCCACACCAGCCAATCAGGCCGATGGTTGAGCTCGGGTCCGAAGTACACGCTGAAAGCGTCGCTGATGAAGTAGGTCGGAATGAATTCAACATCGTAGCCCTTGTGCTCGTTCCCGCTGAGGCCGCCGCCGAAAATCTCAAGATCCACCTTGTAAGCCCAGTCACCATGGCGCGGACTGGATCGTGAGAATCCGAGCTCCACCGTTGATGGCAAAAACAGCGCTCCATGCCCGCGCGTGAGCAGGTCGTCCCAGGCCGCACTGTTGACGTTGAGCTGGATGTCCTCGCTGGCTCCGTTGCGCAACCCGCTGCTGCGGCTGACCCGCAACTGGCGACGCAAACGCAGGCCGTGGTCGTTGTCGAGCGCATCGATGCGGAAACGCCATTCATGCGAGTTGTAGGCGGAGTCGCCCGGCAGGTCTGTATTGCGCTTGCGCACTTCCCAGTGGCCGTAGTTGAAGTTGTTGCGGTCGAGATAGCCGAAATCGTTGATCTGCAGCTGATCACCAAAATGCATGCCCAGCCACTGCTGTCGCCAGCCGTCGCCCATGTCGTAATCGGCCAGCATGGTCGCGCCGCTGTCAGTGCTGTGTTCGCCTGACTGCAGGATGTCGCTGCCGACCAGGTTGGTCCACAAGGTGAACTTGTCGTTGGGACGCCAATGATCATCCACACCCAGCACGGTGGCGTTGCGATCCAGCCACGGGTTGTCGACGCGGGTGAGCAGCATGCCCAGGTTTTGCGTGCCGAAATCGTGGGTGACTCGTGCGGCACCAAAGGTTCGACCTGCTTCGCCCGCCTCATCCGCTGCCAGCACACCGTAGCTGGTGCTGCCCACGCTGCCGTTGAGCTTCACTGCCGCGTTGATGTCGGCAGCGCCACTACCATCATCAGCCGCTCCGCCGACTCGACGCGTATAGATCAGCTGGCTGTTGTCATCGAGCAGGCTGAAGTCGAAGATGCCCTGGTTCTCGGTGAAAAACGGCCGCTTGTCGCTGACGTAGGTTTCCGTCGCGTCGAAGTTGACCACCAGATCATCACTCTCGACCTGACCGAAATCCGGGTTGATGGTCGCCGTCAGCTGGAACTGACCACTGGGCTTCCACAGAATATCGGCACCGGCCTGACCCTTGTTCCGATCGTGCACGAAGTCATGCAGGCCCGACACATACGGTGTGATCGCCAATAGTGACTGGCTGTACTGTGGCACTTCGATCCGTTGAAAATCGGACAGAAAGCGCGGCAGGGTGAAACTGGCGGCCGGCCAGGCATCACGCTCACCGGTGGAGCCGATCACCCGGTCCAGATAGATGCCGAGGCTGCGCTGACCGTCATGGCCTGCGCGCATGGTGGCGATGTACCAGGGAATCAACATTTCGACCGACCAGCCGTCGGCATCCTGACTCACGGCAGACTGCCAGTTGCCATCCCAGTCCTTGTTGAACTGGCTTTCACTGGTGATCACCGCGTCGTAAATGCCGCCGGTGGAACTGACTGTGAAGTTGTAGCCAGTGCGTCCGTCGCCATTGAAATCGACCATCAGGTTGACTCGATCGACCTGTTCCTCGAAATCGCGCTGTACCCGCTGCGATGTGCGCAACACGCTAGCCGGCTGCACACAATGGAAAGCCACCGCCAGGCCTTTTGGCGTTGCCAGAATCCAGGCTTCGGTCGTGAGAGTGGCCGGCTCGCGACTGAGCGGTTGGGTCTGGCGGAAATCGGTGACGCGACGAGCGCCGGCCCACTCCTGCGGATCGATGTGGCCATCCACCTCGACTGCCTGCACCAGGCTCGGCACCATCAACATCGTGAGGACAAATAGCAAAGGGCATGCAAAACGCATGTCGGGGAAATTCCGGATCAGGGGACGCCGAATGGCGCAAGGCAGCAAGGGACTCGCCACGGCTACCAGTAGATGCGCAGGATACCCGCCGGGTTTAAATCATCCGACGACCAGAAGTCATGCCCGGTCTTCGGAGCAGCAAAAAAATCAGGCATCGCCACCTGTCCTGACGCCCCAGAAAAAATGGCGAACGCATGCCGCCGGCAACAACACGACAGCAAATGCCCCGTAGGCATATAGCGCCGGCAGCACCAGCTGCCAGATGCCACCACTGGCACGGCCGAACTCGATCGCCGCCGGTTGGGTGGCGGTATCGAAACCAAGCAACGCGCACTGAACCATCGCCACCACGCTGAACAGCAACACCAGCACGTCAAACAATCGGCGATTCCGAGTCCGTGGCATGCCCTTGGGCCAGGCCCAGTAGATCCAGCACAGGATCAGCAGCCAAGGCGCCAGCAACAGGATGGCCAGATAACGCATGGTTCAGAGGTTTCCTGCAGGTTGATCAGTCACGCCTCACTCCTGAGCTGCAAGCTGATCAAGTGCTTCACCAAGCTGGGCCAGCGCCTGCTCACGTGCAGCAGCATCGGCAAACTCCGGCGTGCTTGCAATGACTTCACCATCCAGTTCCAGCGTCATGGCATTCCCGCACTTCTGCCAGATCGCCGCTGTCGAGCCCAGGCTCTTGAGCCGCTTCTGCGTGATACCGGCAGCCTTGGGCTCGCTGAAGGATGACGACAGCAACAGCTCGTCGCCTGCCGCAGAGAACAGCCGAAAGCGGAAACTGCCATCGGCATCGCGGAAACTCGCCAGCCGAGGCATCTTGCTCGCTTTTACAGTTGGCTTGCTTTTGCCGGCCGGCACCGGCACGGTGTTGCCCGAACGCAGGCCCAGCGCATCACGCAACGCCGCCAGTTTCGGGGTGGCGATCGAACGTGCTTTTTGAGCACCCTGCTGCAGAATTTTCTCGATACCTGCCGGGTCGGCGATCAGCGATTCGTAATGCTCGCGCATCGGTGCGATATCCGCCTCGACCCGCTCGAACAACGTCTGCTTGGCATCACCCCAACCCATCCCATCAAGCAGAGCCTGACGAAAATCTACGGTTTCTGCCTCGCTGGCGAATGCGCGGAAAATCGTGAACAGCGCGGCGTTGTCCGGGTCCTTCGCTTCACCGGGCAGGCGCGAATCCGTAACGATGCGCATGATCGTTTCGCGCAACTGCTTCTTGCCGCCGGCAAACAACGGAATCGTGTTGTCATAGCTCTTGGACATCTTTCGTCCATCCAGACCCGGCAACGTGGCGACCTGCTCCTCGATCAACGCCTCCGGCAACACGAAGAAATCGCGGCCATGGATATGGTTGAAACGCTGGCCAAGATCTCGTGCCATCTCGATATGCTGGATCTGATCGCGGCCTACCGGCACCTGATGCGCATCGAACGCGAGGATGTCCGCCGCCATCAGCACCGGATACATGTAGAGGCCGGCGGTGATGCCGGCATCCGGATCCTCACCGGTTTCGGTATTCCGATCCACCGCTGCCTTGTAGGCGTGCGCTCGGTTGAGCATGCCCTTGGCCGCGGTACAGGTGAGAAACCAGGTCAGCTCGGGAATTTCAGGAATATCCGACTGGCGGTAAAAGGTGACCCGTGCAGGATCAAGCCCAGCCGCCAGCCAGGTCGCCGCGATCTCCAGTCGGGAACGCTCGATACGGGACGCATCGTCGCTCTTGATCAGCGCGTGATAGTCGGCCATGAAATAGAACGCATCGACGTCATCGCGTTGGCTGGCTGCCACGGCCGGGCGGATCGCGCCCACGTAATTGCCAAGATGCGGGGTGCCGGTGGTGGTGATACCGGTAAGAACTCGGGTCTGCATGAGATTCGCTTATTCGATCTTGATAGGGGTTTTCAGCGCAGCAACGTCGACTTGCCGAACAGCGACTCGACCAGATCCACCGCCAGCTTGGCGGTGGCATTGCGCTTGTCGTATGCCGGGTTCAACTCGACGATATCCAGCGACGAAACGCAACCGGTATCCGCAATCATCTCCATGCACAGCTGCGCCTCGCGATAGTTCGGGCCGCCACGCACGGTGGTGCCAACGCCGGGTGCAATGCTTGGATCGAGGAAGTCGACATCAAAGCTCACGTGCAGATGCGTTTCGGCATCAAGTCCCGTCAGCGCTTCTTCCATCGTGCGCTTCATGCCGACTTCGTCGATATGACGCATATCGAATACTTGCACCCGGGCCTCGCTGACCAGCTTCTTTTCGCTGTCATCGACCGAGCGGATGCCAATCTGTCGAAACACGTCGGGACTTACCGCAGGCGAACTGCCACCCAGCTCAGTCAGTTCCTTCGGGCCGAAACCACACAGGCAGGCTACCGGCATGCCATGGACATTGCCAGACGGGGTGGCCAGCGCGGTGTTGAAATCAGTGTGTGCATCCAGCCACAGCACGCGCAGCTTCTTGTTCTGCTCACGACAATGCCTGGCGACGGCGGTAATGGAACCCATGCCAAGGCAATGATCACCACCGAGCATGATCGGCAGATAGCCTTGCTTCAGCTCGTCATAAACAGCCGTATAGACGGCTTTGTTCCACGCCACCACTTCGGGTAGATGACGATAGCCATCCACCGGCGGTTGCCATGGGTTGAGCGGGCCCTGCAGATTGCCCCGATCCACCACCTTGAGGCCACGATGCTCCAGTCGGGCTGCGAGGTTCGCTACCCGCAATGCCTCCGGCCCCATCGAAGCGCCGCGATGGCCGGCGCCGATGTCGGTGGGTACACCGATCAGTGAAATGGTTCGATTGTTCATGAATTCTGTATCCCTGTCATTGGCATGCCAACGCTCTCCAACACAGCATGGGTGCATCGACAGCGGATGGACGCAGTCGGCGAACGCGGTGATGGAACACCGTTTTCGAGCAAACTGCTGCCACTCCTGTTGATCAAGAGGTTGGGCAACAAAATGGTCAGCCAACCACTCAAAGTCTACCGGAATGGCTGTATGGCTGCCGTGCAAGTCGCGGACAGATCATTGCGTGAACCAAGCGTGCAACCATCTGACTGATCGGCCTGATGGATTTCACCCAGGCCGAAAATCACCGCCCGTGCGGCAGGAATCAGCGCAATTCAACGAGGCGCCAAGCTCTCACCGAGAGGGCGTCGAAAACGCGGACCTGGAAACCACTTATAGAAATGATGCCGCGAGGCGGAGATTGATCCGACGCGATCAATCCGACGAGGACTGGCGACTGCGCGCCAACTCATCTTCGCGCCGAGAGCGCGCCTCTGACGACCAGGACACCAGCTCGATTTCGCTGGCTCTCTGAGTCAGCAATCTGGAATCACTAACCGCCTTTACCGCCAGCATCCCTGCAAACATTGACACTCCACGCCATATGGCGGAATGCGCAAGGAACGTCTGCATTTGAACCACCCCGAGCTGCCCCTGTGCAGCCATGATGGTCGATCGTAGCAAGCTTTCACGCTACGTGCACATACTTTGCTGGATCCGATATTGTTTGCCCGATTGGGTCGAGTTCCCTGTCGATCCGAAGCAAAAGCCTGGCCAGGCGGCTGAAAACTCCAGAAAGGCCCAATCGATCCGGGTTTCAGGCAGCACGGGCTCGCGTGAACGGGCCGGAAGCTACCTCTTGTGCCAACACGATGGTGAATTCTTCACAGGTCATGTCGACCCGGGTGGCCTCACCGGAGTTGGCGTGTTCCTCACGCGCCAAGCCACGTGCCAGCCTGATGGCGCGCGCGAGATTCAAGCGGTCATAAAGCATCGTCGAGCCACTGCATATGCACCAGAAACCGCAGCTGCTTTCCTTGATCGTCAAAACGAAGCCGGTCATCAGAGTTCTCCAGCAATTGTCGGACCGAGATCTGCCGCCCAGGCAGTGATCCAATCCGCGATGCGCTCAGCATGGCCCTGCTCGACCGTCACGTATGTCGGCGCACGCCTACAAGACATGTGCGAGTCCACCGGTTTGTGACCCTTCGCACGGTTGGCTACGCAGAATTGGCGCCCACCGCGCTGAAAGATGCTGAACTGCTTCCAAAGTCGCACCCTTCTCACTCTCAAAAACAACAAAGGCCGCCCTGAAGGACGGCCTAAGTCTTTGTTTTTCTTGGTGCCGGCACCAGGAGTCGAACCCGGGACCTACTGATTACAAATCAGTTGCTCTACCAACTGAGCTATGCCGGCGAAGAGGGCGGGATTCTAGCAGGCTACGACAGGGTCTGCTCAAAAGCAGGCGGTAGTACGCGAATCGATGCCATGGGCCTGAACGGCACTTTGCCAATCCAGCCGGATGTCTTCCGGAACCATCAGGTCGAGCCAGTATTCGGGCACGGTTTCGGTACGCTCGGTCAGCTTGGCGGGAAAACCGGCGGCGATAACATCCTGGCGTCGCTTGCGTGCGTTTTCCGGGTCGCGGAACAGGCCCAGAGAAATGGTGTTCTGCTGATCCCCCGAATTGACTACGAAGTAATCCTGGATATTGCGTGCCGCAAGCTTGCGTGCCTGTTCAAGTGCCTGGTTTCGACTGGCGGAAGCTGGTAGATACACCCACCAGCCGGTGGTCTGGCTGGCCTGCTCCTGGCGAAAACGCGTGCGCAAGCTGCGACTTGTCAATGCCTGGCGTGCCTGGCGCAAATCCTGTGGCGTGGCAAACGGCCCCAGCGCCAGACAACGGACCTCGCCCGATGGATTGGCTGCCATAGCCGCAGGATTGGCTGCGGCGACTTCGGCCGAACCCAAACCGGCACCTCCGGGCATTTCGGAAAGCAGGCGCAGCTGATGCACACCCGGATCCGCCGGAACGATACTGCGCGCGTAGGGCTGGCCGAGCACAAGCCACGCGGCGACAGCGATATTGAGCGCACTCAGCAGGACGAACAGCAGACGCAGAAACATCAGAATCCCATCAACGGCGTGATCCGCTCATTCTATCCGGCAGTGCTCGCTGACGGTTGTGTATCAGCCCACACGGCCAGGCCGTGCAGCACGCTGTCGTGACTCAACTGCGCTGGCTGCGACAGCAAACGCTGCAAGGTTTCGGCATCGCCGCCACCAAGAATCAGCCGCGGCTGGCCTCCTAACCTGGGCGCCATGCGCGTAGCGAAGCGCTCAACCAACGCCACCGCAGCCTGCCAGCAACCTGAAATGACCGCATCGGTAGTGTTGTCGGCCAGCTCCAGGATCTCGCCCGGATGATCCATGCGTACTTGCGCGGTAGCCTGCAGCAATGACTGCTGCATCAAGGGCGGGCCTGGCGCGATCAATCCGCCCAAGTGACGGCCCTCAGCGGTCAGCGCATCGAGTGTCAGCGCCGTACCCAAGCCTGCCAGCACGCAGGGACCAAACCCTTCGGCATGCGCCGCCACCATGGCCAAAAAACGATCCACACCCAAGCGTCCTGGTTCGGCGTAGGCATTGGCTACACCACAGGCATGCGCCGGGGTGCGCAGCCATTCGGGTTTCAATCCGAATCGGCGCAACACGGCTTCTGTCAGCAGCGCTTCACGCTCGGCACTGACTACCGAGGCTGCAGCCACGAATGTCGGCATCGGCATATCGATCCAGTCCCGCGCCAGCGTAGCGGCCACATCGTCATGCCAGGCCACCGCTCCTTGCCCATGCCACTGGCCAGGCGATGACTGCAACGCCCATTTCAACCGCGTATTGCCCAGATCAAGCAGCAGCCTCATGCGGATCGCACCGTGACGTCAGCGCTGTCGACCGAGCGCAAACTGCCGTCGGGCAGCTGTATCTGGAGTGCACCACGATCATCCACACCAGCGCCGATGCCGGTGAACTCGCCCAGCGCACCGCTGAGCTGCAGCGATAGGCCGCGCAGAAGATCGTGGCGATTGTAGTCATCCACGAATGCGGCAAAACCATCGCGCTGAAACTGGGCCAGTCCATTCACCAACGCCGTGATCAGCGCAGCGGCAACCTGGTTGCGGTCCGGTGCTGTGCCGCCGGCCAGCGTGGCCAGATCGGACACTGGCTGACCCGCCTGCTGGCTCAACGCCGGAGTCAGTCGCAAGTTCAGGCCGATGCCGATGATCGCCGTACATGGCCCCTGATACTCGCCACTCAATTCAACCAGGATCCCACCCAGTTTTCGTGCCGGCCGCGCCTCATCCCGAACCAGTACGTCGTTCGGCCATTTCAGACCGGCACTTTCAATACCCAGGCTTTCCAGCGTGCGCATCACGATCACACCGACCGCCAGCGAAAGTCCGCCAAGCCCGGCCAGACCCGCGTCAAAATGTTTCAGGCATGACAAATGCAGATTGAGCCCCGGTGGTGACAACCAGGTACGCCCGCGGCGACCGCGCCCGGCAGACTGGGTCTCGGCCAGCACCATGCTGAGATCGTCCGCGCCCGCACTGCGACGCTGCAGCTCGGAGGAGGTGGAATCGAGCTCCCAGAAAACCTCCAGCGGCCCCAATCGAGCGGCTACCGACGCCGACAATTCGCTGCGAATTTGCGCCTCGTCCAGCATCTGGATCGGCCACGGCACCCGATAACCTGCCGCACCGCCAGCCTCTACCGGCACGCCCAGCGCACGCAGCGCCTCAACATGTTTCCAGATGGCCGTACGAGTAACCCCCGCTTCTGCGGCAAGACCCGCGCCGGAAATCGGCTCGCCCGCGGCCAGCCGGGCCAGCAGCAAGGCCGGCGAGATCAACGCAATGCCCCTGCAGCAACGAATAGACTCGCTCGCAGGGCGGTTGATTGGTGACTTGAATATTCAAACATCGGTCGATTTTAGCCTTTCTCGATCGTCTCAAGTCACCCTGATACGAGCAATTGAACCATCCCTGCTGCAAAAGCCCGGCACTGGTGCTGCGCAGATGTTTCTGACACGATCAGCGCCTTGCCCGTAGATCAGGGAGCTCGGTCGCATGCGAACCTACTCTTGGATAATCGGCTGTGCCTTGGGCATGGCCTGCATCGGTTACACCCACGCCACAGATCTGGCCAGCCAGGATCTGGACGGCACTGTGCATGCGCCTGACAACAGCAGCGCCGGTTGCACTGGTGGCGATGTACTGGCAAGCCCCGGCAGCTCACAGCCGAGCGGCAACGACGACAGCAACAGCTCTTCACCATCTGGCGGCCATTCCAGCGGCGAATCCTCGGCACCTACGCGATCCAGTCAGCCACGTCTGGGCTGGCAATCGCTGCTGCCTGGATCCATCCAGTAATCGCCAGGCGTCATGCCTGGCTCTTGGTGGCAACTCCTGCTGGCTCGCTTTGAACCTGCGTCAATTGCCGACCCGTTGTGGCGTCGCGCGTTAAGCGGTTGCGCACTGGCGCGACGTCTGGATGATCAGCAACAAGACCAGCTACGTCGACTGGCCAGCCGATTTCTCGCTCGCAAACGATTTCACTCGATCGCCGGCGTCATGCTGGATGATTACTGGCGCCTGTTGATTACCATGCAAGCTTGCCTGCCTGCGCTGCAGCAAGGGACCGCCTGCTTGCGTGGTTGGCGTGACGTACTGGTCTATCCGGGCGAGTTCAAAGTGCGCCGTCATCATCATGACGATTGCACCAGCCTGGCGCAGGCTGCAGGCTTCGCCTGGGCGGGCGAGCCGCATGAAGGCCAGCCATTGGTGTTATCACTGGCAGATGTGCAGCTGGATCTGGAACAACCCTGGGATGGCTACAATGTGGTGTTGCATGAGATGGCACACAGGCTGGACATGCTTGATGGCCCGATCGATGGCACCCCGCCTCTGGTTGATATCCCGCGTCCGCGCTGGATCGAGCAATTCCAGCAAGCTCATCAGCGCCTGCTTGCCAGTGGCCCCGACGACCCGCTAAGCACGATAGACCCGCATGCTGCCGAAAGTGTCGGCGAGTATTTCGCGGTGGCGACCGAGCTGCATTATTCCCAGCCAGCATTTCTGCAGCAGGCCGAGCCGGCGATTGCCGAGCTGCTGGAAACGTTTTATGGCCGTTCACCGGCATATGGCCGAGAATCCGACCCGCGCTGAAAACGACAGCCTCAGCTGGCCGCCAGCACCACGCTGAAACGGGCGCCACCGAGTTCGGGCGAGCGATCCACAGTCAATTCGCCCTGATACGCATGCACAATGTCCTGCACGATCGACAAGCCGATACCGTGGCCCTGCACCCGCTCATCACCACGCACACCACGCTGCAGGATCTTTTCGATCTTGTCCTCGGCGATGCCAGGGCCGTCATCTTCCACGCTCAATTGCACACCTGGGCGTTGCCGGCCGGCTTGCGGTTGCATCTGCACCACCAGCAACACGCGGTGCCCGGCCCATTTGAAGGCGTTTTCCAGCAGGTTGCCCATCAGCTCCAGCAGATCGCCTTGCTCGCCGTAGAACACCGCGCCATTCTCGATATCGAACTCGCACAGTACGTTCTTGGCCGCATAGACTTTCTCAAGCCCCTGCACCAGATCTTCGGCATGACCGGCGATTGGTACAGCACTGGCAAACGTCTGCCGACCGGACGTGGCGGCGCGTGACAGCTGGTAAGCCACCAGCTCGTTCATCCGCCGCACCTGATCCAGCACGTCACTGCGCCGAGTGGCGTCTTCCGGCGCACCGCCAGATTCAAGCTGCGAGCGGATCACCGCCAATGGCGTCTTCAGGCTGTGTGCCAGATCGGCCAGCGTGTGCCGATACCGCGTGCGCTGCTCGCGCTCGCTGGTGATGAAGACATTGATGCGCTCGGTCAGGCCGGTGAGTTCCAGCGGATATTGACTATCCAGCTGCTCACTGTCGCCGCGTTCGACCCGGGTCATGTCACTGGCCACTTTGCGCAATGGCGTCAGGCTCCAACGCAGCAGCAACAGCTGCAGCACGATCAGCATCACACCCAGAATCGATAACCAGATAACCAGTACACGCCGATAAACCGCGCTCTCACCCTCAAGCTGATCCTCGGTTTGCGCCACCATCACGGTAAGTTTCACCGAGGTTTTCTGCGCCGTGTCCAGAGCAACACCATACGCGAAGTAATACAGCCGACCCATGCGCGTATCGACCGGGCCGACAAATTGACTCTGACCCGGCTCCAGCGGTTTCAGAAACTTGAAATCGCGACCAATCGCCGAGGACGATTCCCAGTGGTAATCGTGATCACCCAGCGCCACCGCATACAGCCCGGAACCGGGCCGTGAAAAGTTCGGATCCGGCGCACTGTCTGGTGGCAGCAACCGACCATAGCGGTTGACGTCGAAGTTGGTGATGTAGGCGATCGCGTAATGCCGCAGCGACTGCTGCAGTCCGATCAGCGCTCGCTCCTTGTTGGCCTGCGACAGGGTCAGCCCGACCAGACCGAGAAAGCCTGCCAGCACAAACCCTGTGGCGATCGCCGCGCGCGCCGCCAGTGACAACGGGCGGCGCGGAGGCGGTCGCTCAGTCGTCGTCGCCGTCGGTGCGCGGGATGGCAAAGCGGTATCCGCGTCCACGTACCGTCTCGATGGGTTTGAGGGTGCCTTCCGGATCCAGCTTGCGCCGCAACCGGCCGATGAAGACTTCGAGCACGTTGGAATCGCGATCGAAATCCTGCTGATAGATGTGCTCGGTGAGGTCGGCCTTGGAGACCAGCTCGCCCGCGTGCAACATCAGGTATTCAAGCACCTTGTACTCGTAGCTGGTCAGATCAACCAGCTTGCCTTCCACCGCCACCGTCTGTGCAGTGGTATCGAGCTTGATCACGCCGCAAGCAAGGATCGGCTTGGACCAGCCACTGGCACGGCGCACCAGCGCATTGATCCGCGCCAGCAATTCCTCGACGTGGAAGGGTTTGACCAGATAGTCGTCGGCACCATGCTTGAGGCCTTCGACCTTGTCCTGCCAACTGCCGCGGGCAGTCAGAATCAGGATTGGATAACGCTGACCGGCCTCACGCAGCGCCTTGACCAGATCCATGCCGGACATCTTCGGCAAACCCAGGTCGATGATTGCCAGATCGAACGGCACTTCGCGCCCGAGGTAGATGCCTTCCTCGCCATCCTGTGCCGCGTCCACCGCAAAACCATCACGTTTGAGGCGTGCCGCCAGCGTCTCGCGCAACGGCGCCTCGTCCTCTACCAACAGGATCCGCATCAGTGTTTCTCCTTGCCTCCCGCCGACTTGCCGGCGGGGTTCTTGGTTGTCTTTGTCGAAGCCGGACTCTTGCCCGGCTCGGATGAAACTGCCATTACCTTGACGTGCCCATCCGGGGTCAACACCTTGATCCGATACTCCAGCTTGCGCCCCATGCGCCGCTGTTCGGCCGACAGCACCTTGCCACCGGTATCCTGCTGCACTTGGAGCACCGCCTGATCCAGCGTCACGTTTGCATCGCTGGACTGTGCGGCCAGTGCACCGCCTGACAGCATTGTCAGACATAACAGCAGAACCGGCATGAAGTTTTTGTACGTTGTCATGGGTTGACCCGGCATGGCAGCGGCTTAAACGATCAGGTTAGGCAATACCGGCTGAATACTGACCGGCTGACCGGCTGCTGTCACGCCGCCACCGCCGTACCCGGCACCGCCCGCTCCAGCAACGACCAGCCCGCACCCGGCAGATGCGCGCCTTCGCTGATCACCCGGCGGAACCCGCGCGCACCCGGCTCACCCTGGTACAGGCCAAGTATGTGCCGGCTGATGTGCTTGAGCGCCGTACCCCGCGCCAACTCGGCCTCCACGTACGGAAGCATGTGTTGCAGCACTTCGTCACGACGCGGCAAGGCAACGCCATACAGCGCCGCTTCGATCTGCGCCAGCAGGTAAGGGTCGTGATACGCCGCCCGCCCCAGCATCACACCATCCAGCTGGGCCAGATGTGTCTGTACCTGCTCGACCGTGGTGATGCCTCCATTGATCACCACCACCAGCTGCGGGAACTCGCGCTTGAGTCGATACACCCGCTCATAGTCCAGCGGCGGAATCTCTCGATTCTCCTTCGGCGACAAGCCTTGTAGCCAGGCCTTGCGCGCGTGGACGACCAATACCTCGACACCGGCGTCCAGCATGGTTTCAGTGAACTGCTGCAAGCCGGCGTAATCGTCCTGATCATCCACGCCAATGCGACACTTCACCGTCACCGGCACACTCACCACATCCCGCATCGCCTTGACGCAATCGCCGACCAACGCGGGCTCAAGCATCAGGCAAGCACCAAAACGCCCCGACTGCACCCGGTCCGAGGGGCAACCGACGTTGAGATTGATTTCGTCATAGCCCGCCTCGGCGCCCATCACGGCCGCTGCTGCCAGCTCAGTCGGATCGCTGCCACCCAGCTGCAACGCCACCGGATGTTCCTGCTGGCTGTGTTCAAGCAGACGCATCTGACGCCCGCGCACCAAGGCCGGACTGGTGACCATTTCGGTATACAGCCGCGCACGTGGCGACAACAGTCGATGGAAATAGCGGCAGTGCCGATCGGTCCAGTCCATCATAGGTGCCACGGCTATAATTTTATCGTTGTAATTCAATATATTACCTAGTAATATCAACTTCATACGAGAGGCGATTTGTACGCTCGTGTGCACTCCAAATCGCCCAATTTCGCCCTGCTACGACCACCCAGTGCACACGGAGCGCACACGCCATGGCGACTTTTACGCGGTTGCCGTCGGGCCGCTGGCGAGTCCAGGTTCGACGCAAACAATTGTATGCCAGCGAGACATTTCTGCGCCGCGACGATGCGCGGCAATGGGCAACGGCGACCGAGCGGCGGATCGACCGTGGCGAGGCACCGGTCAAGCGCGCGGCCATCGATCCGACGAGGTTTGAACATCTGGTCGACCTCCACATTGAGGACATGTGCGAGGTCGGCAAGGCGCCGCGGCGTTCCAAACGCTTCACGCTCGACGCACTCAAGATGAAGCTCGGCAAGGTCCGGCTCAAGGACCTCACGCGTGAGCGGCTGATCCAGTTCGGCAAGGAGCGCGCAAAAGAAGGTGCCGGGCCGGTAACGCTGAGCGCGGATCTTGGCTACCTCAAACTCGTGCTCACCCACGCCGCGGCCGTGCACGGCGTCGTGGTCAAGGTCGAACCGGTCGACCTTGCCCGCGTTGCACTCAAGCGTCTCGGGCTGGTCGGCAAGTCGCGGGCACGCGACCGCCGACCGACCGCCGACGAAATCAAGCGACTGCTTGACCACTTCGACCATAACCGCCGTCTGCTGATCCCGATGGGTCGCATCGTGCGTTTCGCGATCGCCAGCGCGATGCGCCAGGAGGAAATCTGCCACATCCGCTGGAGTGAAGTCGATGTGCAGCAGCGTGTTGTCCTCGTACGCGACCGCAAGGATCCGCGTGAGAAGGACGGCAACGACCAGTGGGTACCGTTGCTGGACCTGACCGGTCTCGATGCACTGCGCCTGATACGCCTGCAGCGCAAGCACTGGCCACGCGGCGATCGGATCTTCCCCTATAACTCGCGCTCGGTCGGTGCCGCATTCCGGCGCACCTGCAAGGAGCTCAAGATTCCCAACCTGCACTTCCACGACCTGCGCCACGAAGCGACCAGCCGGCTGTTCGAAGCCGGTCTCAGCATCGAACAGGTGGCGCTGGTCACCGGTCACCGCGACTGGAAGATGCTCAAGCGCTACACGCACTTGCGTCCGGAGCATCTGCACCACGCAGCATCCCGAACCACTGGGCGGCCATCAGCGACAACTCATGGTCGCAGACGTGTCGATGGCATCGACGGCGAGGCCGCGAAGCGACTGGCGGAAGCACTCTGGGCGCAATGGTGTCATCGCGACGGTTCGACACGAGACGCTGCCCACCCTGATCTTGTGCCGCAAGTGCGAGACCAGCTGATCGGCCTGCTGCTGCAAGGCATCGGTACCCGGATGATCTCTGGCAGCGAACATCCGGCATGACCCAGATGGCCGTGCGGACCGCCGGTGATACCGATGACCGCGGTAGTTGCTAATACGCGGCTTGCCATTTATATCAAAACGGATATAACCACGCCGCTGAAGCCCGTAAGATTCGTGGGTGATGTGCTCCAACGCCTGCGAGACTTCCCGAACGAGGCCCGACAGGATGTTGGCTACCAGCTCGATCGCATCCAGCGCGGCTTGCAACCGACGGACTTCAAGCCCATGCCGTCGATCGGCAGGGGCATTGAAGATATCCGGGTCTGGGACGAGTCAGGAACCTTCCGCGTGATCTACACCGCGCGCCTGGCCCATACGGTCTATGTGCCCACGCTTTTCAGAAGAGATCGCAAGCCACATCGAAGCAGGACGTCGAGATCGCAAGGAAGCGCTTCGCCCAACTCATCAGAGGTCCATCATGACCACCATCAAGATCGAGAGCTACGTCAGTGTCTGGGATGCGCTCGCTGAATCGGCAGAGGACGCGGCAAACCTCAAGGTGCGCGCTGAGCTGATGCAGAAGATCGCCGCCCTGATCCAGGGCAGCGACTGGACACAGGTGGAAGCGGCTCAGCATTGCAACGTCACCCAGCCGCGTATCAACGACCTGCTGCGTGGGCGGATCTCGCGCTTCTCGCTGGATGCACTGGTGAACATTGCCGCGGCGCTCGGCCAACAGGTGCACGTCGAGCTTGAAGCGGCATAGCCGATGCGAGATCGCAACCTCACGACTGACACCTTCTCGGGGAGGGGAAGACTGCACGTGTCCAGATACTTCAATGAAAGCTCCATCGAAGAATCCGAGGACGACCAATACGGCGTAGCCGCATTCTCCAGCGCGCTGGCGACGAGTCTGCTTGAAATGGCCAGTCCCGTCGGGACGACGATCGCCATCAATGGTCCGTGGGGCTCGGGCAAGAGCAGCGCGGCCAATCTGATTCGCCGCGAACTGGAGACCCGCAAGAACGACCAACTGACGATTATCGACTTCAAGTGCTGGTGATATGTAAGCGTGCGCCAACCCCGTATCCAAACCCTCGACCTTCTTGCCCATCGCTTCGCTCCTGTCATAACAGGCGCGTAGTGCAACGGGTTGGTCTGGCCGAGGAAAGGTGGGGTGGACGCACGCTTACAGTTGTCCGGCGTTTTGTGGCCCGTCTACAGCAGGATGAAAGGTGTAGGTCATCAACGTCTGACCAAAACGGGCCCGCGACGATAGAGTGTCTTCGCTGGAGTTGTATTGATTGCTTGACTCCACCTCACCGGTGCCGACATTGGTTACCGTCAGCGGCAGGCCCAATACCCACAGGCCGGTGTCGTTGAGGTAGGTCGTCGACTCCTCGATCGTGCACGATTTGATTTTTCCGTCGACCAAGCACCCGCCAGCGATGGTGTTGAAGCGTTTGGTTTTTGTCACCTGGGTGTAGGGATCGAACGCCGCCGCCAGCCAGGTATAGGTATCGCCACTCTGCTGAATATCACGCTGGAACATCGGTGCCTGCTTCTGCACGACATCCAGGTTGAGGCGTGATTGCAGGCTGTAGCCGTAGATACTTGGGCCATGACAGAGTAGAGGCGCCGTTTCGATCAAAACGGCGCAAGCCAGGCATCGATACCGCAACTCTCGCAGACCATGCCGACGAGCCAACTGGCAACCGTCGCCATCGCGCCAATAAGGAGTAGCACTTCTATCCGCTCACCTTTGCGTGTGAGGCTGTCCTCGAAGCCAAGCCCGTAGCGGTGGGATTTCAGATCACGGAACGACAACTCGATCTGCATGCGCCGTCCGTACTGCGTGATCAACTGGCGCGCACTGAGCGTCAGCGAAGGAGAGGCCACCAGCAGCCATGGCTCACTCTCGCGTTGTGCGTTCCTGCGGCTGTTGGAATTGCGTGCCGGCGCGCCTTGCCGATTGTGATGTTTGCGACCTTTGGGCGGCTTGGCGTGCAGCACCACATGCGCTGTCAGGGGATTGCTGCGTGCGACATCCATCGATCCAAAGTCGCGCGGTTTACGTGCTGCCATGGCATACATAGATGGACTCGCGCTCGGCATGCAGATGACGATTACCCAGCAGACGATCCAGAGCCTTCAGAGGAGCGCGGATCCGCTCAGCATGCGGCCAGGCGCGAGCCAGATCGATCAGCGTCAGTCGTCGCCCTTGAATCGTCGCCTCGACGGCACGCAACAGCACGCGGCTGCGCAATGCATGCATCGACTCGAATGCGTCGCCCAGACACTTTTGCAATACTTCGGTCGCGCGCATGGTGTGGTCTCCTCTGGCTTCGTAACCCGTGAGGAATGACCGCATCATGCGCGCACTGTTCCTTCAATCGGCGCACAGGGTGTTGATTGAATGAGAAGATTCGTGGGAAACCTCAGTGTCGGAGCGTGCTGACCCGAAAAGAGATATCGAAAAGTCGACTCTGTCCCGGAAGCTTGGTCCTTTTTGCACGGCACTTGATCCTTGATACCATCCGGCGCAGAAGGCAATCCTCCGCGGACATGGAGTTCTGCTATGAATGCGATCCACTCCAAGAGTTCATTCGTGTACGGACAGGTCAGGCGCGCCCTGCAGTCGGGACTCTACGTACCCGGGCAGCGGATCGATCCGACAAGGCTCGCTGCAGAGTTCAACACCAGCCCCACGCCGGTTCGATTCGCCCTGTACCGCCTGGTCGGCCAAGGCTTGCTCGCCGATTATGCACGCGACGGGCTGCACGTTCCGCTGCTCACCGAAGTCGCCATGCGCGATCTCTACGACTGGATGGAACGCCTGTTGCTGATGGCATGCGATATCGGCGTGGCACAGCCAACCCTCTATACCGGAAAGCTGGAGCTCGCGTCCGCCGACGACGATCTGGTCAAGCTGACGTGGCAGCTGTTCGACGCGATCGCCCGCACGACAGCGCACGGGTCCCTGCACCATGCAGTGAAGCAGGCCAATGACCGGTTGGCACCGATACGGCGGGCAGCACAAGGATTGCTCGATCACACCTGCGAAGAGCTTTCGCAGTTGAACCGGCATTGGCAGACACGCGATATGCCGGCCCTGAAATCCGCACTGCGCGACTATCACGAGCGTCGCAAGCAACTCGTCCCATGCATCGTGGCCCTGCTGAACGACCGCAGCGATCGCTTCCACTAGCTCGCGTCAACCGGAACAACATCGACTCCGGGTCCGGCATGGGGGACGCCCATCACGTTCCGAAATAATTGTTAGATAACAACGCAATAATCATTTGAAAATCAAGATTTCCGACTCCTACGCTAATCGCGTCATGGGACAGCCATGACGCGAACGTAGGAGATCGAGATGAACACGAACGAAGACATCCGCAACGACGTGCCGGAAGACGTCATCGTGCTTGGCGTCGCCAGCGTCGAGACCAAGGGCCCGGCCGGAGGCACCGAAACCTTCGGCGGCGGGCCGCTTGGTGGCATTTCAGATTCATGAGCAACAAGGCGCGCCGAAAGGCGCGTCTCTAATCTGGAGTACTCCAAATGACGCAACTTAGACTGCATCGCGACCTGTCCTATTGCAGAATTGGTGACCACCTGACCTTCCTTGACATCCAGAACGATCGCTACTTTCGTCTTACCGAATGCCTGGAGTTTGCATTAGTCAATTATCTGAATGATGGTGATGTCCCAGCTAGCAGTATTCGTAGCTTGGTCGCACAAAATATACTGATCGACGAACCAGTCGACTCCGATTGCATACCGCTTTCGATCACAAAAATTCCTACGCGTAGTGCGATGGAAGAAATTCTTCACGCCAAGCGGATAAGCGTAGGTGAGCTACTGGATACCTTCGCAATCGTCTGCTTGACACAGCGGCAACTGAAAACCGCTCGCCTGAAGCAGGTTCTCGGGAGTCTTGAATTTTTCCGAGAAAAGCGGACGTCTTCAATGTCTCGTTCGAGCAAGGCCCATGTCTTAGAGGCAGCCGCCGCTTTTCGCAGCGCGCGCTTGTACGTCCCAATAGATACGTGCTGCCTCCTTGACTCCATCGCGATGATCAAGTTCCTGGCCAAGCGTAAACTGCATGCCGACCTCGTCTTTAGCGTAACAACAACCCCATTCTCCGCGCATTGCTGGGCGCAGCACGGCACCACGATTCTGAACGATGCCTTGGGACATGCATTAGCCTTCACGCCTATACGGGTGATCTGATGGATGATGATTACATCGCCATCCTGGCCCCTTCCGAGAAGGTTACACACACGGAAATTCCCGACCTGACTGACACAGCCCATGCGCTCGGCATGCACATCCACTACACGTGGGGCACGCTGACACTGTTCGGCGCAAAAAGTTTATCAATGTTGTCCCTGCCAGGCAGAGGGATACTCATCGGTCATCTGTTTACGCAAGACGGAATCGCTATCAGTGACAGCGCAAGAATCCAAGGTTTTTCAGACCCAACGCAGATCCTAAAGCACATACTGGAAACCTACTGGGGTTCTTACCTCATCATTCAACCGGATACACGAGATTCCACCGCGTTCACGATAACGCGCGCCCCGGCGGCCGCCGGTAATCTTCCATGCGTTTGGTCTATAAAGGATGGAGCCGGCTTTCTTACGTCGGATGTTTCCTTGGCGATCCGGGCTCTTCTCTACCGGAAGCAGATCAACTGGGACTTCATCGTCCATCGTCTGAGATACCCGGACATAAAGACGCAGCGCACCGCACTCGTCGATCTTGTCGAGTTGCTACCTGGGTGTTCGTTGAGTACAAGTGGCTCCAAGGTATCGGTTCGGCAAGCATGGTCTCCTTGGGATTTCGTCGCCCGTGAACGCCGCTACCGTGACTTGCGTGATGCTGCAGACCAGATCCGTCGCTCTGTCGAAAGCGCCGTCCACGCATGGACGGGCATGGATCGGTCCATACTGCTGGAGCTATCCGGCGGACTCGACTCATCCATCGTCGCGGCATGTCTACGGAATCGCCATGCGCGCGTCATCTGCTGCAACCTGGTTACCCCAGTTCCCGGGGTGGATGAGCGGCAGTATGCGCGGCAGATGGCCAGGCAACTCGGCGTCGACCTCCACACTGAACACCTTGGTTTTGACAAGGCAAGTTTCGATTTCATACCTGCCCCCGACTCAGTAACTCCCGCAATGGGACCGTTGCAGCACGTAGTGGACGAAGCCATGGAGGCCGCCGCCGAATACCACGGCACCGCCGCTTACTACACGGGAGGAGGAGGTGACTCGGTGTTCTGCTATCTCCGGACTGCTGCCCCCAGTGCCGATGCATGGAGAGCCCATCGTTTCGGTACCGCCATCACCGCCGTAAGGGACTTGGCCAGCCTGCATCAGTGCACATTCTGGAAGGCAGGCCGCCTTACCCTCGCCAAACTACGGCGACCGCCTCAATCTCCCTTCCACCAAGATCACACATTCCTTGCACCAGGTTCGGCATATGTGGAGCCGGAAGCGCATCCATGGTTTGCAGCTCCCGCAAATGCGCTGCCGGGTGACCGGGAGCGCATATTCGATCTGGCAGGAAATCAGCTTTTCGAGAGCCAGACAGCTCGCGGATACAGGCGGCCTCTACGGTTCCCACTACTGTCACAACCCGTCATGGAAGCCTGCCTCCGCGCACCGAGCTGGATGTGGATCGCCGAGGGCAGGAATCGCGCAGTCGCACGAACAGCGTTTTCCGACCTCTTGCCACCCGAAGTACTGAACCGCCAAAGCAAAGCAACCTACATGAGCTACCTGGGCGCCGTGTATGAACGGAACAAGCATCAGATCGAAGACTTCCTACTGTCAGGCCGCCTCAGGTCACAAGGCCTTCTGGACGCACGCGCCATCAATACCTTCTTTTCAAAGCCGTTGCTGCCGCGCGATAGAACATTCTTGAGAATGTTCGACCTTTGCATGGTTGAGAACTGGGTCCGCCATCAGCCCTAATGCGCGTCCTGTCGCACAACGTCCTCCTGCCGCACACTCGACTGCATGGAGCGCCAGTGGGCGTATTGCGATGCCTTTGACGGAGCAAGATCCTCATACCCTTGCAACCAGAATCGAAACCAGTCCAAATTACGCGTGTATACGGCAAGCTTATGTTGAGGCTGAAACTTGTTGTGTGGCTCGTTGGGGAAAACATAGATGTCCGCACGATTACTCAGCATCATCGGAATGGCGTAGCCGAGTGCAAACATGTATTCCTGCTCAGGAAATTGCATCAGTATCGGGGCGTGCATCTTGTCAAGATTCAAGGTCGGCGAAATTTTCTGCCACTGCTTCGGCGTCTCGTCCGGAGCCGCCAGTTGCCAATTCGATCGCAGCAACGACAAGAATGACTTGCCGATGTTGCTGCCCAGCAAGTAATACATCGACGACGGGATGGGCGAAGCCACCGACGCTGCTGCAACCACATTGGAGTGGATGAGCGTCCACATCGTCACTTCGCTGCCGAAGCTGAGTCCACCCATCCCGACCTTCGATTTGTCGATCCGGCCCTCCGATGCGAGCAGGTGTACCGCACTCTCCACAGCCGACTGTCCTATGCCGTAACGTCTATCAGCATTGGGCGAGAACGATGGAGCATTAATACAAAGCGTAGAAATGCCCTGTTCCGCCATTGTGGCCAACGGCCACTCGTCGCCGGCCCCACCTCGCACGAAACCGATACACCAGTAGTAGGTAACGAACAAGGCCGGTGGTGTGTCGCCACTCCGGCGCGCTGAGTAGAGCTGACCGGTGAACGTCCTGCCTTTCGCATCCGTCCAGCGCAATAATTGCGTTGTAATCCTGCCGAGATCCTGTGCCAGAGTCTTGTTGGGGTCGAAAAGCACCTGTCGCTCGCCGTTCTGCAAATCGACCCTTTCCAGCCGCGGCGGACGATTCGCACTGGCCGTCACGCACGCCAGCGCCGTGGTGGATACGCCACAGATGCCAGGCTCCCAGCGCTTTTCCCCGCCGAACAGACCACTGGACGTGGCGACCGGATGCACCGCACCCGTGTCCACATTCCAGCGATAGATGGACTGGGCGAATCCTTGATCGTAGGGCGTCACGGTGAAAATCACTTCGTCGGTCCCGGGACGCCACTGCACACCACTGATCGCATTGCCGGTGCACGCCTCTGCCACGCATTTCACGAGGTAGCGTGAGTCCCGGGCCGGCAACACGGCCAATCCGATCCGTGGCCGGTCCGTCGTTTCTCCCGAGCGCGTCAGCAGCGCGATACGCCCACTTTTGCTATCACGTGCCAGTTTCCAGACGTGATGCACCTGCTTGGCGAGATCCGACACTGCCAGCGCCGCAGAAGGCCTTTCGGATGGCGTGAGATCCCGCGTCGCGCCGCTCACCAGATCGATCGCTTTCCAGCGATCCGGCGCATCGGCAGTCAGGTCGACTCGGTTGAACATGAAACTCAAACGCTGGGTAGTGGGGCGCCCTTCGATATAGCCGGATCGGAATAGAGGCTGCCCGAGAGGCGTGGATCGATCGACGCGAATGCCACGGTCATACTCGGCCTGTTCCGCCGCAGCCACTTCCTCGCGGGTCGGTCCGGTGCTGTACATGAGCACTTTGCCGTCGTCGCTCAAAGCAAAGTCCCGTACATCGGCGTCGCCGCCGGTCACACGCTCGGCTGCGACGCCATCGGCGGCGACGCGCCATACGTCGATGCAGCCATCCAGACGGGCGCGATAATAGATCCAGTGTCCATCCGGGGACCAGACGTTGATGGCCGGCACGGGGATGCCGGCCGAGTCGCGCAAGGGAACGCCGCCGTCGCTCACGCGCTGCGGCGGCAACGATCCGTCCATCGGTTGGATGTACCAAGTGGTGTAGTAAGTGTTGCGTTTGATTGATGCTCGCGATACCCGAAACGCCACATGCGTACCATCCGGCGACACCACGGGGCTGCTGAAATCCGCGATCTCCACCAACTGCCGTGGCGAGACCGCGAACGCCTGGGGTACTACAGCAAGCACGCTCAGCAGCACCCCCAAGCTCAGGACACGTCTGACGACGGTGTAGAAAGAGACAGATATCATGACGTCACTCCTGTACCGGCATGGCAATGCATGGCTTTGTTCACGACGCAGCACTACCAGTGCTTGGACACGGAAAGGCTCAGGAAGCGACCGACCGCCGAATAGTTGGTCGAGTCGTAAGGGGCATTGCTCAACGAAGTGGCCGCATACAACGGCGGCGCACGATTGAGCAGGTTCTGTGCCGATAACTCCAATGCAAGGTTCGACCATGCGTCATCGCGCACGCCGGTGTCATAGCGCAACGTGGTGTCGAAGGTGGCAAACGAGGCACCCTTTCTGCCGTCGATGGTGTTGGTCACCCCGCTCTTGTAGTTTCCAAACAGCGAAGTGGTGAAGCCGCCCTGCTGCCAGACCACCCCGACCCGACTGTTCATCTTGGCCGGGTAGAACAACGTACCGGCAAGCTTGTAAGGACTCTGAGCTGCTGACACAGTCTGGGTACTGTCCAACCAACTGGCCGAGCCACGGACCGTCAACTGCCCCGCCCCCAAATCGGCTCGATACGAGCCTGACAAATCGATCCCTTTGATCCGCTGCCGGGATGCATTGACATACCGGTCATCGATGATCGCCACGACTTTGCTGGCGTCGTATGGTGTACCGACGTAATTGTAGAAATTGCTAATGCCCGCAAGCGCCGCCAACTGCGCGGCCTCCGTTGGGTCGTAATCGACAAAATCTGCATAGATCGGATTGCCGAACAAACCGTAAGGAGTGGTGATGGGCTGCAGGATGCGTTGGGTATAGTCAATATCGAACCAAGTCAGCTCCGTATTGAGTCCGGGCAGCAGGTCCGGATGTAACGCTAGCGAGGCACTCCATGTCCTCGCCCGCTCTGGACGCAAGCCCTGGCTACCGCCCCCCAATAACAACGCCGTGGCATCGGCGGGATATCCGGCGCCAAAAGTCGCCGCCGGGTAGTAGGTAGCGGTCTGGTTGGAATAGCGCTGCAGAAGCGTGGGCGCCTTGAACGACTTGCCCCATGAGGCTTTCAACGATAAATCGACGCTGGGCGAATAGACTACCCCGAGCTTGGGCGTGGAAACCCTTCCATAATCACCATCCTCAGTACGGATCGCACCCGTCAGCGCAAGTCGCTCAACCCCGCCGATGCCCTGCTCCGGACCGACCAGAGGCAGGCTCAACTCGGCATAGGCAAAGCGGCCACTTTCGTCACCATCCGTGTTGGTCGCGTTGCCACTCAAGTACAGAAAGTCGTTGTATCGATAACCTGCACCCGTGGCCAGCCTCGCTTCGCCGCCGGGCAGCGTGAACAACGGCCCTTCCGCATCGATCTCGTAAGTCTGGCTTTCGTTTCTGTACGTGACGAGGCCGTTGGTAGTGATCGTCCCGTCGGTCCTGCTTATCGCCGGTTGGGCAACAGAGCTCTTGTCTTTCCCGATGGCTCCGCTAAGCGTGAGCGTCCAGTCGCCAGGAAGCCACACTTCAAGACTGGGTGCCAGCAGGGTGGTCTTCGTCTTTACGTCGGAGGGGTAGTAAACGCTGGGGTACGCATAGGCGATATGGCTGTTCCGGTCGTTCCCGAGCGCGTCCAGATGCAGTTCGACGGCCTCCCCCAGCGACTGATGCAGGCTGAACAAGCCGCTGCGAAGATTGCTACCCTGCCATAACGTTGAAGGCCGGTACATCGATTGGGTGTAGTCACGCTGATCCGAGTAGATCGGATCATTGGAGGTTTTCTCCCCGGCTACGATCAAACCGCCCGTGGCCCAAGTGGTGCCGGCGGTAGCGTTGTACTCGCGCGTGGTCAGCCCGCCATCGGCAGAGTTACCAAAGCGTGCGCCAACAGTCACGCCATCGAAGTCACGCTTGAGGATCACATTGGCTACGCCGCCTACCGCATCCGAACCGTAAATCGCCGAGGCGCCATCCGGCACGATCTCGAGACGTTCCAACGCTTCAATCGGAATCGCGCTGATGTCGACTGCCTGTGCAAAGCCGCTGTAAGCCATGCGATGACCATTGAGCAGGGTCAAGGTCGCATCCGGCCCCAGCCCACGTAGATTTATGCCCGAGCCACCAGTGATGTTTTGATCGCTGAGCCCACCCGCCGCTGCGCCTGACGCGACCCCCGGATTCTGTCCTCCGGAAAAGTTCTGCGGCACGCTGCGGATGACCTCGCCGAGATCGGTGAAGCCTTCCTGCTGGATTTGTTCGCTGCCGATGGTGATGACTGGCGATGGTGTACTGCCACCGCGGATGCGCGTGCCGGTGACCGTTACGGTCGCGAGGCTCGACACGCTCGGTGTGGCTGGCGGCGTGGATGTTGTTGAAAGCGTGGAGGCAGAAAGATCGCCGGGTGCGGTGCCTTGCTGCACAGGGGTGATGACGATGGTGCGGTTATCGGTTTGCCGGTAGGCAAGACCACTGCCCTGCAGCAGGCGGTCGAGCGCGGCGCGCCAGCTCATGTGACCGTGCACCGCCCTGCCCTGCTTGCCCGCGACCAGCGCGGATGGATAGTCCACCTGCAGGCCGCTTTGCGCGCCGAGCACATCGAGAGCTGCGGCAAGTTTGCCTGCTGCCAGGTCGAAGTTGCGTGCGACATCCGCTGCCTGCGCCACCTGCGCAGTAGCGGTATACAACGGCAGAAGTGGCGCCAACACGGCAGCGAGGGCGCTGCGCGCCAATATGATCCTGAAGCCGCGTAACGGTATCTGCCGTGTTCGGACCGTGCCTGTGGCCTGCAGCTCCGCATCGCGGCTGCTACGGTCATGCGGCATGACTTTCGCGCCGCGTCCCGCAAGCTCCAACGCACAGACCCAGTTCATCCCCCTGACTGGGTCGGCCAATAAAGTCCCCTTGTCTTTCAACATGAAATGTCTCCGGTTGGTGGTCGTCCCTCTGGCCGACCTGTGGAAGGTATGTCCCGCCGGGCGTCCCGCTTGCTTCTGGTAGTTCCCCGATAAATAAAGGCGTGCACGCCATGCCCGGCATGGGTGCGTCGACAAATAGGTGCCCCGCGTAAATGACTATATCTGAATTTCAGATATTTAAAAACCGGATATAGGTTGGGAACGGCCTACCACCTGAGACGCCGTGATGCCTCCCAAATCGATCCACAAAGCTGAGTACAAAGTGCTGCAGGGGCTGCTACGCGAGATGCGCATCAAAGCCCACCCAAACCAAGCCGATTTGGCCGCACTGCTAGGGAGAAAGCAGTCATATGTCAGCGAAGTCGAACGCGGTTCCCGAAGGATGGATCTGCTCCAACTACGCGACTTCTGCTTGGCCTGCGACCAAGATTTGGGCGGCTTTGTAAGGCGGTTTGAGGAGAAGATCGCCGGCGGGCCTAACCGAGCCGCCCTTTAGAGATCGGATCACTGACATGGTAATTTATTGATATCTGTTTTTCAGGTACCGAAAAACTGGATATAGGGTAGGTGTGGCCTTCCAGTTATGACGCCGCAATGCCCGCCAAGTCGATCCACAAACCCGAGTACCAGACGCTGCTCGAACTGCTAATCGAAGTCAGGAATAAGGCCGGTCTGAAGCAGGCCGAACTGGCCTCGTTGTTGGATCGATCACAGTCCTATATCAGCGACGTCGAGCGCGGTGGACGACGGCTGGACCTGCTGCAACTGCGCGAATACTGCCAAGCCTGTGGTCAAGACTTGGTTGGCTTTGTAAAGCGGTTTGAGAAGACGGTTGCTGGTGGTGGACCGGGTTCAGCACGCCGGGCCTCTCGCTAGCAGGAGAGGCTTAGGAACAGGGCCACACTAAACGCTTCCGAACGCAGCACACTGAAAAAAGACGCCCTTTCGGGCGCCTCCGGCTCACTCAAAGGGGTGTAAGCCAACCAAGTGCCCCGCTCGTCGGTTCCACCTGACTTCCGTTGTCGGCTGACGCCAGGACGACCGTCGGCTTGGGCCAGACTCGCGGGGCATTGTCAGGTTGCGCGTGGCGATGGGCTCCGTACGCGGGACGTGGCGTAGGACGTGGAGGACGCTTCTCACGAGTGCCGCTGAAGATAACGGCTGGCGTCGGGTATGGAGGTGGCTCTGACCCACTTCGTGGTTATCGATGCCGAGGCAATGAATGCTTAAACCCGAGCCATCTCTCTCCGTCCCCTTTTGCCCAATGGCCAGCGGGATGGCGTCCGCCGAGCCACTGCAGCGGAACGATCAAATTGATTTGACCGATCTGTGTGGTCATTTCATGCAATAGAGATGCTCACCGGCCGCCAAATTACGTGATGTGCATCAATCCATCAGATCCCAAGACACCTGCGCCACTAGGTACTCCCAAATAACGATGCGTACCTACCAACCCGACGTCCCAAGCGAGTTTCGATGACGCAATCTTCGATGTACACCACCTTGTTCCTCTTTCCGAAATTGGAACGAGTAGAACGAAAATTGGCGACGTCGCCTTTCTCTGCGCAAACTGCCACCGAATCATCCATAAGTTAAGCGCGAGCACAGAAAAATGGGCCTCAGTAAACGATGTGAAAGTAGCAATCACCCAGCACCTAGGTCCATCGAAATCCGCTGGGATCTAGCTTCACCAGTCATCGAATCATTCGCGTAAGTAACATACGGTGCGATAGCTCCTGAGGTTCGGTCAATCGAAACCGAGGTCAGGTTCATTTCTCCAACTTTCAGGTGCCAATCTGGCTACTAGGCACTTACTTCGGGAAAAAGGCTTATGAGCCCTTGACTTTGGCGGCGTGATATTGACTTTTCTCTTTTTCGTATCTCGGTGACCTCGCTGAACGGCCTGGCAGTTGCGCACGGAGCCGGGCATAATGTGCTAGGCCCATAGCAACAAAGAACCGAAAAGAATGCCGCGATCTTCCGCCAAGCCACTGACCTTTATCGATGCATTTGCAGGGTGTGGGGGTCTGTCACTAGGCTTGATGCAAGCGGGTTGGATCGGTCGCTTTGCGATCGAGCGCGACAAATTTGCCTTCGCCACTCTCAAGGCCAACTTGCTAGCAAAGGGTTCGCCGCACAAGTACGTATGGCCACGCGGGCTTCCTAAAGAGCCGATCGGTATCGTCGAGCTTCTCAGCAAATATCGCGATCAGCTCGAAAGAGTCTCACGCAATGTTGATGTACTGGTCGGCGGCCCACCATGCCAAGGCTTTTCCAGCGCGGGCCGGCGAAAGCACGATGATCCGCGCAATCAGCTGTTCGACTCATATTTGAATTTGGTTGACATCATCAAGCCCAAGGCAGTCTTGATCGAAAACGTGCGTGGTTTTACGCTCGATTTCAACACTGGCAACGAAGTCAAGAACTTTTCACAGGCCCTCAAGGCGCGTCTTTCTGACTCTTACACTGTCTACGAGCGACTGCTCGATCTATCCATGTTCGGCGTTCCTCAGCGGCGCACACGCTATTTCGTACTCGCATTCCGCTCTGAAATAAATGTGCCTGATCCATTCGCGCACCTTCAAAGTCGCCTTCCCTCATTCTTGCGCTCGCTGCAACTGACGGCGCCGGTCTCCTCTGGGACAGCAATTTCTGATCTTGAGGTTGGTCGGAACGGCACGCAACCCTCGACGGAGAGCAAGGGCTTCGAAGAAACCCGTTATGCCGGTCCGCTCACCCGCTACCAAAGGCTGATGAATGCGGGATGCAAAGTTCCCACCGACCTCCGTCTGGCGCGCCACGCCGAGGACATTGCAGATCGCTTCAAAGAGATCATCGAGCTGAGCCACGCCGAAGGCCGTCTTAACACTAGCATTGGAGCTGAAATGCGCGCACGCTTCGGCCTCAAGAAGACGGCTCTACGCGTGCTAGATCCCGATCGCCCGTCGCCGACGATTACGAGCATGCCGGACGATCTACTGCACTATTCGGAGCCGCGCACGCTGACGGTTCGTGAGAACGCACGGCTGCAAACTTTCCCAGACTGGTATTCATTCCAAGGGAAGTACACGACCGGCGGCTACCTCCGTAAGCAAGAGGTGCCTCGTTTTACCCAAGTGGCGAACGCGGTACCGCCACTTGTCGCGCGAGCGATCGGCGAAACCTTGACGGATCTGCTCAGGATCAAGCCCACGACGACCGCCGCACGCGATCCCAAGCTGCGCTCACCCCTGCATGGCGTCCAGCAGAGCGCGGAAGTCCACGCGTAAGCCCAAGATCAGCTTGCGAAGCTCGCGCATCTGGTCGATGTCGACAACCTTACCCGCGTCATCGACGACACTGCTGGGCTTGCCTTGAGGAACTAAGACCGCATGCCCAAGGGTGTTGCGGTCACCGAGAACACCCTTGCGATACAGCTCAACTGTCGTCACGCCGCTTGAATACGCCGCGAATTCGTTCATGCCCAGAATGTTCGCTAGCAGGCGCAGGCGATGATCCGATGTGAAAAGCATGTGCGCCTTAAACAGAGCCTCAACGCTAGGCGACTTCTTGAGTTTCTCGCCTTGCTTAGCGATGCTCTGCACCTGATCCACCACGCGCCCCAACGCTTCCTCGATAAATTTTGCCTTGCCCTCTTCATCGAGCTTGCCGTGCGCCAAGGTCAAGCAGGTGTTGATCATGTAGTCGATGTCGCTCGTGGCGCCCATGACGATGCCGCGGGTGTGATCAAGGTCAAGCACCTTCTTGATCAGCGAATCGAAGACGCCGACCACTTCTTCGACCAGACCCTCGCGGCTGGCAAAGTAGACGCCCTCCAGCCGCTTCTCGTAGGCCTTCTGTCGTAGCTCTACAACCGTCAACTGCCCGGAGTAAAAGACCACGTCCTTGTACTGAACAGTCTCGCGGATGCGCTCGATGGCGTCCTCGCCGTGCGCGCCGTTGCCAAGATCCCAGTCCACCAGGATCAGGTCGACCTCATCTGTGAAAACGTCCGCGGAGATGACCTCTTCCACCTGATCAATCGTGGCGCATTGGTAGGGCTTGAACTCGAAACCCTCGGCGGCCATTTTTAGCCCAATGCTTTTGATCTGGGCGACGACACGATCAGGTTGGTCGTCCACCCACAAGACGTTGAAATCTAGTCTCACGCACCTTTCCCCTTCGCGGCGATCTTGATAACAAGACCCAAGCCCTTTTGAACTTGATCGTCGAGTTCGATGCTGCCCCCCATTTCTCCGAGAGCTTGTCGAACATGATATAGGCCTAGGCCTGAGCCCTGCGTTGTTGTATACCCCATCTCAAAAATACGCGAGCGATTCGTACCCGTGGCCAGACCGCGACCGTTGTCGCTGACATGTATTGTCAGGCCAATTTTGTCCTCCTGCGTCAAGACAAACTTGATCCGGGATGCCTTCGCCTTTTTGGCGTTACTGATCAGATTGTCGACAACAATGGAAGCGTCGATCGGATTGAAGCGCAACCTCATGCCCGGATGAGTGTTCTCGACTGAGATTTGCAGGCGAGCGCTGCCTGTAGTGCGGGCAATCTGCTCAATGTAATCGTAGATGAAAGCGGCCAGATCCGTGTCGATCTTCTCGGAGTCCAGCTTGAAGTTCGCTTTCGCAGCGAATTTCGTGACCGACATGACCTTCCTGTTGAGGAAGGCCATCTGTTCAAGAGTCTTGAGAATGGTATCGCGCGGGACTGATGTCTTACCGGCGGTCTCTGCTAGGAAGTTCTCAATCTGCTGCGCGATGTCGACGGCATAGATCGTCACCTGATGATGAAGATTCAGGATCGTGGCGGTGTCCACGTTGACGAAAGATTCCAGGAAGTGCGCGCGCCGCCGCTCCGTTTCCACCTCTGCTTCTGCTGTAGTTGCGCGAAAGGTGGCGGCCTCGGCCGCCGCCAGTGCCTTGTCTGCGACGCGTCGTGCATCTGCCTCAGACTTCTTGAGATCATCGAAGCGGCGTTCGGCCGTGTCGAGCCGCGCGAGCATCTTCTTATCACCCGTTTTCTCGGCGATCGCGCGTAGACTGACCAACGATGTCTCGAAATCGCTGGAGCGCTCGTTGATCAAGTCGACGAGCCGCTTGCTGTACTCGATCAGACGCACCTTCTCGTTGTCCACGAGGTTGGCGACCGCCGCCGACACGCGCGCGCGCCCTGGATCCGTCATCAGCCGAGAAAGATCGTCGGTGTTCGCATCGGCCTTGTCGATCCATGACACTGGAACGACGTACTTCTCCAGGCGCTTCAGGCAGTGCTCCATGACCGCTTTACGCAACTGCTCGACGGCGGACGTTTCGATCAAACCCTGGTTGCGGCTTGATGCTTCCTGAAAGTCTTCATCCGATCCCGACACGTCGATGCGTCCGATGATTTCGCGCGTACCCAGAAAGCGCGCGTAGCCTTGCTGCTTACGGCGATCGAAGCCGAACCAATCATTCCCGTCTTCGCCGATCGGGTATACGCGGAAATTGTTCCTAAAGAGGAAGACCGACCCGAACTGCACAGACGGCAAGCCAACACGCCGCGTGAACGTGGCCTTTGCTGATTGGTTGAGATAGTAGATTTCGCACCTAAATCCGGCCGACGCAAGATGTCCATACGGGTTTGGTTCGGCAATGCGATAGATCACCTCGCCACGATCCGTAAGCGTCGTGTGCAGCTCCTTGGCGTCGATGGTTACCCGAATGAACGTCGTCTTATCCTGCAACGTGGTGAAAATGAAATTGCCGATTTGGCCGTTGACCAGATCCTTGAGCAACGGTTTCTCCCCTTCCTTGGCATGCAAGGCGATGAGCCGCTTGTCTTCTGCCACCTCGGCCGGCGCGGTGATGTGGATCCCAAAGCCATCGGTCTCTTCGCCGAACGGGTTGATCAGTTTGGCCAGCGACGCCTTTAAGTCCAGGATGCGCTGACGCGGCCACGATTGTCTCAGCTGTTGGATGGTGACCGCAGTGCCATGCTTGAGCGTTAACTCGAACTTGCGCAGTTCGTGCGGTAGCTGGAACGCGTCCTGTTCCGTGTAGCGGACAGGAACCTTCTCAAAATGCTCCTTGGCGTCCTTCTCGAACAACTCCCAATCGACGGTCAGGCAATGGACGGCTTTGGCACGCCCCCCGGGACGGCTTTGTATGACGACCTCCCCTCCTAGGCGATCGGACGAGAACCGGCCGATGCCCTTGCTGCCGGCATAGTGCCGACGCTCGGCGGCGACGTTGCGAAAGTCATCCGCAGAACGGTCGCTGCGCTTGGACGAGTAGGCAACGAACAGCCACTTACCCGTGAGATCTTCATAGGACATGCCGGAGCCATTGTCCGCGATGACAATCACACCATCGCCGAAGTACAACTGCACACTGTCCGCGCCGGCGTCGAAAGAATTCTTGACAAGTTCGAAGATCGCGACCTCATCATCCGTGATGAGCTCGCGGCCTAGCACGCGCTTGAGTCCCGTGCTGACGTCGAAGTGCAGACTGCCCTTAGTGGTCAAGTTCATCTTCCTTTTTCGATCGTAATTCGTGAGAGGGCAGATGCGGCAAGACTCCAACAAGTGCTTGGTGTCGTTGCCATCCACTGCCCACGAACGCATAGTAGGAAGCGTAACTGGGTCAGGCTCACTTCCACCACACCCTCAATTTGTAATCGCCCTCTGGGAAAAGAGGAGGCGGGGCAGCGTCTAAGGTTATCCTCCCATCTCGTGTAAAAGCATGTGAGCAACAATCAGCTCGAATGAATTTGCTAGCGCTCACCCAGCAGGTCAAGCCCGCGTCTGCAATTTGATCCACTGACACGACTGACACATACCGGTGGCCGGTGAGCGATTCATGCTTGGCTTGAATGCCGCAAACAAGACCGCGTTCTTCAAGATCCGTCACCTGACGAACGACGGACTGAAACCCCGCAAAATCATCTTCTCAAGAGCCAGCACAGGCGAAGTACCTTTAGGGATTCTCTGATCTATTCCCGTGTCTGAGGCATCATAGCGACAAGCCCCAAGGAATCGCACCTGGGGGGTATTGACCGATATGCCGGCTATCCATAATCCAAGCAAACTCGGTCCGCCAGCAGGATCCTCAGTCGCGTAATCCCCTGCTTGTGCAACTGGGACACTCGGCCTTTTGTAATATAGAGCTCGCGCGCGATATCGACAAAAGCGACATGATGAAAGTAGTGCATTACCAAAACCGCTCGTTCGCGATCAGTCAATAGACCCAGACTCGCATTTATCAAGACGCTAATCTCGTCTCTCTCAATTTGTGCATAAGCCTCACCAAGATCTACCTGCTGGGGCAGTGAATTCGTTTCGAGGAGGAACCCCAATCCCAGACCGACTGTGGTGGCTACAAATGTTTCAAGAAGATCAGGTATATCTTCGGACTCAAATGATTCAATACGGTCCCGAGCGAATGCGCACTGTTCGGTTAAACGTAGCTCAGGGAAACGGCTCTCACGCAAATTTCTCAAGCCGTTGAAAACCGCCCCACGTACGCGATACCGCGCATAGGTCTGAAAAGTCGCACCTCGTGATGGATCAAATCGGTCGATCGATTCAATCAGGCCAATAAGAGCGTTTTGGACACAGTCATTCCACGCGTCACGTAGTGAGTGAACTCTCACGAAGACGTCTCGGGCAACAACTCTCGCCCAAGGTGAATATTTGATGACGAGAGCGTCCCTGGCAGCCACGTCCCTTCCTTCCAGCCAACGCTGCCACAGTGATTGTTCACAGGCTTCCACGATACCTGCCTGCCAATTCAAGTGTGATAGCTACTCAACAGGGCCTGGGCAAGCAACCCCCAACCGTCGACCAGGAGAAACAGGAGAATCTTTAGTGGAAGGCTTATGCTTGTTGGTGGAAGCATGATCATGCCCAACGCCATGAGAATTGCCGCAACTACCAAATCTATGAGAAGAAACGGCAAGAACATGACAAAGCCGATCTGAAACGCAGTATGAAGCTCACTAAGCATGAATGCGGGAATAAGCTGCAGCGCTCCGATGTCGTCAACCGCTTTAGGCGGTTTCATCTTGGCCATATGAATCACGGCTAGCAGGTCCTGCTCCCGCGTTTGCCTGACCATAAACAGCTTAAACGGCTCAAACCCCTTCTCCACGGCTTCGCCAGCCGCGATTTGGTGCTTCAGATATGGGTCGAGCGCCATCTGTTTGGCTGACTGAAATACCGGATTCATCGCAAAAAGTGTAAGGAACAGCGCAAGTGTGAGGAGCACGCTATTCGGGGGTGTCTGCTGCAAACCCAAGGCATTTCGAACTAAGGACAGGACGACGATGATGCGCGTAAAAGAGGTAAGCGCAATAACCATCAATGGAATGAAGGACAACATTGAGAGCAGCAGAAATGACCGCAAGATCGACGAATAGTCATCCGATGCTGCTCTCGCCAGGGAATCCTGTAGCGGATCACTGCACCAGCCTATTGCGGGAAATATCAGACCACCCAAGATGACGAGTGCGACTACAAGGCGTTGCACCTGCATCATGGGGCAGCGTCCAGTTCTTGCGACTCTAGAGCCAGAGGCACCAATGTAGCCATGGATCCGCGAGTGCTTTCGACAATCATGTAATTTCTATTTTCGTAGCGGACAACATGGGTCGTGGAGAGAGTACTAATTCGCTGGGAAGTAACGATACGGATCTTCCGGCTCATATCTTCATGATTTCGAACCACACCACCCGCGATCCACCCGCGGCGCCGTGCGTACAGAAGGCTCCCTACCAAGGTAATTAGCAGCAGAGCGGTGACTCCATAGCTCGTCAAAATCCCCGCAACGTTGCTCGCATCGGGATGGCGATACGGAATCTCGCTGGATGCGACTGGCTGAACCATCGGCTGGTCAAGGGCCGAAACAACAAGCATCAATGAAACCATGGTCACAGGATTTCAGATATTTTCAGGCCGAAACGATCACCGATCGCCATCAAATGACCACGCGCAATCGGCTTGCCGTCCAGTCGCAAAGTCACCGGCGAGTCGAGCTCGGTGTCGAGCGCCAAAGTGTCACCTTTAGCAAGCGAGAAGAGTCGTTCAACGGTAACTTCGGCACTCCCCAAGTGAACATCCAAATCGACGCTGACGTGACCTAGCAAAGCTAGGTTTCGAGCGATTAATGGATCGCCCAAGGTGTCATTCAAACGGGTCTCTTCCAATTCAATTGGTGCAGCTACCTCACTCATAATCATTCCTTATTTCTTGCTGACAGCATTCATGACCAGGACCCGCTGGGAGCCCGTTCGACGGAGAAGTCCTGAAGCAACTTCATCGCGACCATCCAACACAATTGAGATCGCCCCGCTTAACTCGTGGTCGCCCACCAAAATTTCGCCAACCTTAAGGTCCGACAGCTGGGCCAAGTTGACTGAGCCAAAATTCAGTAGCCCCTCTAACGTCACCCTCACACTACTGACCGCGCCACGTCTTTGGCTTAGGCTGCGAAATTCAACGTTACGCTCGGGCACCAGTAGATCTACCAATCGGCGACTACAGGACATATACAAGTTGAGGCTTCCCAGGCTAATGCATAGGTGATAACTGCCGAACCTCGCGTCTCCTAAGCTCCGCGGAACACGTGCGGCTTCGAGCGTCGGCGCTTCCGTTATTTCAGCTCTCTGGTGGATGCGCGTTACGAAATCCTGCAAAGCCGCCAGCCCGATTCGCTGTGACCAATCGATACCTTCATCTGCCGCTAGGCCGAGGAGATGGCAGCCAAGTGCCTGCGTTCCCACTTGATCAGTATGGAATGCAAGCAAACCGCCGTCAGCTGTTGAAATCAGCGCATGCGCCTCATCCGTCGAGTCACTGAAGTCGCATGCTTGCACATCGATGAACGTAGACGAGTGCTGGAACCACCAAGCGCGTGACCAAAGGGCAACCTCAGCAGCTACCATCGAACGCAAAGCGGTTCGCCTCGCCTCTCCGATCCATCCAAATCGAATATCCTCCATGACTCAGGAACCCCTGGTCGAATCGTAGAGCTGCTGGAGCATGTCGCTCGAAACAGTCATTACGCGCGAACTTGCCTGATAGCCTCGCTGGATGACGATCATGTCAGCCAACTCCTGGGTCAAGTCCACGTTGGACATCTCCAGGCTGCTTCCCTCGACTTGACCGAGTGTCATCGTATTTGGCCTACCAACGTGTGCGACCTGATTCTGAGGCTGCTGGTAGAGGTTTCCCTGAATCATCTTTAGTGAGCTTTCATCAGCAAAAGATGCCAGTGCCAGTTGTGGCCCCGCTTTATTCTCGCCGTCCGAGTACTTCAATTGGAGAGCCCCGTCAGCATCAAACGACGCAGAAGACAATCCAACGACTGCATGACCGTCGGCTACGCTCGCAGAGAGGTTCGATGCGGTTCCCGCAAAGCTGGTGGTTCCGCTCAAGCCACCCGCCGTCCCGAAGTTGAACGCAATCGACTGGGGTGCACCTGCAAGCGAGGCAGTTGCAGTCACTGAGTTGTACCCCGCTTGAAGCGTGCCACTGGTGCTGAAGCGAATTTCCCCGTTCCCGACACTCGTCCCTGTTTCGTCGGTTATAGAAACCAGCCAGCTACCTGGTGTGACCGCGGTGTTATTGGTCAACGTGACGGAAAATGTGTGCGCGGTTCCCTGACTATCAAAGATCGTCACGGTGCCAACGCTGCTCGACGGATCTGATGGTGCAATGTTGCCCGCCAGATTGACGGCCGTTGTGGCTTCAGCAGGGAGAGTTTTCAGGGCTGTTATATCCATACCGCCCAAGACACCGGATGAGTCGTAACCCTGTACAACGTACTTATTGACCGAGTCCACCAGCAGACCAGAGGAATCGAACTCGAATTGGCCGGATCTTGTGTAATACGTGGCGCCCTGCCCATCCCTGAGAATAAACAGACCTTCGCCATTTATGGCGACGTTGGTATACGTGCTGCTCTGCGCGATCTGCCCTTCGCTCAGATTTCTCCCGGTCCCAGCCACCCGCGTACCATCCCCATCCATTAGATTCTCGAAAAACGACTCTTGGCCCCGATATCCCGGGGTATTCATGTTGCTGATGTTGTTGCTGATCGTATTCAGACTGTTTGAAAATCCAAACAGACCCGAAACACTGTTGTAAAGAGCCTGCATAATGCTTGGCATTCGGCGTCCTCAGGGCGTGACGAGTTGAATTTGTGAGAGGCCAATATCGGTGACAACACTGCTGGCCGAGGTCGATACGGTTAGCCTGACCCCGGTTGTGTCGTACTGGATCCCACTGACTTTTCCAGTTGCGGTAGTGCCATCCGAATTCGCGAATTGAATAGTTCGATCGAGCAATCCCAGCGATTGATTCGAGGAATTGAGTGTCAATATGTTGTTGATTCCCGAAACCTCTTCGCTTTGCTGCTCGATGCTCACGAATTGAGCGAGCTGCGTAAGGAACTGGCTGTTGTCCAAGGGCTGCATCGGATCCTGGAATTGCAGTTCGCTGACAAAGAGCTTGATGAAATCCTGCTGATTGACTCCTGCGTTTGCCGTCGTGGACGGCGTCGACGTATCCAACGGGTTGCCTATAGCTTCAACCGACATGCTTCACCTCTATGCTCAAGTCACCTGTTGAAGCCCAAGCCTCAACGCCATTTAGCATCACCCGACTTACCTGTAGCCCCTGGTGCTGGAGCTTCTCCATGAGATTGGCTACCAACTCTGAAGCCCCATCCGGGTCGATTCGAAAATCTCTAACCCAAGCCACGACAGCTCCGTCTGAATATTTCACTACTCGTAACAACCGTTCCTGCCAGACCATGTTGCTGACTTGAAACGATGAAGTATCCGTTTCATCGTCAGGTGCTGGACCAGACGCCTGACCGCCGCTGTCGCGCCCAAGCGCCATAGTCTCTACCCCGGCCGTAGACGCTTGGCCCGTCGGCGACGCGATCTGTCCGATCATCAAGCTTTGGTCACCGGCCTGACCTGGATGGCCATCGACACCGTTCGGTATGGCAATAGCTGTGCTCGAAGACGCACTGAATGGCTCTACAGCAACCCTTGCCACGCTGGTAAGTTCGGATAGATAGCTTCCTGCGAGCAGGTGAATTCCAAAAACCCTCGAGGCCAAAAGCGCTTCGGTTACTCCTATCGGAAGAACTGGTGCGGACGGCTTCAGCACCGCCTCCGGAAGCTGACTCGTAGCGGCATCGTCTTCGTCAGAGTTCAATTCGCCGCTTGTTGGATCAGCCTCATGGGATTGTTCTCGCCCGAGCCGGGTCTGAGCCGAATTTTCGGACGTATGGTCTCGTACAAAATGGCTACTGCTCTGAGTGTGTTCCTCTCCTTTTGAAAGCTCGTGTTCGAAGTCGTGAGCGGTATTGGGCTCCCGAGTGGATCCATCTGGCTTGTATGGGTGGAACAGCCCGTCAATTTTCATCACGGCACCTCATGCTTGCGAGCCATAGTTGCGTGTCCTCCTCCAACGCGGCTTGGGAGCGCTGTCTTTCCAGCGCCACGGAGATGCTTCGCGCGTGATTGCCAAGGCGCTCGCATTTCTTCTTGGTCATCAAACTTTCGGTCACTCGCTTCTCTCGAATTTTCGCGGCGTCGGAAAGCATGTCCGCACTCTCATTGAGCTGGATGTCCGAACTAGCCTGCATTTTTCCGATCATTTCATAGCGAGCAAGGTCAAGTGAACTACGCGAGGAAAGGCATGTGACATGTGCAACATCCACCTTCGAGCGGATGGCCAAAAGCTCATCGTGGTAAAGCGACCGTCGGCGTACATCTGCACTGGCATCGGCAAGAGCCGTGCTGGCGCGCACCTCGTCAACCTGTGCGACTCTGAGCATCAGTTCATAGGAGCGGAGTTTGCGACTCGTCACGACTCTGAGATTCCTGATGAAACAATGGACCGGAGAAGCTCCACGCTCTCGGATCTGGTCATCCAAGAGGTTGGCTTCTGCCTGAGAAAGGTGATGATCTGGGGATACAAATCAATTGCCTCATCCAAGGCCGGATTAGTGCCCGCGTGATAGGCGCCCATCTCCACCAGATCGCGAGACGCCTCATACGTCGACAGAGCGGCTCTAGCACGCTGGATGATGTCTCCTTCGTCGTCACTCGCCACTTGCGATGCCAGGCGGCTGACGCTGGATAGCACATCTATCGCGGGCAGTTGCCCGCGTGCCGCAAGGTCACGGGAAAGAACGAGGTGGCCATCCAAAATGGCACGCATATGGTCAGCTACCGGTTCGTTCATATCATCGCCCTCGACCAGCACGCTATAAATGGCCGAAATCGAGCCACTGTCCCGAATACTTCCTCCCCGCTCAAGAATCTGGGGAAGAAGATTGAAGACCGACGGTGGATAACCCCGAGATGTAGGAGGCTCACCAACGGCCAAGCCAACCTCTCTCTGCGCCATGGCGAATCGTGTGATCGAGTCGACAAGCAGAAGTACGTCCAGGCCTTGGTCACGAAAGTATTCGGCGATGGCATGCGACGCGTGAACGGCATGTGCCCGCACCAACGCGGGTTGGTCTGCGGTTGCTACCAGCATTACTGAGCGCTCACGGCCTTCGACTCCGAGTGCCTGCTCAAGGAACTCGCCGACTTCACGTCCGCGCTCTCCAATCATCGCCACCACTACGACATCTGCATTCACGTGGCGGGCCATCATGCCGAGCAAGGTGCTCTTGCCGACGCCACTTCCCGCGAAAACGCCTACCCGCTGTCCCTTTGCCAATGGCAAAAGCCCGTCAATCGCCTTCACGCCGGTTTCCAACACCTGGCGCAGCGGGGCTCTGTTCATCGGGTTGATAGGCATACGCCGTACGTCGCGGAATTCATCCGCGGGGATAACGGGGCCGCCATCCAAGGGCGACCCAAATGCGTCAATCACCCGTCCGACCATTGCCTTGGCAACTGGAATCTGAAGAGAGCGTCCCAAGGCCCGGATCCGCGCACCCGCAGGAACGCCACGGAGATCTCCAAATGGCATGAGCAAAATGTGCTCATCGCGAAAGCCGACCACCTCCGCGTTCACTTTTTGCCCACCCTCTACAGCCACGATCTCGCACAAGTCTCCGATACTCGCATCCGGCCCTATGGCCTCAACGACCAAACCATTGAATCCAATCAGCCTGCCACACGACTCGACTAGAGGTTTCCGATCAAGGGCGTCGCGAAAGCGATCGATGGCAAACGACTGCGTCATGGATGGTCAAGTCCTAATGACTCGCGCATCGCTCGGTATATGGCTTTCAGGCGGAGATCGACGGAACTCTCGTGCCAACCACGTTCCGTAATCAAACGACACTGCCCTGACGCCAGCGAAGCATCGGTAACCCATTCGATCCCGCCAATCCGGTCTGGCATGGCGGAGGCATCTACTTCCGACACCATCAGCTTTATGCCCCTGCCCCGAAACTCGTCGCTCAGCTGGGCGCAGGTGCGGCGCAGCAATTCGGCATCGCCCCCGGATTCTCCAAATGCCCTTGCAATACCTTCCAACGCGACCTCGAAAGCCACCGCCTCCATCGAATCTATGTGCTGACTCAACGCGCTCTCGAGCCCCGCGCACAGGTCTGCAAAGCGATCGCGCTCCGCGGACGCCTCCTCAAGACGACGATTGGCCTCATCTTCAAGACTCTTCGATTGCTCACGGGCGATTGAGAGCCCATCGGCCTCGCCCGCTTCATATCCATCCTTATAGCCGCTACGAAATCCTGCCGCTGCATCCAGACCCTCTTCGACAACCGCAGCTTGTTCGGGGTCGGAAGTATGGATATTCGTTGAGCGGCCCAGTGCGTGTGGCAGGGAGACCTCATGAATACTGCCCTTGGTTAATCGACGAATCACGCTGGCGCCTTGCACGAACGAGCTGATTTTCCGGCATGCTCCAGGCAGTCAGAAAGTGAGGCAGTAAGTGCCGATGGAAAAGGGATCGGTACCTCCTCGATCGCCGTGCGGATTGCGGCCTCACGCCGAGGGCCGCAGGAACTCAGATACATCTCGGCGTGATCAGGCACTACGCTCATCAAAACTCGTGCAGCCAGTGCTGGTGGGAGTTCATCGACAACCGAAACAAGGACATCTGGTGCGGGTGGTTCTGATTTTTGAGGGAATGCCTGTGTCAGCGTTGCCGCATTCAGAAGCTCGGAATCCAATGCACCAAATCTCTTTGCTTCAGCGATGAGCTGTTCCAACACCGATCGACGGTTCTTTGGCAGCCGCGACAGCATCCAGCGCCGGTCGAACGGATGCATAGCCGCCATCGTCAATGCCGCTTTGCGCAAGCCTGACGTAATCACGACTTGACCTCAGTGAGCTCGACCCACTGACGAAGTTGCGCAATCGTAGCCTCACGCTGTTCCGCTGACAGACGTCGAGGCCGCTGGCGACCCGAGGCAATAGCTCCGACAAGAACGAGCACTACCAACATGACTGCGATGACTGCAGCCAATGACCATGCCCACGGCAAACTCCACTGGAACTTGCTTGAACTACTGGTCGACGCCTGATTCAACGGCGCCGCCACATTCGGGGTGCTGGCTGGAGCCAACGCAGCAAGGCTTTCTGACGGTGCGTTGACCTTGATCGGTGAGGCTATCGCGGCGATATCAACCTTGTCGCCTCGAACTGGATCCAGCCCAATCCCCGCTGACACCACATCCGAGAGCCGCTGGATCTCGGTTGTATTCAAGCTTGAAGGAACCACAATCCCCACCGAGATTCGCTCGACACGCCCCATAGCCCTCTCGATCTCTTCCTGCTCTTTGCCATGCGCATACTCAACTTCGCGATTGCTACTCGTAGCCCCTGTGCCCGCTTGTGGCGCACCGGAAGCATCAATTTGATGCCCAGAGGCATCAATCTTTTCGCTTACCAGAAGGCCGTTCCCGTTCTTGCCCTGCGCAAGAAGCCGCTCACTTACTTGCTTCACATGATCGTAGTTCAGCCTGACGTCGACAGAAACCGTGAAGTCGTTATTGCTCAATACTCGACTGAGAAGTTCGCCCACGCGGGCCTTCAGACGTGACTCCAGTTGTGCCTGTTGATCCAGTCGATCACCGACCTGAGCCGCTCCCTGCCCGACGGTCGAACCGCCAGATAGAACAACACCCTTGTCATCGAGCACCACTACTTCGGCAGGGGTCAGATCCTCAACCGCGGATGCAACAAGCCGCTGCACCCCTGCTACGGCGCGAGCATCCAGGCGCCTGAGGGGTCGCAAAGCTATCGTGACCGATGCCTTCGATGCATCCTGATCACGGTCAAACAAACCCGAATGATGAATCATCAAATGGACGCGCGCCGAAGAAACCTCTGTCAGCGATGCAATGGTTCGCTCAAGCTCGCCCTGCATGGCTCGCTGGTAGTTCACTCGCTGCGCAAATTCTGTCACCCCGTAATCGGAGTCCTTGAACAGTTCAAAGCCTACGCTCCCACCCTTCGGTACGCCTTGTGACACGAGCTTCATACGTGTCCCGTAGATTTGCTCGTCCGGAACGAGAATTGTTTTACCCTCATCGGCCAAACGGAACGGAACCTGCATTTGGGTCAGCGCCGCGGTGATTTCTGCTGCGTCAGACTCGCGGAGCTGACCAAACAAAACCCCGTACGGTGGATGCATGACCCACCAAGCGAACCCGCCAACGAGGCCAGCGATAACCACCAGACCAACAAGAAACGCCGCACGCGAACGCTGAGACATGGATAGAAAAACCTGCCGCATAACTACTCCAGAAACTTCCGACTCCACGTGCAAGGCGCGCTGTGTCGACTACCAAAACCCAATCACCAGTGATTACCTGAAGGATCTTCAGGCTTGCTCGACTACATCTCTTCACCCGGCGCCTACTTTTTCCTCTGCCGCCTACAATTGCATGTTGGTCAGATTCTGATACGCATCGACAATCCTATTTCGGACTTCGACTGCAAACTGCAGGCGAAGATGCGCTTCTTCCATGGCAATCATCACGTCCTGGACTGGCATCTGATGACCAGCCGCCATCGAACGAGCGGCAGAGTCCGCTGCGTTAAGGCTGTGATCGACGTTGCTTAGCGCCGAGCCCAAGAACTGCGCAAACGATGGGCCGCTCTCGATAGTTGGTCCGGAGGCTGACTCAAGCTCTCCAATGCGACTGATCGATACCGCCTCCACTGGGGCCAGACTCATGAGTTGTTCCCGATATCCAGTGCGTGAAGCTCCATGCCTCTTAGCGCGTTGAAAGCGCGCACGTTGGCTTCATAAGAGCGCTCAGCCTCGACCAATGTACTCATTTCTTGGACCAGATCGATGCGTGGATACGTGACCATTCCATTCTTGTCGGCGGCAGGATCAGAGGGATCGTGAACCTCTCGGCTCGCCACATCGGTGCTGATCAGCGCTGGTTGTCCCACACCAGACAAGTTGCCAATAGCAGAATTGAAACCTCCAACGGCATTGGGCACTGCGCGCATGATTTGCGCCGACCTCCCTGCTGCACTTGGCGTATTCGCCACGGCGATGTTGTGACTTGCAGCCTCCAACCGCAGTCGCTCAAATTCCAACCCAAATCGAGTTGTCGCAAAAACCGATTCGACGCTCATCTGCTACCCCTTCCCATTCAAAGCCAATTGCATCAGCCCAAAGCGCCGCGAAAGCACGGTGCTTAACGCCTGAAAATCTACGTTTGCGGTCTCCAACTGCGCCACCTCCCCGTCAAGGCTCACGACCGCGCCGGAGCCCGAAGCTTCCCTTTGCACGGTGCCTCGAAGGTCTTCTTGCGTAACGTTCCTCAAGGAATCAGCGTCCGTGCTTGGCTGCGATGCAGCTTCATTAAGTAGTCCGATCGCGCGTCCAAAGTCAGTGCGCTGGGTGCGATAGCCGGGCACATCAACATTAGCGATGTTTTCACTGGCAATTTCGGCGCGCAAATGCGCCATGTTAAGACCCAGCCTCACCGCTTCCGTAGTCAGATCCATGTGGCATACCTCATTGAATGATCAGCTGACCGCGCAATGCGCCAGCATCTTTTATCGATTGCAGAATGGTTATGACGTCGCGAGTCGACAGATGAATCGCGCGAAGTGCACCAATCAGGTCAGCCACCGTCGCGCCTGAAGGGATATTGACCAGCTTCGCGTCGGGGTCATTGACATGGATGTTTGTCTGCGGCACGACTGCGGTGCCAATACTTTGGGATGGCTTGAATAGCGCTCCATCCGGCTGCGACACGAGATAGTCAGTTTGTACAACGATCCGAAGGTCGCCCTGTGAGATGGTCACTGCGCCCAGACGGACGTCGCCACCTGATACGACCGTGCCGGTTCGTTCGTTGACAACAACACGGGCAACCTGATCGGGTATGACGGGTACGTTCTCGATAATCGAAATCATGCGCACAAGGTCGCTCTGCACTGTCGCGAAAGTCACGCGTATCATCCCCGCGTGTTCAGCGACTGCATTCACCCCGGCGTTGCGCCGCAAAGATTCGGCAACACGCTCGGCGGTGGTGAAGTCTGGCTGGTAAAGCACAACGTCAAGCGTTCGGCTGTCGTCACTGAGTCCTAGCGGAGCATCGCGTTCGACGGACGCTCCGTCGGGCACCCTGCCTACAGTCGGATGATTCTTCTGCTCCGAACTACCGAAGGCATGTACTTCATAGCCACCGACTGAAAGAGGACCTTGGGCAAGCGCGTAGATCTTGCCGTCCGGGCCATCGAGTGGCGTTTCCAACAAGATGCCACCTGCCAGGCTACGAGCATCGCCCATGGAGGAAACAGAGACATCAAGCTTTTGTCCGGACTCTGCGAATGGTGGAAGTCTCGTCGTCACCATCACGGCAGCAACGTTCCGGCTGCTCAGGTCATCCGGACTGATATTGACGCCGAAGTGGCTCAACGTATTCGCCACGGATTGGATGGTAAGCCGGCTCTTGTTGGAGTCTCCTGTGCCAGACAAGCCAACAACCAGACCATAGCCTGTAAGGGCATTGTCCCTCACGCCTTGCACCCTTGCGATTTCCTTAAGCCTTACGCTGTCGGTCTGCGCATGGGCTCGCCCGCCTGCAAGGAAAATGCCCGCCAACAGAAACAGGGACAGAGGCAGTAACCTCATATCAGCCCCAACCAGCGCGTGATGCGATAGATGATCCCGCGACGCTGGGCTTCGGAAACATCGCCATGACCCGTGAACTGGATATCAGCCTCACTGATTCGATTGGAAAGTATCGTGTTGTTGGCGGATATATCTTCCGAACGGACCAGTCCATTCACTCCAAACTGCTGTTTCTCACCGTTGACGACCACTGTCTGCTCGCCGTGGATACGGAGCATTCCATCACCTTCTACCGCAGTGACCCTTACTGCAAGCTGGGCCTGGAGAGTGCCCGCGCGGGTAGTTTGGCCCTGCCCGGTGTCATTACCTGACAGGCCCAGGCCATAACTGTAGTTTTGAGTTTTACTTCTGGCGCTTGCCGAGAGTTGCACATCGCTGCCTGCATCCGTGTTGGCGCTGGCACTAGCTCTTGCAGTCTCTATAACGATGATTGTTAACGTATCCCCCACTTGGTGGGCGCGACGGTCTGCTGCCAATCCACGATATGTGTCGGGATTGATCATGGAACCCGAAGTGGTTTGAGCATGCGTAACGCCAAGGACCGCCACCCATCCCAGCACCACTATCCAGAACATTTTAGTAAACAACTTCTACCACTCCTTTGCCGGTAATCCGCGCACGCACCGGACCTTCTGCATCGTCAACGATCACGGGAACGACATCACCCGTGCATCCTTTGGAAATGGCCGTCCCCTTCGTCTGCATCTTGATAGAACCAAACGCGAGCTCGACTCTCACTCTTTCCTGACGGTCTACTTCGGGAATTGGCTCGAAGTCTTGTCGTACGACTGGTTTGTTGGCGTCTACTGCGCGACGCAAACGCATCCCGGCAAGGTCTGCGGGGTCGCCGACGACGTCACCGCGCAGTATCGCGACGTCACTATCTTGCGTGACATATGCAAGTGCTCCGGCCTCAGTACCCATCGTGGCATCCGCCCCATACATCAGCACCGACTTCGAAACAGATAGGGAGAACCAGACGGTAGCTGAGCGAACGATTCGCCCGTCAACGAGAATGTCGACGGGGACTCCTACCCTCGATCGCGGCCAGCGCCCGACCAATGTATGCGCTTTCAGCTCGACGTGCCCGTCGGGCAACTTCATCCCTTCCGGCTTGCCGATAACCGTGACCGTGTTGGCCGCTTTGTCGTTGACTAGCCGGGTATCGACCTGTGCCCTGGCGGCCGCAATGATCCGAGCCGCGGCAAGTGTCTGCCGAAGCGGAGCTGCTGCCACCTGTAGCGAAATGATCGCAAGCAGGAATGCCGACATGAGGTTGCGCATGGTCACTGGCGAAGGTTATTAATGGTGTCCAGAATCTGATCCGACGCCTGCAGTACGCGCGCATTGAGTTGGTACGCGCGCTGCGCGATGACTAGCGTGGACATTTCCGAAACCATGTCCACGTTGGATCCCTCCAGGGAACCTTGAAGAACGGCACCGACTCCGTCCTCGTTCGGTTTCCCCACGCTGGGGTCTCCCGAGGACTGGGTCGCAACGAAGTTATTGCCTCCGACGGATTGCAAACCTTCTGGCGACGGAAACGTACTCAGCTCAATGGCACCCAGCAGAGTTGGTGTAGTGTCACCACCAACAGTCGCGAATATCTGGCCATCCGGTTTGATCTGGATGTTTGTTGCATCTGGCGGAACCTGAATGCTCTGCGCCAAGCGGTTGCCTGTTACCGTGGCGACATAGCCCTCACTGTCGACATGGAGCTGTCCAGCTCGGCTATAAACATGGTTGCCACTACCGTCCACCACCTCCAGAAATCCGGACCCCTGAATACCGATGTCCCAGGTATTGTTGGTCTGCATCATCTGGCCTTGCGAGAACACGGTACTGGTCGACATGACTTCGGAGCCCGCGCCGCTCTGTTGGGGGCTGAGACCCGACTGAACCTGTTCGGGGGAAATGACCGCCACATCGCCAAATGCCACCCGCTGGCTCTTGAATCCCGGCGTTTGCATATTGGATATGTTGTTCGACAACGTATCGATCTGAGTCTGCTGACTCTTCAGTCCAGCGGTTGCGATATAGAGTGCGTCGATCATGGTTCTTCCTTAGCTGTTATCGCCAATATGGTTGATGCCAGTCTGCATCGCCTGGTCATATGCTTGCAGTGCGCGCTGAACGGATTGTGCGTGACGCGTCAATTGCATCAACCGAACCATTTCGGTGGCCGCATCTACATTCGATCGTTCCAGCGCACCCTGCTGAACTCGCCCATTCCAGGTCCCGGGCTCGCCCGAGTAGGAGTAAAGGCTTTGACCCGCTTCATGCAGTCCTTCAGGCGATTGCACCGCCATCACTCGCAATGTGTCGATGCTCGTGCCTCCGTCAAGGATTTCGCCAGCCGCATTGATCTTCACTCCATCATGGGCAAGAACAATCGGACCGGACTGTCCCAGCACCGGATGACCTGATGCATCGACCAATCGCTGCTCAGCATCAAGGTGTAGCTGGCCATTGCGGGTAAGCATTTCATGTCCGCCCACATCGACGACAAAGAACCCCGGTCCCTGGATGGCCAGATCCAGTGCACGGCCAGTCATGTCAATACTTCCGTCGGCGTTGTCCAGGGAAGGCGACGCATTGATGACTCCCGTGCGGAAGTCCGTCTTTAGCCGTTCTGTTCGATAGCCCACCGTGCCCATGTTGGCTACGTTCTGACTAACCACGTTCAAGGCGTTGACGTCGTTACTGAGATACCGCGCAATGGTTGAGACAACGTTGCTCATAGATTCCTCATGCCGCGTTTGCCACGACAGTGCCAAAGGCCTTGACTACGATCGTCGAAGGCACTTCATTGATTCCCAGCACGGTCACATGCGGGAGGCTGCGTTGGATCAGTGCACGCAAATGCCGACGGATCAGACTGGGGCATAACAGCACCGGCAAGTGATTGCGCGACATCATGGCCTCAGACTGTTTTGCGAGCCCCCCAAGCAGGGCATCGAGCTGGCCGATCTCGCCTATCAATGCCCCGCCATCACGTTGACGAACCGCCGAAACGATCGAACGTTCCAGATCGGGAGCCAATGTCAGTACATGCAGCTCGCCCTGGGTATTGCTCACGCGCTGGCAAATCGACGCTCCCAGACGCTCACGAACGCGCTCGACAAGATCTTCTGTCTGCTTGAGCGTCTTGCCGGCATCGACAAGCACCTCAAGAATGCCCTCGGCGTGGCGAATATTCACCTGCTCCCGCAACAGTTGCTGCAGAACTTTCTGGACATCGCTGAAAGACATCACACCCGGAATCAACTCATCGACCAGGGATGGTTGTGACTCGCGGACACGAGCCACAATTCGCTCCGTCTCGGCTCGTGTGAGCAGTTCTGGCGCATGCCGCTTGACCACTTCGCCCAAATGTGTGATCAGCACCGTTTCGGGATCGACCAGCGTGTACCCTGCTCCACGCGCGAACTGCCGCTGATCCGAACTGATCCACTGAGCAGGCAAGCCGTAAGCAGGGTCCCGGGTCTCCTTTCCTTGCAAAGCTGGGCGCTTGCCGCCCGGATTGATGGCCAAAAGCGAGTCAAAAAGCAGTTCGCCGCGCCCTGCGCGCGAACCTTGGATTTGCAATTCATACGCTTCGGCAGCCAATGGCAAATCCTGAACCAGCTTCACGCGGGGCAGTATGAATCCGTTATCAAGCGCGAACTGCTTGCGGAAGGCCGCGATGCGGTCACCCAGATCCAGCCCTCGCGCCGCGTAGGCGGCTGCGATCGAGGGTCCGAGATGTATCTCGATCGCCTCGACACTCATAAGTTTTTGCAGATCCTCTTCTACACGTTTGACCGGCGCTTCTGGCTGATCCTCCGGTTTTCCATCGACTACTGGGGATTTCCGCAAGGTGACGAAAATCATGCCTACCACGCCGAGCAGTACCACGAGCACGGGCCATGCGGGCAGCCCGGGAAGGAAAAGAAGCCCTGCGAGAGCGACAGCCACGATCAACAACGTGCGCGAGTTTGACAGCACCTGGCGTGCGATCTCGGTGCCCAGCAGAGCGTCTGACGCCGCGCGCGTAATGATGATGCCCGTGGCAACAGCGATGACGAGCGAAGGGATCTGCGTGACGATGCCATCGCCAACAGTCAGCAGGGTATATCGATGAGCCGCGTCCCCCCAGGCCATCCCGTGTTGGACCATACCCACGGCAAGCCCACCTACGATGTCGATCAGGATGATCATGATTCCGGCGATCGCATCGCCCTTCACGAACTTCGTGGCACCGTCCATCGCACCGTAAAAACTTGCCTCTCTCTCAACCTGACTGCGCCTGCGTTTTGCTTCACGCTCATCGATCAGGCCCATGTTCATGTCGGCATCGATGCTCATCTGCTTGCCGGGCATGCTGTCCAGAGTAAAGCGAGCTGCCACTTCGGCGACGCGCTGAGCACCGCTGGTAACCACGACGTATTGCACTACCACCAGGATCAGGAACACCACCAAACCAATCACATAGTTGCCACCGACCACGTAGTTACCGATAGCGTTGATTACCCGTCCGGCATTCCCGCTATCAAGAATCAATCGGGTCGCGGAGATATTCAGCGCCAGGCGAAACAATGTGGTGATGAGCAACAGGGAGGGGAATGTTGAGAAGCTGAGTGGTGACTCCGTAAAGAAAGTGAGCAGCAGCACCAGGAGCGCACCGGTAAAGTTCAACACCAGTAAAAAATCAAGCAGCGCCGGCGGGATTGGCGTAAAAAGAATGATCAGAATGGCGATCATACCCAGCACGAGGAAGACGTCGCGCTTGCCACTCCAGAGTTGGCCAAAAAGCGTATTCACGAAAGAATCCTGTTGCCGGGTCGCTTCATGAGCCAGCGGTAAACGGGAGCCAGTTGGGCATAAAGGTCCTCCGGCACGGCCTGATCCACTCCACACTCCCTGAAGAGCGCTCGCGCCAACTCAGGCGAACGCAGACATGGCACTCCAGCGCGTGCAGCAATCGATCGCATGCGAGTAGCCACTGCATCAGCACCTTTGGATAGAACAACGGGCGAACGCATGGTTTTCGGGCGATACCTCAAGGCAATCGCGAGATGCGTCGGGTTGGTCAGCACGATGTCTGCTTCGGGAACCCGTCGCACAGAGCGCGAATGCTTGAGGAGCTCTGCTATCAAACGCTTGCGCTTCTGTCGAACGTCCGGATCTCCTTCGCGGCGCTTCGCTTCATCCTTGATATCGCGTCGACTCATGCGCAACTTGCGGATGTACTCTCGACGGGTAAACCAAAGGTCGAACATGGCCACCAGGGCCAGCAGGACCAGTACCCACGATGTCACCCGGATGTAAGTCGTACGGAACATCAGAGCGACGCTGGAAGGCTCGGTAAGCGCCGCTGACTGCACCATGCGTTCGATATCCCCTGCAATAGCCCACGCCGCTCCGGCCAATAGGCCGATCTTGAGCGTTAGTTTGAACAGCTCCCACAAGACGCGAAGAGAAAAGATCCGTTTCAGGCCCTGCGCTGGATTCAATCGGTCGAAATCAGGCTTAAGCGGGGCGACGCTCAAAGTCGGTCCGGTCTGTACGAGGTTGCCTATGACCGCAGCCACCAGCACCGCAAGTGTGACGGGAAGTAGCGCCTGCCATATAGGTTCGAACGTCTTTTGCAGCCACGCCATGAGGCTCGCGGATGGCACAGGAGCGTTGGCAGCCATCATCACCGTGCGGCGCATGGATCTGGCGAATGCCGCAGCCAGAGAATAGCTTGCGATCGCAAATGCAATACTGAAGACAATCACCACCAGCAAGCCACTCAGGTCGGTGCTACGAGCCACCTGCCCCTTGTCGCGCGCCTCCTGCAATCGGAATGCGGTTGGCTCCTCTGTTTTTGACTGCTCGCTGTCTGCCATGGTCAGTGCACCCCAAAACCAGGCAACGAGGAGAAAGCATTGCGATACAGCCTGCCGATCAATTGAGGCGCAAAATTCAGAGCACCGGCCAACAATACGAATCCGGCCAGTACCTTCAGCGGAAGCGCCACGAAATAAATGTTGGCTTGAGGCATCGAGCGGCTCGCATAGGCTACGGCTAAGTCGATCGCAAACAAGCCAAGCACTACTGGCATAACTACCATCAAGCCGAGCAAGAACTGTGTCGAAAGCATGGTCACGAACGTCGCAGCCGACAACGCTAATCGGCCCTCCCCCAGCGGGACCACGTCGATAGACGCGACCATGCCTTGCATGAGGCGCAAGTGCAGACCAAGCATGAAAAACACCATCATGCCCGCCCACTGCACCGCGGTGCCTATCAATGACTCATTAACATGAGTGGATGGGTTGAACAGACTCGCCGCCGCGACACCAGACTGGACATCAACCACGCGTGCCGAAAACCCGAGCGCCGCCGCCGGCAGCACAATGGCAAGACTCAAAGAAAAGCCAAGCAAACTCTCGCCAATCAGCGCCAGTACAAAAGGCAACGGCAAATTCATCTCGAAAGGCGGCACAGCAACTCCGTTTGCACCGACCGCAATCATGGCCAGCACGAGGAGCACACAGACGCGCACGTAAGCAGGCACCCATGCGAAAGGAGTAAAAGCAGGCACCATTAGCAACGGCGCAAAACGCGCCATGGCAAGCAGGAAAGCACCGATAAAAGCATCCAACACGTTCACTCGCTTTCCTACATCCCTGCAATCAGCCCGAACAGCCGCTTGGTGAATTCCACTACGACAGCCATCATCCAGGCGCCGGTGAACAAGAACATCGCGACCACTGTGACCAGCTTCGGAATGAAGGTCAGCGTCATCTCCTGCACCTGCGTCACCACTTGCAGTATCGAGATCAGCACGCCGACGACGAGCGTCGCAAGCAGGATAGGTGCACAAACTTTCGCTGCCGCGAGCAAGGTCTCCGACAAAAGGTGCATGGCCATATCGCTGTCCACGGACCTAACCTTTCGGGCGCACAAGTTGGCGCAGCCTCAATATGAAATCGTCGGGAACCGCGAATGGGAGGCCGGACGACTTCGAAAGAATGCCATCAACTATCCGCTGCGCCTCTTCCGCATGCCCTTCATCAAGCAGAAGTACACTCTGCGCGTAACCTGCCGACGCGCCATCAGGATCCAGACGCGTAGCGCGCTTGATCGACGCCTCGGCCTCTGCGCGCTCCCCGCGCAATGCATGGATCAGGGCAAATCCGCCGTGCGTCTCACCAAACGCGCGGTCAATCTTGAATGCTTGATCGAAGCTTTGCCTGGCACCCGCCAGATCACCTTGCAAAAGCTGGCACCACGCAAGCGCATGCCACGAGCCAATATGGTCAGGCATTTCAGCGACCGTGCGCTCAAGCATGCCGCGCGCCGCAGCAACATCGCCACGCAACATCCAACTCTGGCCGAGGCCCAGGAGCGCCCTGCCGGATTGGGGATGTCTGATCACCACGCGCTCGAACATCTCCTGAGCCACGTCAACCTGGTGGTCCCACAGAGCAACGGTACCAAAAACAATAGCGGCTTCGTGCTGCTCGGGCGCCACGCTCAACGCATCCAGGGCAGCCTGTGCAGCCTCTGATGTCTTGCCCAAATCGAGCAGCAGCAGAGCACGCAAACCCTTGATTTCGGCCAGTCGTGAACCTGTTGAAATTCCAGCGATCGATTCCAGTGCCAGATCGAGATGCTGCAGCCGATGCAGTATCCGCGCTCGCAAAAGCGCTATGGCGACGATGTCTTCGCCCTGCGGGCGCACCTGGTCCAGCGTCTTCAACGCCTCATCGAGACGCCCGCTCAACAACAGTGCGTAAGCAAGATCATGGGCGATGCCGGCAGGTATCTCGGGCATATCGGCCTGCAGAGGCTCCAGCAATGCGATAACCGCGTCGAAATCACCCCGAGTCAATGCGCAGCGGGCTTCCCGAAATCGCACTGCGGGCAGCGCGCGCATGCTCGTGTCCAGCTCGTTCAGCCTGCCGAGAGCATCGTTGACTCGCCCCTCGGTGAGCAGCTCGTCCAGCAGGTCGCATAACAAGATCGGGTTTGACGGGTCCTGCTCTGCGAACCGTGCAAGTTCGGAGGCGCGGCTCATGCATGCCCCCTTGACATCCCTAGCGAGGACATCACTAGCGAGCAATGTACGGGCGCTGACGCCCATGATTCGGACCCGAGTTCACTTGCGACTACGCAATCCGACCCACGGCTTCTGCCGCAGACAAGCATGGCATCCATGCATTCCCCTACTACCGTACTGCACAACCGTACTGCACAACACCCCCTGAGCGCTGCGGTGACCTCGCCTCAAGGAGGTGACGCCGAGTTGCAATGCTGGCGACATTAGCATGTGAAGAAGAACTGTCAATGCGGAGGAGTACGTAAATCTTTACGCCTCCAAAAGTGTGTCTTGCATCACATTTCCAATGTAAACCCTGATAGTCCTCGGCTCCTACCCTTTGCACAGTGCCTGTGCGCAGTCGCCGAACTCGTAGCAATATCGGCATGAAGGGCAAGCAGACGCCATGTCATATAGCCGCTAGAATCAATGTCCTTCAACGAATGACTCTCATCAGGACGAAGGTTTCATGCCCACGGACCGCATATCCTCGTCGTCCTCGATCATCGAGACCATGCGTGCGATTGCCAAGGAGCGTGCCAGCGGCACCCAGCGTGGCAGAAAGGCATCCGCCCCTGGATCAGTCGCGGAAGAAACGGCAACCACGGGTGCGCGCCAAATTGCCGTGTTGCGAGAGCGCCTGTACGAACTCGCCAAATCCATCGATCTCGACAATATGCAATCCGTTGTCGACGCACGCGCTCCAGTCGTTCGCGAAATACTGCTGTGGGAATTTGGCAGCGATTTCCGCCAGGACCCCCAATTTTTACCGACGGTGGATGCCATAAGTGCGACCATGGATCTTGACCCACGCTTTCAGCAACGCTTCCTCGAACTGATCAGTGGGTTGCAGAAAGGTGCCACCGGCACCGGCAATTCATGAGCTTGCTGGGCCACTTGGACCGCCACTAGTAGAACGTCGCGGCACTAATTCCGTTCTTGCCGGGCTGCTGCAACATCGCCAATCCCGCTTCGGCCGTCTGCAGCATGGCGACGATCTGATCTCGCTGTACTCTCTTGCGCATCGAACTCTCCTTGAGGAGAGTCTCTACTTTTCGGTGGTATCTCTTTAGGGGTAAGGACCACTCTAGGGGGTAAGGACCGGCTGACGTCGGTACCGTCGTAATAGCCCTCCATGTCCAGATCCGGGTCACGCTTCCAATAGGGCATATTCGAGCCGCCGGCGATGGTGCCGGCGGCGTAGAACTGCGCCGTTACGGACAGACGGCCGGCCGCGTCGTAGCTGCGCGTCTCCTCGACGCCACGCGCGTCGGCCGCCGAGCCCAGTGCCACCGAGTAATTGGCCTGCACCAGTTCGTTGCGCTCGTCGTAGTACGACGACTGCGCCATGGTGGTGCCGGTGGCATTGATGGCCGTGCGTATGCGCGTGTTGCCCGCCGCGTCGTAGGTCAGCTCGTAGGGCGCCGCCGAAGCGGTCAGCGCGATATGCGAGCCGGACAGCTGCCCATTGACGATGTCCACGCGGTTGTCTGCGTCGTAGGTGAACCAGTAGGACTGGATGTTTGGCGTCGGCATGTCGGTGCCGCCGGTACCGCCTGACCCACCGAGCGGCGCCAGTCGCAAGTTGCACGCCCAAGCCGGGCGACGTCAGCACATTGAGCGCGGCCCTTCGACCCTGTTATCCATTTACGAAAACAACCCCGAACAGGGGTCAGGTTTACACTGACCCCTGTTTTGGTCGACACGGCAGGCCTTTCGCTGAAAAATACCCCGGCGGACCAATACGTCGATCGCTTCGCGCCGCTCCGTCGGGATCGTCATTTTCTTTCGGACGATCTCCTTCATCCCGTCGATCACCAGCAGCTGCTCGGCAACCATCCGCTTGAGTTTGGCGTTTTCAGCCTCGAGATCCTTCAGCCGCCGGGCATCCGGTACATCCATCCCGCCGAACTTGTTCCGCCAGCGGAAGAACGTCTGCTCGGTGATGTTGTGCTTCTTGCACAGGACCTTGATGGTCGACGCGTCGGTCTCGGCCTCGCCCAGTACGCCAATGATCTGTTCGTCGGTGAAGCGCTTCTTCATGGGTTCTCCTTGCCTTGCTCAGGGTAGAGAACTCACCAGTCAGATGGCTACACAATCCGTCTCAGGTCAGTTCGCGTTAATTATCTGATCCACCCATGACAGAGAGATGGACTTAACCCAGTCGACATCCGCAGATCCACGGATTTGAGAACCTATGGTGAGAGTTACCACCCTATCACGAACGTGCAAGACGACTTGAGCAACACAATATTTTTGACGACCATCTGGCTTAGCTATAACACTACAAGAAAGTATTCCGACAGCCCTAGGCTCATCCATGAACTTGCCGCGGAACTCAATGTTGCCTTTTTTCGGAGATGTCCTCGAAAATGAATCAACACCGCTCGATAAAAATTCTCTTATGGCACTATCAATGTTCCCGGAAACATCTGTCATGGCTCGCATATCTACGACCGCCTGATTGAACTTGGTGACGTCGTAATGTTCGCCAAGAACTTGAGCTGGATCCCAAATTTGGAGCTCTCGAACACGACTGCCGCTATAGCCGGATAACACATCACGAAAGTCTTTATCCGTTAGGAATACCTCCAATAAGACACTTCCAGGTAATAACCGACTTTGGCTATACAAGCGAAAATCTTCCGATGCCTTCCCCAAAGGCCTAAAACCAGGCGGCGAAGGCACAGAGATGCTGACCCCACCGCCAAGTTCAATGAGGGGATACCCCCCACCAAAACATGTAGACGTGTAGAACACAATAAAAAAAGCAATAATTATTTTTTTCAATTTAAAATCCTGACAATATCCGTGCACGGAGTTAACTATTGATCAAATCCTTTGTAGGGTCCGTACAGAATAGGGAGCAGAATCTGCTGCGCGGCGCCCTTTATGTTCTGCCAATTTGGTTCGGTAACAACACCAACGTTCACCTTTGCTCCAACCAAATCTGCCGCACCACCGCCAATATTTGCACGATACTTACCATTGATTGCTGAAGCACCCGCCTTAAAGGTGCCACCAAGCGCACCAGCGAATGCATCACCCTGCAAAGATAGCTGTGCCGAGCCGAATGGCGTTGTTACCTGCGGCGTATCATAAGTCGCCTGAGCGTCGAAAAGCGAGAAAATCGCGCTTGCTGTCACACTTGCATCAAAGCTGTCGTCTTGCGGATTGAACTTAAAGGTCGAGTCAAGCCCGGCTGAAACCCCGGTGTTTATGTTAAATTTAAGAGATCCCCATGGAACCCGCGGCGTCCACGAAGCCCAAGTTAGAGCGGATGTAGTCGAAGCGAAAAATCCGCCGGACGCGCCACCAAATCTATCGACCTGTATTCCCGCCCAAATTTCTGACTTACTGTTGAGTACCAAAAAGTTCACATCATCATGCAACGTAAGTTGGTCGGTGAACGGTATTGTCGTCTGCGAATCAAGAATGTTCCATCCATGAAACTGCGCTGAACCATCAATAGATAGAAGAGGCTGACGATCTGGGTTGGATATCGGATTCTTAATGAATGGCCTGAGTCCATTCTCGTCCTTGAAGCGAGAATTCAATGTTTGATTAGGCTTACCGAATGGCCGCGTCCCCTCCGTTATTTCTGGCACCTGATAGTCCTCGACGCCTGTGAAACTAATATTTTTTGCCTTGTACACCGCGTGAGATGCTGAATTTACTATGCCGTCATATTTTTCAAGGACCGAGACCATCGAAGAATACGCCTGCTGCCTATAGGCGTTGAGTCTCGCCTGCGACTGGGTAACAGGGGGAGCCGCGTGCTGACCCAAAACGGCCCACTCCCACAGATTGGCGTAGTCCTGATTGAACTGATCGCTCTGTGTCACCACAAGCGTCGGAAGTGTTTGAACGTTGTCGAGCGAAGGGTCGGATGATGAGGGAACATAGCCTGGCGCACGCCATTCCATGGAGGACTCAGCATCGGGGGAGCTGCTGGCAGTAGCAATAGCCGGCAGTTCCTGCCCCCCTCCATTCACCACTATGGTCCCTGCCGGTGGCGCGCCTTCAATCGGGGAGTCAGACGTGTTGATTGGTGGTAAAGGCGTCAAGCCCCTAATCGCGGCGTTGGCCAACGCATTCCCAAACGCATCCTGCACAATCTGCGCGCTATTCGCGCCTCTACCGCCCAGCAAGCGCGCGGTCTCACTGTTGATCGAACCACCAACCAGACCACCCACCACGTTTTGGCCAAAGTGGCTATCAGATAAACCTAGCTTTTGATCGAGCGTCCCGGGCAAATGCATCTGTGACGTTGCCTCGGTACTGATCGCCACCGCCGCGACGTTTGCCCAACTAAAGTGGGCCGACTGTCCAGCGATCTTTTCACCTGCATAACTCCCCACCGCATTGGCGGCACCAAAACCCGCAATGCGCGCGTCAGCCGCAAAGGTCTTTGCCTCTTCGAGGGTTTTCAGGCTCTGCCCTCCCGTGACCAGACCGCCAAGCCCTGCCCCGATACCGGCACCCAGCCCGGATCCGAGTGCTTCTCCGAACGAGAAGCCCTGATGGGTGCCTAGCGCATCGCCTGTGAGCTGCCCTGCGACACTCCCAGCAAATCCACCGGCCGCCGCTGCGAGCATGCTGGCACCGATTCCAGCACTGCTCGCGCCGGCAAGCGCTGCACCTCCCGCCACCCAAACGCCTTCCGTCGCGCCCATTGCCACGGCCGCCGCTCCAGCCGTCAGCACTGTCGCCACGATCACAACCGCGATCACCACGATCGCCGCCAACGCATTGCAATGATGCCCACTCGGCGGCGGTGGCGGTGGCGCATACACACTTGGTGGCGTGGTGCTGCCGGCGATCTGCGCCGGGTTGTATGGCTTGAAGGTGCTGTCTGTGTTCGCGCTGGTGGTAACTTGCGGCAGGGTCAGCGTCTGCCCCGCCACCAGGTCGTCGTCGCTGGACAGCGCATTGGCCTGGGCCACCACGTACCACAGGCTGGCGTTGCCGTATTCGGCCTGCGCGATGCTCTTGAGCGTGTCTCCCCATTGCACCACGTAGCCGCTGGCTCCGGTATCGGTGTTGCTGAAGGCGGTGAGCCCGTCCAACACATCGATGTTGCCGGCCTCGTCGACGCTGGCCACCTGCTGGCCGTTGACGTAGGCGTAGTGGTTGGTTCCCGCGCCGCCCTGCGTGGTGAACGTGCTGCCGGATACGCTGCCGTCGCGCCGCTGCAGGATCTGTCCGTTGCCATCGAAGGCGAAGGCGCGCACCACGTCCGAGATCGTGCCGCTCCTCAGCTGGACGTGCTGATCGATTGCGATGCGCTCGCCCAGGTTGTTGTAGTAGCTGGTGTCGGTGGCCGGCACGTAGCTGCCATTGCTGCTCGAACCGGTGGTGGCTTGCTCCAGGTAGCTATCCTTCTTCAGGTAGCTGACGTGATAGGTGTCGGTCCGCCCGGTGGTCGCGTCGTAGTACTGGTAGTCGGTGACGTTGCCTACCTTGTCGTAACCCGTGCCGGCGGCCCCGGTCGCGGTCTTGTAGGTGACCTCGTTCTGCAGCGTCATGCCACCCCAGCTGGTGGCATTGATGGCCGGTGCCGTGCTCGGCACGGCGCCGGTGGCACCAGTGCCGTTCCAGTTGGTCGCATGCCCGAAGTTCTGCTCCTGCTGCAGTTCGCCGCTGGCGTCGTAGTGCTCCACCGTGGCCGAGGCCAAAGCACCACCAACATCGGTGCCGTCATAGCCGCCCTCTATATCAATATCCGGGTCACGTTTCGTGTATGGAATCTGGGACTCGCCAACCTTGATGCCCAAGGCGTAAAACTGCGCCGTCACGGACAGACGGCCGACCGCGTCGTAGCTGCGTGTCTCCTCGACGCCACGTGCATTGGCAGCCGAACCCAGTGCCACCGAGTAATTGGCCTGCACCAGTTCGTTGCGCTCGTCGTAGTACGACGACTGCGCCATGGTGGTGCCGGCGGCATTGATGGCCGTGCGTATGCGCGTGTTGCCCGCCGCGTCGTAGGTCAGCTCGTAGGACGCCGCCGAATTGGTCAGCGCGATGTGCGTGCCGGACAACTGCCCATTGACGATGTCCACGCGGTTGTCCGCGTCGTAGGTGAACCAGTAGGACTGGATGTTCGGCGTCGGCGTGCCCGTACCGCCGCCGCCGCCGCCACCGCCGCCACCGCCGCCGCCTCCACCATTCCCACCACCATCATCGGGCGGATCTACCGGAAATAGCATCGGCTGGACTGGCAAGGCCAGGCCGGTCACACCCCAGCCCTGAATCTTGGCGAGGAAGCTGGCCGAAGCCGTTTTGCCGGCGCTGTCAGTTGCCGTCACGGTGACCGTAAATTGTTCGTCCGTGAATCGGCCAATCGTTGCCGTGAATGTTCGCGTAGCCGGATTGAAAGAGAGCCCACTGCCGATGTGGTGCTCGGAGTAAGTGAGCGATAGGCCTGAGGGGCTGGAAAAGCAATTTGCCGGAAACGTGAACGTTGTGTCGACTTCGTCAAAGAGTACGTTGCCGCCGAGAATGCCCGTGCTGACGGGTGGCGCTGTGTCGACGCCAAGTGTGAAAGTAGCTCCGCCCCACGCATTGCCAGCGTCGGCGATGAGGCAGAGAAAATTGTAGGTTCCCGTTGTAGGCGGTGTCCCTGAAAACACATGGGTGGTGGTATTGAATGTCGCCCAACTGGGTAAAGCCACCCAGTCACTTCCGCTTTGAATCAACAGCCCGTAGTTGACCGCATCCCCGTTGTTGTCGTGCGTCGCGGGGAGCTGGTAGCTGAAGGCGACATTTTTATACGCGCTGATATTGGTCGGCTGGGAGTTGAACACTGGTGCCACATCAGGCACCGTCACTTGCATTGACACCGTGGCTGAGTGCCCAAGAGGATCATGGGCCGTAATGGTGACCGTGTAGGTACCGTACGGCTGGGTGACATCGCTGGTGAACGTGCCATTGTTGAAGTGCATCCAGCTCGGCGCATTGGAGGTATAGGTCAACCCCGCCCCATACGGATCACTAAACAGCCCAACCGGCAGTGTGTAGTGCCACGACGTGCCCGGCGTCGTCGTCTGGGCCGGGATTGAATTCAGTGGTGCCGGAGGAGGAATGCTATTGGTTAGAGTGAATTGCCCGGACGCAACCCCTCCCTGGGCATTCGTAGCGATGACTTCGATCTGATAGGTGCTAGCCCGTTCAACGGTGTTATCGATGGTCGAGGTGGTGTAGTTGAGCATGGTCGGCACGCCCGTGATCACCCCCGACGTGGCGTTGATGCTAAGGCCTACGGTGCTTAGATTGACCCAGTGCGCTGGTACGTCTTCGATCACGGGATACTTCGTCAGCGGGTCGATGTGCTCATATGTGTATTCAGGGATAAGCACCTTACCGGTATACGTAAGCGCCCCGCCATCAGATTCAGTAAAAGCCCCGCTAGGCAAGGGGATATTCAGCGAGCTGCCGCCGATGACGCCGGTATGGTTCGTGAGCGTCCCGTGATAGACCGGCGCCGGTTGGACATAGGCCTCCACGCTGAGCGCCCAGGTGCCCGTGGCGATCTGCCCTTGGGGATTAGTGACCTTGACCGTGACGGTGTAGTTGTGTCCAATTTCGGAGGTCGGCGGCGTGCCCGAGAACGTATACGTACTGGCATTGAAGATCAGCCAGCTGGGCTGGCCGCTGGCCGTGTAGGTCAGCGTGCTCTGGTCGCTCTCATAAAACGCACTGGCCGGCACCGCATAATTGAAGGCCCGCGTGGCGTCGGCGGTATGCGGGGTCAGCCCGCCCTCGTAGACCGGCGGCGTGGCGGCCACGGTGAAGGTAAAGGCCAGTGCTGTAGAGCCCCCATTGGAGGCATTGGCCAGCACGCGCAGCGAGTAGCTGCCCACGCTACCTGCCGGTGGTGTGCCGCTGAAGACGCGCGTGGTGGCGTTGAAGCTCAACCAGTTCGGCGGCGTCACCCAGGACGAGCCGTTGTTGTACTGCGGCACATAGGTGATCGAGGCGCTGTTGGCGTCGGTGGCCGGCGGCGCGGTAAAGCTGAACGCCGTGCCGATCTTGCCGGTGGGCACGGTGATACCGCCCGTGAACACCGGGTTCACCACCGGGACGGTGACGGTGAACGTCGCGCTCACACTGGATCCGGTGACGTCAGTAGCGGTCACTGTGATCGACCAGCTGCCGGCGGTCGTGGGCGTGCCGGTGAGCACGCCGTCCTGGCTTACATGCAACCAGGACGGCAGGTTGGTGCCGGTGAAGGTGAGACCAAAAGCGAGCGGGTCGGTAAAGGCGCTGACTGCATCAAAACTCCAGGCCTGCCCGGGCGGCGGGGTCTGGGTGGCGATGGTGGTGACCGTCGGGCTACCCGTGCCGGTATTGATCGGCGAGGCGTTGTCGCCGAAACCGCTCTGCACGAAGACCGCCCGTCGATTGCCGGCGGCATCGTAGTTGTAAGCCGTGCGCACCAAGCCGACGTCAGTCTCGGGATTCTCGTTGGTGACGACCGCCAGGCGATTGTGGCTGTCGTACCGGGTGACGGTTTCGTTACGCACGAGCTGGCCCGCACCATCGGTGGTCTCGGTGATCTCGTCGGTGGTGTTGCCGGAAGCGTCGTACTGATAGCTGGTCCAGGCCGAAGTCTGGCTTCCCGTTTTCTCGGTCTTCTTCTGGATCTGGCCGTCGGCGTAATAGATGTAGTCGACCTCGCTCGAGGTACCAACCCACAACCCGGGGATGTAGCCGGGGTTGGTCTCGCCGGAGGTCCAGGTGCTGGTCTGCTTGGTCAGCAGACCCGAGGAGGTGTCGTAGGTGTAGGCGTAGGTTTGCCCATTCAGATCGCTATGGGTACGCACGCGACCAAAGTAGTCATAGACCCAGGTTTGCGTATTGCCGTTGGCGTCCGTTTCGCTGATCTTGTTGCCGTTGACGTCGTAGGTGATGGTGTCGGCGACGCTATTGGCATGCTGGATCGTCGTCTGACTCTTCAGCACCCGTCCCTGGCTGTCGTAGTCGTAATACGACGTGTTATTCAGGGCGTCCTTGACCTGACGCCGGTCGCCGTTCTCGTTGAGCGTGTAGGTCTGCAGGGTGTGCGCCGTACGGGTGCTGCCGTTGCTGTCGAGGGTGTAGTCGCCCTGCCCCGCTACCTGGTCATCAGCATCGTAGATGGTGGTCGTGATATGCACCGCCAACGTGCCGCCTGCGGTCTGCACCGGTGGCGTCTGCTGTGCCACGGCGCGACCCAGGGCGTCGTAGGCGGTATAGGTCTTGGCGCCCGTGGCGTCCTGCGCCATGGTCAGGGCACCCGCCGTGCCATAGGTGTTCCATGACGCATGCCCGTTTTCGTCGGTAATGCCGCGCAGTTCGCCCTTGACGTTGTAATACCAGCTCTTGGTGGGTGTAGCCCAGGTACGCACACCCGCCGCCGAGACCACCAGGACATTCGGCTCGGTCTCCTGGATCATCTGGTTCTGGCTATCGTAAAGCGCCGTCGTGGTATGCCCATTGGCATCCGTCGTTGCCGTGACGTTGCCCCACCGGTCATGGCTCAGGCTGATGACGGTCGCGGTCTCCCCCGCCGCCGCGCTGGTACTGGGGTTGCGCTGCGATGTCGTACGCCCGTCCAGGTCCACCGCATAATGCGTATAGGTCGATCCCGCTGCGGCCGTGACTGGGGCCGTATCCGTCAGCAGCACCCCGGCCAGATTATAGCCGTAGGTATGGATGGCCGACGTCGTGTTGTCCGGGGCACTGATCAGCTGACCGGCATGGTTGTAGCTGTACTGCGCTTCATAACTGGCGTTGTCGCCACGGGCAATAACCTCGCCAAACGCGTTGTACTGCACCCGGGTGTAGCTGTCGTAGCCGCTCTGGCCGCTGCGTTGCGCGACCGTACTCAGCTGCTGGTTGGCAGCATCGTAAGTGTAGGTAGTGGTCACCGTGCTGGTGCTGGTGTTGCCGGTGAGCGTATAGCTCTGGGTCCGCACGTTGCCGTTGTTGTCGTAGGTGGCGTGCAGCACGTTGCCCTTGGCATCGGTGGTCGTCAGCTGCCGACCCAGTGCGTCATAGGTGGCCAGGGTCTTCTCGGTCAGGCCGCCGCCGCTGACCGTCGTGCTCAGCGCGTTGCCGAGCGCGTCATAGACATAGCTGGTGACCGGACTGACGCTGGTGTAAAGCGACGCGGTGGTGAGGTCGTTGCCCGAGCTCAGCAGCAACGACTGCCAGTTGCTGACCAGCGCGCTGCGCGCCGGGGCGGTGACGCTGAGCAGGCGGCCAGCGGCGTCGTAGAGCGTCGTCGTCGTTTCCCCGTTGACGACCATCTTCTTTACATGGTTTTCGCCGTCATAGTCGATCGATGTCACGCTGCTGAGCGAGGCGATACCCGCCGCGCTCGTCAGGTTGTTGTAGCTGTAGACACCGGTGGTGGTGATGCTCGTCTTGCGCCCGATGGCGTCGTAGCCGTAGCTGGTGGCGCGATCGGACAGATTGATAGACGGCGTGGCAGGCGGGCTGGCCGTCGTGATGCCGCCCGTGGCGATCGCTTGCGCATACTCGGTGGTACCCGTCACTTCTCCAAACGTGTTGTATGCGGTCGTGGTGACGTAGCCCATCGGATCGACGCTCATCACCGCGCGATTCAGGGCGTCGTAGTAGGTATACGTGGTCGCCCAGACCGGAGCGGAGGTGCCGCTCTGCCCGACGGTTCCGGACGTGAGCGTAGCGCTGATGGTGACATTGCCGTACGCGTCATAGGTGTACGTCGTCGTCGGTGTTCCCGTCGCCACCGCACCACTGACGGCGTTGTAATAGCTGATCGATGGTTGCGTGACCTGGGTCTTCTGGTTACGCAGATCATAGGTCGTGGTGATCGTACGATCATCGCTGGCGGCAACCAACACCGGCGGCTTCAACTGGCTCAAGCTCAGCGACTGCCCCGCACTCCAGCCGCTGATCGCTGCGGTGTTCAGCGCTGTGGCATAGCGGGTGATCGAGATGACGTTGCCGTGCGCGTCATAGTGGTAGCCGGTGACATAGCCGTCGGCATCCACGGCATAGGTCACCTCGCCATCGGTGTCGTACACCTTGTACTGATAATGCCCGTTGGCATCCTTGTCGACGACCGCCTGGCCCAGCGCATTGTAGGTCACGTGGGTGGTCACGCTGCCCGGGTAGGTCGTCGTCACCTGATGCCCTACCGCGTCATAGACGTAGCCGGTGGTGCTGAGCGTGGTGATGTGATCCGAGTCTGGGCCACTGCCATGAGCGATGGAGACGACATTCCCGACGTCGTCGTAGCCGTAGGTCGTATAGAGGTATTGCGTCGAGGACTGCAGTACCCCGTTGCTGTCGTAACTGCCGACGGTAACAGCCGGCGACTGACTGACCGTCTTTCGGCCCGCCTTGTCATACAGCATCGAGGTCCAGTGGCCGTCCCTGTCTGCCTGCCCCTTGAGCAAGCCCGTCGCGTCATAGATATAGGTCGCACTGACGCCAAGCGTGCCGTTGAGGGCATCGCCCGTGGTAAGGACACGCCCGACCGCATCGTAGGTCGTCGTACTGATGCGTGCGCCGCTGGTACCGGCGGCGGTGACCGCCGCCGCGACCGTGGCCTCGGTCAGCGTGCCGGGCAAGGTGATCGCATTGACATAGGCCAGCGTCTGCCATACCCGGCCATCGTCGTGGTACACGTTTTCAACCACATGATTGGTGGTGTCGATCGTGTAGCGCTGCCGCCCGGCGGCATCGTAGACGTACTGCGTAAGCTGCTTGGACGCACTGGCCAAGGCCTGGGTAACGCTGCTTGTGCTCAGCTGTGCACTGAGCGGCTGATTGCTCGCCAGTACCAAGGTACTGCCATAGGCCACCGTGGCGATGACACGGCCGGCCGCATCGGTGCGCTGCTCGCTGACCACCCCCACCAACTGCCCATTGACGGTGTTCTGCTGCACCGTAAAGCGTGCCTGCCCATCGGCATCGTACAAATGCAGGGTCGCCTCGGCAGTCGCATCGGTATTGCCTGCGCTGCTGACCAGCGAGGCCATCGACGGATAGGCATCGCCTAAAGCCAATGGCAACAGCAAGCTATTGAGTGCCGATGCATTGGCGGCGTGGGCATAAGCCAGTGTCTCGCTCAGCCGACCGGCGGCGTCGTAACGCGACTCGGTCAGGTAGCCCGCACCATCCACTGTGTAACGGACACGACCATTCGCATCGTAGACGGTATAGGAGACGTCATCCTCCACGTCGCTGACAATGGCAAAACACAGGGTGTCGACCTGACTGACCGTCGGCGCTGTTCCCAGACTGAGCAACTGCGTAGCGCTGAGCGCCGTGGCATACCGATGGACGCCGACCACCCGTCCATCCGCATCGATCAGCTGCTGGACGACTGCGCCGGCCGCATCGATCGTATAGTTGAGCTCATTGGCCTGGTTATAGACGTAAAGCGTTCGATGGCCCGTGGGATCGACACGACCCTTAGGGTCGACGACGCTGGTCAGGTTGCCGTTGTGATCGTAGGTGTAGCTTGTGGTCAGCTTGAGGGTGCCTGGATCGACGATCTGCTGACTCAGCCGCTCCAGGTTGTCGTAGACATACTGTGTGGTGCGCGCATCGACCGTCCCGGCACCCACCGTCATCGTCAGCGTCTTGCCGGCACCGTCGTAGGTATACGTGGTTTTCAGGTTGAGCTTGCCGATGCCGGCATCAACCACCTGCGTCAGCACATCGCCCGCGGCATCGTAGACGTACGTCGTCACCATCGCGGTCGGGTCGGTGACACTCAGCGCCCGCCCTTCGCCGTCGTAGACGTACGTCGTCACCAGGTTGAGATGACCGGTGCTTCCGGGGTCGACTGTGCGGCTCAGCACCCGCCCGTTGGCATCGTAGCTATAGCTCACGATATGCCCCGTGGCATCGGTGCTCTGGATCAGTTCGCCATCGGCGTTGTAGTCGTTGTGGCTGATGTTGCCCAGCGCATCGGTGATGGTCCGCAGGTGCCCGTCAGCATCGTACGTATAGGTGGTGGCGTTATTGGCCCCGTCAATCACCTTCACCGTGTCGCCGAAGGCATCGGTGACCGTGGTCATCTGCACGCCTTCGGGCGTGGTCACGATCGTCCTGTGAGCAGCCAGGTCGTATTGATATGCGGTGATGTTGCCTTCCGGATCGGTCTGGTTGACGATCCGATCAAACGCGTCATACGCCGTCACCGTAGTACTCGGGAAGCCACCCACCATCTGACTGCTGCTGACCTGACGGCCCAGGCGGTCGTAGGCATAGCTCACCACGTTGCGATTACCGTCTGTCGCAGCGGTGACCCGCCCGAACGCGTCGTACGTGCGGCTCGTGGTGCTGGCCACGCCGGTACCCGACGCCTCCGTTGCTGCGGTCTGTAGACTGCGGCTGTCGTAAGCAAACGTGCTGAGCGTGCTGTTGGCAGCACTGAGCGCGCTACCCGGCGCACTCAGCTGCCGTTGCAGCGTCTTGAGATCGCCGAAGGCATCGTAGGTATAGGCCGTCTGATAACTCCGGCCATCGGTGCTGCTGGCCACCTGGCCGTCCAGCGTATAGGTATACGTGGCCAGCCCATCGGCATCACTGGCTGACACCGGCAACGCCGCCGCCGCGCTGGCGACCTGCGCCAGGGTGGCGGTGGTCGGATTGAGCGTAGTACCGCTGCTGCTGCCGCCGGTCAGCGTCAGCTGGCTGGCGTAACGGCGCGTGCTGGTCACCTGTCCGAAGGCGTTGTAGTGGTACGCCGTGACATTGCCGCGCGCATTGAGGGTGCTGCCGGTGGGCTGCCCCTGCACGGTATACGCCACGCGACCGGCCACGTCGTAATAGGTGTAGGTGGTGTTGCCCAGCGCATCCGTCGCCGTCACGCGCTGACCGAGCGCGTTGTACGCGTACGTGGTGCCCTTGGTCGCAAAGATCGCCGCCTGCTGGGCGGGCGTCATGCCCTCGGTCAGATTCGCTGCGCCCACGCCATCGAGCGTGCCGACGACCTCACCAAAGGCGTCGTACTCCGTGGCAGTAACGCGTACCGTACCCTGCCCCGCCGCCGGGGTCACCGTCGTGCGCAACAACTGCCCGACCGTGTTGTAACGGTAACTGGTCACCGTCCCGTCGGCCGCCGTGCGACTTGTCACCTGATCGTCGGCGTCGTAATTGACACGGCTCTGCTGGTTGGCCGTCTGGGCACCCAGATAACCCACCAGTGTCGCCACGCTCTCCGCGCCCGTCAGGCCAGCCAGTTGCACGCTCGTCAGGGGCGTTGCATAGCGCGTCGTGATGTCAGTGTGCGTGGTCTCATCGTAAACCAGTGTCGAGAGGTAACCCGCCGCATCCACTTGCGCCGCCACACGCCCCTCACCGTCGTAGTAGATGTGCGTGGACTGATCATCGGCGCTGGCGCTGGCTGTCAGATCCGCCTGCAGCGTCGCCAGGGTCGGTGCACTCCCCAGCGCACTGCGCTGCGCCGACGTCAGCGCCGTGGCATACGTCTTCGTCGCAACGACTCTGCCCGCGCTGTCATAGCGCGTCGTGTTCGCGTAGCCGGCGGCATCGATGCTCGCCACGACCCGGTTGTCGGCGTCGTAGACATTTACCGTGAGGCGGCTGTCCGTGCTGTTCAGATCCGCCTGCAGCGTCGCCAGCGTGGGCGCACTACCCAACGCACTGCGCTGGGCCGGCGTCAGCGCGGTCGCATACGCTGTGTGGCTGAGGGCATTGCCCACACCGTCATAGGTGGTGGTGGTGACGAAGCCGTCAGCGTCCAGGGTCGCCACGACCTGGCCGAGCGCATCGACGATCACCTGGCTGGTGCGGTCGTTGGCGTTGGCCGTAGGCACCGGCAGGCTCGCCGGCAAGCTCGCCGTCAGTGCGCCCCCGTTGACCCAGCCACTGGGATTCAGCAACGTGGCGTACTGGGTGGTTCCGATCACGTGACCGTCGGCATCGTAGCGCAGCGCCGTGACCGCACCGGTGGCGTCCACCGTCCCGGCCACCCGGCCGTCGGCATCGTAAAAGGTGTAACTGACATCGCCGGCCGGATCGATCGTGGCGACCGCCTGACCCAGGCTGTTGTACAGATACTGCGTCGTGCGACTGCTCGCGCCACTGGCCACCTGCGTGCTGCTGATCAGCTGGCCCGCACTGTTGCGCACCTGAGTGAGGGTCAGCCCATTGGCCTGAGTGATCGCCAGCGTGTGGGCGCTGTCGGTATACACGTAGCTGGTTACCTGACCCAGGGCATCGGTGCTGCTGATCAATCGGCCCAGGCCATCGTAGGCATAACTGCTTGTCTCCAGGGTCTGGCGATCCGCCCCACGTTGCGTACCCGTCTGCAGCAGACGTCCCTGTGCGTCGTGGGTATATGTCGTGACCGTTGCGCCGACATCCCCTGCCAGCGTGCCCGCGCCACTGCCGCTCAGCTGATCCCACTGGGTCCGTTTATCCAGCTGGCCACGCACGTCGTAGTGGTAGTCCGTACGCTGCGCCGTACTCCGCGTCGCCTGAACCGGCGCACTGGCCACCCAGCCCTGCAGGTCGGCGAGGCTCGGCGGCATGCCTGAGCTCAGGCCCGTCACGTCATAGCTCGCTCCCGCGTACTGCACCGTACCACTCAGCTTCACAGTGCCGTCAGTGGTGGTGTAATCGTGCTCGGTCACCTGCCCCTGCGCATCGATCACATAGCTCAGAAGACCGTTCGCGTCATAGACGTAGTACGTCGTCTCCTCGCCACTGGCCGGGTGGAAGGTAAAGGTTCCCGACTGCCCCATGCTCGTATAGCTCGCGACCATGGCGCGGGTCGACGTCAGGCATTGGTTGGCCGCGTTGTACGTATAGCTCGTGGTATTGCCTAAAGCGTCCTCCACACTCTGCAGGTTGCCGTGGCTGTCGTAGCCGTAGATCGTGAGGCCGCCGTCGGCATCGGTCACCTGCTGCAGATTGCCATCGCCGTCGTATTGATACGTTGTGGTCGGCGCGCTGCCGTTGACGGTCGGCGCCACTACTTGGGTCAGGTGACCACCGGCGTCGTAGGTGTAGGCCCAGCGCTGGTTAAGCGCATTGGTCACCGTCGTGGTGTCAGTGCCCAGGTCGTAGCTGAGGGTCAGGACCTGCGCTGCTGCGCCACTGCCGGTGGTGATGCTGGCGACACGGTACGCGCCGTTTGCGTCGAGGACGTAGGTGTAGCTCACCACCGTGCCGTCGTCCTGGCTGACCGAGGCCACCCGGTCGCTACTGCCATCGTAGGTGTACGTGGTGGCGTAGCTGCCGCCGCTGGGATCGGTGTCCGACGCCAGCGTGGTGGTCACGGTCGACAGACGGCCTTGGGGGTCGTAGCGGTAGCTGACCTGCTGACGGGTGACCGCCGTGCCGCCGCCGGGCGGTACCGCGGTGATCGACAGACCGGTCAGCTGGCTACCGGTGTAATTGAAGCTCAACGTATCGCCATCACCGGCCGCGATCGTGTCCAGCCGACCACCCACGTAGGTGAAGCTGTATGAGGCACCGCTGCGAGTATTGCTCAGCGTCTTCAGCTGACCGCTGGCGTCGTAGGTCTCCTGCTGCCCACTGGCGCTGTCCGACCAGGTCCAGGTCGATGTCGCCACGTCCCAGCTCAGGGTCTGTTCGGTACCGCTCTGACCCTGGCTGACATAGCGCCCACTGGCGCTGTCGTACGCATAGGTCACTACCGTGCCGTCATCACCGGTGCGCGCAACCGTGCTGCCGGTACTGTTGAGCGTCCCGCTCAGCCCGCCCACCTGCCGACTGAAACCGAACAGCCAGCCATCGTTGCCGGTCAGCTGGCCCTGGCTGTTATACGTGCGCAGCACGCTCAGCGGCAGGCCGTCGAATACCAACCCCTCGTCGGCGTTTTGCAGGGTGAGGTTGCCGTTGGCGATATTAAGGTACTGGTCGACACCACCCTGACCAATCGACGCCTGTCCGCCCAAGCCCTGACCCAGCTGACGCAACGACGTGTTGCTCAGACCCAGTCCGTTACCCGACACCACTGCAACCATGTCCCACCCCTGATTGACGCGCTGGGACCCCGCCACCTTGGCTGGGCCTCTTACGTCTTATCCGGGGAAGAACCGGAAAGTTTAGGGGGCAATCGGAGACAGTGCTGAGCGACGCCAAAAGCAAGGGCTGCGTCCTGTGGGATCTGATGATGATGGACGAAGCTGGCTTGCTTACGCGTGACAGCGATCGCTCATCACCGCCCACCGCGATATTGACGAATCAGGACTCGCTTTGTGGATTCTGACGAGCCGCCTCGATGCCGACTGCTGGTTGCCATTCTCGGGAAGCCTGAAGTTGGCTACGTCAAGTCCCTGTCGATACCCGACAACAGCATGCGCTTGAACTAGGTTCTTGAACCGCCAGGACAGCTTCAGGGATGAGGTGACCCTTTCTTGAATCCCCGATCCTTCGCCATGAACGCCGCCAACATGAGCGGAATCAACATCCCCGCATCGACTGCCTCGCCGTAGGTCTGCGCATGCAGCGAGGCGTAGCGGTCGAGATCGGCTTTTAGTTAGGTAGGACACGAGAACGTCAACTTGACGCTCTGCGTGTCGGGCAGCGGTCCGAGCCGCAGCTTTTTCAAGGGTGCACTCATGGCGTCGGTCCTCGCTGAACAAAGAGCGGCTGGTACGGCCGCAGCACCAGATCCTTGTTGACCATTACGTCCAGCGGGAAACCCGGTCGCACTGTCAGCGTCGGCTGGATGCTCAGGTTGCGCCGCGTGATCTCCTGGCCCACTTGATTGGTTGTTCCCTGTGCGCTATCGCGCAACGCGACCACGACGTTGCCGTTTGCTTCGTTCTCATTCGAGACGGCGAGTTCTGAGTTGACACCCAACAGCGTAGATAATGCCGCCCCGGACAGAATCTGGCCCCAGTGCCAGTCCACGCCATCCTCCACGCCGGCATAGCCGGCCGGGTCGATGCCGGGCAGTTTGTCCAAGGCGATCGACGAAGTATCCGGCAACACCAACCGCAACCACACCAGAAGCACGCGCCGCTGTCCGAAGGCCACCTGGCTGTCGTAACGGCCGATCAGGCGCGAGCCCTGCGGGATCAGCAGGTCATGCCCGGTCGCGGTGTCGTACACCGGCTGCGTCACCTCAGCGATGATCTGTCCCGGCAGGTCGGAGTTGATGCCCGTCACCAGTGCCGCAGGAATGACGGTGCCCGCCATCACCGTGTACGGTGAGGTCGGCGCCTGCAAGGTGCCGGTGTTGCTGGTAGCGGCATCGCCGCCCTTGGCCAAGAAAGCTTCCTTCTGATCCTGTCGGTTCTGGATGGCGGTCGGATCGTTGGGCTGTGCGGCCGTGGACGCCGGTCCAGAGCCCATTGGATTGAATGGCCCAGCCGGGGCATTGACCGATGGCACGGCAACTGCCGGCATCGAGGCCGCGTCGGGCTTGCCGGTATTGCTGCTGGTGCGGAAGAACACCGCTGACCGTGCGACTTCTTCAGCCTGGCGCTGTCGGTCGATGCTCTCGGCTGACGGCCCCGGATTACCGCTGCCGGCCGGCAACGGCGCGACGGACGCCGCGCCCCAATCACCCGGCAACGGCGGCCCGAGCTGCGGCACGCTGACTGCGGGTGCCGGCGCGGGTTTTGCGGGCAGCTTCGAGTATTCGGCCGGCAACTGGTCCAGGTCATCGGCCTTGGCGATGCGATCGACGTTGACCAGGTTGGTCGGGGCACCCGAACCGCGCCGGCCCTTCGATTGCAACGCCGACATCGACGCCCCGGCAACAGCCATCGCGAGCAACGTCGCGGAGATCGCCAGCGTGCGGCGGTTGAGCCGCGTCACCGGGCGCGGCGACGCCCGCAGTGCGACGCCTTCGGGCGCGACCTTCGGCGCGGGCTGCGCCGCGTGGTCAGTCGCGTCCATGATCCGCTCCCGCCGCGATGCCGTCGGTGCGCTCGATGCGTACCACGGCCGCCCTCTTCCCGCCCAAACGCAGTTCGGCCGCGCCAAACAGCCGATCCACGATGTCGTAGGGCGCGTGGAAACGGTAGTTCACCAACTCGCCCCTCCCGTCCGGTCCGACCACAAATAGCGGCGGCAACTCGCCCTGCGCGATGCCTGCCGGAAACTGGATATAAACGTGCTGCCCATCGTCGAACGCCCGTACCGGTTTCCACGGCGGGTTGTCACCCGTGATCGCGTAGCGGAAGTGCAACTGATCCAGCGACAGGCCCTCGGCCGCAGGCGCTTGGGCATCGGCGGCCTGCGCCTGAGCCTGCAAGGCCAGCATCTGATCCTTCGGGTATTCCCACGACACCGACGCCATCCACGCCTTCGCGGTGGACGTGAGTTCAAGCAGGTAGGTACGTCGATTGGTCGTGATGACGAGATTGGTGGTGATCCCCGCGCGCACCGGCTTGACCATCACGGCGACACGTCGGCTCGCGCCGCTGCCGCTCGCCGTATCGCCCACGATCCACTGCACGGTGTCACCCGCAGCGACCGTCACCAGGGCCTCGCCAGGCTGCAACGCAATGACCGTGACCCGCCCCGGACTCGTATAGACCTGATACAGCGCGCCCTCGGAGAACGGCCAGACCTGGATCGCGTTGATGTAGCCCTCGCGCGTGGGCACCACGCTCGCCTCGGTATTGGCCTGTTCGACGCGCGCCTTCGCGTCGGCTGGTTCGGGGGCCGGCTTGCCATCGACTCCGTCTGGCAGCGGCTTCATCTGATCCGGCAGCGGCAAAGGCTTGGGCACCTCCACCACCGTGACCGGCTTCGGCGGTTGGGGCAGCGGCTGTGCCTTGACGGATTCATCCAGCGAGATGGCCGGCGGCGGCTTGCCCTGCGTGGCGCAACCGGAGAGCGCGCCCAGCAAACTGAGGAAGGCAAAAGTAGTGATGGCGTATTTCATTTCTTGACTCCTTCCGGCGCGTCCAGATCACGGCTCCAGGACAGCCCGTTGATGTAAATACCCAGGGGATTGCGGCGCACCTGCTGTTCGGTGCGCGGCGTCTGCATGACGAGGGTGAGCATCGCGGTCCACTGCTCGATGCCGGTCGGTGTGCCCTCGTGGTAGTGCTGTTCGGTCCAGCGCACCTGGAACGAGGTGTCGCTAACGCGCACCACGCTGGTCACGTCCACCGATATGGAATCCTCACCGATATGGGCGAACGGATCGTGCACACGGGCGTAGTCGTTCAAGGTCGCCGCGCCACGGTCGCTGGTGTAGCCGTAGGCTTCGAGCCAGTTCTGCCGCACCACCACCGGGTCGATCGACAACGAGCGCACGCCGGTAATGAAGCGCGCCATGTGGTAAGCGATCTGTGCGTCGGTCGGTTTGTACGGCGTGACCGCTGCACCGACCACATGTACTTGGCCGGCGTGATCGACTTCGACCACATAGGGCGTGACGCGCGACTGGCCTGACTGCCAGACGAGGCCACCGGCCATCAACGACGCGAGACACAGGCAGCCAAACGCCATCAGCCGCCAGTTCTTCGCTTGCACGCGGGCACTGCCGATGCGTTCGTCCCACACCTGTGCGGCAGCTTGGTAAGGCGTAGCGGGAACAGGTGACTCGCTGTAGCGCACGCCGGGTCGTTTGAAGCGCATGGTTCGCCTCCCTTACTCGTTCGAGGAATCGCGCAATTCCGGCGCGGCACCGCCGCCGCCGTGGTCGGCCGAGCGCACAACGTGCGCGGCCGTCGAGGCGCCATGCGCGACGCGCTGGCGGCGTTGCAGGCGCTGCGCCCAATCGGGCGCTTTGCCGTCAGGCGCGGAAGATGCGGCACCGTCAGACGCCGATGTGCTGGGTGCCTGGCTTGCGGACGAAGGTGACGCGAGCGTGGCGCTCGCAGCGGAGGCGACACGATCCCGCACGGCGCGAGCGCCCGCGGCGACCCGTTCGCCGGCGGCCTGTGCACTACTGCGCGCGACGTTGGCCATGCCGGCGCCGAAAGCCCGCGCGCCAGTCGGGCCCGATGCGGCGGCACCCGCCCGATACGCCGAGGCGGCGCCGCTGGCCGCGCGCGCAGTGCCGATTGCGCCGCGTGCCGTCAAGCGCGTGCCAGCGGCGACGGCAGCACCGCCCGCGACGGCCAGACCGGCAGCACCGAGCGCCGTACCGGCCGCCGCTCCGGCGCCGAGTTGCGGCGCACCGGACACCAGACCCGTGGCGATGCCCGGCCCGAAGATGCCAAGTCCCAGCATGGTGAGCGACGCGAGCATGATGGCGAGCGCGTGATTCAACGAGGGATCGGCGCCAGCTGGCGTCTCGAACTGCCCGAAGATCGTCGAGCCGATGCCGACGATGACAGCCAGTACCAGCACCTTGATGCCAGACGACACGACATTGCCCAGTACCTTCTCGGCAAGGAACGCGGTCTTGTTCCACAGCGCAAACGGCACCAGCACGAAACCGGCGAGTGTGGTCAGCTTGAACTCGATCAACGTGACAAAAAGCTGCACGGCGAGGATGAAGAAGCTGATGACCACGACGATCCAGACGAGCAGCAGCACCACGATCATGTCGAGGTTGCTGAAGACGGCGGTAAAGCCGTGGGACATCGTGCCGACCTGTTGCAGGATCGGCTGGCCCGCCTGGACACCAATCGCGGCCAGGCGCCCCGGCTGCAGGAAGTCGCCGATGCTGACCGACGAACCGGCGGCGAGCAGGCCAAGGCCCGCGAACGAGCGAAATACGATGCTGGCCAGCGTGTTGAAGTTGCCGATGATGTAGGCGAAGGCACCGACGTAGAGCGTCTTGCGGATGAGCTTGGCCAGCACTTCCTCGCCGCCCATCGCCCAGAACAGGCCCGCGAGCGTTATGTCGATGACGATCAGCGTAGCGGAGAGATAGGCGACCTCTCCATGCAGCAGACCGAAACCCGAGTCGATGTACTGCGAGAAGACGGCCAGGAACTGGTCGATCACGGAGAGATCGTTCATGGGTGCGCTCCGTCGTCGGTGTCGAAGCTCGCCGGTATTGGCGGCAGCGACGTCAGCGTCTGATATTCGTCGGGATCGCCGAGGCCGAGGAAGAAGCGCCGCGCATACGCTGCCTCCACGATGCGGCAGGTCGCCTCGCCGACCGGTATACGCGCGGTCGCGCAGCGATGGCGAAGCGCATAAAGCCGCTGCGAATCGCGCCCTAGCGCGTCCACGGTCAACGAAGGTGCGTGCTGGCTGCATGCAGCCAGCATCGCAACGACGAGCAGGACGAGTGCACAGCGCATCGTCATCAGTTTCCGTAGAAGTGCACGGGCTGCGGCGTGTACTGCGGGCCGTTGCCGATGAAGCGCGAACGCACCTGCTCGGCTTGCGCTTCGTCCGCGGCCGCGCGCGCTTCGGTTAACGCCGTGGCGCGGTCCTGCGACACGGTGAGCTGCTGCGCCTGGATCGCCTGCCGTGCGATCAGCGCGAGCAACTGGTTGGTCGCCTGGCTGGCCTGCAAGGCGCCGACCGCACCCTGGCTCTGCGTGAACAGTCCGCTCAACACGCCCTGATCCGACAGCAGGTTTTGCGCGGCCTGGGACTGCATCTGCGTGGACGTCTGCAACGCCTGTACGGAAATCTGCCAGCGCGTCTGTGCGTCCTGCACCATCTGTCTGCTGGAGGTGTTGGCACCGTAGGACGACGGGTACAGCCGGTTAAAGGTCGCCTGCGACTGCGCGACGTTGAAAGTCAATCCCTGCGCTTGCGAGATCAACTGGTTCGTCGTCGCCAGCGTGGCGAGCAACTGCGACAACGAGTTGTAGTTGAGATTGCTGAGGTTACGTCCCTGGTTGGCCAGCATCGTCGCCTCGTTCTGCAACTGCTGGATCTGGTTGTCGATCTGTTGCAACTCGCGTGCAGCGGTGAGCAGGTTCTGCGAGAAGTTCGCGGCATCGAACACCGCCCACTGTGCGAAACCCGCTGACGAACACGTAAGCAGCACGGCCGCGGCAACGGCCAGCCCGATCTTCTTCATGACCGAATCTCCGAGTGCAAGGGAAACGAAGGAATGAGGTCGACGGCCCAATCGAGGCCTGCGTGGCGCAGCCACGCGCTGGTGAAACCCGGCGCACCGGCATCGAGCAGCACGCGGTCGATGTCGCGCTGGTCCTGCGATGTCGATGCCCCGGCGAAGGCAAGCGCGACCGGTCCGAGGTCGAGATCGAAGAGGCGATTGCCGAGGCGCGATTGGTAGTAGTAGTCGCGCTTGGGCTGCGCGGTGGCAACGATCTCGATCTGCCGGCTGTTGAGGCCAAAGCCTTCGTAGATCGTGCGGATCTGCGGCTCGGTGGCCTGCGGGTTCGGCAGGAAGATGCGGCTGGCGCAGCTCTCGATGATCGCGGGCGCGATGCTTGAATCCTTGATGTCCGCGAGCGACTGCGTGGCGAAAATCACCGAGACGTTCTTCTTGCGCAGTGTCTTCAGCCACTGACGGATGCGTGCGGCGAACACCGGGTCATCGAGAAACAGCCAGGACTCGTCGAGGATCAGTAGCGTCGGTGCGCCATCGAACCGTTCGTCGAAGCGGGCGAACAAATACCCCAGCACGGCCAGCACTGCGGCCTTGCTGTGCATCAGTTCTTCCATTTCGAAGCCCTGCACGTCAGCGCTGCCCAGTCGGTCGTGGTCGGCATCGAGCAAGCGACCGTGCGCGCCGCCGAGCACGTATGGCGCAAGCGCCTGGCGCAGCGTGTTTGATTGCAGCAGCACCGACAGGCCGGTGAGCGTGCGCTGTTCCAGTGGCGCGCCGACCAAGCTGCCGAGTGCCGACCAGATAGCGGCCTTCTCGTCGGGGCCGACCGTGATGCCTTCGTGCGTCAGCCGGCCTTCGACCCACTCGCTCGCCCAGGTGCGAGTGCCTTCCTGGTCGATGCGCGCGAGCGGCTGGAAGGCAATGGCGCCATCAGTGCCGAGGTCGTAGTGCTCGCCACCAAGCCCCAGGAGGGTGGCGCGCATCGAGCGTCCCATGTCGAACGCAAAAATGCGCGAGCCGCGATAGCGGCGGAACTGCATCGCCAACACGGCCAGCAGCACCGACTTGCCCATGCCCGTCGGGCCGACCACAAGCGTATGGCCCACGTCGCCGATGTGCGTCACCAGCCGGAACGGCGTGGCGCCGTCGGTGCGCGTGACGATCAGTGGCGGGCCGTCGAGGTGTCCGTTCTTCTCCGGCCCCGCCCATACGGCAGACATCGGCATCAGGTGCGCGAGGTTCAGCGTGGAAATGCTCGGCTGGCGCACATTCGCGTAGGCGTGGCCCGGCACGGACGATAGCCACGCCTCCACCGCATTGAGGGTTTCCGGAATCGTGACGAATCCCCTGCACTGAATCGCGCGCTCCACCCTGCGCTGCTTTTCATCGGCGGTGGCCGCGTCGGTGTCCATCACCGTGACCGTCGTGGTCATGTAGCCGAACGCCACCTGGTCGCTGCCCAATTCCTGCAGGGCCGCGTCCGCATCGGTCGCCTTGTTGGCGGCATCGCTATCCACCAGCGGCGATTCCTGCTGGAAGATGGTTTCGCGCAGAAGCGCGACCATGTTCTTGCGCTTGGCGAACCACTGCCGGCGCAGGCGCGTCAATTCCTTCTCCGCTTCCGCCTTGTCCAGGCACAAGAAGCGTGTGGACCAGCGGTAGGCAAAGCCCAGGCGATTGAGGTCGTCGAGCAGACCCGGCCAGGTCGAGGTCGGGAACCCAAGCACCGTCACCACGCGCACATGCTGATCGCCCAGAATGGGTGCCAAGCCGCCGACCAGTGCCGAATCCGTCAGCAGCGCATCCAGATGAAACGGCACCTCCGGCACGCCGATGCGGTAGCGTCGCGTGGAAATACAACCGTGCAGGTAGGTTAGCGTCTCGCTGTCATTCAGCCAGGCAATCTCCGGCATCACGCCACCGAGCAGGTCGAACACCCGGTCGGTTTCCGCGATGAATGCGGCGAGCCGTTCGCGCCAGTCCACGCCAGCCGTGGGCGTGTTCTCGTAGAGCAGCTTCGCGGCGCGTGCCCGCGATTCTTCCGGCGGCAGGTACACCAGCGTCAGGTGATAGCCGCTCTCGTAGTGGCTGCCGGCTTCCTCGAACGCCGCGCGGCGTTCTTCGTCCACCAGCCAAGACAGCGGTTCGGGGAAGTCCGAGTGCGGGTAATCCGCCGCCGGCCGACGTTCTGCTTCAACGAACAAGGCCCAACCCGAACCGAGCCGGCGCAGCGCGTTGTTGAGGCGCGCAGTGGTCGCCACCAGCTCGCCCAGCGTCGCGCTGTCGAGGTCCGGCCCGCGAAAGCGTGCGGTACGCTGGAATGAACCGTCCTTGTTGAGCACTACACCAGATGCGACCAGCCCAGCCCACGGCAACCAGTCGGCAAGCAGTGCGGGACGTTGGCGGTATTCGGCGAGGCTCAACATGGCATCGGCCTCACACGTCCAGCAATGGCTTGTGCTTGAGATGCCGCGCGAACACCGGCATGAACTGCGGATCGACCTTCGCGCCCCACACGGCGAGCGAATGGCCAATCAGCCAGAGTGCAATGCCGGGTATCCACAATTGCAGACCGAGCCCGACGGCCGCGGCGAGCGTGCCGTTGGCAATCGCCACCGTGCGCGGTGCGCCGCCCATCAGGATCGGTTCGGTCAGTGACCGATGCAGTGGCACCTCGAAGCCGGCGGCGAAGGTGGCGGGCTCGTTCATGCCACCACCGCCCCGCCGGAGAAGCTGAAGAACGACAGGAAGAACGAGGATGCGGCGAACGCGATCGACAGCCCGAACACGATCTGGATCAGCCGGCGGAAGCCGCCGCTGGTGTCGCCGAAGGCGAGTGTCAGGCCCGTCACGATGATGATGATGACCGCGATGATCTTGGCAACCGGTCCCTGGATCGAGTCGAGGATGGATTGCAGCGGTGCTTCCCACGGCATGTTCGAGCCGGCCGCCTGTGCGGCCGTCGCCGCCAGGCACATCAGCAGGAGCAGTAGCCAGGGCCAGGCATGTCGTAAAAGCGGATCGTCGTAAAGGCGGGTGCGTGTCATGACGGAACTCCTGGAGAGACAGACGCAGGTGAAGCGGTCGATGCGGGATCGAGCCGGTAGCCGCGCGCGTCGAAGCCGACGACGCGGGCGATGGCCTGAATGTGCCGGGCGCGGCCGCGGCCGGCGATGAAGACCACGACGTTCACTGCCTCGGCGATCAGCGCACGCGGCGGGGTCACGGCGACTTCGAGAATCAGTTGCTCCACGCGCAGCAGCGCGCCGTGCGCAGATCCGGCATGAACCGTGGCAATGCCGCCGGGATGACCCGTACCCCAGACCTTGACCAGATCGAGTGCTTCACCGCCGCGCACTTCGCCGACGATCACGCGGTCGGGGCGCAGGCGCATCGTGGCGCGCACGAGTTCCGTCATCGACACGGCGCCGGGCAGCGTGCGCAGCGGTACGTGATCGCGTGCCGCGCATTGCAGTTCCACCGTGTCTTCGAGCACCAGTACGCGGTCGCCGGTGGCGGCGATTTCCGCGAGCAACGCATTGGCGAGCGTGGTCTTGCCGCTGCTGGTGCCGCCGGCAATCAGGATGTTCTGCCGCTCACGCACGGCATACACGAGGAACGCCGCTTGGGCGGCCGTCATCATCCCGTCGGTGACGTAGCGTTCGAGCGGGATGACACCGACGGCACGTTTGCGCAGCGCGAAGGCCGGCCCTGGCGCCGCCGGCGGCAACACCCCCTCGAAACGCTCGCCCGTCTCGGGCAGTTCCGCCGACAGCAGCGGTTTGCCCGCGTGAACCTCAGCGCGCACATGCGCGGCGACCAACCGGATGATGCGTTCCCCGTCAGCCGCCGACAGCGAGGCATCCATCGGTGCGCGGCCCGAGGAAAGCCGGTCGATCCATAGCGTGCCGTCGGGGTTCAACAGCACTTCCACCACATCGGGATCGTCCAGCGCGGCGGCGATCAGCGGCCCCATCGCCGTGCGCAGCATGCGCACGCGACGATCCAGCGAGCGCGCGGCCGGGCTCAGGTCGTGCGGTTGCGCGCTCATGACGCCTCTCCATTGGCCTGGGCCACCGATGCGGCTTCGTCGGCTTCGCGCCGCACGGTGTCGGGCTGAATCTCATCCACGAGGTCGTGCAGCAGGCTATGGCCGCGCAAGAGATGCCGGCCAAGCTGGCCGATGAACTGTGCGAAGCGCGCCCTGCCGTGCGCGCGTGCCGCTTCTTGATGGGCCTCGGGTACGGGCGTACTGACCGTAAGGTAGTAGCGCACGTACAGCGCCAGTGTCTCGATCAAGATGGACTGGTCGCGTTCCAGCCGCTCGAACTGGCGCGTGAGTCGGTCCAGTCGCTTGGCGATGGCCGCCTCGCGCTGATCGCCCGCGTCCGGCGATAGCCAGGACGCGAGTGCGGCCGCGACGATGGACGACTTGGACACGCCTTTCTTGACGGCCAGCTCGTCGAGGCGCCGGGCGTGTTCGGGTGGAATGAACAGGTTGAGGCGGTATTGGCTCATAGCGCGATCCCGTCGCCAAGGTCGAAGGCGGCCAGCCGTGCAGTGCGCTGGATGCGGGGATCAAGCTGCGCAGGTATGAGCAACGGCAGATCGTCATCGTCGAGCAGCGTCAGGTCGCTGGCCTGCGGGTCGAGTGCGGTGATGTGCGTGTCAACCTCAGCCAGCTCGGGTTGGCGACGTGGACCGCCGTCATCGGCCAGGCCTTCGTCACCGCCGATCGGCGCCAACGCCGGTGCGGCCGACACGGTGGGAATCGCCAGGTCGCTCCAGTCATCGGGACGCGACGGTGGCACGTCGGCGTAGTGCCCAATGGACAGCGCGGGTGGTGGCAAGACGCGTCGCTGGAAGTTCGTATCGGTGTAATAGCGCAGTTTCTTCGCTTTGATCGGCGGCAGGCTGGAAACCATCACCACCGCGTCGTCAGGCGGAAGTTGCATGACTTCGCCCGGGGTGAGCAGCGGACGCGCCGTTTCCTGGCGCGACACCATCAGGTGCCCGAGCCAGGGCGCGAGCCGGTGGCCAGCGTAGTTGCGCTGCGCGCGCAGTTCGGTCGCTGTGCCCAACGTCTCTGAGATGCGCTTGGCGGTGCGTTCGTCGTTGGTGGCGAACGTCACCCGCACATGGCAGTTGTCGAGAATCGAGTGGTTCTGCCCGTAGGCTTTGTCGATCTGGTTGAGCGACTGCGCAATCAGGAAGCTGCGGATGCCGTAGCCGGCCATGAAGGCCAGCGCCGACTCGAAGAAGTCTAGTCGACCCAAGGCCGGAAACTCGTCGAGCATCAACAGCAGCTTGTGGCGCCGTGCGATCCCATCGCTGCCGTCGAGCGATTCGGTCAGGCGCCGCCCGATCTGGTTGAGAATCAGCCGGATCAGCGGTTTCGTCCGGCTGATGTCGGAGGGTGGCACCACGAGGTACAGCGACACCGGATGTTCGGAGGCGATCAGGTCGGCAATGCGCCAGTCGCAGCGCGACGTGACTTCGGCCACCGTGGGATCGCGGTAAAGGCCCAGGAAACTCATCGCGGTGGACAGCACGCCCGACCGCTCGTTCTCGCTCTTGTTGAGCACTTCGCGCGCGGCCGACGCGACGACGGGGTGCGATGCATCGCCCCGGTGCTTCGTCGTCATCATCCGGTGCAGCGTCAGCTCGAACGGGCACGCCGGATCGGAAAGGAAGTTGGCGACACCGCGCAGCGTCTTGTCCTCGCCAGCATAGAGCACATGCAGGATCGCACCTACCAGCAGCGCATGCGACGTTTTCTCCCAATGATTGCGGCGTTCGAGCGCGCCCTCGGGGTCGACGAGGATGTCGGCGATGTTCTGCACGTCGCGCACTTCCTGCGCGCCGCGCCGGACTTCAAGCAGCGGGTTATAGGCAGCCGAAGTCGGATCGGTGGGATTGAACAGCAGACAGTGCGAGAAGCGCGCACGCCAGCCGGCGGTGATCTGCCAGTTCTCGCCCTTGATGTCGTGGATGACGGCCGACGCCGGCCAGGAGAGCAAGGTGGGAACCACGAGGCCCACGCCCTTGCCTGAGCGCGTCGGCGCGAAGGTAAGGATATGTTCCGGGCCTTCGTGACGCAGGTATTGGTGATCATGCAGACCGAGAAAAACGCCGACAGGCTTGTCCAAGCCAGCTCTTTGCATGTCGCACGCATCGGCCCATCGTGCCGAACCGTAGGTGGTAATAAGGCGCGACTGCCGCGCGCGCCACACCGACATGGCGATGGCAACGGCGGCGGCCGCGACGCCACTTGCCGCCGCGATGGCGCCGCCCTTGAGAAACACGTGCGGCGCATAGGCGTCGTACCAGTACCACCACTCGAACAGCCGCCACGGGTGATAGACCAGAACGCCAAGACAGTCGAACCAGGGCGAGCCAAGGCGTAGCTGGTAGCCAAGGTGTGCGGCGACCCATTGGGTGGCACCCCACGTTCCCGCGACCACGATGCTGAACACCGTCAACACCTGGCCGAACAGCACACTGGTCCCGTTCATGCCGGCCTCCGACTTTCTCTTGCGTCATGCGGCGAGGACGTGCCGCATAAACAGGAGGATCGGTGCCGTGGTCAGTGCCGGTCAAAGACCAATATCGCGATGATGCAGATCGAAAATGCAAGATTTCCAGCAGGGGAAATGCACACCGCGTCACAGAGCATTCGTACGTGCGACAGCGTAGCAAGCAACAAAATCACGTTACATCACATAGCGCGTTACTCGACCAAAGACTCAGAATTTTGGCGGCTTTTTGGATGTTGTGTACTGCGCACCATTACCCACGAATAGGCGATGCCGTGCCTCGGAAGCAGCATCGCATTCGGCCGCACCCATTTTTGGGTATTTGTCTGCACACTGCTCCTCGACATCACGTAATCGATCAGGGTGTGCCACCAGAGAATCCACCGTATCGGTCGGCTCGGACTTACCGCAGGCGGTCAGCATCACAATCAGCGTGAGCAGCAGGATCCGCTTCATAACTCAGTCTCCTCCGAAACATCAGTCTGATCGCTACCAGCAGCTTCGACCGAATGGACGCACGCGATGAAACGGGCCACTATTTCTGATGACTCGTTGTCGGGGCGCAGCAGAAAGGTCGTGAGCTTAGGGGAGAGCGCGGCCAGTGGGCGTGCAATCACGCCGCATTCACGGTTGGCCACGAATTGCGAGGCGCCAGCCAGACCTAAAGCACAACCCGCTGCAACCATTGCCATCATCAGGTTGATGGTGGACACGCGTTCGGCAACCATCGGTTCTCTATCGACGTGTCGCAGCAGGCGATCGATCTGCCGCACGTAACCTTCGCACGCATGGGGATCTCCAAGTACCAGCGGATAGCGAAGCATTTCTTCCAATGGTATGCGTTTATAGGACAACAACGGGTGACGATCGGGAACCGCCACCATGAGAGGGTCGCTCCAGGCCGGTTCCGCGATGATGCCGTCGCCAACCTCATCGGCACGCGCGAATCCCAGGTCGTAGGTATCATCGAGCAGCCCCTTGATCTGCTGCGACAAGGGAACTTCGAACAGGCGAATTTCGATGTCAGGCTCGTCTTGGCGGCAGCGCGCCAATAGCGCTGAAAAGTGCGACGGCGTGATGCCGTCAGACAGGGCAACACGTAGCTGACCATGGAAACCGTTGGCCGCTGCCTTGACGCTATCGCGAGCCTGCTGTAGAGCGGTAAAAACACGCGGCACATGTTCCATGAACATGCGCCCCGCGCGGGTCAATCGGGTACTTCGTGTGGTACGTGCAAACAGCAGCACGCCCAATTCTTCTTCCAGGTCCTTGATTGCACGCGACAAGGGTGACTGCTCGATATGCAATCGCTCCGCTGCGCGGGCGAAATGGAGTTCTTCGGCGACGGCCAAAAAGCAACGAAGATGGCGAAGTTCCACCAGCTAGCCTCCTAATTGACAGCTTCAAGGGGTCTCGGCAGCTCGAACCCATTCAATCTGGCCCAAGCTCCCCGATACTGGTGACACCAACCTTCTAACGGCACTCGTATGCGCTCAGAATCGCGCCAACATAATGAGTGCTCACTCTGCAGCGCGGCCACCGACTGCACAGCATGATCACGATGAATGGTTTGCGAGCCGTTCTCGGACAAACCGACGTGCTTGCCCGACGCTTTTCGTAATGTCTACCATCCAGATGCCAACATGGTGGGCTCAATAGAGGAATTCCTAAGCGCCGTTGTTGGCGGCGCCTCGTGGTTGAGCTTTCAAGCCGGCCTGTACGGGCGTTTTCTTTGGAGGACTTGCCGAGAAGTGAAGTGACACCAGACCCGACCCCGCTTCCGAGGATTTCATCCCGCTAAGGTATGGCTCTCGAAAACCGCAAGGTAACACTGGATACCTCCGCACGAGTGCGCACATCAATTTCTTTGTATGCCCTCAGGCGAATCGCCGCTTGATTTCCAGCGCCGTTTGACTGTTGTCAACGTGCAGATCCCGATCATTTTCATTACGGCACATGGCGACATTCCCATGTCGCAGCATTGAAGTCGGGCGCCGTTGAGTTTTTGATGAAACCCTTCAGGGACCAGGAGCTGTTAGATGCAATCCTGGCGGCCCTCCAGCGGGACAGCGCTGTGAGAAAACTACAGGCTGCAACCCATGATTTGCAAGAACGCTATCCCGTACTAACGGGACTTGAGCGAGAGATGATGGGGCTCGTTGTCTTCGGAAAGCTCAATAAGCAGATTGTGTACGAAATTGGGATCAGCGAGGCCACTGTGAAGATTCACTGCGGCCATGTCATGGATGGTCTGCGCGCTGCTGGGCATCGTTTTCGTGATCACACCGATGACCCGCGCTGTCTCCCAATGTCCCAAGACACTCCGCCGCCGCGTACTGTCGCGGCAATCTGCTGCCCCAGCCGCTGCTCGATCACTGGCTTCCACGGCACGAGCGAGAACCCAATCCCATCATCGAGCGCCGCGTAGCGCCCACTGGCGAGCATGACGCTGTGCCGGTAGATACCTGCAACGCGCTGACCATCGGCCAACGGCCGATGCTCCAAGCCAGTTTCGGCCGCGATTTCCTGCGCAGCCTTCGTCAGCTCGCGCCTGCGCAGCGTCGCCAGCAGATTACGCACGAGGATGACGCGCTGCCCTCGATGCTCGGCGAGTCCCTGTTCAACAAGGAAGTCAGCGCGTTCCCGTAGCGCATCCTTGACCTCGGCACCAAAGCCCAAGTCGCCCAGCCTCTTGCCGCCACCGATCAACTGCTGGTCGAGCCAAGTCGCGCCGATGACGCGCGCCTGACGCTTGATCGGCAGGTGTGATTTCAGCTCCACCGTCACGCCGCCCAGGCGCTGCACGTCGTATTGGCGACCCCGCTCGGTCAGGTCATCGGGCACGCGCCAGACACCTTCGGCCACGTGTTCCACGATGCCGGCACGGCGTAGGGCTTCGAGCCGGCGCACGTGCGCGGCTACTACTTCACGCGGCTCTCGGTCGGGCGTGGCTTGCCTCTGAGTGACAGCAAGGTGATGGTCGGTGCGGTAGATGCCATCGGCCGCCAGCGCGGCGATGTTGCGGTCGGCCGCACGCACACTCCTAGCTCCTTTCACTTCCACCACCGCGCCGATTGGGTATTGCTCCAGATCCGATCGCGGCGACAGTGCGACGTAGTGCGCCTTGCCATCCGTGCCATCGACGATCAGGTAGCCCTTGCCGTACAGCTCGTCGGCCAGCCCCTTGCCGGCCACGCGACCGATGCGGGCGCGACCGTCGGTTCCCGGCTCGAATACGGCCAACTCGCGCGGCTTGCCGCTCATCGCTCGCTGCATCGTGCGGATGATGTCACCGCGCTCGCCCATGGCCCGCAGGGTCGGCTCGGCCTTGACATGGACGACCCAGGTGCCGGGCCTCTGTTCGGTCGCCAACCCCATCCGCTGCAAGCGTTGCAGGCGACCGATCAGCATTTGCCGCTGGCCTTGCAGTCGGGGTTTGGCCAATGTTTCTGGCTGCACCAAGCCATCCACGGCTTCGCGCTTCAAGGTGCGATCCAAGCCCGTCCATCGTTCCTGATCGACTTCGCGCCGCATGGCGCGCTGGATCTCCCGCTCGGTGCGTGGCCCCAGCCATTCGGTCGCCAGCTCTGACGCCCGCCAGCGCATGCCCTCGGCGATGTAGTCGCGGGAAATAATGAGGTCTTTGCCGATGTCGTCCTTACCGCGCAGGATGACATGCGTGTGCGGGTTATCCGTGTTCCAGTGATCGACCGCCACCCATTCGAGGCGCGTGCCCAGGTCGGCCTCCATGCGCGCCATCAGATGCCGGGTGTAGGTACGCAGGTCATCGAGCTGTTCGGCATCCTCCGGCGAGACGATGAAGCGAAACTGGTGCCGGTCCTCGCGCCCACGTTCCTCGAAGGCAGCTGTGTCCGCCGTGTCGCTCGTCGGGCCATAGGCGTGCCCTATTCCGCCCTGGCGGTCCACGCCCTCGCGTTCGATGTAGCGCAGGTGCGTCGCGGTGGAACGTACTCCGGCCTTGGCGAGATTCACCAGACGCATCTTGATCGCTACACGCCGCGCATTCGCCGAAAGCGAACGGCCTGCAAAACGGGCCGCGACATGGCCGCGCCCCAGGCGCGCGCCCGGCCGCTGCCCTGCCCTGGCGACCTTGGCGCCGGCCTTGCTGGTCTGGCGCAGCACCTGGTTGATGAAGGTGTCGCCGCGATGCCTTGGCGCACCGGGCCGGATGCGAAAGCGATCCTCGTCGTTCCGGCTCATGGTGCGTCTCCATCCAAGGCCATCGCAGTCCGACGCGCGAGGCACGCGACTTCGCCAACGCCAATGCGGCATTGCGCACCCTCGCGGCACGCTGTCGCCTCCTGGCGCGTGCCGCGCCACCCCCACGTGCAGACAGCTTTCTCGCGCCACGGAGTGCCGCGACCTTTTATCTTGCCCTCCGCCTTTGCCTGTCGCTTCCGCTCCAAGCCACGGCGGCCCGGCGACGCTATGCGACCGCCGGCGAGCGCCTGCCATGCCACTGGCATGGCGCGCTCGGGGCAAGCCGCCTGCACGGGGAAAGACCGCACCGGAGGTTGCGCGACGTGCGTTGCGCATGCACACGCACGCCATGCGCAACGACACTGCGCGGCACACCGAAACGACCCACCGATGCGCACACCAGAACGCACGACGACGCGCAGCGAGTCGGCCGACCTCATCGGCGTGTCTCCAACCGGACGGGATGCGCTATGCCGAGCACGGCGGATGCAGCCACCGGCCCGAAGTATCGACTGTCGAACGACGCGAGGTTGGTCGTGCTGAGCAGGAACAGTTCGCCGGGGCGGAGGCGGCGGCAAGACGGCCAGGCGCGCAGTGGCCGGCCCCTGCCATCCCTACGCAGCACGGCGGCCGTCGGCACGCCGTCGATGCGCACGATGCCGTCACGGATACACACCGTCTGCGGCGCAACAGCGGCCACTGGCTTGAGCAGCGGAATGTGCAACGGCAGGTAGCCGCGCCGCGCCGCCAATGCAGCAGCGTCCGCCGGCAACGGCACTAGCACGATGCTGCCCGCATGCACCGCAGGCAACGGCGAGCCCGCAAGGTGTGCAAGCGGATCGACGCGATACCAACCGATCGCCACGCTGTCGGACGGGTTGTACACCAGACGCGGCAAGGGAGACACGAAGGACGCCCAGGCCAGCGCAGCGAGGCCGCCAGCTGGCAGTGCCGCCAGTACGAGACGAGCACACCGTCGCGAGCGAGGCCGCGGCGCGGTGTCGATAGCGGACATGGCCGTCACGACAACACCCTCCCTACCAGCCATGCGGCATGCCGCTCGGTGGTGTAATGCGGCAACGGTTCCCGTGCGGCGAGGCGATTGCCCAGCGTGCGCCAGTACGCGGGCGATGTGTCGGCCGGCACGATATTCAATGCTTCGATAGCATCGATGCACGATAGGGTCGCCCGCACCTGCTGTTCGCCTTCGGCGTGCAGCAGCAGACGTGCGCCCGGCTCCACGCCGGGGATACGTTGCGCCGCATCCAGCGACGTACATGCCTGCATCACCATGAGCTGCCAACGTGTCGTTCCGTAGTCGTTGGCCTCCCAGCGGATGCGGCAGAACATCGCCGTCGGCCAGAACGCCGCCATGCGCCTCCAGCGGTCGTGTTGCACGTGATACGCCGGTTCGCCGAAGCGCAGATAGAGGTTGATGCGATCGGCCACGTAGGCGAGCGAAACACGGGTCAATGATGCGTCGCCGCTCTGGCTGGCCAGCGCAACGAACGATCTTGCAGACGGCTGCGCTGCCGCAGCTGCGATGTGCGTATTCATGGTGTTTGCTCCGGGAACTCGCGTTCCAGCAGCGCGCGCAGCAGCTCGGCCACCGTCACGCCCTGCGTGAAGGCCGAGACCTTGATGCGCGCGCGCAGCGCGGGTGTGATATCGAGGGTCAGGCGCGCGGTGTAGAGGTCGCCCTTCTGGAGACCATCGCCTTGGCGAACCCACGCCTCGGCGTGCGGGTTCGCGGGCGGACGCGCGCCGATGGCGATGCGCTTGCCGCGTGCGTCGGTCATATCGGCCATCGCAGCAGTTCGTCGGTCAGCGCAGCGATCTCGCGTGCAGCGGCACAGTCGGGCGCTATCTCGCGGGCGAGCCGACCGGCGGCCACGCTATCGGCGAAGACGATGCGCTGATGCACTTCGGTGCGCAGTGCGGGCAGCGGCTGTTCGGCGAGGGCGCCACGCGCTTCGCGACCGATGATTGTCGTGCTGACACGCCGATTGATGACGAAAGCGGCGGCGAGGCGCGGCCGGAAGACCTGCGCCTCGCGGATCAGCGCCACCATCTCGGCGCTGGCCCACAGATCGTAGGGACTGGGCTGCACCGGAATCAGCACGCGGTCGGCCGCCAGCAAGGCCGAGCGCGCGAGTGCGGTGATGCGTGGCGGGCCGTCGATGACGACATGATCGCTGCGTCGAGCCAACTCCGGCGCTTCCTGGTGCAGCGTCTCGCGAGCGAGGCCGACTGCACTGAACAGTCGTGGCAGACCCTGCTGGCTTCGGCGTTGTGTCCAGTCCAGCGCCGAGCCCTGCGGATCAGCATCGAGCAGGCTGACTTGTTGCCCGCGCAACGCCAGCTCGCCGGCAATGTGTGTGGCGAGCGTGGTCTTGCCGACGCCGCCTTTCTGGTTGAGCAGGGCCACGATCACGATGCAGCCCTCCATACCGAAAAGCTGACCATCATTCCCTGCGTTGCAAAACGCTGTTGCTTTTTCCTGGCAACAGTTGTCCACCGCGACGGCGTGGCGCCACTACAAGTTAGTGTTTTTAAGTTAGGTAAGTTAGAGGATGCGCAAACCCGCGTGGTTATTGGGTTTGCGGCCGATTTTGTTGCCTGATAGCACGAGGATTTGTTGCCTGATAGCACGATACTTCGGTTGCCTGATAGCACGAGGCTATTTACCGCTTGTCCACCGGTTATCACCGTGCCGTATACGGCACCGGCCGGAACGTCAGCAGCTCTGTCCTGCTGTCGGGTATCCACTCGATGCCGAGTGCGTAGCCGGGCAAGGACTGCTTTGCCACCAGCGAACGCAGATCGGCTGCGAAGTCGTAGTAGCGGGCCATGCTGCCGGACTTGCGATACAGGTACGGCAAGTCGAACTGCCAGCCGCCGGCCTGGCGTCCGCCGTGCTTGCGCACCAGGCGGTATAGCCAGCGCTCGATGCCACCGGTCAGTCGGAAATACGCGGGGTCGATGGTCAGCACCAGCGCGGCGTCGAGGACGCCTGCGTAGAACCAGTCCGGCAGGATCAGCTCGATGCCCAGCGGCGCGCCCCGAGCGTCCGCACGTTCCTTCCATTCGTTGATCCACGAGAAGCGATGCAAGCGCCGGCTGGTGGTCTCGCGGATTGACGTGGCCACGGTGGTCGATTGCAGGCGATCCAGCGCGGCTTTCAAGCGTTGGTAGTCTCGCAGCGACGTACCGCGCCCGATGAAGCGCAGGATCTCGTAGGGTGTGGCCTGCATCAGCCGCGAGGTGGCGATGCCCGCATCGCGAGCTTCGACGATCTGGCTGGCGGCCCAAATCAGGATGTCCGCATCCCAGATGGTGGCGATGCCGTGCTCGGCTGTCCCTTCCACACGGACGGTCACGCCGCCGGCGCGAAAGTCGATCGGCGCCGTGCGCCGCGACTTCGCCAGCGAGAAGAACGGAAAGGCCATCAGGTCCTGACTGTCGCGCGGCGCCATGTCGCCCGGCAGCGCGCGGAACAGCGCGAGCTGTTCGCTTGCTGGGCGAGGCATGACGATGGCTTCCCGCGCGCCGCCGATCAGCGCGCACGGCTGTCGGCCGAATGGCGCTCGGCGTATTCGGGATCGGACGTGGCCTCGAAGCTGCGGGCGTCAGCCCAGGCGTCGAGGTCGGCCATGGCGTACATGACGCGGCGGCCGAACTTGCGAAAGCGCGGCCCATCGCCGATCACGCGCTGCTTCTCCAGCGTGCGCGGCGACAGCCGAAGGTACTCGGCGGCCTCGTCGTTGGTCAGGTAGCGTGCGGGCTGGGCGACGGGTTGTGGTGCAACGGTTTGGGCGGAATAGGGCCGCACAGGAGCGGGTCGCATGGGGTGAGCCTCCATCGGTGGTGGGCGCCGACCGCGACAGCGCGGCCGGATGGAGGCAGTCTCGGGAAAGATCAGCGGCTTGCTCAGGGACGTTTTGCAGGGCTATGCAAACGTCCATGTGCAGCTGGCGCGTGCTGGAGTAGGCGGCAGTAGCCGCCACGCATCAGCACCGTGCCGCGCTGCGCGAGTCGGCGCACGCGAGCGCGCAGCGCGCTGTCGGCATGCCAGTCGACCGCAACGATCGCTACCCCGACTAGCACCTCGGCGACTTCGCGCAGAGTGGCGCCCGCCAGCACGGCGTCCAGTGCCTGCACGGTGTGCGCTTCCAGCCATCCGGCGCGACTAGGTCGGGGCCCACTGCAGGCCCACGGCGCGGCATCGCCCGCCAGGGGCGGCGACTCGGGATCACCATCGTGCACGGCATGGACGTAAGGCATGCCGTGCTCCAGCGCCGGGGCGAGCGCGAAGCGTCGCCAGCGCCCGGGTAGCCAGGCCGTCAGCGCCAAGTGCCCCCCGTCATGGAGCAGGTGCTTGTGGCCAGGAACGCGCCAGAAATCGAACGGCGCCGCATCGTTCGCTGGCGCAAGGTCGGGGTGGATCTGCACGACGCCGACCGGCTCGGGGCACCAGGCCGGATGCGCGTCACGCGCGTCCAGGCCGGGGTTTTCCAGCCAGCTCAATCCCCATCGTTGGGCAACAGCGCTGGCCCGGCCGCGATGGCGTAGCCAGTCGCGCCAGTAGTCGGGATGTCGGCGCAGATACTCCCAGGCAAGCGCCGGGCCGTCCAGGTGCAGCACGTAGAGGTAGGCGGCACTGGGGTGCCAGACATCGCGGTGCGGATCGGTCATGGCGCGCACTCCTGTGGCAACACAGGGCGTCGCGATCGGCATCCATGAACCGCGCGATCGTCAGGACGTCATGCCGATCAGTGGGGCGTGGCGAAGATCAAGACCGTTGGACTCCGGCTTGTGGCGTGGCTCGTCCGAGTGCGACGGCCGCGCGCCGGGTGTTTCGCGCGCGGCACGGGACAGGGTGCATAACATCGCGCCTCCGATAGCGACTGTTTTCGTCTGAACCGCACCCCACGATGCAACAATCGCGGCTGATACCGCCTCGGTCTCACGCAAGACCGAAATAGACACAATGCGCTGCCTTTGTCTGCGCTCTGCCGAGCCGAGCCGCACCGATCAGTCGAGAATCGAGCCGTTGAGTCGCGCCAAGCGTGTGTATTCCGATAACGGCTGCACCGGGCGGAAATACTGGTCGCGCAGAACCGGCCGATCCTGCGGGCCGACGATGGACGCCAGGGCCGACAACTGCACGGCACCCAACTCAGGCATGCCGATGCCGACGTCGCAAAGTCCCCAGGCCGTGTCGCCATCGGCCGGATCGAGCGCGGCCAGCAGCCAGATCGCATGCGCGTCCGGCATGAACAGCTTGACCACTGGCATCGGATCGATGTCCTGCACGGTAGCGCGGGCCTGACCACTAGCGAGCAGTTGCGCGCGTTCGTCGTCGGTGATGAAGGGATTCATGGTCATATCCCCAAGCAAGGATCGCTCCATCGGAATATCGGCTTCGCTCGTGTCAGCGCCGTTGCAAAACCGGACATAACGATCGGGCCGTGCTTGCGCTTCTGGACGGAGGCGAGCATCCACCGATACGCATCCGTGCTTTCGTACAAAGGCGCGGATGCGTATGCCCACGGATGCGTGGAAGCGCACAAGCGCCGATGCTGATGGGTGGAAATCAACAGCCACACGGATGTGATTCCCCGGATTTGGCGTCATCCCCACAAGCGGATCGGCACAAAGGCACGCATGCGTAAGTCCGTAAAAATGAACACTATGGATTGCAGCCCTATAGAGTGCGATCCGGTGTCATCTTGGTTTTCTAGGAAACCCTTGGTGACAGCGAAACTCGGACTAGCGGCGGCATTGAATACGGTCAGGAAAGCGCGTGGCTTGAGCCAGGAAGCGTTCTCCGACGTGTCGAGCCGTACCTATCTGAGTACGCTGGAGCGTGACCTGAAAAGTCCGACCTTGAGCAAGCTGACCGAGTTGTGTGAGGTCATGGAAGTGCATCCGCTGACGTTGCTGACGCTGGCCTATGCCGGCGACAGCACGCGCAAGGCCGAGCAGCTTCTGGTGCAGGTGCGCCAGGAGCTTGAGGCCATCTTGAAGGAACGCGACGCGCCGTAGGCGCGTGCGTGACGTGCTGCGCCAGCAGCACGGCGCCCCGCCGCAAGGGACGGGGCGCGGTGGGCGGCGGTTAGTCCGCCTGCTGCGGCTTGCTGCGCGACCAGATCAGGTCGTGCGTGCCGTCCTCGTTCTCGATCAGGCGAGCATAGACCGTTGCCGGGAACGAAGGATCGTCGAGGGTCACGGACACGTAGGGCCGTTCGGCCTTGCTGACTTTCTTCCACGCTGCCCCGATGTCGTGGCCCACCGCCTGCACGCGGAAGTCCGGGGCGTTCTCGCTATCGCCCTTGTCGTTGGGAACCAGCTTGACCTTAGCGTTGAGCGTCAGGGTGCGCAGCGTGCCGGTGAAGCCATCTTTCTCTGCGGTGAAAGTGCCGATGTTAGCCATGATGTTTCTCCTTTCGGTGAGCCAAGGTCGCGCCAGTGCGTCCTTGTTGTGATCCGGCCGGCGGGGGATGGGCTGGCTGCACCACTTGCGGTCGCAAAACCGTGGAGAACCGGACGGCGCAAAGAATTTGTCCCGCGAGGAAGCCGCCGAACGTAGTGAGAAGGCGGGGAAATTGTTTTCGCCACACGGTTGCCGCCATGAAGCCCAAGGCGCAGCCGCACCCCCGCCAGGATTCACGACAAGCCAAGGACGCACGGGCCGCCTGACCCGAAGGAGACATGGCCAACTCGGCATCCCCGCATGACGGCTGCTCCGACTCGCGCCATGACGCGGGCAAGGCCCCTACCCCAACGGCAGACGAGAACGCCCCTTGCAGCAACGTGCGGCGACGTGCTTGAGGCGTGGCGTGGAGGCTCCATAGCGAGACCGGGTGACGTGTCGGTGAACCGTCCTCCGTGTGACGTGCAGTCGACGAACCGCCAGCGTCGGGGACGGCACGCTTTCGCACAACCTGTTGCAGCAAGCTGGGGCTTAGCCGCGCATTTCCGCCTCTTACGGCGAGGCGCTATGCCATTCGGCAAGCGTCATCGCACAAGCGTGAGGGATTGATGCCGAATGGCGGTGACGACGCAGACGGCACGGGCGCAGCCCAAAAGCCCGGCGGCGCATCGCGCCGACATGCCCGAGCCGTTTCATACCTTCCGCTGCGCAATCCGGAAACAGGTGCGTGCTTCGGGGTGCAAGCTCGTGCAGGCGAAGTTCGGAAACGAGGACATGCCATGCGGCTTTCATGGGTTGTTCCTCTTCAGTCATGTCTGGCCCTGCCAACAGAGCAGCGGTGCCAATCGCTGCTCATGGAAGCCCACTCGCCCGCAGGAAGGCGCGGTCATGGAGGGAGAGCAAAGCGAACAGAGAGGAGCCGGCGCGGGATGGAGCGCAGCGACTGACACGGGCCCGAACGGCCCTTGACCGAACGAAGCCGACCGGAGGGCATGTTTCTGCCGCAGGCGCCGTGGCTATTTTTCGATAAGATCCTTGCTCTACTCAAGGAGGAAGCGATGCGAACTTATGGAGTCATCTGTGACGAAACCGGCTTCATCGTTTATGTCGGCCATGCCACCAGTCCCGAGGACGCCTGCGTCCGAGCGTCGAAGGAGAAAGGAGCATCGGGAACGCTTGGGCCGTTCTCACGCTCTCCGAACAGCCCGCCGGACGGCGAGGATCTGAGTTGGCTCGAGCTGTCGGTCTACGAGGTGACCGGGTTGCTCGAACCGATCCCGAATGTAGACATCGAGGACGAAGCGGCCATGACCGCAATGACCGAGGAGAACCACATCGATCAATTCATTGCGCGGCAATACTGAGTGCCGCCAGTGGACTCTGCCTTCAGCCAGGAACTGACTGCCATCTACGAGCAAGTCATGTGGCTTGCTCGACAACCGGGCGTGACTCCGTCCATGGCACGCGCCTGGTATACGCATGTGTGGGCCAACAGGATCAAGCTTCGGATCCGGCAGTTCACCGGTCAGGCATCAGCGCGTGCGGTGAGCAACCCGGAGCAAGTACTCCGGCTTGAGCACTACCTGCGCATCCAGACCAGCCTGACAGGGTTGGTCAAGGCGCACCTGGCTGAGGATCGAACCGATCCGGAAGCCTTCATTCGCATGCTGACGGAATGCGAGCGGGTGCACATCGTCACCTTCCGCGAAAATTACGATGCACAATCGGCCGCGGGTGACTCCCTTGCGGCTGGCATCGACATGGTGCCGTGGGCATCCATCCCCGCAGAGAAGCGAGCGACATTGTGGAAGAGGATGTTGCGCGGGCGCGTGGCGAACGCACGCGACTTCCAACCATAGCTCGTTCCGATGGGTCGCCGATGAGGCGTTTGCTGCCCAGCGACAACTACCGGATAAAGGTCGTCATGAAGGGGGAGCCGCATTGCGGACAGGGACTCCGACCGCCCATCGAGTCCCCCCAACGAAACTCGCAATTGACGCACACATACCGCGGAGTTTCGCCCGGTGTTGCTTGAACCGGTGCATACGTTCGTGGCGCAATCACAGCTGGTTCGCCTCGCGAGCTTGTATTGCGCAGCGGAACCATGGAGCGCCGCGCGCTCAATCGCGTCTTCAGCTGTTCGAGCTCCAACGATCGTTTGCCCGGCATATCGGGATGATGGATCCACATTTTGGATGCGAGATGCCCCGTGAGGAAAGCGGCCAACCGTTGGCGATCATCCAGGCCGGCGACTCCGTCCTGCGCGAGCGCATGCTGTCCAAAACTGATCTCCACGATACCGGCACACGGCGTCACTGGTGCTTTTAGGGCCTCTGGTACCGGTCGGCCTGGATACGTGAAATAGATGACGAACGGGCAGCCATCGACGGATGCGATCACGTCGACGAGTGCGCCCGCGAATGGAGTGTCGATGTGAGGCTGGTCTATTGAGACCGTTCGCGCCGGTGCAACCTGGTAAGCGTGGCGGATCACCTGTCCCCACTGGTCAGCCGCTTCGACGCTATCAGTGACGGGCGGCAGATCGAGATGGAGTCCATCGCTGATCAACTGACGGGCCATGAGCCGCACCGATACCGCCCACGAGTAATCGCAATCGGACTCGGTCTGCTGACCATCAGCGCGGCTGGCGTGGGCGAAGTGCCAGACCTTGATGGCACCCTTTCGCGCAATCAGGCGCGACTTGCACGAGGGGCAGATGCAGCCGCAGGCGAGCCCGGCAGCCACGTCGCCTACGCCAACGAACCGTTGATCAGATTCGCGCAGCGCGAAGGGAATGAGGGTGAAGTCCACAATCTATTCCTGATAGTCATCTACAAATGCAGCGTTCCTATTGTGGTGCGTTAGCCCGAGCAACATGCGTGCTTCAGCGGCCAGACGATCGCCAAGATCAACATCTGGCGCAAGGGCAGCCCCCCCCCCAAGAGGGACATGACGGAAAAGAGCCCCGCCACTTGCCAGCCGTTAAATTAACGTGTTGATGTCTTGACGACTTATAGGGTATGCGTCCGCTCCCGACACCTTGTGCTGCCGCATCGGCCTACGGTATTGGGCAATAGACAAGTTGTTGGTAGCAGGCTGTCGATGCGCGTGACAAAAGTGGTCGGTAACCGGGGAAGGACGTCGGTCAGCCAGGCATAGGGTTCAGCGTCATGATGGCGGCAGCACGCTGGCCGGCGGATTCGGAGCCACAGAAGCCAGTTCTTACGGCCGATGGCGAGGGCGTACGCTTAGTGTGCCAGCAAAGCTGGCAAGTGATAGTCGATGAAAGTTCGATACGGAAAAGATGAGGCGAATTATTCCGGCCCCGAGTCATACGGCGGGCATCGTGAAGTGTCTGTTGAAGCGTTGACAGGGGAAACCGGCAGGCCAGCCAGGTCATGGTGCAAACAGCTTTGCCGAGCTGACCTTGCAGGCCTTCGCCGTTAATGCTTGTCAGGGAAATCTGACATCACAGAGCCCCAGTGAGCTGCCATCAGGCTTTTGAGCAAAATTCCTCTTGCAACCGCGACCTGCCTCACAAACAGCGTCTTGTATTTGCCATATATCTGTGCAGACTTCGTAATACCTTACGGTTACGTATTAGCTTGCATTTTGTGCTTCAGGGGGGGGCGGCGCGCATACGTGTCGTGAGCGGATATTCATCCACTCTGCTGATGCCAATCTTTGAATACTCACTGCGGGTGGGTTCACGCCCGTCCGTCCTGTATGAGCGAGGACAAGCATGGATGCTGCAGTGATTGCCGATGGTTTTGCCGATAGTCCGCTGCCAGATAGGGGCGAGACGGCAGGAACAGTCGATGCCACGAATGATCAACCGCTCCAGGGCCTAGTCTTACTGGCTCAGTTCCATGGTATCGCGGCGGACGCTGCACAGCTACGGCATGACGCCGGCAAGGGCAATCAACCTTTCGACGAAACCGCGTTGCTGCTCGCGGCGAAGCGATTGGGTCTCAAAGCAAAAGTAGCCCGACAGCCTGCTGAACGCCTGGATCGCGTGGCGCTACCTGCGCTTGCTCTTCTGGATGACGGCACGGCATTCGTCGTGGCAAAAGTCGACGATGAAAAGGTACTCATCCACGACCTGGCTCTCCAGCGTCCAGGCATCCTGTCCCGACAGGACTTTCAAGCTCGCTATGACGGCCGTTTGCTGACCGTCGCCTCGCGCGCCTCGATGGTGGCCGAGTTGGCGAAGTTCGACTTCAGCTGGTTCATTCCGGCGGTGGTGAAATATCGCAAGCTTTTGCTGGAAGTGCTGGTGGTGTCGTTCTTCCTGCAACTGTTCGCGCTGGTCACGCCGCTGTTCTTCCAAGTGGTGATGGACAAGGTGCTGGTACACCACGCCATGACCACGCTCACCGTGATCACCATCGGCCTGGTGGTGATCACCCTGTTCAACGTGGTGCTGGCCGGGCTGCGCACCTATGTGTTTGCCCACACCACCAGCCGGATCGATGTGGAATTGGGCGCCCGTCTGTTCCGGCACATTCTCGCGTTGCCGCTGGCCTACTTCGAATCGCGTCGTGTGGGCGACACGATTGCCCGTGTGCGCGAACTGGAAAACATACGCAATTTCCTGACAGGCCAGACCCTGACCTCGGTGCTGGACCTGCTCTTCACCTTCGTCTTTCTGGCGGTGATGTTCTTTTATAGTGGGTGGCTGACGCTGATCGTGGTGATCTCGCTGCCGCTGTATGCGATCTGGTCCGCGGCCATTACTCCGACCTTGCGCACCCGTCTCAACGAGAAATTCGTGCGTAGTGCGGACAACCAGTCGTTCCTGGTCGAAACGATCGCTGGTATCGGCACCGTCAAGGCGATGGCCGTCGATCCGCGCATGGTTCGCACATGGGACAACCAGCTGGCGGGTTACGTCAGTGCTGGCTTCCGTGTGACGCACCTAGCCAACATTGGCCAGCAGGGCGTGCAGCTGCTGCAGAAACTGGTCAGCGTGGCGATTCTGTACTGGGGTGCACAGATGGTTATCGACGGCACGCTGTCGGTCGGGCAGCTGATTGCCTTCACCATGCTGGCCGGACAGGTATCCACGCCGATCGTGCGCCTAGCGCAGCTGTGGCAAGACTTCCAGCAGGTCGGCATCTCGATGGAGCGGATGGGCGACATCCTCAATACCCGTACGGAAGCGGGTGGCAGTCGCATGGCCTTGCCGCCGATCCAGGGCAGGATCATGTTTGAGAACCTCAGCTTCCGCTATCACCCCGACACGGCTGAAGTGCTGGCGGGCATCAATCTCGACATCCAACCTGGTGAGGTGGTCGGTATCGTCGGCCGTTCCGGTTCCGGCAAAAGCACGTTGACCAAGCTGGTGCAGCGACTCTATGTGCCCGAACGTGGCCGCATCTTGGTCGACGGTACCGATCTGGCGCTGGCTGATCCCGCGTGGCTGCGGCGCCAGTTGGGCGTCGTGCTGCAAGAAAACTTTCTCTTCAATCGCAGTGTGCGCGAAAACATCGCATTAATTGACCCCGGCATGCCGCTGGAGCGGGTGATTAGGGCAGCGGAATTGGCCGGTGCGCATGAATTCATCGTGGAGCTTCCGCAGGGCTACGACACCATCGTCGGTGAACATGGTGCCAGCCTGTCCGGTGGCCAACGCCAGCGCATCGCGATTGCCCGCGCACTGGTGGCCGATCCACGCATTCTCATTTTCGACGAAGCCACCAGCGCGCTCGACTACGAGTCGGAGCGTGCGGTGATGGCCAACATGCGATCCATCTGCCAAGGGCGCACGGTACTGATCATTGCCCACCGCCTTTCTACAGTGCGTCATGCCAACCGCATTGTTGTCGTCGACAAGGGGCGCATCGTGGAAACAGGGGTACCCGATGAATTGTTGAAGCGCCCCGATGGGCACTTCGCGCACCTCTCCCAATTGCAGCAGGGCTGACGGACATGATGAGCAGAGTCGGCGCCATGGGGGACGTGCTTCGGCGCTATGGTCAGGTCTTTCGTGTGGCATGGGCAGAGCGCCGCGCCCTGGAGCCGATCCGGCGCACGCGCGAAGAACTGGCGTTTCTGCCGGCACATCTGGAGTTGGCCGACACGCCCCTTTCCCCGGTGCCGCGCCGGAGCCTGTGGATCATCATGGCGCTGTTCACCGTGGCATTGCTTTGGGCCTGCGTGGGCAAGCTCGATGTCGTTGCCGTCGCACTGGGAAAGACGGTCACCAGCAGCCGGACCAAGGTAATTCAGTCAGCCGAAACGGCGGTAGTGCATCGCGTGCTGGTTCATGACGGTCAGGCGGTTAAGCAAGGTGAGCTGCTCGTCGAACTGGACGCGACCGCGACTTCGGCCGACACCAAGAAGGCTGAAGAGGCATTGATCAGCGCGCGACTTGCTGCTGCAAGATCTGCGGCCTTGGTTAAGGCGATAGAGGCGGGAGCGCCGCCGGTGATGGCGAACGAGGCCGGGCTGCCCGCGGAGCGGTTTGAGGCCACCCGACAACTGGCACTCAGTCAATTTGCTGCTTTCGCGGCCAAGAAGCAGAGCCTGGAGGCGATGGTTGCGCAGAAACAGGCAGAACTACATACGGTCGACTCGGCGATTGTTCCACTGGAGCAATATCTGGAGATCTCGCGCACCCGCGTGGCTGACTACGAGAAGCTGCTGGGCAATGGTTACGTTCCCAAGCAGGAGTACCTGCAGCGCAAGCAGGAGCGCATCAACGCCGAGCGCGACCTTGCCGGGCAACGCAGCCGCCAAGCAGAACTGCATTCCGCCATCATCGGGGCGAAAGAGGAACTGTCGGTCACCGTGACTGACACGCGTCGCCAGTTGCTGGATGAGCTGCGGCAAGCCCGCGAGCAAATCCAGCAATTCGAGCCCGAGGTAGCGAGGACTACCCAGCGCAATGCCCTTATGCAGCTGCGCGCACCCGTGACCGGCACCGTACAGCAACTGGCGGTGCATACCGTCGGCGGCGTGGTTACACCCGCGCAGCCCATTCTCTCCATCGTTCCCGAAAACGAGCAACTCGAAGTGGAAGCTACGGTGCTCAACAAGGACATCGGCTTCGTGCAGCCGGGACAGCGGGCCACGATCAAGGTCGAAAGCTTTCCGTACACACGCTACGGCTACATCGAAGGTGTCGTGGAGAGCGTTTCACACGATGCCATCCAGGACGAGAAGCTTGGGTTGGTCTATCAGGCGCGGGTGAGGATGAAGAAAACCGTGTTGGTGATTGATGGCGTCACGATCAACCTGACTTCCGGAATGTCGCTGACGGCGGAGATCAATACGGGAAAGCGGCGAGTCATTGACTACATCCTCGATCCGCTGCGGCGGGGCGTGGATGAGTCCATGAGGGAGCGTTGAGAAGAAGATATTGCATTGCTGGCACGGTGAGCGCAGGGAGCATATGTACAACGTGTCGCCGCAGGATACCTGTAGAACATTCATTTTTCGAAGGTATGGAGTGCATGTGAATCGTGTAAGCATGGTGGCTCTAACGTTTGTTCTCATCACTGAGAACGCGTTCATCTATTTCATTGGTTCGTCGCACATCGTGTCGAACGTGGCTTGTGTAGTGGCGTTTGCCTTTTTTGTTTCATCGCTGTTACCCACGTCTTCCCTCGGCTTTGCGTTAACTTTGCGGGATTGGGGTGACGTATTTCGGCGTGAATTACTGGGCACCGTGCCCACCTCCACGGATTCGGAAACCAGGTGGGCTGCAACCAAATCGCTGGCCATTCTGAGTATGTTCGTTGTACTGGGTTTTATTTTTTTAGTCGTCCGAAGTGACATCGGCGAGCGGCCGTTCATGACGGACTTGTCAGTACTCGTCGGCATGGAGTCAGGATTCCTCGCTGGATATTTAATGGTGAGCCGTCGTCGCATTTAGTCTTGATAAACACACTTTTGTTAGTCCGATCGAATTTGAAATCATGGGAGAAAATTAGATGGATACTTCGAGCAAGGAGTACCTTGCGGCTGCAATCGCTGAACTAAGCAAGGGCTTCATGAACAACTACTTTCGCGCACTAAATGAGGCGCGAATAGGAATAGACGATATCTCCAATTTGAGCATGGCCGACTTGGCTAAAGCTCTATCGTCTGCGGCCGACCAAAACGCGGAGCTGATCGGCTACTTCGAAGAGACGTTCCAATTGGAAGGGAATGCACAATGGAATGAAGCCATTGCCAACTGGAAGCAGTCCATTGTCGACCAAGCGAACAGGCTAAAAGAGGACGGTGTTTCGGATACGGATAAAGTCACCGGCTTCCTCACCGATGCTATGAGTGGTCTTGAGGAGGGAATCAAGGGAGCCACGGGCGATGGCAAAGTGGTAGATGCGTTAGGCAAGGCTAACAAGATTGTCGATGCCGCGAAGTATCTCGCTGCCCTCAAGGAAGGCGATTGGGGGCAGATAATCGGACTGGCAGTGGGGTCGGTGGCGGGAGCCTTCGCGGGTGCGGTGACTACAGCGGCTTTGGCGTCTATCAGCTTTCCGGCGCTTGGCATAGTCGTGGTGGTTGCGGTGGTTACCGTGGCAGTGGCCAATTTCTATGAGGACAAAACCAATACGTTCGTCGATGATCTCTTGGGCAAGACGGAAGACGAAGACACGCTGACCTTCATCAGACGTTTAACGGGCGACACCGGGCGTCAGTATCTCCCCACGCTCGAGTACAAGCTTACCTTCGGCGGGAAGAACAACGATGTATTGACAGGCGATGGTAATTGGCGCAACGCCATTGCCGGTGGGGAAGGCAACGACATCATCTTCGGCGCAGATATGACCGACTACCTCTCGGGAGGTGCTGGCAGTGACAACCTTGACGGCGGCAAAGGGGATGATAGCCTCAAGGGTGGCGCAGGCGATGATGTTCTCGCCGGTGGAGCCGGTAACGACAAGCTTGTGGGCGGCTCTGGGTTCGATACGTACAAATTCACCACGGCGGATCTGGTCGGTGAAGCGACCGACGATGTCATCTCCGACGAGGACGGCCAGGGCAAGATCCTTTTCAACGATCTGGATATCAGTGGTACTGGCATTGGTTTCGATACGATTCGTAATGCCTCACTGGGCGACTGGGAAACCTCGGATGGCAAGTTTAGGCTGTCTTGGCGAGAGGCTGAACAAACGCTGGTCATCGTCTATAGACAGAATGGTTCGCGCATCATCGTGCAGAATTGGAAGAACGGCGACCTGGGCATCACCATCCCGGGCTTCGACGAAACCCATCCGGATGACTCCGCGCCGCTGAGCAACGACGACGACGTATTCGGCAACAACGGCAACAACAGCGGCGACAACCATCTCAACGCGCTGGCCGGTAACGATGGTCTGTCCGGCGGCACCGGCAACGACATCCTCCAGGGCGGCCTGGGCGACGACCTAATCTTCGGCGGCAGCGGCGACGACCGCCTGCTCGGCGGCGACGGCAACGACTTCCTGATCGACGGTTCAGAGCTGATGGATCTGGAAGACTGGAGCGACACCGTCAGCACCGACGGCAAGAGCCAGCGCCAGCACATCGAGGAAGACATCACCAGCCTGGGCGCCGCCGTGGTGGCCCGCGGCAAGGGCTGGTACATCAAGCAGGCAGGCACCGGCTTCACCATCGTCACCGCGCACGCGGCGGTCTATCCCGACCCGAACATGTTCCGCAGCGGCGACGACTTCATCGATGGCGGCGACGGCGACGACCACATCACCGCCGGCGAAGGCAACGACACCATCATCGGCGGGCGCGGTGCCGACGTGATCAGCGGTGGCCACGACGACGACGTGATCAATGGCGGCGACGACAACGACACCATCTACGGCGACACCAACGACGACGACATCCCCGGCGTGCACTTCGGCGCGCTGGTGTCCAGCCAGGCGAAGAAGAACGGCAACGACATCATCGACGGCGGCGCCGGCGACGACACCATCGGCGGTGGCGGCGGCAACGACATCATCTACGGCGGCCTGGGCAATGACCATATCGGCGGCCGCGGCAACCTGAGCACGGTGGACGCGGACGACCCCGACCGCGACTACATTGACGGCGGTGCGGGCAACGACGCTATCTCCGGCGATGACGGCGACGACACGATCCTCGGCGGCGATGGCGACGACATCCTCCGTGGCGACAACGAGCGCACCAATACCCGCCACGGCAACGACACCCTCGACGGCGGCGCAGGCAACGACCAGATCGGCGGCGACGGTGGCGACGACCGCCTGTTCGGCGGCGACGGCAATGACGAACTGAACGGCGACGGCATGGACGTCGCCCCGACCCTGCACGGCAACGACTATCTCGACGGCGGCGCCGGCAACGACCGCCTGTTCGGCGGCGGCGGCAACGACGTTCTATTTGGTGGCGATGGTGATGACGTAATGCTTGGCGACGCAGACGAATCGCAGCTTGCGGCCGAATACCATGGCAATGACTACCTCTCTGGCGGCAAAGGTGCCGACCAGTTACTGGGTGGCGGCGGCGATGACACGCTCGATGGCGGTGCGGATAATGACCATTTGTTCGGCGGCACTGGCAACGACAACCTATCCGGAGGCGACGGTAACGACATCCTCAACGGTAATGATGGCAACGACCTGCTCGACGGCGGCAGCGGCGATGACGAACTGTACGGCGCCGAGGGCAACGACAATCTCAGCGGCGGCGATGGCATCGATAAGCTCTACGGCGGAGCCGGCAAGGACAATCTGGCCGGCGGCGCGGACGACGACATCCTGTCCGGCGAAGAAGGTGACGACATCCTCGACGGCGGCGTCGGCAAGGACCAGCTCTGGGGCGGCGCCGGCAACGACAAACTGCTCGGCGGCGATGGCGACGACTACCTCGACGGCGACGACGCCAGCATTGGCGCGGCCCTGCACGGCAACGACACCATCGACGGCGGCACCGGCAACGACCTGATCCACGGCCTAGGCGGCGACGACGACATCTCCGGCGGCGACGGCGACGACAACCTGTTCGGCGACGACTACGAGAAGCTCTTCACCGGTAATGACAAAGTCTCCGGCGGTGCCGGCAACGACTTGATCGACGGCGGCGCAGGCAACGACGAACTCTCCGGAGACGAGGGCGAGGACACCCTGCTCGGCGGCGAGGGCGATGATCGCCTCACCGGGGGCATCGGCGACGACGTGCTCGTCGGTGGCGCCGGCAACGACACCTACGTGTTCGAGCGCGGCTTTGGTACCGACCGCATCTACCAGAGTGGCAGCGGCAACGAAGGCCAGGACGTGATTCTGTTCGGCAGCTCCATCGCCGCGTCCGAGCTCAGCTACCAGGTGCAGGGCGACGACCTGATCATCCGCAACGTCAACACTGGCGACGTGCTGGGCGTGCGCGATTTCTTCGATCCCAGCGTGACGATCGATATCCACTTCGCCAACGGCGGCATGCTGACCCATGACCAGTTGCGCCAGCAGCTCGACATCGCGGTGGGCACCTCCGGCACCAGCGGCGACGACGTGATGCAGGGCACCGAAGGCAACGACCGCCTCTACGGCGGCGTGGGCAACGACACCCTTTACGGCCTGGGCGGCGACGACTACCTCAACGGCGGCGCCGGCGACGACAAGCTCTACGGTGGCCAGGGCAACAATGTGTTGGAAGGGGGCACCGGCAACGACGTCTACAACATCAACCTGGGTAGCCTCGACCGCGTGGTCGGCCTGGCCGACGCCGATGCTGGCAGCGACATCGTGCGCTTCGGGCCCAACCTCGCGCCGAGCATGGTGACCAACTACCAGATCAGCGGCGACGACCTGATGGTGTTCTTCTTGGTCAACGGCGTGGCCAGCGGCGTGATCCTGGAAGGCTTCCTGGCCAAGACCAATGGCACCCACGTCATCGAGTTCACCGACGGCACGCGCCTGACCGCCGACAACTTCCGCAACGGCGACAACCACTGGATCGGCACCGACGCCAACGACGTCCACGTGGGCTCGGAGGGCAACGACACGCTCGATGGCGGCGCCGGCAACGACACGCTCTCCGGCCAGGGCGGCAGCGACACCATCTACGGCGGCCTAGGCGACGACACGCTCAACGGCGACGACGGCAACGACGTGCTGCACGGCGGCCCAGGCGTGGACACGGCCAATGGCGGCGCCGGCAACGACCAGCTCTATGGCGACGGCCTCGACACCCTCGCCGGCGGTGCGGGCGACGACCGCTACTACATCGTGGCGTCCTCGCCCAGCCATTACTACATGAGCGGCACCGACACGGTGATCGAGGCGGCGGACGGCGGCGTCGACACTGTCTACGTCGACAACTACTCGTACACGCTGACCGCGAATGTCGAGAACATGGTGGCGATCTACGACCCCAACGTCTGGTCGATCACCAACCCGATGTTCCCGGGTTGGTACCAGGACATCCCGCGCCAGCTGATCGGCAACGACCTGAACAACACCATCACCATCGACGCCGCACCCGGCTGGCAGAGCCATGCGGGCCATACCTACGTGCTCGACGGCGGCGCCGGCGCTGACACTCTGGTCGGGAGCGACGCCAACGAGATCTACGTGGTCGACCAAGTTGGCGACAAGATCATAGAGACCAGCACCACCTCGATCGACACGGTGCGTGCCAGCTTCTCGTACTCGCTGGGCGACAACTTCAATATCGAGATAGTCGAGCTCACCGGCAGCGCCGACATCTCCGTCTGGGGCAATGCGCGCAACAACATCCTGGACGGCAGCACCTCGACCGGTGCCAACACGCTGTACGGCGGGCAGGGTGACGACCGCTACCTGATCGACGCACGCGACCAGGTGGTGGAGCTGGCCGGCGAGGGCAGCGACACGGTGGTCATCGCCAGCTCGACCGCGCCGATCACCGCCGACACCACCTTCACACAAGCCGGCTATGCCAACGTGGAGAACATGGCGCTCGGCGGCACGCTGCACAACTACGACTTGGGCGGCAATCTTACCGGCGACGGCGGCGACAACGTGCTGACTGGCAACGGCTACCGCAACACCATCCACGGCGGCGCCGGCAACGACAGCATCTACGGCGGCGAGCGCGACATCCACAGTCTCGACCCGGCGAGGCGCGACGTGCTGTACGGCGACGAAGGCAACGACAACCTGCACGCCAGTCTCGGTGGTGCTGACCTGTACGGCGGCATCGGCGACGATGCGCTGTACGGTGGCGGTGGCAACGACGATTTCCATTACGCGCTTGGCGACGGCACCGACACGGTCTATTCCGTGGGCGGCTCCACCTTGGACCGCGTAGTGTTCTCCGCCGAGATCACCACCGACATGGTCAGCTTCAGCCGCGACGGCGCCACCCTGGTGATCCAGGTCGGCAGCGATCCGCACGACCAGTTGTGCGTGACAAACTACTGGACCAACGCCACCGGCGACACGTTGAGCGGCGCCATCGACCAGTTCGTGTTCGCCGACGGCACCATCCGCAAGGGCGGCCTCGACCACTTGCCGTACACCAACAACGCACCAGTCACGGTGATCGACAGCGTCCAGGTGCAGGCGGTGGGCGACACGCTGCTGAGCTTCGCGCTGCCGCAGGGCATGTTCACCGACGCCCCGGACGACACCGTGCTGCTCAGCCTGGGCCCCGGCGCGCCGGACTGGCTCAGCCTGGATCCGCATACCGGCCTGCTCACCGGCACATCGCCCAACGGCGGCCAGGAAGCTACCCTGCAGGTGATCGCCACCGATAGCTGGGGCCAGACCGCGACGGCGACGCTGCGTCTGAGCGTAAGCAACGTCATCCACGGCGGCAGCGACGACGACACCTTGGTCGGCACCAGCTTCCGCGACGACATATACGCGGGCGCCGGCAACGACACCCTGGATGGCCGCGGCAACACCGATCGCCTGTTCGGCGGCACCGGCGACGACACCTACCTGATCGGCGACAGCAGCGCGCAGATCGTGGAGAACACCGGCGAAGGCAGCGACACCGTGCGCGCCAGGGTCAACTACGAGCTGGGCGCCAACGTCGAACGCCTGATGCTGGAGGCTGATTCGCAGGCGGTCGAAGGCGTCGGCAATGCGCTGGCCAACGAGATTGTCGGCAACGCGTTGAACAACTGGCTCGATGGCGCCGGCGGCGCGGACACGCTGACCGGCGGGCTGGGCGACGACACTTACGTGGTGGACGACGCGGGCGACGAGATCGTCGAGAACGCCGGCGAAGGCACCGACACCGTGGAGTCCTCCATCAGCTGGCAGCTCGGCGACACGCTGGAGAACCTCACCCTGCTGGGCTGGGCGGACATCGACGGCGCCGGCAACGCGCAGGACAACGTGCTGATCGGCAACGACGGCAACAACCGGCTGGAAGGCGGCGCGGGCACCGACAAGCTCTACGGCGGCCTCGGCGACGACTACCTGGTGCAGGAGACCTCGGCCGACCGCATCTTCGAATATGACGGCGAGGGCATCGACACTTTGGAGCGCCGCTTCGAGACCAACCTGGTGCTGGCCGACAACCTCGAGAACCTGGTGCTCGGCGGCAGCGTGGTGACTGGCAACGGCAACGACGTCGACAACGTGATTACCGGCAATGCGGCCGCCAACAAATTGGCCGGCCTAGACGGCGATGACACGCTGATCGGCTTGGACGGCGACGACTCGATGTGGGGGGGCAACGGTGAGGATGCGTTGTACGGCGGCGCCGGCAACGACTACCTCGACGGCGAGGCCGACATCGACCGCCTCGAAGGCGGCGCGGGCGACGACGTCTACGTGGTGGCCGACACCGGCGACGTGGTGGTGGAAGCCTCCGCCGCCGGCACCGACCAGGTGCAGGCCTCCGCCTCGTACACGCTGTCGGACAATGTCGAGAACCTGTTCCTGATGGGCTCGGGCAATATCGACGGCACCGGCAACGCGCTGGCCAACTATCTAGCCGGCAACGACGGCGACAACGTGCTCAACGGCATGACCGGTGATGACACTATAGTGGCCGGCAAGGGCAACGACACGCTGATCGGCGGAACGGGCGACGACAAGTACGTCTTCGATGCCAACTCGGGCAGCGACGTGATCGACAATGCCGATGGCGGCTTCGATGGTGTGTTCTTCACCAACGGCATCACCCGCGAAAGCCTGTCGTTCGGGCGCGATGGCGATGATCTGCTGATCTTCGTCGATGGCGACTCCACGCCGGCGTTGCGCGTGCTGAACCACTTCCTCGGCGGCAATGCCGCCATCGACTACGTGCAGCCCGATGGCGGTTATTACCTCACCACGGCCGAGATCAACCAGATCGTGGCAGGTGGCAGCACGGGCGGGCAGTACGACCAGGTGATCGAAGGCACAGCGGCAGGTGAGCAGTTGGTCGGCAGCGCGGGCAAGGATCTGATCAAGGGCCTCGCTGGCGATGACACCCTGTTTGGCATGGGCGGCAATGACACGTTGCTGGGCGGCGATGGCGACGATTACCTGGCCGGCGGTGGCGGCAGCGGCACCGACTCGGGTGCGGATCGCCTTGAGGGCGGTGCAGGCAATGACACTCTGAGCGGCGAGGACGGCATCAATGTCCTGATCGGTGGCGTGGGCGACGACAGCTATGTGTACGGTGGTGGGCAGGACACGATCGACAACATGGGCGGCGGCTTCGACGGTGTGTTCTTCAACGACGGCATAACCGCGTCACAGTTGGGCTTCAGCCGCGAGGGCGACGATCTACTGATCACGGTGGATAGCGATGCCAACAGCACGGTGCGCGTCAGCAACCATTTCCTGGGTGGGGATTCCGCCATCGATTACGTGCAGCCGGCTAGCGGCTCGATGCTGGATACCGCCGCGATCAATGCCTTGGTGGGTGGCGACAGCGGCGACCCTGGCACGCCAACGGATCCCGGCAATGACAGCGACTACACCACCATCGTCGATGGCACCGCTGCCGGGGAGCAACTGCTCGGCACCAACGGACGCGACCTCATCCATGGGCTTGGCGGCAACGACACCATCTTCGGCTTCGGCGGGGACGACAAGTTCGACGGTGGCGATGGCGACGATTATCTGTCCGGTGGCAATGGCTCGTTCAGTGGGTCAGGAAACGACATCCTGATCGGCGGCGCCGGTGTCGACACCCTGGTCGGCGAAGATGGCGATGATCTGCTCCTCGGCGGTGCCGGCAACGATAAGTACATTTGGCAGGCCGGGTCCGGCAGCGATGTGATCGACAATACCGGCGGCGGCACGGACTGGTTGTTCTTCAACGGGGTGGACCGTACCCGCTTGAGCTTTCACCAGAGCGGGGATGATCTGGTCATCCTTGTGGATGGTGACGAGACCCAGCAGGTTTGCGTGAAGGACCACTTTCTCGGTGGTGATCTAGCCATCAGCTATGTGCAGCCCAGCGATGGTTACGCCATTCCCGCCTCGCAATTCGGTAGCCTGCTCACGCCACTGCCTGCAGGTTTCACGGCGGACGGCTTCTCGCCATCGTCGATGTCTGCCATGAGCCTTGCGCCAGATGCTCAGGTCATGACGTTGGGAGCGGCCGATGCCGCCAATTCCGTAACCGCCTGCACGTCTTCCGATGCCCTTTCGGACAAACGTGGACGTATCCACGCAGCACTAACGGACTGGCCGAGCGAGCTGGGTTCCATCCATCGTGAATCGCATATTCGCAGCACACAGAGTGTCGCACGCTTTGGAGAGGGCGTAAGCATAAGTCGTGAGGCGCAGCAGTTGATCGAAGCGATGTCTCGATTCAGCCCCGTTTCTGGAGCATCGGAAAGCCTTGAAGACACTGCTTGGAATGCTGCAACTTTGACGATGAGTCATGTCACGAATCACCCGTTCAAGCAACGTTCCTCGGTATCCGCTTTGTAGTCGAAAACCGCGAGCACGTACGGGCTTGGGTGCCGCTTCAAGTTTCGGAAGTGGCACCCCAGTCGGGGATCGTCCGATTGGGAACATTGCTCGCGTCACTCCCACGCGTTATACAGCTCGCGCTGACCCGGTTCTATCTGTATTGACCAGTTCGATAGTGAAGGTCCTTACCCCCTAGTGTGAGGGGAGTTGACCGAGAAGAAGCGCATGCGTTGATGGCCCGGGTTCAATATCCCGCGACCGGGTATTGCGCCGGGGTTCTACCCCGCACATTAGGCCGGATCGAAAAGAAGTGGCAGGAAGATGTGTGCAAGCATAGTCGCGCCTTGCGGCGGAGCTTGGTCTGAGGGGCGTTTGTGTTCGGTGTCGAAAGTCGCGCTATCGCTGAATACAATCGAGGGTTCACGAATATAGCGGCCATCGTGATCGGGCAACATCTTGAGGCTGTCGCGGGTACCGTCGACAAGCAAAGACCGCCGCAGTCCATCGATGCAGTGTTTGGGATCGTCAAGCGTCATGGCGACCATGGCTGCCACTGGCTGTTGCTTAGCGTAATAGCCATCAACGAACCGGCGCATCCCGTTCTTGCCTTGGTAGATGCGCCAGCTGTCCCCCTTGGCCTTGAGCTTCTTGAACTCATACGTCAGGTTCAGTCGCTCCGTGCCAGCATTGGAGAAGTACTCGATGTCTTGACGGATGCGCTTGATCTTTTTGCCGGTTGTTGGGTCAAACTCGAAGCGCGGCTTCTCGTAGCTCCATTGGCCCATCAACCTCCCGACCGAAACTGAAAGCTGATCCAGATTCCACCAGAACTGTTCGGTCAGCTCATGTTCGCGTCGAAGGCGTGCGAAATGTTGAGGGGATTTGGTAGTCATCGAGTGCCAAGTGTCGACCAAGAACCGCGTTGCGCTTCCTCGACAGGAAAAAGTTCCCCCCATGGATCCCGAGGCGCAGACACACGCCGCATCTCAGCGTCCGCCCGCTTGGATCGACCGGACAATCCGTTCGGCGTCGCGTAGGGCTTCTCCCACCATCCAGAACCGTCACAGCAGCGGTTTGACTAGGTAGAGGCTATTCTCGAATCGGATCACCACATCCGCAGCCAAGTACAAGTTCTCGCTCAGGGCAGCCGGGAGCAACTGCTGGCGTTGCAAAGTAGCGACTACTGCCTTAACGGCGGCATCTGATCGCTCCGTCGTGACCCCTGTGTAGGAACCTGTCGACTCCACTGGAGTCAGGCGAAGGATACCTAGCGCGCCATGGGTCGAGCGCTCGTTAAAGACCAGATTCGCCTAGATGCGGCCTGCGCCGTGCAGGGTGTCGCGCCACCGACTGAGCTCATGTATCAAGGTTCGAGCATAGCCCTCTACCGATAGCTGTGTAGGTCGACGCTGCAGGGGGTATAGAGGGTAGCCACCATGCACGAATCCATCCATTCGGCTGATCAGAGGCTTCATGTCCGTGAGCATGGGCTGATTGAAGAACCCCGCACGATCTAGCGCACGAATTCGCGCTTCCAGACCAGTCGTCAGCTTGCCCTCCGCCAGCAGGCGCAACTGATCATCCGTAGCGATGCGTCCACGCTGACCACACATAGGCTTCATAGATCGGACGAATAAGCGCAAGCAAGGATGGTCGATGGTTGCCTTCGGCTAGGGCCACGAGCGCAGCATGATGCTCAAGCGCAAGTTGAATGGACGGTGCAACCAGGATGGTGCGGATCTGATTGGGAAACTTGATCAACCTTCCAGAGGTTAGCAACCATGTGTCCAGCTCTCTGGAGCGCTTCAATTGTTTGTCTAGCGAAACAGTGTCTGTATCGAATGGCACTGACTTAAGGCCGGAGCCCTCTGATTTCGTCATTCCTGCGTAGGCAGGAATCCAGTGCCCTTGAGGCTTTGCCGAACAGCCGAAGGCACGGGATCCCCGCATTCGCGAGGATGACGAGCTTAAGTCAGTGCCATTCGTGTCTGTATCGATTTCTTCGATCGCTGGATGTGTCATGCCTTCATATTATGAGGTCGCGGCCTGCAAAGGGCCGCCCCTCCCGCGAACAAAACGAAACCGGCCCCGCAGGGCCGGTTCGGTGACGGCGGATTACTCCGTGGCTTCCTTTGGCTCGTAGTTGCGCAGGACGATCACGCCATCGATCGGCAGGCTCGTCAGCACGACGCGGAAGCCCTTGCTGTCGCTGTTGGGGAACGCAACACCGATGCGGTTCCAGTCGTGGCGGATTTCGCCAGTGGCCTTGTCGGTGAACTCGCGGATAGTGAAAGCGTCCAGACGATCGGCGGTCTTCGGGGCAGTCTTGGGGGCGGTGTTCTTGCTCATGGTGCTTCTCCTGGTTTGGGTAGCGCGGTTGCGCGAGCCCAGGACAGCGGGCCGGAGAAGACCTGCAGCACCGGAGGGACGAACGTCAGTGAGGAACGCAGGGCGAAACACCGTGGAGCACTCCTCGTGGGTTGCGCGGGTCGCGGACCGCTACCGTCGCTCGTTTGAGCAATCGCCCCAACACCAGAAACCTCTGAGCGCTTCTTGCCGCCCTCTGCTTCCGTGCCGATCGCTCCTGACCGGACCGGTCCGCTCACCGGAGCACTGGCGATTCATGATGGATTCGGTGTCAGTGGCCCACGACGGTTAGGCCGCTTCGTGCTGCGCACGCTCGATGGGTGATGTTTTCGACCGACGCTGAGCCGATCGCGGAGTAACCACTGCCCGGCCCGGCCCTGCGGGGCCGGTTTCGTGAATCAGGTGAGCGGGCTTCCGGCAAGCAGCGCGCGCAGGCGACCCCAGGTCGACGGAGGCGTCAGGGGGTCAGGCCGGAACGGGCGCAACGCAGTGCGCGTGCGAGGCACCCTACACCTGGCCCCACAGGGGACGCGCGAGCCCTGCCCGGTTTCGCGCTAATCTCTCAGGTGCAAATCACTATAAATGAGGATATTTGATGGCTGTCAAACTCGATGGACTCTCGCCGAAAGAACTTCAGGCGCTAATCGCTCAAGCTCAATCACGAATGGAAACCGCCCGCTCGGAACACATTCAGAACGTCAAAGCGAAAATCGATGACATCCTGAAAGCCGCAGGTCTTCAACTTTCAGACGTCTATTCCGCTCGTGGTGGCAAACGTGGCAAGCGAGCTGGAGCCGGCGTCCCGAAATATCGCAATCCTGCCGATGCATCGCAGACGTGGACGGGGCATGGAAAGTCTCCCGCATGGTTCCAGGCAGCCCTCAAGAAATCGGGCGTCACGGCTGAATCGCTCCTGATCTCGAAGACGTCGGCCGAAAAGTCGACGGCAAAAGCCACGGCGAAGAAATCGCCCGCAAAAAAGGCCGCCCGGAAGGCGGCCAAGTAATCTGAGTAGCGGGCCTCAGATGAGGCCCCGGCTTGCCATGCTCACTGTCTCGGTTGCGCCGACCACGATGTGGTCGAGGATCCGCACGCCGATCAGCTGGAGAACGTCCCGCAGCTCGTGGGTAATGGCACGGTCGGCGGCGCTGGGCTCGGGGACTCCGCTCGGGTGATTGTGAGCCAGGATGGCTGCGCTTGCGTTGATGTTGAGCGCTGCCCGCACGACCTCCCGCGGGTGAACGCTTGCGCCGTCCACGGTGCCGTCAAAGAGCTTCTGGACGTCCAGGATGCGATGCCTGTTGTCGAGCCACATGACGTGGAATTGCTCGGCTTTCAGGGCACCCAGCCTCATCCGCAAGAAGTCCGCGCTATCTTTCGGGTTGCCGACGCTGCCGAGCCGTTCGAGCTTGCGGCGCAGGATGTCCTCTGCGGCCTCAAGGATGTCGTTCTCGGTTTGCGGGCCGGTGATCGTGTAGTGCCCCAGGACGTCACGCATGATGCTCATGTCTTGTTCTCCCTCGACGCCGGATTGCGCCGTGGGCTTCGGGACGCGTAGCGGGAAAAGGCTGGCAGCACCTGAAAGCGGCCGCCGTGCGGACGCTGGAAGGCGGGAACGCAGTGGACGAGGATTCACCCCTTGCGCCTGCCGACCGCGAAGCAAACCTTGCCCACATCCAGCGCAACCGAGTCGTCGAGGGTGACCTGAGCAATCAGTCGGCTTGGGGCACGTCTCCGTCTCGATGAGCAAACGGTGCTGTGCGGCGGTGGGACTGCTGATGCCTGCGCTGCTGTGAAAGTGGCGGTTCGGGTTAGTGAAACCCTGTGCGGACTGATGCGAATGTGCTCAGGTCGTCTGTTGAGGTTGCCGGATTACGGCGCCAGCTTTCGCTCGCTTGTTCGAGAGCATGCGCCGGCCATTGCTCACCGGGGATCGACGCGTTCAACGGCATGGCCGCAAGCACGCCAAGCACGCGCAGCCCTTGACGGCGAGAACTCCGTGGTACGGTGAAGGGAAACAGCAAGACCGCCCTGCCACCTACAAAGCCGGCAAGCGGAGCGCGTAAGCCCGCGAGGGCCGGAGAAGTCAGGGATCAAAGCCGGATGGCCGCGACTCGGCACGAGGCGCGGGGTACAGCCCGCGAGCCCGACGGCGGAACGCCGAGACGCTATCGCACTCATGATCCATGCAACTGGATAAAGCGGTTATGGATACAACGGCCCTTTTCGACATCGCGTCGTTCAATCTCGACCGCACCGAAGCGCCTTTCATCATGCCATGGCCCCAACCGGGGAATCCGGCCACCATGCTCCCCTTCCGCCACTTCCAGGAATGGCAGACGTTCATTGAGAAACGTGGATTGCACTCGGCCATACCGCGCATCGTCGGTGACAAATTCCGCCGTGCCCAGCGACTCTACTTGCTGGCTTGGCTGGACGCAGACCTGGTGAAAGCCGGTGAACTGGTCGCGCTAACCGCGCTCGAACTGGCACTGACAGACCGATATGGTGAGTTCTTCCGCCAACGACACGCACAAGCAGGCAACAAACGAAAGCGCGGGCGAGCACCCATGTTGCACGAGCTGCTTGAATACTTGGTGGACGGCGATGGCCTTACGGATGCGAAGCTTCCTTTCACGCAACGCTATGGCAGTTCCATCATCCCCGTGCTGCACCGAGGTCAGGCGGCATGCAGTGGATCAGGCAGCACAAGCTCCTCGCGGCCCACCCTTGCCGAAGCCCGTAACTCGCTTGCGCACGGCGATCCGTTCGATGGTTTGCCGTGGGGCGGCTTGCTCGAACTGGTACGCGATCTGATCGAGTACGCCTATCGATCCTATCTACAAGAGTGCCTAACAGGATGCAGCCGTTGAAGGCAGACTATCCTTCAGCCAACCACCTGCCAGGATGCTATTGAGTTCCTATCGTGTTGCCCTGCCTCTCGCTCTTCATATTTCTCACAGTCGAAAACGATGGAGCCAACAATGCCGAAAATGCATATCCAAAGCCAACTTGGCTAGTTTGCTACTATTGCTGGCGACAGGCAGGCATTGGAACCGAGTCTGCGGCCATAGTTACAGGGGAATCGAAACGAAGTACGCCATCGCGCAGCGCAAGTGGCGCCCTCCTCTGCTATGCCGTCGGACCCGCCCACAAGAAGCGGACATAGGGACTTGGGCATGGCCGAGGCATCCACCGATAAGTTTTCAGCCGGTGAGCAGGGACTGGGATACATCTACCAGGGGCGTCTCGCATTGCTGCATCTGCTGCAATTGCCTGAGGACACCGCCGTCTTCCTGGAAAAGGACGACGACCTCGATTTCGTCGACAGTGACGGCGGCAAGTCCTTGGCTTCGCTCAAGCACAAGGCGGCCGGCGACAGACTGACCGACTTATCGACCGACTTTTGGAAGTCCATCAACATATGGTTGGCTCGGTATAAACGAGACGGCCGTGCCGCATCGAACCTGCGGTTCTTCCTGTTCACCACCGGCACGGTATCGGCCGGCTCGTTCCTTGCTCGCCTCCTCCCCGACCAGCCCGTTGCCTCCGGCGATACGGCCACGCTGACCGAGCTGGCCAATGCTGCACTCGCCAAATCGACGTCGCAACTCATCGCGCCGATTGCCACGGCGTTCAACGAACTGAGTGATACCGAGAAGCAGGATTTTCTCGAACGCATCCTGATCCTCGACGGTAGCCCGCGCATCGGCGATATCCCGGCAACCATCAAGGATAAATACATGCGAAGCATCCGCCGCGAGCACCGCGCGTTTGTCTTCGAACGGCTGGAAGGCTGGTGGACCGACGCCGTGATCAAGCAACTGACTGGCGCCAGGACGGAAGGAATCTTCGGTTACGAAGTCTCAGACAAGCTGTCTAACTTCGCCGAGGAATACAAGGCGGACAACCTCCCCATTACCTTCCGAGGAAAGGTGCCCGTCGCCGAGATCGACACCGAGACCGATCCGCGCCTATTCGTGGCGCAATTACGCGAGACCGGCATTTCCTCCAACCGGATCAGGAGCGCGATCCTCGACTACTACCGCTCGTTCGAGCAACGATCGGCCTGGGCACGCGAGAATCTGCTGGTGTCAGGAGAAGTTGAGGAATATGAAGATCGTCTCGTCGACGAGTGGAGCCGCTACAAGGATGTCGCCTTCGAGAAGCTGAAGGACGATAGCGCCGAGAAGGCGCTGTGCGATGCCGGCGCGACCCTCTATAACTGGGCGGAGTTCGAGACCGGGAAGATCGAATCCCTGCGGATACGCGCACGGGTGATCGAACCCTACGTCCTACGCGGCAGCTTCCATATCCTGGCGGATGTCACGCCAGAACCCAGGGTCTATTGGCACCCCAAGTTCCTTGATCGCCTCGGCAAGGTGCTGGGGGTGGCCCGATGAAGCGATGGGACCAGCGCCCCTTCGAGATTCGGAACCTGTTCAACCCTGCCTTCTGCGGCTTGATCCTGTTCCGCGCCCTGCATGGCTATGAGGAAGAAGACGCCCGTGGCATGCCCTTCTCGCTATCGCTGCTGGTGCTGCCTCTGTGCTTGCATAAGGATTCGCGCGAGGTAATCGCCGGCAGCCCACGCAGTTATCTGCTCAAGACTACGGAGAAGAACCAGCAAGTCATGGTGGGCTTCGCTGACCGGGTCACGCAGATGCTGCCCTATGCCTTCGAGGGATTCGGCCTGCTGATGGAAAGGGGTTGCATCGCCATCGCGGACGATGGCCGCATCCAGACCGTGCCCAAGAAGGTGCGCAAGACCGTCGACGGAACCGACGAGACCGTCGCCAGCCAGAAAGTGGCGCGCATCGTCGGAAGAGAATTCGCACGCATCGCCGACCGGGCGACCGTTTACACGACTTTCGGGATCCGCCCATGAAGATCAGCTCCATCCACATTTACAGCCACGACGGCCAACGCCGGGATCTTCGGTTCAAGGTGAACGGGCTCAATGTCATCACCGGCCGCTCCTCCACTGGCAAGTCCGCGCTCTCCGACATCATCGAATACTGCATGGGGCGTTCCACGTTCAACGTCCCCGAAGGCGTCATCCGCGACAAAGTGGCTTGGTTTGCCGTGATCTACCAGTTCGAGAAGGAGCAAGTGCTGGTCGCCAAGCCGACGCCGCCTAGTGGCGGCGCCAGTTGCGGCACGGCGATGCTGCGACGAGGAACCCAGTTGCAAGCGCCCGAGTTCAAGGATCTGGCAGTCAACACCGACGACGACAGCATCGTTGAACTGCTGTCGCGCCTACTCGGCATTCCCGAGAACCGTACCGATGTCGCACTCGAACACAGCCGCGACAGCTATGATGCGAACGTCAAGCATACGTTCTACTACCTGTTCCAGAAGCAGGGGCTGATCGCCAACAAGGACCAGCTTTTCTACCGCCAGAACGAGCAGTTCCAGCCGCAGGCGATTCGCGACACGCTGCCGATCCTGCTCGGTGTTTCCTCCCACGATCGCTTCGAACTGGAATCCAGGCTGCGCACGGCGCAGCGGGATCTGAGGATCAGCAACAAGAAGCTTGAACTGGCACGAGATGCCGTCGACACGTCGCACGAGCAGGCCATCGGCCTCTACTCGGAAGCCAGAACGGTCGGTGTCATTGGCAACTCCGGGGGGAGCCCGAATGCTGACGGAATCATCGACGCATTGAGGTCGACTCTGTCGTGGAAACCCGAAACGGTGCCCGACGATGACGGTAGCCGGATTTCGCTTCTGGAAGAAGAACTGGGCCAGTTGCGACAGGATCGCCGCGATACCCAGACCAGGATAGACGCAGCACGACAATTCGCCAAGCGGGCGGGCGGTTATGAAAGCGAGGCCACCGAACAGATAGATCGATTGGCCTCGATCAAGGCGCTACCGAAGAATCCCGACAGTGGCGAATGGCAATGGCCGTTCAGCGAACGAAACCTGGCGCTGGAATCCCCGGTCGCCGCCGTCCTGCTCAACGAGTTGGCTTCGCTCGACAAGGAATTGCGCATCGCCACAGGCCAGCGTCCGAAACTCGAAGCCTACCTGACCGAACTGACCGGCAACGCGGACGAAATCGCGGGCAACATCAAGCAGAAGGAAGCAGAGCTGTCCGCGGCGATCTCGGCCAACGAAGTCATCGCCCAGATGGGTAACCGCAACAACGCCGCCGCGCGCGTGGTCGGCCGGATCAGTCTGTTCCTGGAAACGCTCCTCCCGAACGATGATCTCGCCAAGCTGGAAGCGGAGAATCGCCGCCTCAGCAACAAGGTGAAGCAGCTTGAGGACCAAATCGGAGCCGACGACAGCAACGAACGCCTGACCTCGATCCTCAACAACATATCCGCACAGGTGTCGCGGTACATCCAGAAGTTCAACGCCGAATTCGGCCCCTATCCTGCGCGGCTCAACCTGCCGCAATTGACGATCATCTTCGATCGACCCGAGCGTCCAGTTCCGATGGGCCGGACCGGAGGCGGCGAGAACCACTTGGCCTATCACCTATCGGCACTACTCGCCTTGCACCTGTTCGCAGCGCAGAACAACCGCCCGATTCCGCGCTTCCTGCTGATCGACCAGCCAACCCAGGTCTACTTTCCGTCCGAGCAGGTCTATAAGGACGCCGACGGCTCTGTGCAGAACACCGAAGCCGATGCCGACCTAGACGCAGTACGCCGGCTGTTTGAGCTACTGCTGAAGTTCACCCAGGAAGACGTCCCCGGCTTTCAGTTGATCGTCACCGAGCACGCGAATCTCCGAGAACAGTGGTTCCAGGACGCGTTGGTAGAGGAACCCTGGACCAAGCCACCTGCGCTGGTTCCCGAGGATTGGCCGACGGAAACGGTGAACTGATCAAATAAGCAGCCACTCATGTCGGGCAGCTGCCGGGATGCTGTCGTGTCGCCCCCTCGCCTTTCTATACTCTGCGCGTCGATTGGACATACAGGAGCGACGACACATGAGCGCCACAGAGAAAAGCCCACCCCGGTTGCTGACGGCTTATGAACTGGCTATCTGCATCCGCATGTTCCGCAAGACAAGGTACTACTGGTCATAGGCGCTCTCGGATCATGTTCTTCGGCAAGCTCTCTCTCAGAAATTTCGGATCGTTCGACCAGCTCGACATGACCTTCAAGGAAGGCATGAACGTCATTTGCGGCGACAACGGCGCCGGCAAGACACAACTTGCGGGTGCGGTGTTCGCCGCCTTAATCGGAAAATCGGCGGTTCGCATAAATGCCGCAGGCACTGGGCCTTCGACGGTAGCCGTGTCCATCCAAGAAGAGGGCGCCGCCGAAAATCTCATTCTGACGGTGTCCCTAGACCGCGAAGGCCACCCCCATGTCGAACAGAATGTTGCCCCCAACGACGACGGTCACCCCTCTGCCCCGTTGGGCCAGCGCCTGCGCGCGATGCTCTCGAATCCCGATGCCCCACGGCTTCTGCTTCGCCGAGATCTGGGAAGATGGCAGCCTTTGCCGCTGATTCCCCATCGCGTCGAGTCTCTGCTCCCTGAAGGCTTGAGGCAGAGTCAACTGTGGCTCGATATACGCGCGAACGGCATGTTCCGGGATGCCCGCGCCTCCGGCGGACAACAGGCGCTTGGCATGTTGCTCGACGAGTTCGTTGTCCGCCGCACCTCGAAGCAGAACCCACCGCTCATCGTGGAAGAATTCTTTGAAACGATGTCCCACGACATGCTCGACTTTCCGAGGGCACTTCTGGAGTCACTCGCCGAAACAACGCAGGTCATTGTCTTGACCACCAATCGCGGGGCGTTTCCCGATCGCCCCATTAGCTTGTTGGAGCGCACCTCGGCGGAGACGTCGTCTCTGGCCTACTACAACTATCTTCTAGAGCGCCAACGACCTCACCTACCGATACGTAAACGCCCCAAATGGATCAAGGGCCACATCTTCCCAGAACAAGAAACCCGCGCTTGCGAACTGAAGGAAGTCAAGGGCGAAAATCCGCTTGCCGCCATTAAGGGTGTGGCCGACCAATATGTGGTCGCTTTCCTCAACGCTGGAACACCCCAAGAAGGTGCCATCTACTGGGGCGTGCGCAACGAGGATCGGGCCATCACCGGGGTCAACTTCACCGATCGAGAATGCGACGAGCTGCGGCGCGTCGTCACCGAGAAACTGCATCAGATTACGCCCTCGCTTGCCCCCACGCGATATCGCATCGAACTTCATCCGATAAGTGATGGCGTCCAAGCGATACGCGATCTCTATCTTGTGGAGATCCGAATTCCGTCCATTCGTCAATCGCTGCTGTTCGCAACCGGAAGCCAGGAGATCTATGTGAAAACAGACTCTGGTAAGAAGAAGCTCTCCGCGTTACAGATTCAGCAGGAACTATTACATCGGCATGGCATTGATCATGCCTCTTGAGTACTACCCGCGGCTCGCAAGCAAGATGCATGTGTTGCGTGTCGGGCGATGGATTGCAAGCTTCATCATGAACTGATTAGAGAGGCTTGGTTATAAAAGTGCATCTACTCATCGACATTCGCCTGCTGGATGTCGAGCTGGCCCTGTCAACGTATGGGATCGTAGTGATAGAGACAACACGGCCGCATGCCACACAAATCTGTGAGCTGACTCGATCGCGACTCTTCCCTGATGGACCGACCTTTACCGCCGATGGCGGCGATGACGAGTATCCCGACACACTCAATCTGTTGGCGACCGAGGTGCCATCTGATCTTGGCTGGTCGCACTACCTCGTTTACTCGAGGGTGTTTCCCTACAGCCTCGAACGCGCGAAAGATCTTGTTCGTGCAGCAGTACCAAGCTGGCCAGGTCGATACAACTACGTCTACGAAGTCCCTGATCGCGACACGGTAGATCGCGTTTGATCAGTGGTGACAGAGCCTCGAAGCACGACGTACTGGCTGTGCACGACACGGTCTAAGCAGGACTGCAAGGAATTCTGGCGATTATTGGCACACGCGATGAAGTTGTGTGGAGCGGAAGTAACGATGCAGGGGCGGCCAAAATTTGGATGGAACTGATATGAGCGCATTCCGCAACTTGGCTCCAAGCTCCGCAGTCGAACAGACTTCGAAGTACTCAACCACACGATCGGCTTCACCGGCGCAAAAGTCATCGAACAATGCGGCCCACTACGGGCATCAGGGCTGACCGCAAGCGACCCACAATGTCGCGTAGGGGTTCGAGCGCCAATCCGTTCTTTTTCAGGAACGCCTGCCATAGCGCCTGCCGCGACGGATCCTGTGCGAATTCATCCGTGAGACCGACCGGTAGCTCCGTCGGTGCGGCCATGCCTCGACGCTCGAACGTGGCGTGGATCGCCTCGGCAAGCAGGTCAGCATCCAGGACCTCGCGCTGCAGCAAGACTGACAGGTCGAAATAATCCTTGAGGCGAGTATTAGCCATGCCCAGCAGCGCAATGGCGTGAAGTTTTTCCGCGACGACGGTGTAGGTGGGATAGGCGCGCAGTCGGGGCGCAGGCAAGTCCTCCAGCAGTACGGGATAGACCGAATCCACCGGTCCAGGAACCACGGCGTCGCCGAAGCCGACATCGATCTGTGTCTTGCACCGCGCTCTGGCCAGTTCGGCCGCGACGACGACGCGAACACCACCGTAGCCGGCTTCCTTGCGGATCGATTCGACCGTGACCGAAGCGGGATCGAACACGATACCGTCGTCCACCGCGATGGCGGCGATCTCACGGAAGACCCGGGCGACCGAGTTGAGATCGCTCGCACCAAAGCCCAACAGGTCGACATCGCGTGTGGTTCGGTGCGGCATGTCGTACCAGAGCGTGAACAGCAACGCGCCCTTGAGCAGGAAGCGATCCGCATGCGGCGACTGGGTCAACCGGTAGAGGATGCGTTCCAGCGCGAAACGCACCAGCACCTGCTGGAAATCCGATTCCTGTGCCTTCGCCACGTTGAGCAGGCGCGCACGAACGGACGCGGCAAGGTTCGTCATGGGATCTGACCTCATGCGATGGCCTCCAGGTACGGACGCATCACGTTGGCTACGCGGCAAATCCTGGCATAGCGCCAAATCTCGTCCATCGTGGCTTTGCGGCTGGCCCGCGTGTCCTTCAGCGCCTCCAGTGCCACATCGAGCCCGATCTTGTTGCGGTGCTTGAAGCAATCGGCCACGGTCTTGGCGACGCCGTACACCCGCAGCGTCACGCCGTCGCGCTCGACGGTCTCGATCCCCGCCGTGTAGGCACCACTCGTGAACTGCACCATCTTGATTGGCGGATAGTCGATACGCGGTGCGTGGCTGCCACGGGGCATGGCGATCCAGACCTGCCGGGGAAGCTGGGTGGTGAGCTCGTGGAACTGCAGCGCTGTAAGCAGGCAGAACACGGCTTGGGGAACCTTGGTTGCCACCGCGGCGAGACTTTCCTGCTCCGAACCTTGATCCGGCAGGCGGTAGAGGCCGCGCCCGACCCTGTCTAGCTTGCCTGCCGCCGCCAGCCGGGTCAGAACGATCCGCGGCACCTTGATGACAGCCAGATCACTGGTGCGCAGCAGCCCCTTCCGGCTGGCCAGATCGAGGACGCGCTGGGCTTGGGTCGATGGAAGCATGTCACCAAGCATGTTCCATTATTTCGTCAAGTACAACTTAAAGAAGAAACAAAGGAACATCAACGCACGCCGATTCGAATGCATTCCCTACATGCAGTCCTGCCGGCCACGGCTCGCCAAACCAACTGTGGCCTCATGGTTCGAATCTGGCAGGAAAACCACCTAGCGTGACCCTTTTGAGATGAAGATGAACCATGCATGCTCGTCAGCAGCCTATCCCAACATAGCTCGACCCTCTGTCCGGGGACGGCACCCTTGATTCACTATGCGGTAGAGCACCTGAGACCGTCAGCGATCGGGCAATCAAACAAGGCAAGGAGCCTAGCCATGTCGTCAACGCAAGACACGTTCCACGAGCAAGCGGCTCACCTGAAGACCTTGCTGAACAGCGATCCTGCCGCGGCGGTGAAACAGGCCCGGGAAATCCATCTCGATACCCCCGGATCCGTACGTTTCAACCTGATGTGCCTGCGGGCAGCTGTCCTGGTGGATGGCGGTGCCTTGGCTCGGCAGCAGGACGCGATCGAAGAAGGGCTCGCGCTGTTTCGTGAGCTGCACGGTCGATTTCCCACCGCCGACATCACCTACAACCTGGCGAATGCGCTGGTCGCCACAACAGGTGCCCCTCCTCACGACCCCAGCTGGCTCGATCATCAGGAGCGCACGAGGGAGCATCGTGCCGAAGCACGGCGCTGCTTCTGGAAGGTAGCGCAGGACGCGGATGCCGATCCGGCGCTGAGAACCCAAGCCTGGACGAACCTCGCCAACCAGTTCAGCAACAGCTCTCGACTTGGTGAAGCGCATGACGCATGGCTGGCTGCACTGAAAGTCGATCCAGAAAACGGTGTTGCAGCAGGTTCCGCAGCCCGCAATTTGCTATGGCTATATCAACAAGGCGGTTGTTCGGATCTGACCCGTGTCGAAGCCGTCATGCTGGCCAAGATTGCACATCGGCACCGGGATCGCATCATCCAATACGCTGGTGCGCAGGCCGCAGCGCAGATCGCTGCGTTCGCCAGAGAACTCGAAGCTCCACCACCGCGATCACCCCATACCGACCCATTCATCGGGTGGGTCGAGCGCGAACGCCTGACGCTTGCGCCGGCCGTCGAACTCATCGACCCCGCACTGCGCAAGCTGGACTGGCTCGTGCTTCCCGGCATTCGGGAGCGTGAATCGGAGGCAAGCGGGATGCCACCGCCCGTCTTCGCCATGTTCAATGTGCTCAAGAGCGACTTCATTCTCGCGCGTGATCTGGCATGGCGAGCCCTCGACGAAAGCGTGTGGCCAGCGACGGGACGATTCGCAGATACCCTCGACTACGCCGATTACGGCCCGGACGCGTCCGCGCTTGTGCTGGCGCATCGCACGGCCCTCGATCTGCTCGACAAGATCGCCGTCACGGCGAACCACTATTTCGAGCTTGGACAACCACCGGACAAGATCTATTTCGACAAGCTATGGCGAGGAAATCCCGACAAGGTAACCGGTGTGCGATCGCTAACCGAGACCGTGGAACAAGCGATTCGCGGGGGTGCCAGTGCTCTCTATGGCCTCGCGGAGCTTGCCGAAGACTACGGCAGTACCGTGGGTATCCTGCGTTCCCAAAAAGACCTCCGCAACGCGGGTACGCATCGATTCGTGGTGCTGCATGACTTGGGAGATCCCGCACATAGCAGGCAGGCACCTGAAATCGAACATCATCGGCGGGAGCAATTCAACCAAGAAGTATCGCGTGCCTTGCGTGTCGCCAGGTCGGCCATCCAGATGCTTGCTCTTTCGATTTCACAACACGAACAAGGTTTGGCGCGGCGGACAGCGGGCCTTGTTGGATCACTGGTCGTCCCCGACCACGACTGGATCCGTGGACGCGCCGACGAAATCTAGATGCGCCGCGCCTGCCAGAAAGGAGCAGAAAAGGGCGCCGAGGCCCCTAGGGTTACAGCAGCCCGCGCCCGGCGAACGGCACCAGAGGCCCTCAGAGATTGCGAGACAAACTGATGTCTAATCTCAACCACAGCTCCTCCCCTCGGTTGATCGAGGAGCAACCAGTTCCGGCGCGATTACGCGGTCTCTTGCTTTAGGATCAGCGGACATACCGTCGACGGGGTGCAATCCAAACATGCGCTATCAGCACGTATTCGTTGCCCAAATAAGAGGCCTGCTCCCGCCCAAAGAAGCCGAAATCATGATTGATATCCCCGCCATCGGCGGATCGGTTACCTACACTGGCGACGTGAACTCCATTCCAAAAATTGTGGATCTCAAGAGCGCGGTTGGTAAGCAAATGCTAGTCGGCCTTGCTGGGGAGTCTATCGGGAACCGATCTGCGGCATTGGAGTGCGAAGTACAGCGCATCCGGCAAACTCGTCGCGCAGCATCTAACACACACGAGATGTTGGTGATTGTCCGGATGACGGGAGAGACAGAAGACTTCGAATTGGAACATACCCGAGAGGATGATGGATTCATCGTCTGTCTAGGCGATTCGCCATTCAAGAACATCCAGAAGTCCAACAAGAGCCATGTACAGTCGCTCCTGGCTTCCTTACACCTCGCATCACCTCATGAGACTTCCGCGAAAGTGCTGGTCGACTGCGTCCTCTTCTATCGAGACGACGAGAAGCCAATCTTCTGCTATCAGCTGGAGGCATATGCAACAGCACATGTTGCCTCGCCTGTTACACAAAATATTGTCGATGAGGTGACACGATTCACGGTACAGCTATCGACGGGAAGATCCTACACCGACGTCACCAGGCTCCTCAGCAAATCGATGGACTTGGACAGCGATCGGCTTCTTTCTTTCCTGTCCGCCTGGGTGGCCTTGGAGATATTTATCGGCAAGACCTTCAAGGAATACGAAAACCTGATATTCGGCGACGCAGGATCAGGTTCCATGCCGGCCCATCCAAAAGTAATCAAATGGATGCGCGAAGTCATGTCGGGAAAATTCCGACTGACAGACAAGTTCGCAATCATCGCCGGCGCCTTGGGCAAGGATGATGTTGATGCGGATCTAAAGACGTTCGCGGAGCTGAAAGAAGTGCGCAACAAGCTATTTCATGGAAACGAAATCCAGATCAGGGGCCTTCCCTGCGAAACAACACGAAATCTCGCAAGCAAATACCTCAAGCTTCATCTCACTCTGAATGGTAATCCATCAGAGAAGCCGTTTTGAACGGCACGCATGTCGCGCGGCTACGGCACCAAGGAACGACCAAGGGGAGCACACGATCATGTTTGGCAACATCGACAAAAGTAGTGGCTTGCTCTTCGTGACGCACAATCTCGGCCAAATGCTTCAGGCCACCATGCAGAGCATGCGACAGGAAGTCGAAGGCCTGGACGAGAATCGATTGCTCAATACCTCACCTGAGGATCTGAAGAACTACCTCGTCAAAAAGTACGGCGTCACCCCCATCACCCTGCGCCGAGACGACTGGTATGCCGACCATCGGGAAGTGAAGGTGGATGTGCGCCACGATCAGATGCGCTGGATTGACGACAGAAGCCGGCCGGCCCTCGTCGCCGGCGAGCGGATCGAGGTGCGAATCCCTTTCGATGGTGAGTCGGAGTTGTTCTATGCGCGCGCGAATACTTCCACGATGAACCCACCCCGCGCCGTTATCGAGAAGAATGAAATCGTGCTGCATTACGACTCGCCTGCCGATCAGCCAAGTAATGTGCGTCCCCTCGTGGATCAAACGCTGGCCGAGATCGAACGGCACCTTGGCTGGCAGCGCGGGATGATCGACGCGCACAACCGGGCATTGCCCCATTCGGCGACGGAAGCAATCGAGCGGCGCCGAAGTCGGTTGTTCGCGCAATCGCAACGAGCGGAAGCGCTCGGCATCCCGATCCGCAGGCGGGCTGACGCCCCAAAGACCTACGCAATTCCAGATGTGCGGCGGAAAGCAGCACCCACACTGCCGCCGATAACAACGGCGCAGTTCAAGCCGGAGCCCACGTGGGCGATGGAAATGTACGAACAGGCGCTCAAGATCGTGCAGGACATGGCGCTCGTGATGGAGCGAAGCCCCGAAGCCTTCAAGTCGATGGATGAAGAGGCGCTGCGACAACACTTCCTCCTGCAACTCAACGGACAATTTGAAGGCAGGGCGACTGGTGAGACCTTCAACATGGGCGGCAAGACCGACATCCTCCTACGCGAGGGCGATCGCAATGTCTTCATCGCCGAATGCAAGTTCTGGAAGGGGCCGAAGGGGTTCAGCGAGGCCATCGATCAGTTGTTGAGCTATGCAACATGGCGCGACGGCAAGACGGCCATCCTCGTGTTCAATCGCGGCATCGAAACCTCAACCGTCCTTTCCGTCATTGATCGTGTCGCCAGGGCACACGCCAACTTCAAGCGCGCCCTGGGTTGGCCGCATGAAAGTGGCTTCCGCTACATATTCCACAGCACCGGAGACATCAATCGCGAACTGATTTTGACCGTACTTGCGTTCCACGTTCCGAAGTAACCCGAGCTTGCCAGCGAAATGCTCGGAAATGTCGTTGCCACCGTAGCCAAGTGGTGACAAACCGGCCGGACCATCAGAATGAGCGAGCAAGAGCTGGACCAATTTTCGGAAGCATTTGAACATCCAGAACTGGATGCTGCGCGCCAGGCCATGGCATAGCGCGGAACTCGAACAACCCAGGGGAACGGACCATGCATATCTCCAAGATCAGCCTCGTCAATTATCGCAATTTCGCCAACGCAAAGCTGATCTTCAACAAGGGCATCAACACGATCATCGGCGAGAACGGCTCGGGGAAAACCAACCTGTTTCGGGCAATCCGGCTTCTACTGGATGACAACCTCCTGCGCTCGGCGCATCGCCTCGACGAGAAGGACTTCCATCGGGGCCTTGACCACTGGCAAGGCCATTGGATCATCATCAGCATCGAGTTCCAGGAAGTCTCGCAAGACGAGACCATCCAGTCGCTCTTTCTGCATGGCACCGGCAGCATCGGCACGGGCGCCGTCTCCAAAGCGACGTACAACCTGATCTTCCGGCCGAAGACCGACATCCGCCGCCGTCTGTCGGAACTGGCTGAAGGCGACCATGGCGGACTTGAAGCCATCCTTTCCGGAATTTCGATTGAGGACTACGAAACCATCTTCACCGGTAGAAGCGAGGCCGACTTCAACGATCCCGCCGCCTATGCTGAGATAGTCGGCGACTTTAAGAACGCCAAGTTCGGCAAGGAACTGGACCACTCCATGATCGGGTCGCGCGTACCCGTCATGCTCTCGGTCTCCAAAGAGATTTCCTTTACCTTCGTGCAGGCGCTCAGGGACGTTATCGCCGAGTTCCAGAACAACCGTACCAATCCCCTGCTCAACCTGCTCAAGCGCAAGAGTGGCGAAATCGATCCCGTCACCTTCCTGCCCATCACCGAAAAGGTCAGGGACCTGAACGACGCGATCGAGAAACTCGACGACGTCCAGACCGTGCGCTCGGACATCGTTGGCACCATCAAGGAAGCGGCGGGGGAAGCCTATTCGCCTTCGTCGCTGTCGATCCGATCCGATCTATCCGACGAGGCCGACAAGCTTTTCCAGTCGCTCAAGCTGTTCGTGGGCGAAACGGGAAGCGGGTATGAGGGCGCGGTCCACGAGCTTAGCCTTGGCGGCGCGAACCTGATCTATCTAACCTTGAAGCTGCTCGAGTTCAAGTATCAAAAGGCCAACCAGTCATTCGCCAACTTCCTGCTGATCGAGGAGCCGGAAGCCCACATCCATACCCACATCCAGAAGACCTTGTTCGACCGTCTGAACTTCGCCGATACCCAGATCATCTATTCAACCCACTCCACTCATATCTCCGAAGCTAGCAACGTCGAGAACATGAACATCCTCGGCAAAGTCGGCGAGGGCTGCGAGACCTACCAGCCGACGGCCGGCCTCGGCCCTACCGACATAGGCAATATCCAGCGCTATCTGGACGCAGTTCGCAGCAATCTGCTTTTCGCCAAGAGCGTCATGCTGGTGGAAGGCGACGCCGAAGAGATACTGATTCCCACGTTGGTCAAGAAGGTGCTTGGCATTACGCTCGACGAGCTTGGCATCAGCTTGGTCAACATCCGCAGCACGGGCTTTCAGAACGTCGCCGTGTTGTTCCATGGCGACCGAATCAAGAAGCGCTGTGCGATCGTCACGGACCTGGATACCGCCTTCTTCGACACGGCACCCGTGTCGACCGACGACCCGGCGCTTGCCAAGTTCAAGGCTAGGTGCGCCAGCGCACAAACCAAAGGTCTTGCAAGGAAAACGGCACTGAATGTCTTCTCCCATGGCAATCCATGGCTCGAGTGCTTCTATGCTCCCCACACATTCGAGGTCGATTTCGTCGACGCCGGCAATGCCGAACAGCTCATCGGGACGATTGGTGGCGTCTATACAGATCCTGCAACGATAGCGAAGGCCAAGGCCGAACTGGAGTCCAAGGATATCGCCGTTTTCGGCAAGCGTGCGTTGCTGATGGCGAACTATGAGGGGAAAGGTTGGTTCGCCATCGCACTTGGCAATCGGATCGACCACCAGGTCGCCATTCCTGACTACATCGTGGAGGCGATTCACTTTCTGTCTCCCACCCTGTCGACCGATGTGTGGTTTCACACCCTGAGTTTCCGCTTGGCGTGCATCGAGCAATCTGGCCTGTCGTCGCCCACTGTCATTCAAACAGCCCACGATGCCTTGGCAATGTTCAGGTCCGGACAGACGGATCTTGCCGCCATCAAGACGCACATGCTGCTGAACTTCACTTCCGATCCGATCAACCGGATCCTCGACAAGGTCCTATGACATGCCAGTCTGGGCAGACCATCTGAATGACCCGCAAAAGGAGGCCATCCTCGAAGCCGGCAACGTCTTCTTGGTCGCGTGCCCCGGCAGCGGGAAGACCAGGACGCTGACCTTCAAGATTGCCGAAGAACTGTCGAAGCTGGAGTCCACACGGCAATGCCTCGTCGCCATCACCTATACGCACCGGGCGGCCGATGAAATCAAGGAGCGTATCGAACGACTGGGCGTCGACGCGTCTCGCCTCTGGATCGGCACGATCCATTCCTTTTGTCTGGAATGGATACTGCGACCCTACGGGATCTACCACGACGAGTTGAGGCACGGATTCTCGGTGGCCAGCACCAACGACTCTGAGAAACTGCTGACCGACTTATGCGTGCCCTATCGCTCGCCGAAGGTGACCTATTGGGACTGTGGCTTCTACTTCACCAAGAATGGATACACGCTAACCTGCCAGGATTCACGCAAGCACACAGCCATCAATGAAATCCTTGAGGATTATTTCCGTGCGCTCTCAAAGGACCGGAAGATCGATTTCGAGCTGATGCTCTACTACGCCTACCAGCTGATCTCGGAGAACCCCTCGATCGCGAAGCTCTTATCCGGCATCATCCCCTTGATCCTCATCGACGAGTATCAGGACACCAAGGAAATCCAGTACTCGATTGTCTCCAAGATACTGGCTGCAGGGGGAGGACAAACCAGGGCGTTCGTTGTCGGCGATCCCAACCAAGCCATCTTCCAGTCGCTGGGAGGGTTCGCGATCAGCCCCAAGGAATTTTCTACCCTGTCGGGAGTGGCGTTCAAAGAAGCCGAGCTCACCCACAACTACCGATCCTCGGAACGCATCATCGATTACTTTGGGCATTATGACCTCTACGGCTCGTCGATCGAAGCCGCGTCCAAGCACAAGGCATATCCCAGCATCATCACCTACGACGCGACGACCAGCAAGAACGACCTGGAAGATCAACTGGTAGCGCTGATCCGATACAACATCGACACCCTAGGGATCGAGCCTTCCGAAATATGTGTGCTCGCGCCGCAGTGGGTGCATCTGGCAGGCATGACCCGTCGGTTAGTGAGCCGAATGCCTGAGTACGAGTTCGATGGACCGGGAATGGTGCCTTTCGCGCGCGATCCCGACAACTTCTGGTACAAACTCGCTCGCATCGCACTAACCAGTGCATCACCCGGACTTTATGTCCGCAGGCTACGCTGGGCCAAGGAAATACTGGTCGAACTGGATGCCGCTGGAGTGCCGACGGCAGAAATCACGCCCAGGCAATTTCTGAGGGAGGCCAACAGCATCGTCTTGAACGAGACCAATGGATTGAAGTACGTAGAGCTGTATTTTGGGGCTCTGTTCTCCGCACTCGGCATCGATTTCACCCCATTTCCAGCACTTCAGGACCAGTACGTTTCCTTCTTTGAGAGTTCCGCCGCCCGGATCGAACGACTCAGAAAGGAAGGCACCCAGTTCATCGGAGAAATTGACGCGTTCCGGCGGGTTTTCCGGGACCGTTCCGGGATCACCCTATCGACCATCCACGGCATCAAAGGGGATGAATACGACACGGTCATTGCCTATGCGTTGCTGGAAGGCATGGTCCCCCATTTTGCGGATGCCGATGGAACCAACAGCGCAAAGCGCCTCTTGTACGTAGTTGCTTCACGGGCCAGGAAGAACCTGCACCTCATCGCGGAGCGTGGTCGTTTAAACGGCTGGGGTGTCGAATACGTTCCAACTGACGTATTACGCAAATGTCAGTTCGACTACGACCCTGTCGCTGAATGATTCTCCCATGTAGGTTCGCCGACTACACATGAAGCTATTTGCTACTTTTTCGGTCATGGGCGTTGCCATCTGGGATCTAACCGATTTAGGAATCTCCTAGCGCGAGCCCACAGCGACGGGGGATCGATCATGTCGGCGATAACGACGGCGCCCGCCAAGCTTGTCTCCAGTTTTATAAACTGGTCCAACAGATTGTTGACATGTGCGGCCGTGACCTTCTCTGTGCTTGCCGCATCCTCATACGTCTTCTTGATCGATTTGGCCGCACTTTCGGCATGCCGCAGTTTCATGTACAGCCCATAGTCCGGGATATCGTGGAATGGAATCGCATCGAAGACTCGGCATATCGATACCCACCACTCTGCCCCTTCCATATCCGGAGCCTGATCCAAGCGCTGTTTGAATGTTTCCCATGCATGTTCGGCATGAAGGCGAGCATCCGCGATGATTTCGCAGTATGCCTCGATCTTCCGGATGGTGGCCCTCTTCTCCTGCCTGAGCGCCATCTTCGTCGCGACCACGATGGCGACCGCCGACAGAATCGCCTGCGCCCAAGCCGCCCACACCTCTGGCGCCCAATCAGGAAAGAAATAGTTCACGCGTCCCCCTTTTAGAAATTTCCATCTCTCGTCGTGTACCTACCTATCAAATCGCGAGGGACCTACTGTCGATACAACGATGAGCAACCCGCGACTCTCTAAACTGTAAGTCGGAGAGTCCGCAGTTTGGGAAACTCCACAGAACTTGGTTTATCAGCATGACTCTTACTGGCCGCGGGCTATACCAATGCGCAGCACATTCGAGCGCACTGATACTCAACGGGACAAACCGACCTGTCGCCGTGCAGTCGGCAATGCCCAGCGCTGCCGCTCGGCACGATTTCGTGTGCAATGCATGCACATAAATTGCACACGAACCATTGCAACTTATTGAAAATAAATTACTTTATTCCCGTTCCATCATCGGGGCGACGCAGACACGGAAGTCGGCAGGGGAAACAGGTTTGCTCATGGCACCTATTGTACGTGGCGCAGGTCCAGCAGCCGAGCCAGCCAATGCTTCCAACCGCATCGGTTGCGCGGCCCATGGCTGCGTTGCCAGAACCTCCACAACGACAATCGGGCAGGCCATCTCGTCGAATCCATGCCGTCACTGCTCGACATCAGCTCGAGAATGATGGGGAGCAACATGCCGAAAAGCGCGGCACCGTCCTTGCCCTGGGCACGGTTGGTACTACTGTTTCAGGTGGCTGCGGCGTGCACCAACTGATTATGCAAAGCTGATCGAGGATGATCGACAGCAACACGTCAGTCTGCTTTTCCACGATTGATCGCAGGGCGATTCGACGGCTGATGCACTGCAGTGATACTTGGGGTTATGCGTGAATTGCACATGCGGCATGTCGCGCGAACTTGCTGACCCAAGTCAAGCGCATACAACGGGCTTCGCGTAATATGATCGCTGCGCCGCAGCATGCACCCGTATTTGCAAGATGGGTCATCTGTTGCAGCTTCCCTGTCAGCTATTCGAGACAACAGACCCATGGTCGCAATGGCAACCGAGCGCGTCATCGACGTGCAGCATTGGAACGATACCCTTTTCAGCTTCCGCACCACGCGCGATCCCGGCTTTCGCTTCGACAGCGGTCAATTCGTGATGATCGGACTGGAAACGGAAGGCCGCCCGCTGATGCGGGCGTACTCGATCGCCAGTGCGAGTTGGGAAGAACATCTGGAGTTTTTTTCGATCAAGGTGGCCAACGGGCCGCTCACCTCGCGCCTGCAGCATCTCAAACCGGGCGACCCGCTGATTCTCACGCGCAAACCCACCGGCACGCTGGTGCTGAATGACCTGAAGCCCGGCAAGCATCTTTACCTGTTCGGCACAGGCACGGGCCTGGCGCCTTTCATGAGCATCATCCGGGATCCGCACACCTACGAATGTTTCGACAAGGTTGTACTGGCCCATGGCGTGCGTCACATCAACGATCTTGCCTACGCCCACTACCTCGAAAACGAGCTGCCGCAGCACGAATATCTGGGTGAGATGGTGCGCGATAAGTTGATCTATTGCCCGAGCGTGACGCGCGAACCATTCCGCAATCGCGGCCGCATTACCGATGCGATTGCCGACGGCGTCATGAGCGAGGTAACCGGACTTCCTCCACTGAATCCCGAGACTGACCGAGTCATGCTCTGCGGCAGCCCGGTGATGCTGGATGACTTGTCTGCCCTGCTCGATGGCCGTGGCTTTCATGCCTCACCGCGCACGCGCGAACCAGGGGATTATGTAATCGAGCGGGCGTTTGTGGAGAAGTAGCAGGAGTAAGTGTGGAAGAGTGAGAAGTGAGAGAAAGCGGGTTTGTCGCGCTGACCTGCTCTATCTCGAGCATGACGAGCTTCAAGACTGCGGCACCCGATGCCGGGCTCACTCTTTCTTGGCGCGTTTCTGCTCCAATGCACACATGAACGCGCCCGCTGTATACATCTGATGGACATCGCGCTGTACGTGCTTGCCGGCTTGCTGATGCTTGGCGGTTTGGCCGGCTCGGTTTTACCGGCGTTGCCGGGTATTCCGATGGTCTTTGGCGGTATCTGGCTGGCGGCAGCTGTGGATGGCTATCGTCATCTCGGGCTGTGGTGGTTGCTGATCATCGGAGCACTCGGCGCGCTCGGCGTGATTGTCGATTTCGTCGCCAGCACCTTGGGCGCCAAGCGCGTAGGTGCAAGCCGGCGGGCGCTGTGGGGCGCTGGCATCGGCACCTTCGTGGGCATGTTTTTCGGCATCCCCGGCTTGCTGTTCGGGCCGTTTATCGGGGCCTTGATTGGCGAGCTGGCTTCAGGGACCAGTGTCTTGCGCTCGACCCACGTAGGCGCCGCCACCTGGCTGGGCCTGCTGTTCGGCACCTTGTTCAAGCTGGTGCTGTCGTTCGTAATGGTTGGGCTGTTTGGTGTGGCGATGTTGCTGGGCTGAGCACAGCCTAGCCGTTGGGTATCACATACAGCAGCACGGCCAGAAAATGCAGCACGCTGCCTGTGAGCACAAACGCGTGCCACAGTGCATGGTGGTATGGCAGGCGTCGCCACAGATAAAACGGTACACCAGCCGTATAGGCCACGCCACCGCCAAGCAGTAGCCACATGCCACCGACCTGCAGATGGGCGCTGAGCGGCTCATACGCCAGCATGCCAATCCAGCCCATGCCGACATACAGCAACACCGCAAGTTTGTGGTAGCGCTTGAACCAACCCATTTCGAGAATGATGCCGGCGACCGCCAGCGACCAGACGGCCGTGAACAAGGTCCAGCCCCAGCGTCCCGGCATCGCGATCAGCGTAAACGGGGTGTAGGTACCTGCGATCAGCAAATAGATCGCAATATGGTCGAAGGTACGCAATACCGGTTTCGCCGCGACCGCGGGGATCGAGTGGTACAGCGTCGAGGCGGTATACAACAGCACCAGCGAAGTGCCAAACACAGCGCACGCCACTACTTCCAGCGCGTTGCCATGCAGGGCTGCGAAGGCCACCAGCGTCGCCAGCCCGGCAATGCTGAGAACGATGCCGATGCCATGGATGATGCTGCTGGCCAGTTCATCGCCGAAGCTGTAACGCGGAAACGCCGCAGTAGGGGTGACGGACATGGAAATTCCTGGAAAGTCGTGAGGCATCGCTACGGCACGTTGTATTGCACGGGTTGAGGCAACTTACTTCTCGATGATGAAAGCACCGAACGCTATACCAAGGTTCCAGCCCTCGCCCTTGCCGCTGAGCGCCAGTGACACGTCACCCTTGGTCAGCGCCTGTGCATCGGCGGCACTCTTGTCGACACCGGCATGAGCCTCGGCATTGGCGTAATGGCCGAGCACATCCTTGATGTCGTGGATACCACTGAACTTGCCTACGCCGTTATGGATGGAGGTCTTGCCGAAGGTCAGACCGCCGCCCTTGGCGCGCAGCTTCACTTGCATGTTCTGACCGTTAGTGCAATGCACGTTGCCGGTGCCGGATGCAGTCTTGTAGAACACCGACCAACCCGAGAGATTGAAACTCATCTTGCAGGTCACATCACCCGAGGCATGCGCCGGCGTCTCAACCAGCAGGCCGGCTCCCAAAACGAAAACACCAACCCATCGAAATAGATTCATTGGTAACTTCCCATCAGTCATGGCCCAGCGCCAACGACCCATTGTTGCAGGCTTGAGCCGGTAATAGTTCAGAGATATCCGTGAAGAGACAATTCACGCTGCTTGAACGTCTTTCAAATCCGAACGGGAGGATTCTAACCCTGCGGATACCCTCCCCCTTTAGTAATCCGCTTTCAACCCCGCCTACGCGGGGATTTTTTTGTCTGCAAATCCCGGCCATGAGCTCCCGTCAATGATCAGCCCCACTCCATCGTATAGCCGCCCAGACGTCCGCTTGCACCAGGTTGCGCAATAGGCATAGGCTGGCCCTGCGTCGACACGATCCCCCTGCACGTGCAGCGTGGCCGACGCCACAACCCACTCGTCAGGAGGTTGCCCATGTCTCCCGCAAGCCTGGCTGTTGCTCGTCATGTCCACCCCGACCCTGCCCGCATTGCTGCACTCAGTGCCGCGATTGCGCTCAATCTCGGCGTGATCCTGCTCGCTACACGTCCCATCTCCCCGGAACAGCTCAATGCCGTTCGAGACTTGATCCCGGTGCAGTTGACGTGGATAGAACCACCCGCCAAAACCCCGCCACCGCCGCCGGTGACAATGAAGCCGCTGCCGCATCCGCCAGCCGTACCGATCGTCCAGCCACGCCCCGTTCCGGTCAGTCCACCACTCGTCGCCGTGCCAAGTGAGGCCACGCCGATGACCATCCCAGTCAGCACGGCTCCGAAGCTGGCGCCACCGACCTCCGATGCCACGGGCATGGTGCCTGGCACTCCTGCAATGGCCAGCCTTGCTTATCGCTCTGCTCCGCTGCACTTCCCGGTACAGGCGTTGCATCGACGCATGCACGGCACCGTGTTGCTACGTGTGCTGGTGGATGAAACGGGCAAGCCGCTGGACGTCGTGGTGGAGCATGGCAGCGGCTATGGTCTGCTCGATCGCAGTGCACGCGAGCAGGTACTCGCCGGATGGCGTTTCGAGCCAGCCATCAGCAATGGCAGGCCCGTGCGCGCATGGGCCCGGGTGCCGGTGAGTTTCGACCTGCGGGATTAACCTCTCCAATCGCCAACCCGTCGGAAAAGGCCCTGACCAACTCATGCTGGTCAGGGCCTTTTCAATGGGCTGTGGTCGTCGTCAGCATGTCGCCACATCGGCTTACGGGTCTTTAACAACAGGCGTGATCCACTGGCGCAGATTGCTCGTGTCGACCCGCCCACAGGAGACTCATGTCACGACGGATCGCCATCATCGGCGGTGGTGCTGCAGCTGCCACCGTGCTGATCGAATTGCTTGAGCGCCAGACGCCGCATGCGCTGCATCTGGACTGGTACACCGGTGGTCGCACGCCGGGCCGCGGCGTGGCATACCAGACCCTGTCGCCCCGCCATTTGCTCAATGTACGCGCCGCGTCGATGAGCATGTTCACAGGCAAGCCGCGCGGCTTTCTGGATTTTCTGAAGCAGGATGACCCGACCATTCAGGGTACCGATTTTGTGCCGCGCCATCGCTACGGCGACTACCTCGACGCGGAGATTGCCCGCTTGCAAAAGCGGCACCGGACGCACGGTCACGATGTGAACATCATCCCGTTCGCGGTTGACGCGGTAGTGCCGGAGACGAATCGAGTCACCGTCATTCACGGTGAACGAAGCCGACCGGCAGATGCTGCCGTGCTGGCCTTGGGCGCCTTGCCACCGCGACCGTTGCCAGGTGTCGATAGCAAGGCTCTGGCCAGAGGCCGTTACGTAGTCGACCCTTGGCCGCTGCTGGCCAACCCCGCTGTGCAGCAGCCAGCACCCGAACACATCGTGGTGCTTGGTCTCGGACTCACCGCCATCGATGTGATCGTGGAACTTGCTGCGCGCTGGCCGCAGGCGCGATTCACTGCCATCTCGCGCCACGGCCTGCTACCGGAGGCACATCTGGCGCGAACGGCCGCACCGCCTGACGACAGCGCAGAACTGGTGGCGGCCATGCACGACGTGCCGGACATCCGCCACTGGATGCATTTGCTGCGCGATGCGATCACCGAGCAAAACAACTGGCGACCTACCCTGGATAGCCTGCGTCCCCATATTCCTGAACTGTGGACCACGCTGTCGCCCGAACACCGCGCACGCTTTTTACGCCATGTCCGCTGGGCATGGGATCGTGCCAGACACCGGATGCCGCCACAGATCGATACATCAATCAGGCAACTCCAGGCCGAAGGTCGGCTGCAATGCCTGCGCGGCCGCATGCATTCGGTGCAAGGCGACGAAAGCAAACTGCAACTTCAGCTCGGCCATGCCGACCAGTCCCGTACCTTGCACGCTGATCTTGTGATCCAGGCGACTGGCCTGGATACCGATGCAGCACAAAGCCCGCATCGCCTGATCGAACAGTTGCTGACCAACGGTCACGTCATCGCCGACCCGTTCGGCCTGGGCCTGCAGACCGATGATGTTGGGCGTCTGCATCATCACGAACGCATCTGGCCCAATTTCTACGCCATCGGCAGTTTGCGGCGCGGTACCTCGTGGGAGTCCACCGCCATGCCGGAAATCAGCCAGCAGGCGCAGCGCATCACCGACCAGTTGCTTGGCGCGTAGCTGATCTTGTGATCCGACATGCCGATCCATGACCACGACCCTGATCACTGCGACTATTGCGTTGTTGCATCTGCTGGGCATTCTTGCCGCGATGCACGCCGTGGTTCATGCACGTACACCGCAAGGTTCGGTCGGTTGGGTGCTAGGTCTGTTGCTGTTGCCTTATATCACCCTGATTCCTTACCTGTATCTGGGCTCGAGCCGCTTCCTCGGTTATCGACCGGCTCGGGTCAGTGAACTCACTGCGGCTGGCGCCATCGGCGCAGAGCCTCGTAGTCACGCTGACAATTCAGTGTGTGCACGATTCGCAGCGATCAGTGCGCTGCAAGGACGACCGTTTCGCACCGGACACCAGCTGCGATTGCTGATCGACGGTCACGATGCATTCGACACGATGCTGGATGCCATGAGTCAGGCCCGGCATTGCCTGCTGGTGCAGTTTTTCGTGATTCATGACGATGGCCTGGGCCGACGCTTGCAGCAAGTATTGCTGCAAGCCGCGGCGGCCGGTGTGCAGGTACATGTGCTGTTCGACGGCGTCGGCAGCCATACATTACCCAGGCGCTACATCGAGAGCTTGCGCGCCGGAGGCGTGGCGATCCACCGGTTCGCGACGCGTCGCTGGCGCAACCGCTTCCAGCTGAATTTCCGCAACCACCGCAAGATCGTGGTGGTGGATGGCGAACGTGCCTTCGTCGGCGGGCTCAACGTTGGCGATGAATATCTCGGCCTCAGACCGCCACTGTCGCCATGGCGCGATACCCAGGTCGAGTTGCGTGGTACGGCCGTCGGTGACCTGCAACAACTGTTTGCCAGTGACTGGCAATGGATTACCGGCACTGCACTCCAGCTGCCGAAAACCACCCCGTGCGATGGCCACGCCGATGTGCTGGTAGTGGCCTGCGGTCCGGCGGACCCGCAGGAAACCGGCTCGCTGCTATTCGCCGCAGCGATCAATGCCGCGCGCCAGCGGGTGTGGTTGAGCACGCCGTACTTCGTACCCGATCACACGGTGCGCTCGGCGCTGCAGCTGGCGGTACTGCGAGGCGTCGATGTTCGCGTACTGATCCCCGCACGCGCTGATCATCACACGGTGTTCCTGTCCTCCAGCCTGCACGCACACCACGCACTACGCGCCGGCATCCACATCTTTCGTTACCAGCCCGGCTTTCTGCACCAGAAGGCGCTGCTGATTGACGATGATTGCGCCATGATCGGCAGCATGAATCTGGACAGTCGCTCGTTCCGCCTCAACTTCGAGGCCGGCGTGCTGGTCGTCGAGCACCGCTTTGCCACCTCCGTTGCGGCCATGCTGGAAGACGACTTTTCGCGCGCCCGAGCCGTCGAGCCCAGTGAGTATCGCGACGCCCCTTACCTGCGCCGCGTTGCCATGCATGTGGCGCGACTTTTCGATCCGCTGCTTTAGCCGCCTGGACAATTCAATCGACGTGGCTTTGACAGCGGGGCCGAATGCTTATTTGTTCCCCGGCGAACCTCGCAGAAAGCGGCGCCAATGGTGGTCACACAATTCCCAGCCCAGATACAGACCGACAACCATCCCAAGCAACTCGCACAACACACGCACACCGAGATTGGCCGGGTCGTGGATAGTTGCCAGCTGCGCCTGCAGCAAGGAGTGCGATTGCAGGCGTGCATAGTTGAGATAGAACATGTCCCACAGGTCGCCGCTGACCGTGAGCAGCAAGGTCAACAAGAGTGACCAGCCGATCTGTGGACCATAGTTCCAGTCATTGCGCCGCCCCAGCCAATGGAACAGCGTGAACAGTACAAAGGCCACCAGCATGGAGACCACTCCGGCCTGGATCCCTCCCATCAACCCGGTACTCATCCAGGATTGGTCGTAATGCATTGCAGCCCTCCCCCGGTGACGATGCTTTTTTCATTATGCACGTTCGACATTAGACTCGTGGAACTTCACCATTCGGCGCATCGCCTGACATGCCAGCCAAACCTTTGCCCCATGCCGCGCTGATCATCGTCGACGTGCAACCGGACTTCATGCCTGGCGGTTCGCTGGCTTGCCATGAAGGCGATGCGATCATTGCGGGGATCGACCAGCTGCTGCGCCGGCGTCAGTTTCGTCACGTGGTGGCGACCCAGGACTGGCACCCGGCTGGCCATGCTTCGTTCGCCAGCTCGCACGCGGGCCATTCGCCATTCGAGCAGATCACTCTGCACGATCATCCGCAGACGTTGTGGCCGGACCACTGCGTGCAAGGCACCGCCGGTGCCGCGCTGCACCCGGCAATCGACTGGTCACCGCTGGACGTGGTCATCCGCAAAGGCAGTCATCCGGATGTGGATTCCTACAGCGGCTTCCGCGAAAACCACGGGCCAGCGAACACGCGCCCGTCGACCGGACTGGCCGGCTGGTTGCGCGAGCGCGGCGTTGAGGAAGTCTTCGTATGCGGACTGGCGCGTGACGTCTGCGTTTTGTGGACAGCACAGGATGCACGCGAGCTGGGCTTTCGGACCAGCCTGGTATGGGATCTCAGCCGCCCGGTTACGCCCGAGGCCGATGCTGCCACACGCGACAGTTTGATCAACCACGGCATCGCCATCGTCTAGCAACCGAACTCTCGCGCTTATCCGCTGCGCACGTCGCTCATCGACCACTGCTGCGGCAGGCAAACCGTAAACAGCCCGGCGCGTCGGGTACGTCCATCCAGCTTGAGCAGTTCGCGATCCTTGCTCAGCAACCAGCGTGCACCACTGGCCAACGCCAGCTCAAGGAATTTCTGATCGTCCGGATCGCCACAGCGTGGCAGGCTGGTTTCGTCAAATGCCTGCAATGCCGAGTTGGGCACATACGCTACCGTTTCCTCCCATGCCGCATGCACCTTTGTCCGATTGCCCTCATCAATCGGCAGCTGTGGGTAATGCAGCACGCGCAGCCACTCGTCGCGGCAGGCATCATCAACCACGGCCTGCACCTCGCCCCGCCGCAACGCGGCCAGCACGTGCGAACTCAGCGCATCGTTGAACAGAAACAAGTCCAGGCACACATTGGTATCGAGCACGATGCGCGGCGGCACGGCCTCAGAACGGATCGGCATGGTTCCAGCGCCCATCCGGCTCAAACATCGTTCTCGGCACGGGCATGCACCCGTGCATCGCCGTCGGCATCAACCTGGATTGCCAGTGAAATCGGGCGGCAGCACACCTGACAATCCTCGATGTAATCCTGATCGCCGGCCGAAGGGTCGACGAGGATTTCGATGGGTTCGCCGCAATACGGGCAGGAGATGTCGATCGGTGTGAGCATGGCTGCAGCAGCTTGCCACAGAACCATAGCATTGCGCTTTGCACACGGCGCGTCACGCATCGTGCGGCGGGCGATACACTGTAAACCCCTGCAACGGAAGACCCCCATGGCCGAGCGCGAATTCGACAACTATCTTGCCCGCTCCGGGGCCACCCTCGAAGGCTCGCGCTATACCGCCTACCTCGCGGTGACCCCGCGCAAGGGCGGCTTTCCGATCTACTTCGCGATCTGTGAAAACCGCAGCTTCCGCGACAAGACCGTCGCCGAAACCGCTGCCGCCAAGGCGCTCGGCGACATGCTCGATCTGGAAGCCGATGGCACACCGGTTTTCCCGGAGGATTACACCGGCTTCGACGACGAGACGCCCGAGGCTGGCTGAAGCATCCACCGACCACACAATCGATCAGCATCAGACACGCATTGTTCCCGCTGCAAACAACAGATGACGCTGCCTGACCAACCTGCTATAAAGTAATTAGTATTACAAATGAAGCGGGGCGCGGGCGCCATGGCTGGCGCTGCACTGCGCTTGCTCATTTCGAAGTCGTTCCTAAACCGGCATCTGGCCATCCACCATTCAAGGGGAGCTATACATGGTGAAATCCATAGCGTTGCGCAATTTGCACGGCCAAGTGATTCAGGAACTGGGCCGACAGATCGTCAGCGGCGAACTTGCCCCGGGGCAGGGTCTTCCACGCGAGGAGTTGCTGGCCGAACACATGAGCGTCAGCCGCACCGCACTACGCGAGGCAATGAAGGTGCTCTCCGCCAAGGGGTTGATCGAGTCCCGCCAGAAAACCGGCACTCGGGTGCGTGAAACCATTCATTGGAATCAACTCGATGCCGATGTGCTGGCCTGGCGCTGCGCTTCCATGCCGACCGAAAGTTTCGTAGAGAAACTGGTGGAAATGCGTGAGATCATCGAGCCGGCAGCCGCCGCTGCGGCTGCGCGACGACGCACGACTGAACAACTCGAACGGATCGAGACAGCCTATGAAGCCATGGCCGCGGCCATGGATCTCGACGCGTGGGCCGAAGCCGATCTCGCTTTCCACGAAAGCGTGCTGCATGCCACCAACAACGAGCTGATGATCTCCCTGTTCTCGGTGGTCGAGACTGCATTGGGTACGTACTTCAGACTGTCGGCTCGCACGGCTGCCAATTTCAAGTATTCGCTGCCGCACCATCTGAAAGTGTATGAAGCCATCCGTCGGCGCCAACCCGAAGTGGCCCGCCAGGCGATGTCGAAAACGGTCGCCGATTCACGCAGCAACATCCGCCGGCATGCCGGGAAGAAAGGCTGATCGATGGCTGGTTTGATCGGACTCGACTGGGGCACCAGCAGCCTGCGCGCCTACTGGCTCGACGCCGGCAGCGACATCATCGAGACGCGCACGCGGCCGTGGGGCATCCGCCACCTTCCACAAGGTGGTTTCGATGCCGCACTTCGGGAGATCACATCGGGCTGGCCCGCTGTGCCCCTGATCGCCTGCGGCATGGTCGGCAGTCGCAATGGCTGGGTCGAAGTACCGTATCTGGAACTGCCGACCGAGCCGGCACAACTTGGCGCAGCGCTGCACTGCACGCGCACCGGCGACAATCGTGAGCTGCATATCGTGCCGGGGCTGCATACAGGCAACGGACCGGACGTGATGCGCGGCGAGGAAACCCAGCTGGTCGGCGCACTGGCATCGCAACCCGATCCGCAGGACCGTTGCACCTGGATTCTTCCCGGCACCCACAGCAAGTGGGTCAGCACCGTGAATGGCGCAGTGTCCGACTTCTGCACCATGATGACAGGGGAGTTGTTCGCCGTATTGCGCCAGCACTCGTTGCTTGGCGCCGGCATCGAAGCGGGTGATCCGGATCCGGAAGCATTTCGCCGCGGCGTGCTGAATGCACGCAACAGCGGCGTCGTCGGTGCGATGAGTCGACTGTTTTCCGCGCGGACGCTGGTGCTCGATGGCGAGTTGCCAGCAGCCTCGGTGCCCGACTATCTCTCCGGCCTGCTGCTGGGCGAGGAGCTGCGCGCCAACCTCGCTACCGGCCGCTTCGCCCATGACCGGCCGATCCAGCTGATCGGCGATGTCGAGTTGTGCGCACGCTACCGCGACGCGGCCGCCTGTTTCGATATCCCGCTGGCCGAGCCGCTCGTCGATGCCGCGGCACACGGCCTGTGGCAACTGGCCCGCCAGGCGGGCCTCATCAACGCTGACAACGCAACTGGCAAGGAAATTTCTGCATGCTGAAACCGTGGCTTGAGTCCCTGCCGCTGATCGCCATCCTGCGCGGCATCCAGCCAGACGAAGCGGTCGCCGTCGGCAAGGCCGTGGCCGATGCCGGTTTCCGGATACTGGAAGTGCCACTGAATTCGCCGCAACCGATGCAAAGCATCCGGCAACTGGCCGATGTACTGGGCGACCAGTATCTGGTGGGTGCCGGCACAGTGATGAGCATCGAACAGGTTGAGCAGGTCGCCGCAGCCCGCGGGCGGCTGATCGTGATGCCACATGCCGACACCGTCGTAATCCGTGCTGCCAAGGCGGCCGGCCTGATCTGCGTGCCCGGCGTGGCAACCCCGACCGAGGCCTTCGCTGCACTGGCAGCCGGCGCCGATGGACTGAAACTGTTTCCCGCCGAGCAGGCCTCGCCCGCTGTCCTCAAGGCCTGGCGTGCGGTACTGCCGCGGGATACGCCGGTGTTTCCGGTAGGCGGCATTACGCCAGACAACATGACGCCATGGCTTGCTGCCGGAGCCCGCGGCTTCGGCATCGGCTCGGCGCTCTACGCTCCCGGCATCGATATCCCCGAAGTCAGTCGCCGTGCCCGCGCCTTTGCACAGGCATGGAGCGACGCATCACCCTCCTCACAGGAAATCCGTGCATGAAGATCACCAGACTCACCACGTATCTGGTGCCGCCACGCTGGTGCTTTTTGCGCATCGAGACCGACGCCGGCATCTGCGGCTGGGGCGAGCCGGTGGTTGAGGGCCGAGCCCACACCGTGGCTGCCGCCGTCGAGGAACTATCCGATTACCTGGTCGGCCAGGACCCGCGCCGCATCGAGGATCTGTGGAACGTGATGTATCGCGGCGGCTTCTACCGCGGCGGCCCGATCCTGATGAGCGCCATCGCCGGTATCGACCAGGCGCTGTGGGACATCAAGGGCAAGCATCTCGGTGTGCCGGTGCATGAACTGCTGGGCGGCCGGGTGCGTGACCGCATCCGGGTGTACTCGTGGATCGGCGGTGATCGCCCCGCTGATACCGCGAACGCGGCGAAGGCGGCGGTCGAGCGCGGCTTCACTGCGATCAAGATGAATGGCACCGAGGAAATGCATTTCGTCGACACCTATGACAAGGTCGAAAAGGTGCTTGAGAACGTACAGGCGGTACGCGATGCCGTCGGTCCGCACATCGGTCTCGGCGTCGATTTCCACGGCCGCGTGCACAAGCCGATGGCCAAGGTATTGATGCGCGAGCTCGCACCGTACAAGCTGATGTTCATCGAGGAGCCGGTGCTGTCCGATCACATCGAGGCGATCCCGGAACTGGCGGCCATCGCTCCCGCCCCGCTCGCCCTCGGCGAACGCCTGTATACGCGTTACGACTTCAAGCGCGTGCTGGAAATGGGTGGCATCGACATCATCCAGCCTGATCCATCGCATGCAGGCGGCATCACCGAAACCCGCAAGATCGCCGCCATGGCCGAGGCCTACGACGTGGCGCTGGCGCTGCATTGTCCGCTGGGGCCGATAGCCCTGGCCGCCAATCTGCAACTCGACGCGATCTGCCACAACGCCTTCATCCAGGAACAGAGCCTGGGCATTCATTACAACGCAGGCAACGACCTGCTCGACTACATTGCCGACCGCAGCGTGTTTGCCTACGAAAACGGCTACGTGACCATTCCGGGTGGCCCCGGCCTGGGCGTCGAAGTCAACGAGGCCTATGTGGCCGAACGCGCCGAAGTCGGCCATCGCTGGCGCAACCCGCTGTGGCGCCATGCTGATGGCAGCGTGGCCGAGTGGTGAGCACGATGTCGTCCTACGCTTCCTATCCCAGCCTGGCCGATCGCAGCGTGTTGATCAGCGGTGGCGCCAGCGGCATCGGCGCAGCCTTCGTCGAACACTTTGCACGGCAAGGCGCTCGCGTGGCCTTCCTCGATATTGATGACGCCGGAGCGGCCGCACTCGGCGATTCGTTGCACGATGTGCGGCATGCACCGCATTACCTGCATTGCGACATCACTGATCTTGCTGCATTGCAGGCCGCCATCACTGCTGCGCGCAGCCACAACGGCCCGATATCCGTTCTGATCAACAACACCGCCAACGACGTTCGCCACGAGCTGGCCGATGTCACTGCACACGACTTCGAGCGCAACGTGGCGGTCAACCTGCGCCACCAGGTCTTTGCCACCCAGGCGGTCATTCCGGACATGCGCGAACTCGGCAGCGGCTCCATCATCTGCCTGGGCTCGACCGGCTGGATGATCAAGAACAGCGGCTATCCGCTATATGCCATGTGCAAGTCCGCGGTACATGGTTTGGTCAACGGCATGGCCCGTGAACTGGGCCAGCAGAGCATCCGCATCAACGCGCTGATCCCTGGCTGGGTCATTACCGAAAAGCAGGAGCGCCTGTGGCTGGATGATGCCGGGCGCCGCGAAATCGAACGCGCGCAATGCATGCCGGGCCTGCTGATGGCCGATGATCTTGCGCGCATGGCCCTGTTCCTGGCAGCCGACGACAGCCGCATGTGCACCGGCCAGGATTTCATCGTGGATGGCGGCTGGGTATGAGCGAGGTGCAGATATTGCCGACGATGCAAGTCGCCGTCGATGTCGGCAACATTCTGGGCGAAGGCATCGTCTGGTGCGACCGCGCCGAAGCGCTGTACTGGACCGATATCCAGCGCAACACGCTCTACCGTTTTCATCCGGATGCCGGAACACTGGATCGCTGGTCGATGCCCGAGCGGCTGTGCTCGTTCGCCTTGTGCGAGGACGATGGCTGGCTGCTGTTGGCGCTGGCCTCGCGACTGGTTTTTTTCCGGCTCGCCGATGGCCAACTCGAAACCTTGCACGCGGTCGAACCCGAGCTCGCCACCCGCAGCAACGATGGCGGTTGTGATCGCCAGGGGCGCTTCGTGTTCGGCACATTGCACGAACCGGAGCATGGGCCGAAACAGGCCATCGGCGGTTTCTGGCGGCTGGATGCCGCGTTGCGACTCGAGCGCCTGGATCTCCCCGGCGTGGCCATCAGCAACTCGATAGCCTTCAGCCCCGACGGCGGCACCATGTATTTCTGCGACTCGCTCACGCGGCAGATCCTCTGCTGCGACTACGGCGATGTACTCGGCGCACCGCGCCTGTTTGCCGAAGTCGATGGTGATGCGGGTGAGCCCGACGGCTCCTGCATCGACGCCGACGGCTGCCTGTGGAATGCCCAGTGGGGTCGTGCCCGCGTGGTCTGCTACGGATCCGATGGTGCGCCGCGTCGTGTGTTGCCACTCGCTGCAAGCCAACCCACTCGTCCAGCCTTCGGTGGTGCGCGGCTCGACACGCTCTACGTCACCAGCGCCCGCGAAGGTCTGTCCGATGCCACGCTGAATGACGAGCCACACGCCGGCGCCCTGTTCTGTGCCGGCATCGACCTGAACGGATTGCGCGAAGTCCGTTTTGCCGGATGTCCCGAAGGCGGGCATGTCACCGGCTGACCCTTGCTGTATCCACCGTCACCTTCCTCCAGGAAGCACACTATGAGCACTGTTGCACAACCCGTTGTTGTCAATTCCAAGGCCACGGCCGTCTTTACCTGCATCCTCGCCGCGCTCGCCGGACTGATGTTCGGTCTCGACATCGGCGTGATTTCCGGTGCACAGAAATTCATCCAGCAGGAATTCCTGGTCGATGACAGCGTGATCGAATGGATCGTCTCGATCATGATGGCTGGCGCTGCCGCCGGTGCGCTGAGTGCTGCCTGGATGTCAGCCAAACTCGGCCGCAAACGCTCGCTGATCCTGGGTGCGCTACTGTTCGTCGCCGGCTCGGTGCTGTGCGGGATCGCCTGGGCACCTTCCGTGCTTATCGTGGGCCGATTGATTCTGGGCGTAGCCATCGGCATCGCCAGCTTCACCGCCCCGCTCTACCTGGCCGAGATTGCGCCAGAGCGTATTCGCGGCGCGATGATCTCGCTGTACCAGTTGATGATCACCATTGGCATCCTGGTGGCTTTCCTGTCGGATACCGCTTTCAGTTACAGCGGCAACTGGCGCTGGATGCTCGGCATCATCGCGATCCCGGGCGCACTGTTCCTGATCGGCGTGTTCTTCCTGCCCTACAGCCCGCGCTGGCTGATGATGCGCGGTCGTCGCGCCGAAGCCGAACAGGTGCTGCTCAAGCTGCGCGGCAATGCGCAGGAGATCGGCAAGGAGATCAGTGATATCGAGGAACAGCTGAAGACGCCGCAGCGCGGTTGGCATCTGTTCCAGCAGAACAGCAACTTCCGCCGCTCGGTCGGCCTGGGCATCCTGCTGCAGGTGATGCAGCAACTGACCGGCATGAACGTGGTGATGTACTACGCGCCGCGCATCTTCGAGAGCATGGGCTACAACACCGAGTCGCAGATGTGGTTCACCGCGATCGTCGGCCTGGTCAATGTGCTGGCGACTTTCATCGCGATTGCCTTCGTCGACAAGCTTGGCCGCAAGCCGATCCTGTACGCCGGCTTCGTGGTGATGGCCGCTGGCTTGGGTGTGGTCGGCACGATGATGCATCTGGGCATCAATACCCATGCCGAGCAGTTCTTCACCGTCGGCATGCTGCTGCTCTTCATCGTCGGCTTCGCGATGTCGGCCGGCCCGTTGATCTGGACGTTATGTTCCGAAGTGCAGCCGCTGAAGGGCCGCGACTTCGGCATCGGCTGCTCGACCTTCACCAACTGGGCCGCGAACTGGGTGGTAGGCGTGTCGTTCCTCAGCCTGCTCAACGGCGTCGGCAATGCCGGCACGTTCTGGCTGTATGCCGCATTCAACGTGGTGTTCATTGCGTTTACCTTCTGGCTGGTGCCGGAGACCAAGGGCGTCACCCTGGAAGACATCGAACGCAAGCTGATGGACGGCCATCGCCTGCGCGAAATCGGGCGCTGAGTCGATGCGCTTGAAAGCCCTCGCGCTGATGATCAGCATGTCCATGCCACTGCTCGGAATGTCGCCGGCGCTGCCGGCGGCATCGGCCAGGCCAGCATCGACCTATACCAATCCAGTGCTGCCTTCAGGCCCCGATCCCTGGGTGGCCCAACGCGATGGCGTGTACTACTACATGAATACGCAGGGTGATCGCATCGCCCTGCGCAAGACACGCGACATGGCGAAACTCGCCCAGGCACCAGAGGTCACCGTGTGGACACCACCGCACGAAGGCCCGGGTTCTTACTCGCTGTGGGCGCCGGAGCTGCACTGGCTGCGTGGCAAGTGGTACCTGTACTACACCGCCTCCGAACGTGGTCACGACGATGACGCGCATCGGCATGTGTTCGTGCTGGAGAATGGCTCGACTGATCCGACCACGGGCAAATGGACGTCCAAAGGCATGCTCGGCATCGACAGGCCCGGCATCGACGGCACGGTGTTCGAGCTGAATGACCAGCTGTACTTCATCTATTCACCGTATGTCGGCGATCACAGTGATCTGGTGATCTCGCGCATGCAGGATCCGTGGACCCTGGTCGGATCACAGGTGGACATCGCCCATCCCACGCATGCATGGGAAATGCAGGGCGGCCGCAAGATCCTTGAAGGTCCCGAATTCATCCAGGGCCCGACCGGCAAGCTGTTCATCACCTACTCGGGCAGCGCCTGCTGGTCGGACGATTACGCGCTGGGCCTGCTTTCTGCACCCGCGGGTGCAGACCCGATGGATCCCTCGGCCTGGCACAAGTCACCCACGCCGGTGTTCGCCAAGTCGGAAAAGAACGGCGTATACGCCACCGGCCACAACGGCTTCTTCAAGTCGCCCGACGGCAGCGACTGGATCATCTATCACGCCAACAGCGGCCCGGACATGAAGTGCACGGCGAAACGCTCACCGCATATCCAGCCGTTTCACTGGCGTCCGGATGGCACGCCCGATTTCGGTGTTCCGCTACCTGAGGGCATGCCGCTGCCCGCACCGCACTGATTTCACTGTACGAATGAAAAGGCCGCCGGATGAATCCGGCGGCCTTCTTGCGTCGGCGACTTGAATATCTACTGTGCCGAGGCTTTCTGCGCGGGCTGTGCCAATGGTGTCAGTTCAAGATAGTCCACATCCATCGCATGAGCACCGCCCTTGATCACCAGGGTGTGGTCGCCACGGGGCATCAACGTATCAGCTGTGGCCAGATGCCAGCCGTCGGCATCGACATGGTCCTCGGCTATTGCCAGCGGCTTGCCATCGAGCATGATCACCGGTTGCGTCGGCAGCCCGATATCCTGCCAGCGCAAGCTGACATGGCGTTGCCCGTCACGCAGCAAATGCACGCGGAAATCCAATGCGCCACCCGGGGCGGAGGCGACGCGTGCCTTGCCGCGCAATGACGCCGTGGCATCGTCGATCTGTACCGCGTCGTGACGCCCGGCGTCTTCCGCCTCGTAACGATCGAACGTGAGCCTGCTGCTATTGAACAGAATCTCGTTGCGACTCACGTCCTCTGGCGATGCGGCATCGGAAGACGAAGTGACGTGCAAAAGGCTGCCATCCTTTTTCACCATCAGTGCCTGGGTCCATCCGGCATGGATATTTCCGGTTCGTTTTTGCACTGGTGCCGGCATACGCCACCACGGGCCACGGCCATTGTCGGCATTCCACCACAGGCTGCGCCCGTCTTCGTCAGCGCCGCCGCCCGCACGTTCAGCCAACACCGTCAAAATGCCATGCCCGGGATCTTCACCCAAGGGCAGCCATTGCACCGTGGGACAGGCCGATGGCCAGCCATCAGCCAACGTCAGCACCGGCGCGCCGTGTTCATGTGGATTGCCGAAATCGAGCCCGTCATCGCTGAGCTTCATGAACACCTGGCCGCTCTTCGGTCCGTCGATGTTCTCGTAGGTCATCGCGTAACGGCCATCGGGCATCCGCGCAACCACCGCCATGCCGGGACGTTCGACCCCACCAGGAATCGCCACATCAACCTTTTCCGGCCCCCAGGTCTTGCCCCCATCGCTGGAGAGCTTGTGCGCCAGCAGCTGATTGTAGCCCTCTGCCTTATGTTGCTCGCTGGAGTAGTAGGCGACCATCCGGCCGTCATCGAGAATGTGGACGTTGGGTTCCCATACGCCCTTGTTGTCCTCGTCCGACGGATTACCACCACCTGTGACGATCGATCCGCGGTACTGCCAGTGCTGGCCCTGGTCGGTCGATGCGTAGAGCTGCAGATCTTCAGCGACCAGTCGACCCTGATCATTGTCGCCGGTGGCATTGGCGGCCAGCAGCAAGGTTCCTGGTTTCAGTGAGCTACTGGCGCGAGCCATTTCAGTCAGATTCGGTTGCCAGCGCAGTTGCCAATGCAGCGAATCGGCATGCTTCTTCTGGTCGATCACATTCTGCTGAAGACGCCAGTGCGTGCCGTCATCGTCACTTCGCCACAGAGGAACTCCCGCCAGACCGCTCTGTTCGAACACCATCAATACCCGGCCATTCGCCGCACGATCATGCTGATGCATCAACCTCACCAGCGATGGGTAACCCGTGCCGGCCGCAAGACGCTTTCCGACTGCAACTGCACCATCATCATGGCCCCATGCCGTCGGCACGATGAAAGCCAGCGCCAGCGAACTTGCCAGCAGGGCTCGCAAGCCTGGTCGCTTGTACGATTTCATTGATCAACTCCTGACGCCGTGTTTAGGCACTGTTGCTGCGCTGGCAGCATCCAGTCGCGGACCGCCACGCTGTGATCCCAAAAAAAGAGGGGGCCGCAACCCGCGGCCCCCTTGAGGGGAGAATTTCAGAGCTTGAAACGTACGCCCAGGCCGACGGTGCGGTCCTGATAACGAATGTCGCGCGGGCGCGAAGTGCCGTCGCCCCAGTACTGATGCAGATTTTCACCGGTCAGATTGGTGGCGGTAAGCACCACCGTGCCATAGCGATTGAAGTCGTAGCCAATCGAAAAGTCGAGCTGATTGGCAGGCACGATTTCGTCGTTCACACCGGCAACGTTCGGCTGGTTGAAGCCGTCAATAAAGCGGCTGCGATAGTTGTAGGCGAGACGGGCTGAAACGCCATATTTCTCGTACATGAGCACGGCATTGCCGTTGTTCTTGGACACGTTCTGCAAGGGAGACGCCACGAACGGTCCACCAATGTACTGCGGCGAACGAGTCGAACCATCGATGTAGGTGTAGTTGAGCTGCACACCCAGCCCGCTCAATGCCCCCGGAAGAAAATCGAAGAATTGCTGGTAGGCAAACTCGGCACCTGCCAGATGGCCGCTACCCGCGCTTTGCGGTGAAGACAGATGGTAGGCCTCGCCATTGATGGTGACATCGGTCGTGTAGTTCTGGACGTAGCCGGTGATATCGCGATAGAACAAGCCGCCGCTGATGTAGCTGGCCGGAGCGAAATACCATTCCAGCGAGCCGTCATAGTTATTCGACTTGATCGGATCAAGTTCGGGATTGCCGCTGGATGCCACCCCGTCACGATTGATCGTGCCGGGGTTCAGCGACAACGACGGATTGAGCTGGCCGAAACCCGGATAAGTCACGGTCTTGGCAGCATCCAGGCGCAACTGCAAGCTATCGGTAAAGTGCCAGTTGAAGCTGAAGTTTGGCAGGTATACCGGCTCACTCGTATTGGTGCTGAGCGGCGTATAAAGATTGGTCGATGCATCGTAGGAGAATGCATCGAGGTTGCGTTTCACACGCTCCACTCGCATGCCGACCAGGCCATCAAACGGCATGCCGAACAATTCATTGCCATAGCCTGCCTGGATATATCCGGCGTATTTCTTCTCGTCGATATTGAAATAGCGGCCGGGGTTCTCCGGTGCCAGTCCGCTCGGCAAGCCGTAATAGTTGCGCAAGGCATCCGCATTGCCGGTCAGGTAATCGTAGCAACCACTGATGCCTGGTGTCGGGATGGCGGAGGTACTCGGCAAAGAGCAGAAAAAGTTGCCTGGCAGCGCGGCAGTCACCTGGCCCGCGGGATTCGGTGTCTCGACGATATTGCCTGTGCCCGGGCCACCCGGCGGCGGCGTCGAGACTTCCACGCTGCCAACGTACTCGGCCTTGTGATCGGAATAATGTGCGCCGAAATCGAGGTACTGGAAGAAATCACCGTTCAGGTCGAACGTGCCATCACCACGCCAGGCATACTGCTTGCCTCGTTCGGTATGCCAGGTCTGGAACAGGCCGTTGAGATAGTAGTTGTTCGGATCCAGCTGGGGATTACCTGACAGTGTCCAGTTCTGCTGGTTGCCGGCCGTGCCGGCCCAGTCGATATCCACCGGCCCCTTCAGGAAGGTATCGATGATGAAGGTATCGTCCATGAAGGACGACTGGTTGTAGGACAGATCCGATGACAATTGCAGACGATCACCGTGCCACTTCACGCCGACCGAATGCTGCATGTCATGGCCGCGCTGGGTATGCGCCTGGGTGCTGGTGGCGGTATAGATGTTGCCCGCCCAATGGGCTCCATTGGCATCGCATGTGGTCTGACCGTCATAGGGCGAGCCGGGCATCTGCACTGGGTAGCAGCTGTTGCCAACCTGCAGATCGGTCGCCGGAACGCCGGCATTGCCGCCACCGGTGAAGTAGAACGGCTGGCTGTACTTGTCCGAAACCCAGTCGTACAGAGCTTCGTAGAAGACCTCGGTGTTGTCGCTGGGTTTCCACTGCAGCGCATAGTTCAACTCAGGCCGCTGGCGGTAGCCGAAATTGTAATCGGCACCAAGCGCGCCAGGCACCGAAACCAGATTGCCATTGGCCGAACGTACGGGATCGCCGTTCGCGTCCTTGGCCAGCACTGGGACATCGCCCCAGATCGCGTTGTAGTCATAATGCTGCGCGGTAAACCCCACGTTGAGCAAAGCGCCCATTTCGCCGATGCCCGTATCCCAGCGCGAACTCATGAGTGCGCTGAAAGTGGGATCGCTTTGGCCGCCATATTTGCTGTGGGTTTCGGTGAATGTGCCGGACAATTCGGTGCCGGCGAAATCGAATGGTCGATAAAGCTGCATGTCCACCACGCCGGCGATCCCTCCGGCCGGCAGGCTTGCTTCGCTGGTCTTGTAGACCTTGATCGTCTTGACCGCGGTAGCGGGCAGATTCTGGAACGCGAAACCGCGCCCTACACCACTGAAGATTTCGCGACCATTGAGTGTCGTCACCACGTTGGGCAAGCCACGAATGACGACCGAGTTTGTCTCGCCCTGAAAACCCTGCGCGACTTGCACACCGGTAATCCGCTGCATCGCATCGGCCACGCTGTTGTCCGGGAGCTTGCCGATATCTTCGGCAACAATCGAGTCGACCACCATGCGTGAGTCTTGCTTGATTGATTGCGCACTCTGCAACGAACTGCGCAGGGGAGAAACGGTGACGCCGGTGAGATCTGTGACCTGATTGGGATCCTTCTTGGTCTTCTTGTCTGCCGCTGTTTGCGCGTCTGTGGCCTTAACAGCCGCGTCCTGGACGGAGGCCGCCGAGGTGGCGACATTGGAAGCGCTGCCCTGGCTCGTGGCTTCACCGGCCTGGGCCGGCGCAAAACATGCGCAGATGGCACTGGCCAGCAACGACACGGTGCAAGACATCAGAATCGGATGCTTCATGTAATTCTCCCCGAACTTCTTTGGTAAGGCTTTTAGGTTGATTCGCCACAGCGACGCCTGCGGGAGACGCTGCTGAAAGATGGAAGCTGTGCCTGGTGCTGCTTTCTGCGCCCTGGGCAGACGGAAACCAAGTCAGCCAGTTTCGGTTGCGTTAGTCGGACATTTGACCAATTGTCGTACTATATGACTAACGATGCCGCATGCGAGCCGGCTTGTCATGCTGCGATGCAACGACAGGCATCCGCACGAAAAAGCAGTCGCGGAAATGGAAACGCCCGGATTGCCCGGGCGCTTCTGGAATAAGCCGTGCGCTGGATCAGAATTCCATTGCCGCATCGCCTTTGGGTGAGATGCTGAGCGCATGAATGATCTGCACTTCACGCTCGCGGTACGGTGCGCCATGGGTGTGCAACAGATCATGGAACCAGATCGTCGGCTGCACCGTGGTGTATGGACGTTGCCACGAATCCCACGGGAACTTGGTCTGCGATTTGCCGTCGACGAAGCCCCAGTTGAACATGCCGATGTTCTCCTTCTTGGCGATCGGCAGGATCGTGTCGATGGTCGATCCGTTCCCGCGAGCCATGTATTCGGTACAGATCAGCGGCCGGCCATAGGGCTTGAGCTGGGCAATGCGCGCCTCAAAGGTCTCCGGCCAGTCATAGCTGTGGAAGCTGATGATGTCGGACTGGTTCAGCTGGGTCTTCTCCACTGCATTGAGCTTGGCTGATGGACTCCAGTCGTCGTCATGCCATACGCCGCTGGTCAGTGGCTGACTCGGCTTTGCGCTCCGCGCCCATGCAAAAACCTGCGGCAGAAGTTCGGCGACGCGGTCGAACTTGTCTTTAGGCTCTTTAGCGTCGTAGTTGCCACCGCCGGGATTGTCCGGTTCATTCCACACATCCCAGGCCAGGATGCGATCATCCTTGGCGAAGCTGCCGACGATATCCTTCACATAGCTTTCGAAACGCGGGTATTGACTGCGGTCATCCATCGCCACGCCGGGCGATTGCACCCAGCCGGAGTTGTGCACGCCGGGAATCGGCTGATGCTGAGGGCCAAGCATCGGCTCCGGATCCCAGCACGAGTCGAACAGCACGAACATCGGCTTGATGTGATGTTTGGCTGCGATCGTCAGGAAGGTATCCATGCGCTTCTTGAAGCCTGCTGCATCCTGCTGCCAGAGCAGATCGTGCAGGAATACGCGCATCGTGTTCATGCCCATCTTTTCCGCCCAGCCCAGCTCCAGGTCGATGCGCTTGGGATCGAACGTCGATGCCTGCCACATCTCCAGCTGGTTGATCGCATCGGCCGGAATATAGTTGCTGCCGACCAGCCACGGCTGCTTGGCATACCACGTGTCTGCCTGCGACTTGGACCAGCGCGGCGACTCCGCGGCGTGAACCGGAACCACGGCTGCGGAGGTGGCCACCGCCATCAGCAAACCCAACATCATGCTTTTCATCCAATCTCCCGTACCACTCGTGGCATGACCACCAGCAGTCTGTTTTCGCGTTGGTTGCGCTCCGCGTCGCGAAGCAGATCGACTACATCAATTGGCCGCTTTCGAGGCCTTGTCCACAGTGAAGCGGTAAATGATCAGGTTGCGGTAGGTCTGCCCGGGCGCCAGCCGCGCCGAACCAAAAGATGGCTGGTTGGGCGTATCGGGAAACATCTGGGGCTCCAGCACGAAGGCATCCCCCTGACGGTAGACGCGGCCAGCCTTGCCGACACTGGTGCCATCGAGGAAGTTGCCCGAATAGAACTGCAGGCCAGGTTGCGCCGACATCAGACTCAGCTCGCGACCGCTATGCGGATCCTGCACTCGTGCCACCAGACGCGGCTTGTCAGCCTGCTTGCGGCTGATCACCCAGTTCATGTCATAACCATGGCCACCCAGCAGCTGGGGTTCTTTGCCATCACGAATGTCGCGACCTATCGGCTTGCCTTGGCGGAAGTCGAAATCGGTACCGGCCACCGGGCGAATCTCGCCTGTCGGAATCAAGGTCGGGTCGACTGGCGTGAAATGATCGGCCGGAATGGTCAGCACATCATCCATGACACTGCCCGAGCCCTCGCCGCCAAGGTTCCAGTAAGTGTGGTTGCTAATGTTGACGATCGTCGGCTGGTCGGTCGTGGCGCGATAATCGATACTCAACTCGTCGCTGTCGGTCAGCGTGTAGGTCGCCGTCACCGTCAGCTTGCCGGGATAGCCCTGGTCCCCATCGGGGCTGATGTACTGCATGGTCACGGAAGGCTGCGGCGACTTGGCGACTTTCGTCACGGCCCAGTTAACCTTGTCGAAACCCTTGCTGCCGCCATGCAGTGAATTGGGGCCGTCATTGATCGGCAACTGATACTGCTTGCCATCCAGGGTGAATTTGCCCCTGGCGATACGATTGGCAAAGCGGCCGACCGTGGCGCCAAAGTACTGCGGCTTGTCCAGATAGTCCTTCACGTCGGGATAGGCCAGCACCACGTCGGCCGACTTGCCGGCACGATCCGGCAACATCAACGACTGCAGGCTGGCGCCGAGCGTTATCACACGAGCCGTGACACCGTGATCGTTACTCAGCGTAACCGCCTCGACCTTGCTGCCATCGGGCAGCGCGCCGAAGGTGCTGCGACTGATATCCGAGGCGAAGGCCAATGCAGGCAACGCCAGCAGCAGCGCGCAGATTGTGTTCACGAGCATGTGTCTATTCATCGCAGATTCCGTCAAGGGGGCCCTGCGCCATGGGCGCGGACAGGCTTGAACGAGACCATATAATAAGACTATTGGCAAGTCCGACGAGTCACGTCCCTGCTGCGGCAAAGATCACGAAGCTACTCCCTGCCTGCAGCGATGCGCGCCTGCAACTGCGCCAAAGCCGCGGGAATTCGATCTGCCGAGTCCACCGTGATCATCTGCTGTTCGCTGTCACCGAGACCATGCTCCTGTTCGTGTGCCCACGTCACGTGATACGGCAGATGCACGCCCCAGCCGCCGAGGCGAAGCACTGGTTCGATGTCCGAGCGCAGGGAGTTGCCGACCATGACGAACTGCCCGGGCGCGAGATCGAATTCGCCCAGCACACGCCGGTAGGTCGATGCATTTTTCTCGGACACGATTTCAATGCGCCGGAACAAGTCAGCCAATCCGGACTGCGCGACCTTCTTCTCCTGATGAAACAGGTCGCCCTTGGTGATCAGCACGATCTCGTATTCAGCGGCCACCGCCTCCACCGCCGCGCGAATGCCTGGCAACAATTCGACCGGATGTTGCAGCACCTGCTTGCCCAGCTCGATCAGCCGGTGGATGTCGGCGGTTGAAATACGCCCGTCGGTGCTCGCGATTGCCGTTTCCACCATCGACAAGGCCATGCCTTTGGCGCCGTAACCGAACAGCTGCAGATTGCGTCGTTCGGTGGCCAGCATGCTGTCATGCACCTGCTCATCGCCGATATCGACGTAGTTGCCGATGATCGCGGCGAATGCGTCATTCGCCTGGCGGTAATAACCCTCGCTATGCCACAGCGTGTCGTCGCCGTCGAAACCGATCAGTTCAATCATGCGCGCAGTCTAAGACGAACTCTCCGCCCAGGCGAGACAAGAGACTCTCGCAAATCCGTCACGCGAAACATGCATAAATCGCCGCGTGTGATGTCATCACCGTCAACGACTTTCTTCCCGAGGCTCATCCATGAACACGTCGTGCAGCCATCTCGACAGCATTCGCGAAGTCACGCCAAGTGCGCGCGGATGCGAGGAATGCCTCCAGTCAGGCGACACCTGGGTGCACCTGCGAATTTGTCGAACCTGCGGCCATGTCGGCTGCTGCGACGACTCGCCGAATCGGCACGCCAACGCCCACTACCAAGCCACCGGCCATCCGATCATCGAGGGCTACGATCCGCCCGAAGGCTGGGGTTGGTGCTATGTGGACGAAGCGGTGTTCGACCTCAGCGACCAGGCGACGCCGCAACTGGGGCCGATACCGCGCTACTTCTGAGCGTGACCGGCAGCGATTTCGCTGCTCAACTCAATTCGCTGCCCAAACGCAGATTGATGCCCAGTTGGGTGGCCAGCTCACGCATTGGCTCAGCGTCACGGGTCAGCGTCATCCAGCCCGCGTGGCGGTCGCCCTCGGTTTCCCACGACCACAAGGTGTAACCAAAACCAGCCAGGCTGTCGTAAGCGATGGAGAACAGCGAGGCGGCATCCATGTCCTCAAAAAACTCATCTTCGTGCGGATCACCAGCCCAATCGATCGACAGGTTCCAGCGCGAGCACAGCTCGTCGATCGCCTGCACCAGCGAGCGCAGGTCATTCGCGTCGACCATGAAGCCGGAACGCCAGTCGATCACGTGACCGATCAGCCCGACCGGCTCATCCGCCAATGCTTCGTCCTCGGCGACCGCCTCGCGGTAGTCCGTGAACTGCTGCAGCGCCAATTCCTCGTCATCCGGGTTGATCAGCAACAGCAGCTGCCAGACCTTCGCCTCGACTGACTCGTCATCGAGATGGCCGAGCTCACGATCGGCGTAAAACTCCTCGTCGTAGTTGCTCATGCGCCGACCCTGCGCCGTACGGCTTCGAAATCCCGGATCGGACGCAGCTCGATGCAGCCGGTTCGTGTCCACGGGAACTCCATTGCCATCTGCACGGCCTCGTCCATGTTGGCCGCCTCGATCAGGTTGAAACCGGCCAGGTATTCCTTGGTTTCGGCAAACGGGCCGTCGACCACGCTGACCTTGTCATTGCGAATGCGCACCGAACAGGCCGTCGCCGGCACCTCGAGCTGCTGGGATTCAAGCAACCGACCTTGCTCCCGCAATTCGTCTGCATGGTTGATGCAACTGCGCATGCGGGTATCAAACTCGCCTGCGGGCATGGCATCCAGCAGGGCCTCGTCGCTGTAAATCATCATCAGATACTTCATGCCATCCTCGCGCATTGCCACAGCAGGCTGCCAACTGTAATCGTCAATGGGATACTTGTCGCTGATGACATCATGCCTGCCATGCCGATGACCCGCGATTCCAACCCAAGCCATTCCGTCCACTGCACGGCGATCGCCCACGTGCGGTCACCGTATGCCCGACGCATCGATGCACCGCATCAATCCAACGTGATCGAGGGCACCGAGAGTGGTGCGGCGGCCGAGGCGCTGATCGAATTCGTCCCCGATTTCCCCGCGGCGGCATTTGCCGACCTTGCCGGTTTCGATCGAATCTGGCTGGTATTCGTATTCCATCGCAGCGAGGGCTGGAAGGCCAAGGTGCGACCACCACGCGGTGGCGGTCAACGTAGTGTGCTGGCGACCCGCTCACCGCACCGGCCCAATCCGATCGGGCTGTCTGCGGTCGAGTTGGTAGCGGTTGAGGATCATGCGCTGCGTGCGCGCGGGATCGACCTGCTCGACGGTACGCCGATTCTCGACATCAAGCCGTATGTTCCCTATGCCGATGCCTTTCCCGCCTCAGCCGCCGGCTGGATCGACCAGATCGATGCCGCGCAAGGGCGGCATTCAGCGCCGGGGCCACGCAAACCACGCACTCCATTGGGTCGTTGATACGCGCTGCATCCACGCTGATCAGAGCGGACGCCGCGGACGCCCTTCGCGCGCCTTGTACAGCCGCCGATCCGCCTCGGCCAAGCCAGTCTCAAGCGACTCGCCCGGTTCGAGTGTGACCGAACCGAGCGTAAAGCCGATCGGCGCATCCGCCCGACCCGCATCGAGACGCGCGACGATTTCCTCGGTCAATCCAGGCTCAACCTTGCGCAGCAGGATCAGGAATTCGTCACCACCCATGCGCACCACGGCATCCTGTCCGCGTACATGCCGCATCAGGAAACGAGCCATGTCGACCAGCACGGCATCACCACGCTGGTGACCGTAGGTGTCATTGATGTGCTTGAAGTGATCGAGGTCGATCACGATGCAACCCAGTCGCTCGCGCACATGCTCGGCGTCCAACTCACTCAGATAACGTCGATTGAAGGAGCCGGTCAGGCTGTCCCGGATCGACCAGTCCCGCAGCTTCCTTTCTTGCTGATAGCGCTCGGTGATGTCCTGTGCGTGGCCCAATACATAAGGCTCATCAGCCTCATCGTCGAGTACATTGTGATATTGCCAGATACGCAGACTGCCATCCTTGGCAATCAGCTCGATCATCCCGGCGTCGTTATCGCGGGTGATGATGCGGATCAGATATTCGTGAAACTGAGCATGCAGTTCGGAACGGATCAGGTCGGTGAGCGGGCGACCGATCAGCTCACCGATGGAGTAACCCAGCGTGTTGGCCGCCGCCGGATTGACCGAGAGCAGCACGCCTTCGTGATCGTGCGTGAAGATCAGACCGAGACTGTATTGAAACAGCTTGCGAAAGCGCCGGTCGCTGGCCTCCAGCGCCTGGATGGCTCGCTTGCGCAAGGTAATGTCCTGGAATGCACCAACCACCCGCTGAGCATGACCGGCATCGTCATATTCCACCTTGCCGATCGTGCGCACCCAGATTTTTCGCTCTCTTGCGGTGATCAAAGGCAGTTGCAGATCCCAGCTTTCACCACTGCCGACGGCGCGATTCATTGCATCCTCGAGTTCCGCGCGTGCTTCAGGTGCGAAATAGTTCACTGCCTCATACAGACTCGGCCGATGACCTGGCGGAACATCATGGATTCGACAGGTTTCATCCGACCAGACGAGTTGATTCTCGTCCAGATCAAGTTCCCAGCCACCCACACCCGCCATGCGACCGGTGCGCTCAAGCAGAGCCTCGCTTGCCAGCAACTTCTGCTGTAACAAGCGTCCATTGTCCATTTGCTCATGCAGTGCCGCCGTCTCCCGCTCCATGGCCAGATGCTCTTCCATCGCGTAGCCACGCAACTCAAGTGCCTCGGCCACGGCATGGGCCAGAGCCCCCAGCGTCTCCCGCTGCATAGGGTCGAGCGAGCCTGGCTGGAAATCGATCACGCATAGTGATCCCATGCGCAGGCCGTCACTAAGTGTGATGGGTGCGCCGGCGTAAGAGCGAATATTGGGATCACCAGTGACCAGCGGGTTGTCCGCAAAACGCGCGTCCCGACGTGCGTCATCCACTTCCATCAGTTCTGAACCCATGATGGTGTAAGCGCAGAACGCCGTATCGCGCCTGGTCTCGGTTCCCGCCGCAAGACCCACGCCTGCCTTGAGCCACTGGCGATCAGCATCGATCAGGCTGATCAAGGCAATCGGACGCCCCGTCACCGCCGCTGCAGCACGCGTCAGCGCGTCAAAAAGCGGTTCGGACTCCGTATCCAGAACAGCCAGCGACCGCAACCTGGCCAGTCGCAGGCTCTCATCGGCGGGGACGGGTGCCGCAGTCATAGAGCAGTTTCCCGGGTAGTAACTCGGTTCACCCTGCTATCTATAAGGGACGGACCGGCAATAAAACAAGCTCCGCATGTATTACAGACGACCCAACAACCACAACACCAGCAGGATGATCAGGATCAAGCCGACGATGCCGCTGGGGCCATATCCCCACGAGCGCGAGTAACCCCATGTCGGCAGACCACCGATCAAAGCGAGAACAAGAAGAACCAGCAGTATGGTCATCAGCATGAGATATTTCCCTGGAGTTGTGCGGGATGCGGGGATCGCAACCGCGCCCGCAGCATGCACCTGGCCTTCGTACAGAGCCCGTGACAGCGCCAGCAGCCAGTTCAGGACTGCTCAGCTTTGTGTACATGCTCATCACTCATTGCAGCGTTGACCTTCACGACACGCCCTGCCACAAAGCACCGAAGCCAAGGCCGTTCTCGCCCGTGCACATGGCTGATACACGCACCAACGATGACGACATTCAGTCGGGAATCGTGAGCCATGCCTGCCAGGCCAGTGGAATCGTCCGACTATCCTTGTTGTGCTTGCGTGCGCATGCTTTCATCAACCCCTGTCGAAACCTGGCCATGGCCGCACCAACCTCAGGAGATCCGTCATGAAACCTCTGCTGGCAATCATGCTTCCGCTCGCGCTTTCCGCCTGCTCAGCAAGTCCGAATCCGACCACCCTGAGCGCAGCCTCCGATGCATCCGCGACGGCACCAGCGGCAACGCCCGTCGTGGCGAAGCCATCCTTCACTGATCTGCCGCGTTACCACTGGCAATTGGATGACGCCGTCGATGCCAATGGCAATCGGATGGATGGCCTGTTCGACGACTCAGGCAAACCGCTGCAGCTCGATTTTGCCAAGGATCGCGTCATGGCAAGCAATGCCTGCAACAACATCAGCGGCGGCTATCGCATTATTGATGGCCACCTCAGCGCAGGCCCGCTGATGCACACGATGCGTGCCTGTGTCAGCCCGACGCTGATGCAGCGTGAATCCACCATCACCCAGATGCTGGGTGGTGACCCGAGTGTGATTCTGACTTCGCAGGACAACGCGCCGCAGCTGGTGTTGACGGCGAGCGATGGCACGACGCTGAATTTTGTCGGCAAGCCTACCGCACAAACCCGCTACGGCGGTACGGGCACACTGATGTTTCTGGAAGTCGCAGCCGATGAGGTGCCATGCCATCACCCGCTGATGCCGAACAAGTCCTGCATCAAGGTACGTGAGCTGCATTACGACGACAAAGGCCTGCACAAGGACATGCCCGGCCCATGGCAGGTAATGTCCACGGATATCGAGGGCTATACGCATGAGCCAGGCATGCCCAATGTGTTGCGGGTAAAGCGCTACACGCGCAAGGACGTGCCGGCGGATGCCTCGTCATATGCCTATGTGCTGGATCTGGTGGTCCAGAGTGGACCGGCCAGCGCATCGACAACCGGCAAGCAGCCATCCCAGCCTTGATGTGACCTGGCAATTCAATCGAAGGTGACGGCGAGCCCCAGTGATACGCCGCTTACGCCGGGGCCATACACATAGCGCACTACCGCCCGGGCGCGCGAAATCCACAGCGGGTTGTATTTACTGGTATCCAGTTCGAGCCCGGTACCGAACGAGGTGAGGTGATTGAAGCCAAGCACGCGCGCATCATCGCCAAAATACTGCGTGTGGGCGAACTCGAAGATGTAGCGCACCGGCCGATCCAATGCATGCATGCCGGTCGGCGCCCGCCAGCGTGACCACAGGCTGGCATTTTCATTGCGCGACTTGCCTTCAATGGCTGGCGTAAACCCACCGTAGCTCTTGAGCAGGATGTTGGTGTAGCGAAGCTCCATGTCGATCTCATGGCTCTCCTGATATTGCGCATAGACCACCATCAGGGATTCACCGAAACCGTTGGTCTTGAGCGTGCCCTTCTTGAGAAAGCTGATATCCGCGTCGGTGTTGTGGTCGATGTACCAGCTGCCCAAGGTGGTGTCACTGGCCACGCGTCCGATGGAGAAATTGCCGATCGGGCGCAAGGACCAATTGTCGGTCAGCTGGAAATTCCAGCCGACGCCAGCCGTACCGATGGCGCTGTTCCAGCGAGTCGGGATGGCTCTTTGCGTGGTGCCGTCGGTAGCCACGAAGCGTGGGTCGTAGCGTGAATAGGCCGCCGTTCCCTCCAGATAAATCGGAAAACTGTCACTGACGACGAATCCACCGCCGATCGCTGTGTTGTGGAACGAGGGATTACCCGTCGATGCATCATTGATCTTCAGCGAGCCCGAGGTAACGTCCGGCGTCTGCGAATATCCCATCAGTGCAAGCACTGCGTTGGTACGTTGCTGCAAGTGTCCTTCAATCAAGTGATAGATACGCCCATCCTGCGCGCGGGCATGGCCCGGAACGGCCAGCGCGATCATGGATAGAAAAGACCAGCTCCGTGCTTTCATGTGGGGCTTCTCCCGGTGCACCTGCAGATAGAGCTGTTGATGAGAAGGTGGTTATCCAGCTTGAATCATATTCTCATCGCCACCGCGAAAGTCATCAAGACTCGGAGTATCCAGCGGGAAGCATTTGCCCCCGGTTGTGATGCCTCTGAGCCCCATGACGGACGCCAAAGCATTTCACGCGGGCGGGTCAGGGCGATCCCGGATGCGCGGCGAAATATTGTTGCAGGAACGCCTGCCGTGCCGCGCCGTGATCAGCTTCCGTGCGTGTATGCGCATCGATGGTCTGGCGCAGCAGGCCCCCGTCGGACTCCTGCACAGCCGGCCACGCTGGCAGGCTCCCGCCATTCGGATTGCCGGTCTTGATGAAGTTGGCGAAATAGCCCTCCATCACGCGTGAGGCCTCGCGATCTGCCGGTGTCCAGGCATAAACCGTGTTGCCATCGAGGTTACCCAGTGCGTACTCGATCTCGCCACTGTGCACGGCGCCGCTGTCGGCGACCTCGTCCGCGGCAGGATGGCGCCTCGCCGGCCGTGGCTGGGTGAAGTAGTAGTAGTAAACCGGCGCACCGCTGCTGCTCCGGTGCAGATCCATCCAGCGCCAGGTGCTGTGGGCGATGAACAGGTCGCCGGCCAGCGCGGTACCTGAGCGCTTCACCTGCGTCCCGTTGTCGCCCGGGTACAGTGCCAGCACGCGGTCCGACTGCGCGCCAAACTGCTTTTCGATGGCCGCACGATAATTCGCCGGGGTCGGTGTCTGCTGGCCGATGATCGCCGTGTAGTAACCCTCCTGCGAATTCGAGCCCAGCAGCAGTGGCACTTTCGCCTGCGCACCGCGGGCAAAGGTCTCGGCCGGTGCCTCGCGCAAGAGATAGCCATCTATATCAACGTCGGCATCCGCACTGCCCATGTCACTGGTGGCCTGCAACAGCTTGTCGGCGGGTATCTGGCGTAGCGCCTCAAGCGAGCTCGTACCAAGTTTTCTTGCGAATGTCTCGCCCCGCTGTTCCATCGTCTTCAACGTCACCGGCGCGATCGGTGCGATCAACGCACCGCTCTCGCCGATCGCCCGCGCAAACAGGCCCTGCGCCAGCGGCGAAGCCATCAGCGTACTCACCGAGATCGAACCGGCCGACTCGCCGGCGATCGTGACCTGCTTCGGATCACCACCGAAGGCAGCGATATTGGCTTGCACCCAGCGCAGCGCGGCGACCTGGTCAAGCAGGCCGTAATTGCCGGCCGCGTGCTGCGGCGACTCGGCTGCCAGCGCCGGCAAGGCGAAGAAACCGAATACGCCCAACCGGTAGTTCACTGTCACGGTGATGATGTCCTTGCTGGCGAGGCTGGCACCGTCGTAGCGCTTTTCCGAACCGTCACCGGCCACGAAACCACCACCGTAGAAATACACCAGTACCGGCAGCTTGCCGGCAGCGTGCGTGGGCTTCCACACATTGAGATAGAGACAATCCTCGCTCATGCCGTCGCTGCGAAACACCATGTCGTCGAACAGCGGACGCTGCATGCAGCGCGGACCGAAATGCCCGGTCTTGCGTACGGCCGTCCACGGTTGCACCGGCTGCGGCGGCTTCCATCGCAGTGCGCCCACCGGCGACGCCGCATAGGGGATGCCCTGGAACTCGTCCAGCGTCACTCCGTCGACCTGGGCTGTCCGCCCCTCGATCGCTCCCGAAGTCAGCTGCACGCGCGGCGACTGCGGCGACGCCATCACCGGCACGGCATACGCCAGCAGCGCAAGCAGAATCGCCGTACAGCGCAAGTAACATACGGGAGGCGAGGCAGTCAGATCGCTCATGAGGGAATCCGGGAAAAGGCAACCAGCAGCCTAAATCATCCCTTCGCATGCTTCCAGAATGACGATCGCAACTGGCGCAGCCCACTTTGCCGTCGTATGGTTGGCCGTCATCCACCATGACCGATGGAGCTGTCACCCGTGCGCACATTCCTTCTTTTGCTGCTCGCGAGCTTCCTGGGCGCATGCGCCACAACAGCACCTCCGCCATCCGAGCCACTGGCGCTGCGCGTGATGACCTTCAACGTGCGCCTCGGCACCGCCGACGATGGCCCGAACCGCTGGGAGCTGCGCCGCGACATCATGGTGCGCACGATTGCCGCACAACAGCCGGACCTGTTCGGCACCCAGGAGCTATACAAGTTTCAGGGCGACTACCTCGTCGGCAAGCTGTCGCAATACCGCTGGTTCGGGCTCGGTCGACGCGGTGACGATGGCGACGAACACATGGGCGTGTTCTATCGTCCCGACCGTCTGCGCGTGATTGACTCGGGCAACTTCTGGCTGTCAGACACACCCGACAAGCCAGGCAGCATCAGCTGGGGCCATCCGTATCCGCGCATGGTGACCTGGGCGCTGTTTGAGCAGGCCGCCAGCGGCCGCCGCTTTTATTACTACAACACCCACTTCCCCTATCGCGACCAGGACGAGGCAGCGCGTACGCTTGCGGCGCAGGAAATTCTCGACCGGCTGAATGCACTGCCGGCAAACATCCCAGTGGTCCTCACCGGCGACTTCAACAGCAGCCCCGACCGGCCTGATCATGCCCTGCTCACCGACCTGCTGCACGATGCGTGGATCAATGCCGACAGCCGCAGCGGACCGACCGCCACGTTCCACAACTTCACCGGCACGCCGGATCACCGCATCGACTGGATCCTCTATCGCGGCTTCCATGCCAGCAGCGTGCAGACCATCACCGAGCACGAGGGCACGCGCTATCCGTCCGACCATTTTCCGGTGATCACCGAGCTGACCTGGAGTCCAGCGGCACACTGATCCGGCTGTGTATAAGCGACTTCACTTTGCATTTGTTACATTCGGCAACACGCTTTCGTCCCGGGGTTCTGCTCATGTCGATGCGAATGCACTGGCTGCTCATGGCAGGTCTGCTCGTGCTGTCCCAGCCGGCCTGGTCCGCGGCCAAGACCGATGTTGTGGTGTTGAAGAACGGCGACCACCTCACGGGTGAAATCAAGAAGATCGAAAAGGGCATTCTCACCCTGAAAACCGACGCGCTCGGCACAGTCGACATTGACTGGGTCCGGATCGCCCAGATCAAGACCGACCAGCTGCTGGAGATCGAGCTGGCCGATGGCCAGCGACGTTACGGCCGCATTCCGGACATGGCGCCGAGCGGCACGCTCGCCCTGCAGATGGACAACGACAAGAAGCAGATGGTCGAGGTGAAGAACATCCCGATCGATAACCTGGTACATGCCACGCCGTTGGCTCAGGGCAATTTCTTCGATCGAATCGATGGCCATATCAGCGCGGGCATCAACACCGCATCCGCCAACGATAGCCGCCAATACACCGTGTCTGCCGACGTCACTTTGAAGGACCAGCTCCGCTCATGGCAGGCCACCTACGATGGTGCGCACGACGAGTCCGAAGGCAATTCAGCCTCCAATCGCAGTGCGCTCAACCTGATCCAGCGTCGGTATCTGGGACCGGTCTGGTTCTGGGCGGCCGGCGCGGGCCTGACCAGCAACGACGAGCTCGGACTGGATCTGCGCAGCCAGATTGGTGGCGGCTTTGGCCGCTATCTGCAACGCGATCAGAGTCACGAGGCATCGGTGCTGGCCGGCATCTATCGCAACCATGAAGAATTCGCCGACGGCACTTCACAAACCAGCGATGAAGGTCTGCTTTCGGGCACCTACACGTTCTTTCACACTACCCACCCCGAAGTCGATATCAGTACGCAGCTGAACATCTACCCCAGTTTGACCATCTCCGGGCGCGTCCGTGCCGATGCCAATGTGAGCGTGCGATATGAGCTGATCAAGGATTTGTATTACGAGCTGTCGTACATCGCCAACTGGGACAACAAGCCGCAATCCCTGGGCGCACAGAAAAACGACTGGTCGATCGTCAGCTCGCTTGGTTACAAGTTTTGAGCCTTGGCTATCGGGTGAGCCATCCGCACGCTTGCAGTCAGCCCGTGCTAGTGCGGCACGCCATTCGTCGGCGACTCATCGTCCAGCACCTGCAGTTTCACACCACTGGTCTGCGGCAAGATCGTCTGATCAGTGCTGAGCAAGACCGTACCGGGAGTCAGCATGGGCAGAAGCTTGGCCATGAATTGCGGTGGCACGGCGATCTTGTCGGCTGCGGCCGTATTCAGCACATGCCCTGCCTTGTCCTCGTTGCCAGGAATGCCAATGGTGATCCAGGTGGGCATTTGTATCCCCGGCATGCTGGGAATTTCGCTGGTGCTCTGGCCCTGCGCCACGATGTAAGCGTGCGTGCCTGGTTGCGGATTGCGCACGGCAATATTCGCCCGGCCAATCTCTACACCATTGCGCAGCACGATCACCTGGTGGTCAGGCACGCTCATCACCAGTGATACCGGGCCTTCCGGTGATTTCTCGGGCTCCCAACGATAATCTTCGCCGCTGGCCAGCGGCGTGATGGCATTTTCCATGCCGGTATGCGTGTCGATCGGGGCAATGGCGCGCGGATGCACGACCTCGGACGGACTGTCACCTTCAGCCGAAACCACCACGGTCATGCCCATGTTTGTCGCTGCGAACAAGCGTCGCGCGAACTCGGTTGGCAGATGCACGCAGCCATGCGATTCGGGATAGCCCGGCAGGCCACCGGCATGCAGGGCTATCCCATCCCAGGTCAGCCGCTGTTGATATGGCATCGGTGCATTGTTGTAGAGGTTGGATCGATGGTCCTTGTCTTTCTGCAGGATGGTGAACACGCCGGTTGGCGTTTCGTAACCCTTCTTGCCACTGCTTACCGTACTTACCGCAATCAGGACACCGTTGCGGTAGGCGTAGGCAAGTTGCTCGGTCAGGCTGACTACGACCGCCATCGGCCCACGACCATCGGTGGTGGCAGCCCAGATCCACTCACCCGGCTTGAGCTGCGTCGGTGGCGTATTGGCCGGTTTCGACTGCTTGGCGCCCCACACGGGTACGGCGGCATGTACTCCGGCGCTGACGAGTAGAAGCAGCAACACGGCAGTCACGATACGACGCATGGAGTCCTCCAGGGCCTCACCCTAAATTCGATCGCATGCCCAATTGGCGCGGCAAACAGACATTTTGCCAGCGTATCTTTTTTGCAGGCCGACTGCGCCAGCCGAGCCTGATCAGGGTAATACGAAAACACGAATTGACCGCTTTCATCGCATTGATGATCAGTTTGGCTACGTGCTGCCAAGGCGCGCCTCGCCTTGCATTACGGGGAAGCGGATGCCACCGGCGGTTGGTCGTCCAGTACCTGTAGTTTCACGCCGCTGGTGTGCGGCAGGATCGGCTGATCGGTCGCCAACAGCACGGTGCCGGGCACCAGCTCCGGCAACAGCTTGGCGAGGAAAGCAGGCGGCACGGCGACCTTGCTGGCGAGATTCATGTCGACCGAACGGCCGCCTTCATCGCCATGCCCCGGAACACCGATGGTGATCCAGTTGGGCATGTGGATGCCTGGCATGCCTGGTAGCTCCTGCTGCATCTGCCCTTCAGCCACGATATACGCATGCGTGCCGGGCAGCGGATCGCGCACGGCAATGTGTGCGCGGCCGATTTCGACGCCGTCACGCAACACCACCACGCGTCCGTCGGGCACGCTGAGCACGATGGAAACCGGACCCTGCGGCGATTTCTCGGGCTCCCAGCGGTACTCCTCACCGGTAGGCAACGAGGTGATTGAGCGTTCCAGACCGGTATGCACGTCGATCGGAGTAATCGCCCGCGGATGCACCACATCGGCCGGATCGCTACCTTCGGCCGATACAACCACGGTCATACCCATGTTCGTGGCTTCAAACAATTTTCGCGCGAACTCGGTCGGCAGGTGCACGCAGCCGTGCGACTCGGGGTAGCCGGGCAGGCCCCCCGCATGCAGGGCGATACCATCCCAGGTCAGCCGCTGCTGATAGGGCATCGGCGCGCTGTTGTAGAGACTGGAGTGATGGTTCTTGTCTTTCTGCAGGATGGTAAACACGCCGGTTGGCGTCTCATGCCCGCGCTTGCCGCTACTGACTGTACTGACCGCGATCAGGATGCCGTTGCGGTACGCGTAGGCACGCTGCTCAGTCAGGCTGACCACGATCGCCATCGGCCCACGGCCATTGGTGGTGCCACCCCAGATCCATTCGCCCGGCTTGAGCTGCGTCGGCGGTGTATCGACCGGGCTCGATTGCTTGGCACCCCAGACGGGCACGGCAGCATAAACGCCGACACTGAGCAGCAGACCCAGCAAAAGAACAGCTACAACACGACGCATCAAGCACCTCACACGCTACATTCTGGTTTCACCATCACGCGTCTCGGTAGCCGCAAGCAGGCGTTTGGCCGAAGCGCACTTCAGCAAGGCCGACTTCGCCAGCCACGCCTGGTCCGGGTAATACGAAAACACGAACTGACCATTTTTCATCACATTGATGATCGGTTTGGCCACGGCCTGGCGCAACGCCGGGCAACCCCAGCTGCGGCCGAGTCGGCCCATGCCCTTGTTGACCGCCGGGTTCACGTAGCCAGCGCCATGCATCACGATCGCGCGGGCCATGGCGGCATCATTTACACCGTGCTCCAGTCCGTCCAGACGCAGTGACAGCCCGTTGTGGCCGATGTAAGTGTCGCGGGTAACGAACAAACCCAGGCTCGACGCGTGACTGCCGTCCTCGTTGGAAAAACGCGTCGGCGTATCGCCGCCCGAACCCTGGCCGTGAGCCACCACTTCGCGATAGAGCAATTGGTGACTGGCCAGATCGAACACCCACAGACGCGGCTGCAATGACGAGCGACTGTAGTCGATCACCGCCAGTCGCTGCGCAGCCTTGGCCACCCCATCGGCCTGGGCGCAGCTGACCGCCGACAACGCCAGATCCAGCACCTCGGAATCGAGTTGCGGCGCCTGCCGTTCCAACGCGTGCGCCAGCGCCACACGCAGCGGCATGCCGCCAGTCTTGGCTGGCGCAGATTGCTGGAACGAAGACGACGGCTGAATTGAAGGATTGAACTTGGGGGCTACACCACTATCGCCCGAAGCGACCGCAGGGATCCCCAGCACCGATATCAGCGCCAAGTATTTAATATGCATGGGATTAGTCTAGACGATTTTGACTGAACGGGTTGTTGGCGCAGCCCATAGCGGATCACCCCAAGCCCTCTCCCGCGGGGTTGGAAGACCCCACTAACGGGGCGATTGATCGGAGTCACCACAAAAGGCAGGGTGGTTCGGTGCCGAAACGTGTGTACTGGCATTCCAGAAGTCGAGCAGCATGCGTAAACCTGCCGGTCGTACCTGTTCGCGCTGCAGACCCGGCAGCTTCATCGCCCAGTCGTCGTTGGCGATCTCCTCCAGCACGCTGGCCGGAGCCTCGGCGAAACCCATGTGCCAACGAGTGAAGCAGCGTCGTTGCACCGGCTGATGAAACAGCTCGACCAGCCGATGATGCTTGCCGGATGCCTGGATTCTTTGATAAACCCGCGCCATCGCATCCGGCGCTCCTTCGAAATACTGGAAAAACCGGCCTTGATGATGGAGCAACGCCCCACCAACCCGCACCCGTTCGTTGAAGCCACGGGCATCGACAAGCAGGTCGTCCAGCTCGCGCGGGGCAAACGGATGCACGGCCTCGCTGGTATAGGCGATGGCGATCTGATCGCTCATCCGGATATCCCCTCAAATCAAAATGCGGTCACTCGCCCTGAAGACAGGTCGATGACCATGTGCTGGTTGTATCACGTCGAAGGCTGGCACAAAACGGTTGCGTCCAAATCGGGCATTCATGCCAGAGTTGCCTGGAATTTGGGCGCCTTGCGGCCCACCGTCAGAACCGCGATCGAGCATCACGATTCTTAGTCACGCTCCATTAACGAACCAGCAAGTACATTAACCCCATGTCGTGAGACATCGTTCCCACCGTGTGGCGAGGTTCCCCCCCTCTTCCACACAACCAGAAGGACCCCCGACCCGCAGACTCCCCTCTGCGGGTTTTTTATGTCCGGGTTTGGCACAGTGTTGCCTTATACACGCGCATGTTCTCGAACGCCTGCCAGGGGAGAGGTGCGCTTTGGTTCCATCGAAAATGAAGGCTTTGCTGGCAAGACTACGCGTCTGCTAGCGTGCACCACTCCTCCTGCCCCTGCATTTCATGTCCAACACGAATACACCACCTTCGGTGCTGTTTGTCTGCACCGGCAATATCTGCCGCTCACCCACCGCGCATGCCCTGCTGTTGCACAAGGCAAAGGCGCTGGGCTATCCGGTCACCGTGGACAGTGCCGCCATCAGCGCCGAGGAGAGCGGCAACCCGCCCGATCGACGTGCGCTGGCAGAACTCAAGCGACGCGGCGTCAGCATGCCGCCGCACCGCGCACGGCGAGTTACCGAGAACGACTTTCAACGCTACGATTTGCTGCTCGGCATGACAGCCGAGCATGTGCACGCCTTGCAGCGCATGGCACCGGCGCAGGCATCCAAAGCCGACCTGCTGATGCGCTACGCCGACGGCGGCGAGCCGATTGATGTGCCGGATCCCTGGTATGGCGATACGCAGGACTTCATCGAAGCGTTCGACATGATCGAGGCCGGAGTCGACGGCCTGCTGCAGCATTGGTCCAGAACCAGAGCATGAGTAGCTGTCAGGTTGTGCATGACAACCTGACAGCTGGATGCAAGCACCTCAGTGACGGCGGAAGCCGCCACCGGCGGGACTACGCCCGCCGAATCCCGAGCGGAAGCCGCCGCTGGGGTGCGGCCGGTTCATCGACGGACGTTGAGCAGGCACGGAATAGCCGGAATTCATGCGGCGATCGGCGCGCTCCCGCGCGGCGCGATCGCGATTGAGATCCTGTGTGTACGAAGGCAGGGTCGACGGGCGATTCGAGCGGTTTTTCTGCTCCGGGCGGGTAACCGTCTCCCACTGGCCATTCTCGCCATAACGATAAACATTGCCGTCGCGGCCGGCATAGACATTGTCGTTGATCTTGACCGCGCCACCGCTGTGCATCTCGCCGGTATCGGCGTTGTAGTGGAAACCGCCGGCACCCTTCGCATCGACGCGGCTTCCGTCGCTGTTGAAACCACCGGCCCCGGCCGCACCCGCCTGACCTTTGGCAGCCGCGCCCGCACTGTTGGTCACCCGTCCCGTGTTGGTGTTGACCACACTGCGACTACCCGCCGCAGCGGCCTGACCGGTGTATGGATTAACAGCCGCTGCACCTCGGCCCGCGACAACCCGACCAGTCTGCGGGTTGTAACGAATGCCGCCTGCAGCCGCGCTGGTGGTACCCGTGTAAACATTGGTATTGACCGCAGCGCGGCCCACACCACGTCCACCGGTGACTTCGTTGCGGTAACCACCACGCGCCGCGCGACCGGCATTACCCGTCCACGGATTGGCCCAGGCCGCCGCCGTACCGCGCACGGCCGCGTTGCCCCAGTGACCGTAGACATTCCAGGCCGCCGCACCACCACCCCCCCAGCCCCAGGGGTAGCTCGGACCCCACCAGGGGCCCCACCACGGGTTGTAGCCGCCATACCAGCCGCCATACCAGCCCCAACCCCAGCCGAAAGACCAGCCGACCCAGACATTCCAGCCGAAATAGGCCCCCATGCCGTAGGTGGCCGGGCAGCCGTACCAGTCGGTGCCAATCCAGGCATCGCATCCGTAGCCCGTGCCATAGATCACGACGTTGTTGTTGACGATCGTGCCGTAATAGCCCGGCGTGTAACCGACATAAACCTCGTTGCCATTGCTGCCATACACGCGCACATAGGTCACGTAATGCAGGGCCGAAGTGCTCGGGATGGTGTAGATCACCGCCGGCACACTGTCGGCGACTATCCAGGGGCCGGTAGCCGACGGCGCCGTGAACCAGACACCTTTGTTGACGGCATAGAAACTGTTGGCGCTGACGCGGATCACCGCAACCGGCGTGTTCCAGGCGAACTGCAACGGAGTGCCTTCAATCGGCTTGAAACGCGGATCACCGTCATACGGCACCTCAAGCTCGACAGAATCCCGTTCCACCGTGGCAGTCTGCGGAATGCTGTTGGCGATCAACGACTCCTTGGCTTCAGGAGTATTCGGGATGGAAGCCAGCACACCACCCTTGGGGCTGTCCTCGGGAATATTCACGAAGTCGGCAGGCAGCCTGCTCGCGTCCACATACTTCCATGGACCCTTGCTGCTGGCCGCCGAGAACCAACGGCCCGACACCAGCACGTACCAGGTGTAGCTATCGCCAGCATCGATGAAGACATCGGCACCGGTATTGTCGATGTAGCTCAACCGGGTTCCCGGCACCTCGACGAAGGCGGGCTCGCCCTCGGTCGTGATCAGCTCAGCTGGATGCGTGCGGACCGAGACATCGGGAATCTTGCCCGCCGCGAATGCCTGCTGGAGTTCATCCGGCGGATTTTGCAAGGTATCGACCTTGCCGGCTTCCACCGCCTTTCGCATGACATCGGTCAGCGCCGGGTCGACGCGATCAGCAGCCGACCACGGCCCGGCCAGCGACGCAGCTGACATCCAGTGACTGGCCATGTACAGGTAATAGCGACCGCCTTTGCGCAATATCAGCGAGCGCGTGTTGATCACGCGTTCCACGCCGGCACTGCCGGCAGGTTTGAGCGCAGGCTCCCCATCCACCAGCACCAGCACGGCCGGAGCCTGGCGGAACAGGATTTCCGGTGGGTGATTGTCGACCGTTTGATTGGCGATATCCTTGTCCAAGCCTTCGATCTCCACCGAGGATTCGAGCAGAGCCAGCGACACGGTCAAGGTCTTGCCCGGTTTGAGCAGCCCGCGCACCATGGCCAGATAGGCGGCCTGTTTGTCCGTAGCGGTCGGGAAGCTCGCCGACTCGAATTTCAGGTCGGTAAGCACGACTGCCCGTGCCTCCTTGTCGATCTGGGTACGAGCGTTGAACTGGACGATGCCGTAATCGAACGTGTCCTGCTTTTTCCCCGACTTGTCGACATGAGACCCGGTGGACACGGCAAGCACGAAGCGACCACCGAGTTGGTCGCCACTCCAGCTTTCGTATTGCGGCTGGTGGATTTTCAAGGCGGTACCGTTGACGTTGAAGTCACGCGGAAACGGTCGTGTGTCGATTTGCGCGCCCTCACCCGGCACGCCGGTGGCCGGTGCATCGGATACCGGCGCGGCTTGCGCGGTCGCTGGTGCCGTCGAGATTGGCTGCACAGGTGCTCCGGTCGTGGCAGCGCAACCGGCAACGCATAACAACAAGACCGATCCAACTATACGAAGCAAAGTCATGCATGTTCCCCTGACAACGAAGCGGACGGGTCCTTGGTGACGGACAGGGCGAAAAGCCAGAATCACCAATGGATTCTGTCTACTTAACCGTTACTTCTGCGTCAATGACGGCGCGGATCGAGTCTGCGCCAACTGCCCGGCAGACCCTGAATCGCCATGCTTGAAACACCACCTGCTTGATTGCCAGAATCAGGCCTGGGTTGCGAGTGCCAAGGCGAAATCTATCGCCCCACACACCGCTGCCACTTGCGCTTCGTTGCATTGTTCGGGCGTGGCACGCGGACTGTCCGGATACACCTCGGTCGTAGTCTTGTACGGCGCTTCGGTGATGCTGGCGCACAGGCCGAGCTTCTTCAGCGGATAGCTGATGACACCGCGGGCCACCATCGGCGAGCCAATGATTTCGCCCTTCTCATCAGCCGGCGCGATATGCGTGACTTTTTCGACCGCGTCGATCACCGCCTGTTGAAACGCCGGCTGCGGATTCGCCGTGTCGTCGACCAGATAGAAGCCATCCGGGATCTCACCAGGCTCGTAATCCAGCCCGTCACGGGCGGCCAGCGCGGGACGGAATTCAGATTCATCGCTGTCGGTAGTCTCGTGCAGGTCGATATGCAGCACGACCTGTTCACGGTAGGGGTCGACCAGAATCATCAGCGCCGCCGCTTCCTGCGACGGGCTGTCTTCGTGGAACGAGCGGTTGGGATCCACCGCGCGTGCATTCCAGCGATGGATGCGCTCATACGCCCACGGACTCACGCACGGCACAATCAGCAGGTTGGCCTTTCCGGCGTAGGTCGATGCATGACGCTCGGCAAACAACAGCGCACCATGCACGCCGCTGGTTTCGTAGCCGTGGACGCCGCCGGTGACCAGCACGACAGGGAGATCCTCGCGCCAATCCTCGCTGCGCAACGCATAGAGCGGATAGCGGCCCGAGGGGTAATCGAGCTGGCCGTATTCGGACACCGTGTAGTTTTTGCGCAAGCGGTCGATCACGCTGACCACGTCATCCTGATAGCTACGCTGCACGCGCTGCCCAGACAGCCACTCGGCCACTTCGGCTTCACCCCAGCGGGTTCCGGGAGTGCCGATGGGGTAGAAAGTGGATGTTTTCGTCACGTCGCGTTCTCCGCTCGATTCTGGGAAGACGACGGACTTTAGCACCGGATCTGCATAGCGCCGGTGACGCCCAGTGCTGTCGCGGACCAGCCCGGCGGGACCTCAGGCCCCGCCGGGCAGAAACTCAGTTGGTTTTCGATGCAGGCAGCGGCTCGAGGTTGAAGCTGATCGTGCTCATCCGACCGTCCAGCCCCTTCACCACATCAGCGGTGAGGTCGTTTTCCATGTTGCCGGCAAGCACTGCATCGCGATTCAGCAGCAGACCACACTGGTGGCTCTTGTAGACGCTGGAGACGACCGGCTCGGCCTGCTCACCGATCTGCTGCATCGCCTTGGCGCGGGTCGCCTGAATACGCTGACCCAGCTGTCCAGCCTGAGCCTGAAAGGTCTGCATGCGCTGCTGCAAGGCGGCACCTTGTGATTTGCGCTGATCCTCGCTGAGCTTCGGCGCGGCCTTTTCGAAGTTCTGGATATCGGTATCCAGCGGCTTGCGCTGATTCGCCAACTGGGTGCGCGACTGTTCAGCCAGCTGCTGCAAGCGTGCGCTTGCTGCCTGACCCACCTTGGACTGGGCAAACATTGCCTCACGCGAGAGAAAGCACACGCCCGGCACGGGTTTGCCGCCAAGATCGTTGGCGGCGGCTGCATGCACGGGCGTTACCGGTACGGCGGCCAGACCGGCAACGGCGACGAGGGAAGCAACAAGCGAGGAACGAATCAGGTTCATGAGGCTGTCCAGAATTAGTGAAGGTACTGCGTTCATCGACTCCCGCGAGGAACGCGCAGTTCCCTAGCATACCGAATTGAATCGCTCGGTTCCTGCTCCGTCTACGCCAGCCTCGAAGAGTGCAATGGGCTCACGCAGCAAGGATTGGCGAGCCTGGCTCCGAATCAGAGGCCCAGACCAGGGGAGACCGACCGGGCCAGCGGACGGAGCTTCTTCAAACTTTGTCCAGCGATGTATTGCCGTCATTGAACTGTGCCCGCGCCTGAGCCAGACGAAAACGGCGCTCGACGCGACTTCGACGCCAGTCGCGCAATGTGTTGATCGCGTAGATCAGCTTGAACAAGCGCAGCTTGCGCAACACCCGCGCGTTATCAAAAAGGTCACCGGCCAACATCGAAATCACGCCCTGCTCCAGCTGCCAGATATTGCGCGGCGCACGGAACATCCGTCGCATCACCGTGCCGTTGAAGCGATAGATGAAGAACGAGAAGCGCCCCATCGCGGCACGTTGACGCTTCTCCAGCCGGCGCAATAGCGACATCTCGCAGGCCGGGTCGCGCAGTGCCTCGTCGACCAGGTCAACTGCTTCTTCGGCACCGTTCATCGCCAAGAAAACGCCGGAGGAAAAAACCGGGTCGAGAAAGGCAAACGCATCCCCCACCAGAATCCAGCCCGGCCCACCCATGCGGCGAGCATCGTAGGAATAGTTGCCGGTCACGCGTACTTCGTCATCAATCAGCTCGGCCTGCGCCAACCGCTGCCACAATGCCGGATTCAATTTCAGCGTTTCGCGCAGGAACTCAAGCGTGCGCCCTTTGCGTTGCTTGAGATAATCCGGTCGACACACCGCGCCTACACTCATCACCCCGCCAGGCAGCGGGATCATCCACATCCAGCCATGTTCGAAATGGTAGATGCTGATGTTGCCGGCATCCTCACCCGGACGCGTTTCGGCGCCGCGATAGTGACCGAAGATGGCCGCGCTTTGGTGCTGACCACTCTTGCGTCGCAATTTCTTCTTCGAGGCCACCAGCGCATCGCGGCCGCTCGCATCCACGACATAGCGCGCCTGAATCGTGTAATTGCAGCCCTCGTCCGTGCGCACCTCGAGACGGCTGTCGCGTGACCCGTTCTGCGTCAACCCGGTCACTTCGTGACCTTCGCGCGCATCCGCGCCACAGTCGCGAGCGTGGTCGTACAGCATCTTGTCGAAATCCTGCCGCCACACCTGGTAGGAGTTCGGCGGGCTGTCACCTAGAGCTCGCGCGAACGGGAACGTGCCGTAGCCGCACTCATTGTCGGCCTCGAAATCCGCGCCGAGCTTGAACACACCCATCGCCCGCACCTTGTCCAGCACGCCCAGCCGCTCAAGCACGGGCAGATTCATCGGCAGCAATGATTCACCGATATGAAAGCGGGGATGGTGCGCCCTCTCCAGCGCAATCACCTTGTAACCTCGCCGCGCCAACAAGGTGGCCGCAGTGCTGCCGCCGGGGCCACCGCCGATCACGACCACATCGCACAATTCAGGTTCCACTTGCCGCTGATCCATCCGCCCTCCATCTGACCCATCCTGAGCGGTCGATTATGGCCCAGACCGGCTGAGCTGCCACAGGTCGTCTGCTACCATCAAACGCCGCCTCACGCACCGCCTCGATCCATGCTCAATCCGCAACAATTGGCCGCCGTGGAACACTGCGACAGCCCTCTGCTGGTACTCGCCGGTGCCGGCTCCGGCAAGACCTCGGTAATCACCCAGAAGATCGCCTACCTTATCCAGCGCCGTAAACTGGCCGCCTCGAAAATCGCCGCGATCACCTTTACCAACAAGGCCGCGCGCGAAATGCGCGAGCGTGTCGGCAAGCTGGTCAGTGCCGAGGATGCGGCCGCACTCACGGTGAGCACCTTCCACGCGATGGGGCTGAAGTTTCTGCAGATCGAACACGAACGCGCCGGCCTGCGTCGCGGTTTCTCGGTACTGGATGCGGACGACAGCAGTGGCATCGTCAAGGAGCTGGCGCCCAAGGGTGTGAAGAACGACGTGCTGTTCGGCCTGCGCAACCTGCTCAGCCAAGCCAAGAACGGCGGTCTCTCGCCGGAGGAAGCGCTGGCCGCCGCGCGCAGCCCGCGTGAGCTGGAAGCGGCGACCATCTACGACCTCTACCAACAGCGTCTGGCCGCTTTCAACGCAGTGGATTTCGATGACCTGATCCGGCTGCCGCTGCGCATCCTGGAAGCCGACGCCGATTGCCGCGCCGCATGGCAGGGGCGCTTCCGCTACCTGCTGGTGGACGAATACCAGGACACCAACGACGCCCAGTATCGCCTGCTCAAGGCTCTCACCGGCGAGCGTGGCGGGATCACCTGTGTGGGCGATGATGACCAGTCGATCTACGCCTGGCGTGGCGCCAATCCGGAAAACATCGACCAGCTCGGCCGCGACTGGCCAAGTCTGCGGGTGATCAAACTGGAGCAGAACTATCGCTGCGGTCGGCGCATCCTGCGCTCGGCCAACCAGCTGATCGCCAACAACCCCCATCTGCACGTCAAGAAGCTGTGGAGCGAGCATCCGGAAGGCGCACCGATTCGCGTGCTGGAGTGCAAGGAAGCCGAACACGAGGCCGAACACGTCGCCGCCATCGCCACCACCCTGGCCGAAAAGCACAAGGCACGCTGGCATGACATCGCGATCCTGTATCGCGGCAACTTCCAGGCGAGGCCGCTTGAAAAGGCGCTGCGACTGGCACGCATCCCGTATCACCTCACCGGCGCATTGAGCTTTCTCGACCGCGCCGAGGTGAAGGATCTGCTGTGCTATCTGCGCCTGCTGACTAATCCCAGCGACGACGCCGCCTTTCTGCGTGTCGTCAACGTACCCAAGCGCGAGATCGGCGCGACCACCCTGCAAAAGCTCGGTGAGATCGCCCAATCGCGGCACTGCTCATTGCTCGATGCCACCCGCAGCGACAGTGTGCTGCGCCAGCTCACCCCGCGACCCGCCGCCGCCTTGGCCAGTTTCTCCGACCTGCTCGATGAATTGCGCAGCGCCTCGCTGCACGAAAGCGCGGCCGACCTGGTCGAGCGCATTCTCAAGCGCACCGGCTACGCTGCACAGATCGTCGCCAGCACACCGGACGCCAGCGTGCGCGAACGCAAGCTCGGCAACCTGCGTGAATTGTCGGAATGGTTCCGCGCCATGCAGAAAGGCGGCAACAGCGCGGGCGACCTCGCCTCGCAACTGGCCTTGCTCAGCCACGCCGATCGTGACGAACCCGGCAACGCCGTGCGCATGATGACCCTGCACGCGGCCAAGGGGCTGGAGTTTCGTTTCGTCTTCATCGTCGGCTGCGAAGACGGTACCTTGCCGCACGAAGGCGCGATCGAGGAAGGCCGGATCGAGGAGGAACGCCGCCTGATGTATGTGGGAATCACCCGCGCCAAGGAATTGCTGACACTGTCATGGTCGGCACGTACCAAACGCTATGGCGAGATCCACAACAACAAGCCCAGCCGCTTCCTGCACGAACTGCCGCAGGACGACCTGCACTGGCAAGGCAAGGATCCGGAAGCAGACAAGGAAGCGGTGCGCGAAACCGCCGAATCGCACATGGCGAAGATCGCCGCGATGTTGGCCGGCGGTTGAGACGAGCGCGTCAAATCAGCTTTTCGGCTTCCAGCTCGCTCTTCAGATATGCGTAGTAAATCGGCGCGGCGACCAGCCCCGGCAGGCCGAAGGCGGCTTCCATCAGCAGCATGGCGATCAGCAGCTCCCACGCGCGCGCGCGGATCTGCGTGCCGACGATGCGGGCGTTTAAGAAATACTCGAGCTTGTGGATCAGGATCAGGAAAACCAGCGCCGCGATCGCCACCGGGAACGATATCGACAACGCGGATATGGTGATCGCGGTGTTCGAAAACAGGTTGCCCACCACCGGCAACAAGCCGACGAAGAAGGTCACCACCACCAGCGTCTTGGCCAGCGGCACATGCACGTCGAACAGCGGCAGCAGGCCGAGCAGGAAGATCGCAGTGAACAGCGTATTGATCAGTGAGATCCGGATCTGCGCAAACACGATGTTGCGGAATGCCTCCACCAGACGCTGGCAGCGCAGGCTCAACGCCGCCGCCAGCGGCCCCATTTGATGCACCGGACGGGTTCGGCTGAGCGCGATGATCGCCCCCAGCACCAGTCCGATCAGAATGTGTGCCAGGCCGCGCGCCGCGCCCTTGCCGGCCAGTTGCAGTGTTCCGGCGTGGCGCTTGGCCAGCTCCAGCGTGCCCACACGCAAGTCCTCGACGCTGTCTGGCAGGTTGTTGACCAGCATCGGCGGCAACTGCTGTCGCGCCTTGGCCACCAAGGGCATCAGCTGCTGCTGCCACAACATCTGCGGGTTGCCGAGTTCGCTGCGAAATACGCTGATCGCGCCGAGAATCAGCGAGATCAGCAAGCCGACCACGACCACGGCCAGCGCCGCCACCACCAGCGCGCGCGCGCGATCACCAGAAAGACGTTTGCCCAGCATCGGTGCCATCGCCTGCACCAGGGTATAGACCAGCAAGCCAGCGAGCAGCGCCGACAGCAGATGTAGGCGGATGATCAACCACAACGCCAGCGCGGTCAGCACATAGCTGGCATAACGAATCGCCGGCGAGGTTTCGCGTGGAGCCGCCGGGGAATGATCCATGGGTGATGCCATCAAGTGTCGGGACGGAGGGAAGTCTGTCAGCTGCCCGCCACGACTGCCAGCCCCATGCCGGGTTGGCGGACATGAGGCTGTCGTAAACTGCAGGCATTGTTTCGGCTTCTCTCCAAGGATTGACGCATGTCTGTTCGTTTGCCCGCGGCCCTGGCCACGCTACTTGTCCTGGCCGGTTGCACCGCCGCGCCAACCCAGCCAACCGTTGCACCGTCTGCTCCGGCCACGACCGTCAGTGTCGCCGCCGACGACAACCTCAACGCGGTGGCGTGGAGCCAGACGGCAATTGAGCACGACCTGATCTATCTGCAGACCTATCGCGATGCACAGTCGCGTCTGATCACGGCGCTCAAGGACAAAAGTTGGAATGCGTTGCCCAAGGACGATCGCATTCATGCCGCCAATGGTCTGCCGCCGGCGGTGGTGCTGGACATCGACGAGACCGTGCTGGACAACTCGCCGTACCAGGCGCGTCTGATCCGCAGCGGCGGCGAATACAACGAGGCTGACTGGGCCGCCTGGTGCAAGGAACAGACAGCTCGCGCACTTCCCGGCGTGGTCGATTTCACCCAGTTCGCGGCCAGGCACGGCATCGCGGTGATCTATGTCTCCAATCGCGCCAAGGATCTGGATCAAGTCACCTTGGCCAATCTGCGCAAAGTGGGTTTGCCGGTGTCCGGGCCGGAGGCCTTTCTGGGCTTGGGCACCTTCGTCGAGGACTGCGATCAGATCGGTACCGAGAAAGGCTGCCGACGCCAGCTGATCAGCCGCCATTACCGCGTGTTGATGCAGTTCGGCGACCAGATCGGCGACTTCGTCACGGTGCTGGCCAACAACGCTGCCGGGCGCGACAAGGCAATGGCGGACTACCTGCCCTGGATCGGCACACGCTGGTTCGTGCTGCCAAATGCCACGTACGGCGCGTGGGAGCCGGCGCTGTTCAACAATGACTGGACCGCTCCGCGCGAACAACGACGTCAGCAGAAAATCGACTCGCTACGCGTCCAGTGAGGCACTCGATAAAATATTTCATTAAATTCACGTGCTTACATGATTAAATAAATGTATTGTCTTAATTGTTGAGGGCCGCTAAACTGATCCCGCCAAGACCTGCTGAAGCAGCTTTCACAGGCGCGGCCATTTCCCTTCCGGTTAACCCCGGATTTCCCCGTGAGGCTTCAGCCCGCGGGGTTTTCTTTGCCTGCTCGCCAGGCAACCAGGCGCCAAAGCCGCCAGCTATCGCCATGCGCTGACACGAATCACCAGCTCAGGCGTGCGCCAATCAGAGCTTCGCCCCTTGTTTCCGCCTTGAGCCGCCGCGTACCCTGCTCCGTCATCGCGCCGATCCGGCGCACAACTCCTCAAGCAAACAAGAGCCTGCCCATGCGTCTACTTCATGCCCGTCGCTATCTGTTGCCGTTGCTTGCGGTGCTGCTGCTCGGTGCCTGCCACGGCAACGACGATGCCTCACCGACGGCCGCGCTGAAGACCTCGATCGCGCTGGTCAAGGCGGGTGATTTCAATGGTTTCTGGAAGCATGCACTGCCCGCGGCCGACTACGCCAACCTGCGCAGCGACTGGCGTGAATATGAGCAAAACAAGGCGCCGATTACAGCCGCAGACCGCGCCCGCTTCAACGACGCGCTGCAAAAGCTCACCGCGCCAGACGCCGAAACCAGGCTATATGCTGAATTGCAGCCTGAGCTGGCCGCGATGGAGCAGAAGTACAAAGACCAGCTGCCGGTGCTGATCAGCGTCGGCCAGGCGTTGGTAAAAAACGGTATAGAGCAGAGCAAGCAACTCACCGCAACACAGAAAACCCAGACCAATGCCATGCTCGACGTGGTCACCCCATGGGCCCAGCAGACACCGTGGTTCGATCAGGCCAAGGCCAGGCAAGCCGTGCACGTCGCCGTAACCACCGCACGCCAACTGGATCTGAAAAGCCCAGAGCAACTGCGCACGCTGGATTTCGATGCCGCCATGGGCCGTTACGCCACGGGCTTCAGTGGAATCAAGCAATTGCTGGCGATTTACGGGCTATCGGTAGACGACACCCTGGACTCGGTCAAGCTCACCGAGCAATCCAGCAGCAAGGGCCACACCGTGGTGAAGATCGACTACCTGCTGCTCGGCAAGCCGTTGTCGACCGAAACGACGATGATCGAGCAGGATGGCCACTGGTACAGCGAAGACCTGCTGAAAAACGTGCGTGAATCGCACCGTCAACTGACCGCACAGGCCGCCAGCCTTGCTCCTGCACCAACTTCAACCGCAGCTCCTGCGACCGCCAGCACGGTTGCCACGAAAGACTGATCGTCGCAGCCGCTAGAATAGGCCGATGCACAACATATCTACTGCGGACTCCACCGCCCGCCAGCGCGCGCCTTGGTGGTTCAACCTGGCCGGGCAATTGCTGCAACCGTGGGTGCGTATCCGCCGCGAGCCGGCCGAGCCGGCCGCACAACTCAAGGCTGGCGTGCCGGTTTGCTATGTGATCGAACGCGACGGCCTGTCCGATGCGCTGATCCTGCAACGCGCCTGCCGCGAGGCCGGCCTGCCCAATCCGATGCAGTCGCTGGCGGGAACCCGTCGCAAACGTTCGGTGCTGGCACTGGCGCGTCGCGATGGCTGGATCTTCGGCCGCAATCGCAAACGTGCGCCTTACGAACCCTTGCGGCAGCTGGTGCATTCACTGGAAGGCATGCCGGAGCTGGATATCCAGCTGGTGCCCGTGTCGATCTATGTGGGGCGCGCACCTACCCGCGACAGTGGCTGGTTCCGCGTGCTTTTTTCGGAAAACTGGGTGGTGGTCGGCCGCTTCCGGCGCATGCTGGCGTTGCTGATGAACGGACGCGACACGGTGGTGCATTTTTCGGCTCCGGTCTCGATTCGCAGCATGCTGGATGAATCCATCCAGACCTCGCCCGAGCGCTTCACCCGCAAGATCGCACGCGTGTTGCGCACCCATTTCCACCGCATCCGTGCGGCGGTGATCGGCCCGGATCTGTCGCACAAACGTACCGTCGTCGATGCCGTGCTCGCCGCCGAGCCGGTCCGTGCCGCGATTGCCGCCACCGCCGCGAAGGAAAAGATCAGCCACGCCAAGGCCTGGCGCAAAGCGCAGAAAATGGCGCTGGAAGTCGCCGCCGATTACTCCCACCCGGTGGTGCGCTCAGCCTCGTTCCTGCTCAGCAATTTCTGGAACAAGCTGTACGACGGCATCGCCATGCATCACTTCGACAAGGCCCGCGCCGCCGCCCCTGGCCACGAAGTGATCTACGTGCCATGTCACCGCAGCCACACCGATTACCTGCTGATGAGCTATCAGCTGCATGTGTCGGGTGTGGTAGTCCCGCATATTGCTGCAGGCGTCAACCTGAACCTGCCGGTTATCGGGCCGATCCTGCGGCGCGGTGGCGCGTTCTTCCTGCGGCGCAGCTTCAAGGGCAACGCGCTGTATTCGGTGGTGTTCAACGAGTACGTGGCGCAGCTGATCGATCGCGGCGTGCCGATGGAATATTTCATTGAAGGCGGGCGCTCACGCACTGGCCGGCTGCTGACACCCCGCGCCGGCATGCTGGTAATGACAGTACGCGCCTTCCTGCGTGCGCCGCGCCGTCCGGTACTGTTCCAGCCGGTCTACATCGGCTACGAAAAGTTGATGGAAGGCAGCTCCTACGCCGGTGAGCTGAGTGGCAAACCGAAGGAGAAAGAATCCCTGATCGGCCTGCTGCGCGGGCTCAAGGTGTTGCGCCAACGCTACGGCCATGTGGCGCTGAATTTCGGCGAACCGATCGAGCTGACTCCGATGCTGGATGCGGCCAGCGACAACTGGCGTGATGCCGCGGCCGACCCGGACAGCAAGCCAGAGTGGATCGGCACCGTCACCGACCAACTGGCCGAACAGATCCAGATCAACATCAACCGCGCCGCCGACGTCAATCCGATCAACCTGCTGGCGCTGGCATTGCTGGCCACGCCCAAGCATGCGATGGCCGAAACCGACCTGCTGGCCCAGCTCGAACTGAGCAAGTTGATGATCGAGGAGTTGCCGTACTCCGACCGCATCACGCTGACGGCGATGAACCCGACCGAGATCATCGCTTACGGCGAACAGATGAACTGGATCGAACGCGTGCAGCATCCACTTGGCGACGTGCTCACGGTAAACAGTGAGCAGGCCGTACTGCTCAGCTATTTCCGCAACAACGTATTGCACCTCAATGCCGTGGCCGCCTGGGTGGCGTGCTGTTTCATCAACAATCGGCGCATGTCGCGCGCAGCGGTCTTGCGCCTTGGTGGCATCATCTACCCATTCATTCAGGGCGAGCTGTTCCTGCCCTGGACAAACGAAGAATTCACCGCGCAATTGCAGGCGACGATCGACTTTTTCGTACGTCGCGGCCTGCTCGAATCCAGCAACGACGGCCGCTCGCTGGAACGCGGCCCCGGCCAGGAAGATGCCGCTTATCAGCTGAAGGTGATCGCGCGCAGTCTGATCCAGGCCTTCGAGCGCTACTACATCACTATCGCCGCACTGGCCAAGAACGGCCCACACACGATCAGCGGCGGCGAACTGGAAAAGGCCTGCACACTCACCGCGCAACGGCTTGGCCTGCTCAACGAATTGTCCGCACCGGAGTTCTTCGACAAGGCACTGTTCCGCGGTTTCATCCAGAAGCTGCGCGAGCGCAAGATCGTGTGGACTGACCCCGATGGCAAACTCGACTACGACAGCGCGCTGGAGGATCTGGTACGCGACGCCCGGGTGATCCTCTCCCGGGATGTGCGCCACTCAATCCTCAAGATCACTTCCGGTGGCGACAAGGAGGCGGCTATCGGCGCGGCATCCAGCTCACTTGAAGTTAGTCCGCTGCCGACCCACGCCTTGCCCTCCGACGCATCTGCGGCAGATCTGCACCAACGCCACGTCAACGCCGAACGGCATGAACACGAACGACGCAGCGGTGACGACCGCCGGGCATCACCTCCGGATGCCTGAGCTCCCGAGAGCCAGATCGTCGCCGTCTTGCATTGTGGTTCGGAGCAAAAATTCGCCCTTCTCGCGTAAAGCAAATCAAGAGCGCCCCCATCCGCCCTTGGAAACATCAATGCAAGAAACACGTCATCTGCTTGAACCAGGGCGATCCTGTAACATTGGCGCATGAACGAGCAGCCCAAACCCACCCCAGAATCGACCACCCATTTCGGCTTCCGCGACGTGCCAGTTGGTGACAAGCAGAAGCTGGTTGGCCAGGTGTTCACCTCGGTCGCACGCAGCTACGACTTGATGAACGACTTGATGTCGTTCGGCACGCATCGCTTGTGGAAGCGTCACTTCGTAGCGACCAGCGGCGTACGTCGTGGCGATCGCGTACTCGACCTCGCTGGTGGTACCGGCGATATCGCTGCACTGTTGAAGCCGGTGGTCGGTGAGCAGGGTGAGGTGGTGGTCGGCGATATCAACGCAGCGATGCTCGGCGTCGGTCGTGATCGCATGACGGATCGCGGCCTGGTCGTCGGCCTGCGCTGGGCGCAATTCAATGCCGAAGCGCTGCCGTTTCCCGACAACAGTTTCGATGCAGTGACCATGGCTTTCGGCTTGCGCAACGTCACCGACAAGGACAAGGCACTGGCCGACATCTGCCGCGTGCTCAAGCCCGGCGGGCGGCTGCTGGTGCTGGAATTCTCTCGCGTGCAGAACGAAACCTTCAGCAAGCTTTACGACTTCCACTCGTTCAAGATTCTGCCGAAGCTCGGCCAGCTGTTCGCCGGCGATGCCGGCAGCTACCAGTATCTGGCCGAGTCGATCCGCAAGCATCCGGATCAGCAAGCCCTCAAGGCCATGATGGAACGCGCCGGCTTCGGACGAGTCGACGTGCGCAACCTCACCAATGGTGTTGTAGCGATCCACCGCGCCTATAAATTCTGACGCTGTGGCGCGGACCCATGCCGCGCCTCCGAACTACACACATTTCAGGGTTGTGCATTGATCAACCCGTCAACGGTTGCCTCAATGACACACAAGAAAACCCCAGAATCAACTACGACCGATACGCAGCAACCCACTAATCCCGAACGCCGCCGACTACTCGGCGGACTGGCCCTGGCCGGTGCTGCGCTGGGTGTTGGTGTGGCGGAAACTGCTGGCAGCCAGCCGGCATCTTCAAAGGCTGGCAACCGAACGCCGTCGGCACCGGAACTGGATGCCCAGCTGCAAAAACACATCCAGCACGTGGTGGTGCTGTATGCGGAAAACCGCAGCTTCAACAACCTGTTCAGCAATTTCCCGGGACTGCAGCAGCCGCTGTCCGAGGTCAAGCCCGAGGACTGCCTGCAGCGCGATCGCGACGGCAAAGTGCTGGATACGCTGCCGCCGATCTGGCGCGGACTGGTGCCGCACAAGCAGGTGGTGAACCATCGCAGCTACAAGATTGCCGAAGAAGACATCACCGGGCTGCCGAACGCGCCGTTTGCGCTACGCACACCCGATGGCGAGTTGCTGCCGCATGGCGTGGTCACCCGCGACCTGACGCATGCGTTCTATCGCAATCAGTTGCAGATCAACGGTGGTCGCAACAACGGTTTTGTGGCCTGGGGCGATAGCGGCGCGATGGTGATGGGACATTACGCCGACAGCGCGGTGAACCTGCGCCTATGGCGACTGGCCCAGCAATACACCTTGTGCGACAACTTTTTCATGGGCGCGTTTGGTGGCTCGTTTCTCAATCACCAGTATCTGGTCGCGGCGCAGCCACCGTTTTACCCGAAGGCCGATCAGAGCCCGGCCAGGTTCAGCTTCGCCACCCCGATCAGCGGCAAACCAACCGACATCCAGCTGAAGCTTTCGGAAAAGTCGCCGGCCAGTGCCATGCAAGGCGTCGCCAAGTTCGCCACACCGACCACGCTGACTCCCGACTTCTGGGCGGTAAACACGATGGGGCCGCCGTATGCGCCGGGCTTCACCACCGACCACGACAGCCCGTCTCTCGCCGATGCCAGCGACCCGCATACCTGCCCTGCGCAAACCCACCAGCACATCGGCGACATGCTCGACGCCAAGGGTATCGACTGGGCCTGGTATGCGGGTGCGTGGCAGGCGGCACTGGATGGTCGTGGCGATGGTGCGGAAGGCGAGTTTCCGGAACGGCCGAATTTTCAGCCGCATCACCAGCCCCTCAACTATTTCGCCAACTTGGCACCCGGCAGCACGGCACGTCGCCAGCATCTGCGCGATGGCGGGCTGGGCGAGCACGCCGACAGCAATCGCTTTCTGGCCGACGCCGCTGCCGGCGTATTGCCACCAGTGGCGTTCTATAAACCGCAGGGCGATCTGAACATGCACGCTGGTTACTCCGACGTCGAAGCCGGTGACCGCCATCTTGCCGGCGTGGTGCACGCGCTGCAGCAAAGCCCGCAATGGCCGAATATGCTGGTCGTGATCACGTTTGATGAAAACGGTGGCTGGTGGGATCACGTAGCGCCGCCGAAAGGCGATCGCTGGGGACCGGGCACACGCATTCCGGCACTGATCGTGTCGCCGTTCGCGAAAAAGGGTTTTGTCGATCACACGATTTACGACACCGGCTCGATTGCCCGCTTCATCACCCGTCGCTTCGGCCTGCAGAAACTGCCCGGCCTGCAGATGCGCGAAGACGCCATGACCGCGGCAGGCGGGCCAGCAGCGGGCGACCTCACTGCGGCCCTGCAGTTCGACGCCAGCTGATTGTCGCTACCAACGGAGCCTCACATGCGCGAGCTTTATCCCCAAATCCAGCCGTATCAAACCCATCGTCTGGCCGTGGACTCGTTGCACACACTCTACGTGGAGGAGTGCGGCAATCCGGGCGGCTTGCCGGTGATCTTTCTGCATGGCGGCCCGGGTGCAGGCCTGTCGGCGTATCACCGACGCTTCTTTGATCCGGCGCGCTACCGCATCGTGCTGTTCGATCAGCGCGGCGCCGGCCAGTCCACTCCGTTCGCCGAACTCACCGGCAACACCACCTGGCATCTGGTCGCCGATATCGAGGCAATCCGCGAGCTGTTGGAGATCGAGCGCTGGGTGGTTTTCGGTGGCTCATGGGGCTCGACCCTGGCGCTGACCTACGCGCAAACGCATCCGCAGCGCACACTCGGTATCGTGCTGCGCGGCATCTTTCTGGGCCGGCCACTGGAACTGCGCTGGTTCAACGAAACCGACGGCGGCGCGGCACAGATTTTCCCCGAGCGCTGGGAGCGTTTCCGCGACTTCATCCCGCTTGATGAACGCGGCTCGATGCTGGATGCGTACTGGCAGCGCCTCAACAGCAATGACGAATCCGTACGACTCGCCGCAGCCAGTGCATGGAGCGCATGGGAAGGCGGCAGCACCACACTGGTACACGATCCCGATGGCGGTGGTGATTTCGAGGATCCGCACAAGGCAGTGAGCCTCGCGCTGATGGAGGCTCACTATTTTCGCCATGCGCTGTTTCTCGAGGAGAATCAGCTACTGCGTGATATCGAGCGTATCCGGCACATCCCTACCACCATCGTGCATGGTCGTTACGACATCATCTGCCCGATGAGCAGCGCTTGGGACCTTCACAAGGCCTGGCCCGAGGCCAAGCTCTGCGTGGCGCTGGCTGGACACAGCGCGGCTGACCCGGCGATCGTCGACGAACTGGTGCAGGCCACCGATCAGCTGGCCGACCGTTACGTCTGACCGCACCCGCGTTCACCACGGCGTTCACATCCCGGTGCGATACTGCGACTTCACAAGAAGCCTTCATCAGGAGAGCTGAACATGACTCGCACCCCCTTCATTGCATTCATCCTGATCGGCGGCCTCGCCGTCACCGCGTTCGCCTACGCGCAAAACGGCATGGGTCAGCTCGCCAATCGCGTCGACAAGGCGCAGAAGAATTTCGACAATGCCGACACCGATCGCGATGGCATGCTAAGCAAGGACGAGGCTGAAAAGGGTCCAGTGCCGTTCATCCGCGCACACTATGACGCGATGGATGCCAACCACGATGGCAAAGTAACCAAACAGGAAGTCGGCGACTATATTCGCGCCCAGCAGCGCTCACGCAACCAGGCTCCCCAGCCTGTGCAGGATGCAAAGCCCGCTGACGGCGACACGACAGGGCAGGCACCGGCATCGGCAAATTCGCCGGCCCCGGTGTCGCCAAGCTCCAGCCACTAAGGACTGACGCGATAGCGCAACCTCAACGGTCACGTCGGCGTTTTCGGAACAGGCGCTTGTGCAACGGCAGATGTGCGCGTCTGGCAGCCTTCAGTTCGCGCAACAATGCCGAGCGATCAAGCGCTTCGAATGAAGGAAATTCGGTCGGTGAATCGACGGTTTTTGCGGGCGCGACTTGCGGGTTGAGTTCAGCACCGACCCGCATCAGATCCGGCGATGCCAGCTCTCGATGCAGCTGCAAGGCCGCCTCTCGATCGGCATTCGCGCCCAGATACGGACGAAGCTGGCTGTAGAGATATTCGCCATCTTCGATCATGCGCGAAAAGTCCAGAAACACGATCGGTATGCCGCGCTTGATCAGCGCATGTACCAAGTCATGGAAGCCCACCGCCAGAATCCGCGCCTGATCGATCGGGTTGAGTGAATAGACCACACCACCGCGCGTCTTGCCCCAGTTCTCCCACTGCGTGCATTCATCCAGCACCGCACCATCGCGCAAGCTGGCATAGCGCTCGCCCAGTTCCAGCGTGACCCGACTCGAAGCCGCTTCGACCAAATCACGCATCGGCAACACCACGACATCCACGGCGATGTCGTCACGCCCCAGCAGGCGATCGACAAATTCGAACAACCATGGCGTCTTGATCACATAGGGCAGTTGCTTGCCCTCAAGCGGCAGATCCTCCAGCCCAGCGTTTGCCTGTTTATACAAACCTGCGTTTGGATGGTGCGCAAGATGAGTATCCAGACCGCAGCCATGCAGGTACTGCACCAGGAACGTCGTTCCGGCGCGCCCCGTTCCCGCGATCAGCAGATGGTGTTTCATGCTTTTTCACTCCCCCGAGCAATGGATCCGGGACGTATCCAGCCCCCGCCGGATCGTCGCCTTGCAGACCGCGAGTAACACCTTAGCCCCTCCGCTTGACGTGCGCATGTTGTTTCGGATGACCGACCCGGCGTCTGCGACGCGGCACACGACGTGAAGCCCGAACAGGTGGGTGATGGCATACTTTGCGCCTCAGTCGATGGAGTTATGCAATGCGCCTGCTTTCCAGCTTCGCCTTCGCCGCACTCGTGCTGCCGTTGGCGGCCCATGCCAACGAGCCGAACTCGTATGCCCAGCCCGATCAAGTGGTGGTCAAGCACCTGGATCTGAATCTGAACATCGATTTCCCGCAGCGCCAGCTGCAAGGCCAGGCCACCCTCAAACTCGACTGGAAAAATCCGCAAGCCATCTCGTTGGTGCTGGACACGCGTGATCTGAAGATTGCCAAGGTCGAGGCCTTGGCCGCTGATGGCCACACTACTGCACTGAAGTACGCGCTGGCGCCGCGCGACAAGACCCTCGGCAGCAAGCTGACCATCGCCATGCCAAAGCATCCGGCGCAAGTGCGCATCACGTACAGCACCGCGCCCCAGGCTTCAGGCCTGCAGTGGCTGACCCCGGCACAGACGGCCGACAAGACGCAGCCGTTCATGTTCTCGCAATCGGAGTCGATCCATGCGCGTTCGTGGGTGCCGCTGCAGGATTCACCGGCCGTCCGTTTCACCTATGACGCGCATGTCACGGCACCGAAGGACGTGCGCGTGGTGATGAGCGCGATCAACGACGCCAGGCACCCGCTGAACGGCGACTTCCGCTTCGATCAACCGCATCCGATTCCGTCCTACCTGCTGGCGATTGCCGCCGGCGATCTGGCGGTGAAGGAAACCGGCCCGCGCTCGGCGGTGTATGCCGAACCGTCGGTGGTCGACAAGGCGGCGCATGAGTTCGAAGACACCGAGAAGCTGATTGCCACCACCGAATCACTGTACGGCCCGTATGCCTGGGGCCGCTACGACATCCTGGTGTTACCGCCGTCGTTTCCGTTCGGCGGCATGGAAAACCCGAACATGACCTTCGCCACGCCCACCGTGCTGGTCGGCGACAAGAGCCTGGTCTCACTGGTTTCGCATGAGCTGGCGCATTCCTGGTCAGGCAACCTGGTGACCAGTGCCGCCTGGCGCGACATCTGGCTCAACGAAGGCTTTACCACCTACGTGCAGGGCCGCATCACCGAAGCGGTCTACGGCAAGCAGCAGGCCGACGAAGAGGCGCTGCTGTCAGCGCGTGCGCTGCAGAAAAGCATCGGCGAGATGCCGGCCAACTCACAGAAGCTGGCACCGGATCCGCGTGATGTTGGGGCCGACGACGCACTCTCTGACGTGGCCTACGACAAAGGTTCGTGGTTTCTGCGTACGCTGGAACTGCGCTTTGGCCGCGCCGAGTTCGACGCCTACCTCAAGGGCTACTTCGCCCACTTCGCCTGGCACAGCATCACCACCGAACAGATGCTCGACTACATGAAGCCGAACCTGATCGAGAAGTATCCCGGCAAGATGAGCTGGGACGAGGTCAAGCAATGGGTGTACGGCAGTGGCATCCCCAAGGATGCGCCGCTGCCGCAGTCGCCGCGTTTCGATGCCATCGACCAGGAGCGCTCGGACTTCCTCGCCGGCAAGCTGGCAGCCGACAAACTCGACGCGAAAAGCTGGAACACGCAGGAGTGGATGTACTTCCTCGATCGCCTGCCCGATGCGCCATCACTGGAAACGATGCAACAGCTCGACGCCGCCTGGCATCTCACCGGCACACCCAACGCCGAGATCGGCATGCGCTGGTACAGCCACGCGATTGCCGCCGGCGACAAGGCGGCCTGGCCTGCCGCAGCCGAACACATGCAGCGAATCGGCCGGCTCTATCTCACTCTGCCGCTGTACAAGGCCTTCGCGAAGACGCCTGCAGGCCTGGCTTACGCCAAAGATATCTACAGCAAGGCCAAAGCCGGCTATCACCCGCTGACCCAGCGCGCGGTGGAATCCATTTTTGCCAAGGCTGACAAGGCGAAAAATTAAATCCAGCCAGCTGCATTCCGATCCGTCGGACCGGAATGCAGCACGCCACCTCGATATTCATCAACGCAGGCATTCAGGCCACATGTCCCGATCCGTTACACCCAACTCGACGCCGCTGTGGAAACGCATGTTGATCCGCCGACTGAAGTTCTTCGGCTGGCTGGCCGCGTTGCTGATCATTGTGCTGGGTGGCTGCTACCTGTTTGCACCGCAATGGCTGATGCAGGCGGACTTCAAGCGCGCGGCGATGGCTGCACACCTGGACAAACACTCGGTGCAGGCCGGCGATACCACCTGGAGTTACTACGAAGGTGGCGACGGCCCAACCATTGTGCTGTTGCACGGTTTCACCTCCAACAAGGAGGTCTGGCTGCCAGTGGCAAAACTGCTGACCCCGCACTTTCACCTGATCATTCCCGACCTGCCTGGTTGGGGCGAATCGAGCCGCAATGCCAGCGCGAGCTACAACATCGATGCCCAGGCGGCGCGCCTGGATGGCTTTGTGCAGAGCCTGCGCCTGCAGCGTTTCATTCTCGTCGGTCACTCGATGGGTGGCGCCATCGCTGGCGTTTATGCCAGCGAGCATCCGCAGCACGTAGCCGAACTGGCGCTGGTCGATTCATTCGGACTGAAGGCGAACAAAAATGCGTTCATGCGCGAGGTCGAATCCGGCAAGGACCCGTTCGTGTTCAACGACCGTGCGGGCTTCGAGCGCATCGCGTCCCTGGTGTTCAAGCAACCACCGGAACTTTGGGGGCGTTTCGTCGATGTGCTGGTCAAACGCAATCAGGCCGATCGCGAGTTTATCGAGCATACGTTCGCCGAGCTGAGTCAGCCCACCCAGGCACAGTCGCTGCAGAGCCGCCTCGGCCAGTTGAGCATGCCGGTGATGGGACTGTGGTGCCATGACGACAAGATCATCGACATCTCGGCACTGGAAAGCCTGCGCGACGGCCTCAGCCAGGCCAGCGACATCAGCGCAACCACCCTCAATGGTTGCGGTCACATGCCCATGCTGGAAAAGCCCGAAGAAACCGCCCGGATCCTCACCGCCTTCGCACTTTCGCACTAGGAGCCGCGCACCATACGCTCAGCCAGTCATCGCGCGCTCATGTTAAGAGCGGACTCACGTTGCTGAACGTGGGAGAATGTCTCCTTTGTCAGGCCAGCAAGTGCTGGCGCTCCAGGATCTCAATCATGCAGCAGGCGATGAACGGTGGAGTCGGTCGCAGGATCGTGGACGGCATTGTGCGAATGTCTTCCACGCGCACCAACTACTGGGCCGAATTCGCAGTGGATGCCAGCTTGGGCTGCGTGCTGCTGTTCGAGGGATGGCGCCATCTCAACAGCCATTCGCTGATGGGCGTGAGTGCTTTCGTGCTCGGCCTGTTCGGTTTCAGCTTCGTCGAATACGCGTTTCACCGCTGGTTGTTCCATACCCATGTACCGCTGTTTTCCCAAGGTCATGATCTGCACCATGAAAGGCCACTCGGCTATGAATCGCTGCCGTTCTTCCTGCCGGGCGCGATCCTGCTGCTGCTCACCGGCATCGCCGTGCTGCTGCTGCCGGTCGGGTTTGCGCTGATCATGATGGCGGCCGTCACGTTCGGCTATATCGCTTACGGACTCAGTCATTTCACCATCCATCGCGTGCGTTTCAACCAGCCTTTGCTGCGTCGCTGGGCTGCCAGCCACCACGTGCACCACTACCACCCGGGCTGCAATTTCGGCGTCACCACACCGTTGTGGGATGTGTTGCTGGGAACGCGCTACGTCCGTCAGCCGCGCAAACCTTAAACTGAGCCGTCAAAGAATCCACGGGATCAGGGCTTTGACCCGTTGCATGTATTCGAGATAGCCGGCACCGAATTGCTCGCGCATCCAGCGCTCTTCCAGCCGCAACTTGAACCAGAATGAGCCGGCGATGATCGCCAGCGCGATCAAGCCACGCCACTCGCCGATCGCCATGGCGGTGCCGAAAAAAGCCAACAGCATGCCGGTATAGATCGGATGGCGTACCAGCCGATATGGTCCACGCTCGATCAGCTCCTGGTCCTGCTTGAGCTGCACCTCACTGCTCCAGTTTCGCCCCAGGATATAACGCGCCCAGCAGGCAAAGGCGACTCCGGCAACAGTCAACAAGGCGCCAAGTACGGACACCATCGCTGTCGCCAGCCAGATCCGTGCATGCAGGAAACTGTCACCAAACCAGTCACCCGATCCCAGCAAGCAGAAAGCAACAGCCAAGGGTAGCCAGTACTTGAGCAGGCGCGGCAGGAGCGGTTCGGCGCGGTTTGCGCCCTTGACCCGGCGCCAGCCCCACAGCCAGTACAGCATGAACAGCGTCCAGGCGCCTTTGATCGTCGCTTCGATTGGCAACTCCACCCGATTCCCCTCCTATTGATTCGGCCCGCAAATACGGAAAACCCCGTTCGCCCTGAGCGTAGTGCAGCGGAGTCGAAGGGTGATGGCGACGGAACGGTTCAAGGGCCGGATCAATAAGGCAACTCGGATCACGTTCAGTCGGCGACGTCTGCTACCAGCCGATCCAGTTCGGCCTTGAGTGCGGCCCCGTTCTGACGCAACCAGTCGCGCTGTTCGCGCCAGCCGGGCAACAGATTTTCCACCTGTGCCCAGAATCGCGGCGAATGATTGCGTACCTTGAGGTGACACAACTCGTGCACCAGCACGTAACGCAGCGCCGCCGGCGGTGCCAGCGCCAGCGCCAGGTCGAGATTGATTCGATCGCGGGTGTCGAGGCTGCCCCACAGACTCTTCAATGGACGAATGCGCACGGCAGTGGGCGCCAGGCCCAACTGAGGCACATGCACCACCAGCCAGCGTGCGACATCGCGACGGATCTGCGCTTCGAACCACGAGGCCATCAGGCCACGGGCGACCGGCAACGCACGGCTGTGCGGCCGAGGAATGATCAAGGTCAACCCCTGCGGATTCGCCTCGATCTTCGGATACGGACCTTCGGCCCAGTCCAGTTCGGAAATCACGCCACGCAAAGGAAATTGGCAGGCCACACCCACCCGCAGCGCGGGCAACGGCTTGATGGTCAGCTTCAACTCATCGAGTTTCTGCTCCAGCCAATCGGCATGACTGCGCAAGAACGCGCTGACCTGGGCGGGATGGGTGCCAGTGGGATAGGACACCCGCGCACCTTTGGGCGTAACGGTAAGACGCATACGACGGGCGCGCGGGTGGGCAGCCTTCAGCACACGAATGCTGTTGCCAGCAACCGTCGCCAATTCCAGCCAATCGCCTTCCAGATGCTGCGTCATCATCCTGCCGTAGGCTTCGCCGCCTGCGCCTGTTTGTTGGAACCCGCACGCCAAAGGCGCACGGGACGATCAGTATGCCGCGACGACGGGCTCGGCGGAAACGACTTTTTGCCGCTGGTCAGCCGTCGTTCGGGCGTGGCAAGCCGAACCATTCTTCCAGCTTGGCCAGCAGCCGCTCGAGTTCCAGGGTCAGCAGGGCAAAGCTGGCATCCAGCTCGGCGTGCGCGTCCTGCTGGCTGTCGCCGAGCTCATCCATCACCACGTCGAGGAACTTCAACTTGCGGATGATCAGATCCTCGCCCAGCACGAAGCTGATGCGGTCATCGAAGGTCAGCCCCAGCATGAACACCTGCTTGCCGTTGCGCAGGTGCTCCTTCACTTCCTCGGCATCCAGATCCTGTCGGCGACAGCGGGCAATCGCGCCACTTGCTGTGGCCGGATCGCGCAGCTCGCACTCGTCGCCCAACGTCAGCCCGGCCGGCAGGTTGCCGTTGGCCAGCCAGTCGGTCATCAACACGCGCGGGCCTTCCTCCGGCGCCAGCGGTACCGCCGGGAAACTGCCCAGCGCCTCGCGCACCTGGGTCAGGGCATTCTCGGCCGACTTGCGGCTGGAGGTATCCAGCACCAGCCAACCGTGCTGCAGATCAACGTAACCGGACATGCGCGAGTTGCGCACGAAGGCACGTGGCAGCAGCTCGGTGAGTACGTCGTCCTTCATCCGCTTGCGTTCACGCCCACCAACCTTGCGACCCTCTTCCTCGGCAATCTTCTGCACCTTGCGATGCAGTTCGTCGTTGATCACGGCCGCCGGCAGCAGCTTGTCCTCGCCACCAACGGTGAACAGGGTGCATTGCTTTACCGTATGGGTTAGCGGCATCTCCTCACCGCGGCCGACCGGCGGCACGAAACCCTTGGTGAACATCTCCAGCGGGCCGCACGGGCGCAGCCGATGTTCGGCCAGCGCTTCATCGAGGCGCTTCAGATCGGTAGCAACGGCAGGGGAAAAACGAAACAGCGTGAGGTTGCGAAAAAACATTCGGTATCCGGATCAGTGTTGCCCGCAGGCAAAAGGCTTGCCGACAATCAGCACATGCCAGCAAAGCGGCGGCATGTACGGCATGAAAGCAGAAAAGTATCAGCGACTGACAGCGGCGACAGCTGCCGCGACGGTCTCAAGATTTGCACGGTTCAGCGCCGCCACACAGATGCGGCCGCTGTCCAGCGCATAAATCGCAAACTCGTCGCGCAGGCGCTGCACCTGGATCTTGCTCAGTCCCGAGTAGGAGAACATGCCAGCCTGCGACTGGATGAAGCCGAAATCCGCCGCGCCATGGGCTGCCAGCCTCTCGACCATGCCGGCACGCATGGCATGGATGCGTCCACGCATCTCGCCCAGCTCCTGCTCCCACAGCGCACGCAGCTCGGTGCTTCCCAGCACACCGGCGACCAGCTGGCCGCCATGCGCGGCCGGGCTGGAGTAATTGGCACGAATGGTCTGCTTGATCTTCGAGCGCAAACGCGCTGCTTCGTCACGGTCGGCGCCAACGAAGGACAACGCACCCACGCGCTCGCCATACAGCGAGAACGACTTGGAGTACGAACTGGCCACCACGAAGGCCTCGATGCCGGAGGCCGCCATCAGGCGGATCGCAGTCGCATCGGCATCACTGCCCTGATCGAAACCCTGGTAGGCGATATCGATGAACGGCAGCAGCTGGCGCTCCTTCAGCAGCTCGATCAACTGACCCCACTGGGCAGCGTCCAGATCGACGCCGGTCGGGTTGTGGCAGCAGGCATGCAGCAGCACGACGGTGCCGGGCTCAAGCTGACTGAGATCCTCCAGCATGCCGCTGAAATCCAGGCCGTGGCTGGCGTCATCGTAATAACGGTACTGCAGCAACTCGAAACCGGCGGTGCGGAACACCACATGGTGATTGCCCCAACTCGGGTTGCTGATCGCGATCTTTGCCGTGCTGCCGCAGACCTGACGCAACAGGTCTGCGGCAACGCGCAGCGCGCCGCTGCCGCCAATGGTCTGTGCGGTGGCCACACGACCTGCGGCCAGCAGCGGCGAATCTTCGCCGAACAGCAGCTGCTGGGTCAGCTTGTTGTAGGCCGGCAGGCCATCAATCGGCAGGTAGCCGCGCGGCGACGCCTGCGACGCCAGGCTCTGCTCCACCTGCTGCACCGCACGCATCAGTGGAATGCGGCCTTCGTCATCGACATAGATGCCGACGCCAAGATTGACCTTGCCCGGGCGCGGGTCGGCCATGAAGGTTTCGGTCAGACCCAGGATCGGATCGCCCGGGGCCATTTCTACGGATGCAAAGTGGGACACGGCTGTACTCGACTGAAATAGGGGATTGGAAGTTTGGACGTCTAGACGCCCATCTATGCTACATCGTTAGTGGGTGACACGCCGAAATCGAACAACTCGCGATCGGCCAGGTGTGAGGGCGACACCCGGCCCAGCGCGCGAAAGATGTTCTCGCTACGTCCGGGCTGCTGCTTTTCCCAATCTGCCAGCATGCGACTCACGGCCTTGCGTTGCAGATTGTCCTGCGAGCCGCATAAATTGCACGGAATGATCGGAAACTGCTGTTGCCCGGCATACTCGGTGATATCGCTCTCACGACAATACGCCAATGGCCGGATCACCACGTGACGGCCATCATCCGAGCGCAACTTCGGCGGCATCGCCTTGAGCTGCGCCTGATAGAACATGTTGAGGAAAAACGTACCGAGAATATCGTCGCGATGATGGCCGAGCGCGATCTTGCTGATGCCGTTGGCGGCGGCCCAGGTGTACAGCGCACCCCGACGCAGGCGTGAACACAGACTGCACATGGTCTTGCCCGCCGGAATCACCCGCGTCACCGTGCTGTAGGTATCCTGCTCGATGATGTGGAATGGCACGCCACGTCCCGAGAGATAATCCGGCAGCACATGTTCCGGGAAATCCGGCTGCTTCTGATCGAGATTCACTGCAATCAGCTCGAACCGCACCGGCGCTTTTACCTGCAACTGCAGCAGGATATCGAGCAAGGTGTAAGAGTCCTTGCCACCGGACAGACACACCATCACCCGATCGCCGTTCTCGATCATGCCGAAATCGGCGATCGCCTGACCTACCTGATGGCGCAGGCGTGCAGCCAGCTTGCCATCGTCGGCGGGATTTGGGCGGGGAATCTGCAGCGGGGCGGACATCGCAACGATCCGGGCGAAAAGAATTGCATTGTAACGGGCCAGCCGGGTTCCGGCAGCGTTACACTAGCCGCTTGCCCCAAACCGGTCGCAGTGCCATGCAGGTTCAGGATCACGCCGAAATCGTCCATCTACTGGCTGAACTGCGCATGGAACATCGCGATCTGGACAGCGCGATCGAGCAGCTGGCCATGGCGATCGGACGCGACGAACTGCAACTGACCCGCCTGAAGAAACGCAAGCTGCTGCTGAAAGACCAGATAGCCCGCCTGCAGAGCAAGCTGATTCCCGATCTCGACGCCTGACCCCCGCCTGGAATCCCGATGAGCCCACTCAGCCCGATCCGCCTGCAGGATGAATTCGTCACGCTCGAACCATTGACCCTCGACCACGTGCCGGCACTCGAAGCTGCTGCCGCCGATGGTGAGTTGTGGAATCTGTGGTTTACCGGCGTACCTGGCCCGGGTGAGGCCCGCGGCTACGTCGAAAAAGCCCTGCAGGGACATGCCGACGGCTTGATGCTGCCGTTTGCGATTCGCGAAACATCCAGCAACGAAATCGTCGGCACCACCCGCTTCTACGAGTACACCGCCGAATTGCCGCGCATCGCGATCGGCTACACTTGGTATGCCAAACGCTGGCAGAAAAGCCATCTCAACACTGCCTGCAAGCGTCTGTTGCTGCGCCATGCATTCGAGACGCTGGGCTGCGTGGCGGTGGAATTCCACACCGACCACCGCAACCTCGATTCGCAACGGGCTATCGAGCGCCTGGGCGCACAGCGTGACGGCGTCCTGCGTGCGCACAGGCGGCGCCCCGACGGCAGCCTGCGCAATACGGTTTGCTACAGCATCGTGGCAAGCGAATGGTCCGACGTGAATCGCTGGCTGAGTTTGCGTCTTCAGAAGCTGAGCAAAGCGCCAAACCTGTAGGAGCGGTTTCAACTGCGACGCTCTCGATCCGCACGCATGTCGCGGTTGAAGCCGCTCTCGCGGGAAAGCGCAAGTCTTACAGCAACCGGTTCACCAGTCGATCCATCCGGGTGCGATTGAGTCGCTTGAGTTGCTTGCGCACCACCGCCGGATACTCGCGCGGACTTTCAAGCGCGTGGTAATCGGTCAGGCGCACGGCGTGTTGCTGCAATCGCGCCCACTCGTCTTCGTGCATGCTTTTCAACAGACACGATGGATCACGCAACAACAGGCCGTTTTCCAGATCCAGTGCCCACGCACGCGGATTCAGATTGTTGCCGGTCAATACCGCCGTATCGTCATCGATGAACAGACCTTTGAGGTGATAGCTGTTGTCGCCGTCACGCCACAGATGCAGGTTGAGCTGACCGCTGTCGATATGCCGACGGTGCGCACGGGCAAAGCGGCGCAGGTTGTTTTCGTACAGATATGGCAGTAGGCCGATGGTCTTGAACGGCTGGTCCGGTGGAATATAGAAATCATTGGCGGTCTTGTCGCCGACCATGATGTCGATGCGGCAACCGCGACGGAGCAACTGGCCCAATGCAGCGCGCACCGGACGCGGCAGATTGAAATATGGCGTCAGCAAGACCAACCGCTCACGCGTGTCACGCAGCAGCGCCAGCAGCACCTCGTTCAGGGCATTGTCGTTGCGACCAAAACCCAGCAATGGGGTAACCGCCACATCGGTGGCCGCCAGTGCATCGCGCGGCACTTCGTAGTGTGCCCGCTGCAAACGCTGCCGCAACTCGCGGATCGCTGGTTGCAAGCTGCGCGTGGTCGGCACATCATCCGCGCTCAGCTTTTTCACCGCCTTGCTGGCAATGAATTGCGTCTTGACGAAGTCGTCCATCGCATCGGCCAGAGCCTGGTGCTGGAACAAGTGATAACGGTCCAGCCGGTAGCGCTGGTGACGCGCCAGATAGATGTCGTTGAGGCTGGCACCGCTGTACAGCACGGTGTCGTCGACCACGAAACCCTTGAGATGCAGCACGCCGAAAATTTCGCGATTCTGCACCGGCACGCCGTAGATATCGACACCCGGCCCGAGCCGTCTTGCATACTCGCGATACATGCCCGCATTGCCGTCACTCTTGCCCTTGCCGATCAAGCCGCGTTGCGCGCGATGCCAGTCAACGAAGACTGAAACCTGCAACGCCGGATGACGTGCCTTGGCCGCATAGAGCGCATCCATGATTTCGCGTCCGGCATCGTCATCCTGCAGGTACAGCGTCACGATCACGATTCGCCGACTGGCCTGGGCGATCAGTTCGAGCAGCTGACACCGGAAGGCCGCCGCATCGGCAAGCTTGTCGATCGCCTTCGCAGGCACGGCAAAAAAGGGCAGCTCATCCAGCACGGCCTGCCGTTTACGCCGCCCCGGCAGCAGACGTCGAGCCAGGCGGCGCGGTGCAGTAATCAACGTATTCATGGGCACCGAGAATTCGACATTGGCGCCTATCATCGCAAACCCGGCGTCAAGGCGCTGTTCTGCTTGTCATGAGTACAAACTCAGGGCGCCCAGTGGACACCCTTGCGATCATGACAGCCAGGCTGCGCCTCAGCTGCCCTTGATCGGATAGGTCTGCGTGGCACCGGCGGCCGAACCCCCATTGGCCGGAGCCGACGACGAAGCCGGCTTCAGCGGCGCGGCGCCACAGCGGTAGACACCCCAGGCTTGCGAGCCATCCTTGGGTTCGGCAAGGGGTTTGACGGTATCGGCGTGCATGGTGGCGGCTTCATTGCGGGCCAGGATTTCCAGTTCATCGCGCACGGTGATGTCGTTGCGATCGACTGGGCCGACATGGTCCATCACCGAGACGGTAACCTTGCCGAGGTCGGTGCAGCTGGACACATCGTCGTTCCATGCCGTGCGGATATTCCGCGCCGCGTCATCCATCTTGATGCCATAGGAGCAGGCGCTCACCAACAAAATCGGGACAAGCAGCATCAGGGTCTTGCGCATGGAAGGCTCCGCGGTGAAAAGAGATAAGGGCCGACCGGTTGCCCGGCCAGCCCTTATCCTAACGCGGGGACACTAAAGCGTCTCCTAACGCCAGTTTACTTGCCCTTCACCGGCTTGCCGTCTGCGTCGATGACCTGCACCGCACCGAGTTTCAAGTCGCGGATCGGCTTTTCGATTTTTGACAGATCGCCAACGATCACCCAGGTCAGCTGATCGGGATGAATGATCTCCTTCGCCGCCGCTTCAACCTGACTATCGGTTTGCGCTTCGGTGCGTGCCTTCAGGGTTTGCACGTAATCATCCGGACGGTTGTACAGCGTGATGCCTTGCAAGGCGCCCATCACCGCCGAGGTGGTCTGGTAGCCACCGGGCATCGAACGCACGTCGCCGACCTTGATCTTGTCGATCTCGGCATGGCTGAGCGGATTGGTACCGATAACGCCCTTGGCCTCCTTCAGGATTTCGCCGACCGACTGCGCGGTCTTGTCGGTCTGCACCGGTGCGTAGAGCATGAATGGGCGTTGCCCGATCGCGTTCTGCAGGAAGCTGAAGGCACCGTAGGCCCAATGCTTGTCCTCGCGCAGGTTCATGTTCAGACGCGAGGTGAAGCTGCCACCGAAGGCACCATTCATGGTCTGGATTTCAAGGTTGTTCGGCGCCTCGGTTGACGGGGCCAGACTGCCGGCCAGGATCATGCTCTGCTGCGATCCGGGACGATCAACCAGATACACCCGTGGCGACTTCGGCGGCACCACCTTGGCCAGGTTCTTGACCGGAATCTTGCCGCTGGCCTTCCAGTCGCCGAACACCGCGTTCAACTGCGGGATGATCTTTTCCAGCGTGGTGTCACCGGCGACCAGGATCTTGGCGTTGTCCGGGCGGATGTAATCGGCCATGAGACCGTGCATGTCGGCCGGCGTCAGTGACTTGATCGAAGCCTCGGTGCCGGAACCGGTGAACGGGATCGCATAGGCATTGCCTTCGCCATACAGCAGTGGCGGCAAGGTGCGCAGCGCGATGCCGATCGGCTGGCTTTTCTCCTGCGCGATGCCGGCCAACCATTGGCCACGCACACGATCAATGTCGTTGTCGCGGAATGCAGGGTTGCGCACGATATCGGCGAACAACTGCAGCGCCGGCTTCAGCTGATCGTTCAATGCATCCAGCGAGGCACTGCACGAATCCAGCCCGCAGCCGGTGCCGACATTCGCGCCCAGCCGCTGCTTGCGCTTGGCGATTTCGACCGAGTCGAGATCCTTCGTGCCTTCATCCAGCATGCTGACAGTGAAGCTCGACGTACCCAGCTTGCGGCCCTGGTCGGCGGTGTAACCGGCATCGAACTGCAAGGCAATCTGGGTCACCGGAATCGAGTGACGCTCGGCCAGCACCACTTCGATGCCATTGGCCAGCTTGCCGCGCTGCAGGGTCGGAAAGCTCAGGTCGGGATACTTGTCCACCTGCGGCACGCCCTTGCTGCGATCCACATCGCTGGCCACGGTCTTGTAATCACCCTTGGCCGAAAGCACCGCTGCCGGTTTGCCAGGGATCGCCGCACGACCGGTGAAGGTCGCCATGTCGGTTTCCTCGACCTTGCCCGGTGTCACGGTCAGTGTGTAATCACCCTTGCTGATCCACTGGTTGGCCACCGCCTTCACGCTGGCCGGCGTGGCCGCCATCAAGGCATTGAAGTCTTTCAGATAGGCTGCCGGATCGTTGCGATAGAGCTGCCCCTGGGCGAGGATCGAGGCTTGGGTATTGACTCGCTCCAACCCGCGTACGAACGAGGCACGCACGCCGGTTTTCACCCGCGCCAGTTCGTCCTCGGTCGGGCCATCCTTGAGGAATTTCTGCCACTCATCGGCGATCGCTGCCTCGACCCTGGCTGGATCGACACCCTTTTTCACATCGACCTGCAGTTCGAACATGCTGGCCAGCACATGCTGGTCCACATCAACTGAAACATCGTCAGCCAGCTTGTCCTGATAGACCAGGCGTTGATACAGGCGCGAGGTTTTGCTGCCGCCGAGTACTGCGGCGGCGAGCTCCAGCAACGTCTCCTGCTCATCGGTGCGCGACGGCACGTTCCACTCACGGTAGATGCGCGTCTGCGCCACGTTGTCGGTCATCGTGCCGCGGGTGGACTTGTGACGCGGCGTAACCCAGATCTGCGGGCGCGGCACCTGCGGCCCGGCGGCGATATCACCGAAGTACTTCTGCATTTTCTCCTTCGCCACCGCCGGCGTGATGTCGCCGGAGAGCACCACCACGGTATTGGCCGCACCGTAGTAATCGCGGAACCACTGCTTCACATCACCCAGTGAAGCCGCGTCGAGATCCGCCATCGAGCCGATGGTGTCGTGGTGATACGGGTGATTGGTCGGGAACGCCTCAGCCTGAATCATCTCGTCGGCGCGGCCATACGGCTGGTTCTCGCCCTGACGCTTTTCGTTCTGCACCACGCCCCGCTGCTCATCAAGCTGCGGCTTGCCGATCGCGCCAAGCAGATGGCCCATGCGGTCGGATTCCATCCATAGCGCCATGTCCAGCGCGGTGGTCGGCACGGTCTCGAAATAATTGGTGCGATCCAGCCAGGTTGTGCCGTTCTGGTCGGTGGCACCGGCCAGTTCGAACGGCTTGAAGTATTCGTCCTTGTGGTTCTCCGAGCCCTGGAACATCAAGTGTTCGAACAGGTGCGCGAAACCGGTCTTGCCCTTGGGCTCATACGATGAACCGACGTGATACCAGACGCTGACGGCCACCACCGGTGCCTTGTGGTCTTCGTGCACCACCACGGTCAGTCCATTTGGCAGGGTGAAGCGACTGAAGGCCAGATCCGGTATCGCGGCCTGGGTCGATGCCGAGGCGGTCGACATGTCGGTCGCTGGCGTATAGGCCAGAACCGGTGCCGATCCGGCAGCAAGAGTGAGCAGCCCGGCGATGAGCAGGGCAAGCGGACGCTTTGTCACGGTGAACCTCCAGTTTCACGGTTGAGTCGACGCAGGCTAGCGGTAGCGTGCCGCCCTTCGCAAATGGCGAGTGGCACAGTAGTGGCGGCTGTCCGCAAGGTGTCCGGCCACCTCCGCCCGCTGTCCGCGGACAATGCACAGCTCGTCAGGCACCTCGCATTAATCATTCAATATCAATGGTTTGAATGAATCTTTCGGCGTGGCACGGCACTTGCTCTATTGGAACAGGGGACTTACCACTGATCATCGGAGACATGAATCATGAACCTGGAAACATTGATGTTGCGCGGCCTGTTTATTGCCTGCCTGGCCGTTTGCGCACTGATCCTCGGCGCCATGCTGAACACCACGGCGTCAGTCCGCATCGCCACCGAGGCACCCGTCAACGCCCCGCAAGTGAATGCACTGCTGCAGGCTCCAAGCCACTGTGCCTTGCCGGCCGACGGCCTGATCTGCCCGATCAACGTGGGCTGATCTGCTCGGCGTGATGCACGCAAACCGGTCACCGCGGGTGATAATTGCCGGATGTTGCATGTCATCTTGTTCCGCCCCGAGATTCCGCCCAATACCGGCAACGTGATTCGCCTGTGCGCGAATACCGGCGCACAGCTGCATCTGATCCGACCGCTCGGCTTCGAGCTCGACGACAAGCGCCTGCGTCGCGCCGGCCTTGACTACCACGAGTACGCCCGCGTCATCGTGCACGACGATCTGGCCAGCTGCCTCGCCAGTATTGGCACCCCACGCGTATTCGCTTTCAGCACGCGCGGTCGGGTCGCCCACGTCGATGCACGGTTCGCCGATGGTGATGCGCTGCTGTTTGGGTGCGAGACCGCCGGATTGCCCCGCGAGGTATTCGAGACGATTCCGGTCGAGCAGCGCCTGCGTCTGGCAATGTGCCCCGACAGCCGCAGCCTGAATCTGTCGAACACGGTTGCCGTGGCGGTGTACGAGGCCTGGCGCCAGCTTGGTTTCATCGGTGCTGCCGCTACAGATTGAGGCCGCCGGGCTACAATCGGCGGATGAATGTCGCCACGCCCAACTCCTGGTTGCCCCAGCCGCTGCGCCAGCTCGCCGGTCGCGCACTGGAAACCGCACTCAACCACACGCTGTCGCTTGATCCGGACACGCAGCAGCGGCTTGCCGCATTGAATGACCGCCGCGTGCAGCTGCATCTTCGCGGGCCTGAAATCGCGCTGTCTGTCACGGTGGAAGATGGCCGTCTGAAGGTCGGCCCGCCGCAAGACGACAGCCAGCTGAAAGTCGCCGCCACGCCGGGCAGCTTGCTGGCGATGATGTTTCGTCGTGACGATGACGGTATTGCGCCCGGCAAGGTGGAAATCGCCGGCGATGCCGAGCTGGCTCGTCGTCTGGAAAAACTCGCCAGCAAGTTCGCGCCGGACTTCGAGGAAGCCTTTGCGCGTAGCTTCGGCGACGTGCTCGGTGTACCGCTGGCCAAGGCCGTGCGCAAGGGCTTGGCGCACGCCCGCGAAAGCGCCAGCCACCTGACCGAAGACAGCGCCGACTGGTTGCGCGACGAAGTGCGCGTCGCGCTGGCCCCCGGTGAAGTCGAGGGCTTTCTCGATGGCGTCGACGCGCTACGCGAACGCAGTGAGCGACTCGCATCGCGGGTGCAGCGTTTGCGCCAGCGCGTTCAGGGCTCCGCCGCGTGACGCCGCTGAAGGTGGTGCCACGGCTGTTGCGGGTTGCTTCCGTATTGCTCGCTTACCGGCTCGACGAGCTGGTCGACGCCGCCCATTTGTATCGTCCGCTCAAGTTGCTGCGTCCACTGCTGGCCAAGCCACGCGCCGATGTGGCAAACCTTCCGCGTGGGGAACGCCTGCGATTGGCGCTCACCGAGCTGGGCCCGATTTTCGTCAAGGCCGGCCAGGTGTTGTCGACCCGCCGCGATCTGGTACCGGCCGACATCGCCGACGAGCTGGCCTTGCTGCAGGATCAGGTCGCACCCTTCCCCGGCGCCGAAGCACGCGTCATCGTCGAACGCGAACTCAAGGCGACCATCGATCAGCTCTACGCTGCATTCGACGAAACCCCACTGGCCTCCGCGTCGATCGCTCAGGTGCACGCCGCCACCTTGCATGACGGCAGCGAGGTCGTGGTCAAGGTGCTGCGCCCGGGCATCGACGCGCAGATCGCCCGTGACGTGAAACTGCTGCGCTCACTCGGCGAGCTGGCCCAGCGCTGGCATCCCAACGCCGACAAGATCCGCCCGCTCGATGTGGTCGCCGAAGTCGAGAAGATGCTGGAGAACGAACTCGACCTGCAACGCGAAGGCGCCAGCGCCAGTCTGCTCAAGCGCAACTTCGCCAGTGGTGTGGACATGTACGTTCCCGCCGTGCACTGGGAATTGACCGCCGAAGGCGTGCTGACGCTGGAGCGCGTGCACGGCCTCAGCAGTGACGACATCACCGCGATCGACGCGGCCGGACTCGACCGCAAGGCGCTCGCCGCCAAGGGCGTGCGGGTGTTCTACGAGCAGGTGTTCCGCGACAACTTTTTCCACGCCGACGCGCACCCAGGCAACATCTGGGTCGACCCCTCGCGCATCGACGAACCGCGTTTCATCGCACTGGATTTCGGCATCATGGGCTCGCTGCCCGAAGCCGATCAGTACTGGCTGGCGCAGAACTTCATCGCGCTGTTCGAACGCGACTACGCACGCATCGCGCAACTGCATGTGGCGGCTGGCTGGATGCCGGGCGACGTGCGTCTGGATGAACTGGAAGCGGCGGTGCGCACGGTCTGCGAGCCCTACTTCACTCGTCCGTTGTCACAGATTTCACTGGCCGAGCTGGTGGTGAAGCTGTTCCAGACCGCGCGCCGTTTCGAGCTGACCCTGCAGCCGCAGCTGATCCTCTTGCAGAAGACCTTGCTGAATATCGAAGGTGTCGGCCGCATGCTCGACCCCGAGATCGACATCTGGGCGGTTGCGCATCCCGTGCTCAAGCGTATTCTGCGCGAGCGTTACAGCCCGCTGCGCACCCTGCGCGATGTGCGCAAGCGCCTGCCCGAGTGGTTCCACAATGCGCCGCAATTCCCCGAACTGATCCGCGATGCGCTGCGCCAGGTTGGCCGCGGCGAACAACGCGTCATCAGCGACCCCGCCGCCTTGTTGCTCACCCGCGAACTGGCCCAGCGCCAGCACAGACTGCTGGCTTGCAGCCTGCTCGGCATGGCGCTACTGATCGGTGCGGCGGTGTTGTGGACCTTCGCCCCGCAACATGGAATCTGGCCGCCACTGCTCGCTGGCATCGCCGGCCTCCTGGCATTCGTCATCGGCTGGCCACGTTCCCGATAGTAGGAGCGCACCCTGTGTGCGAACGCTCTTCGTCAATTCAGGAAAAGCATCGCGCACAGGGTGCGCTCCTACAAGATACCCATGCCCATGATCGACATTCTCCACCAGGACGATGCTTTGCTCGCGATCAACAAGCCCGCGGGCCTGGCCGTGCATCGCTCAAAGATGGTCGGCAATGCCGAGGAGTTCCTGATTGACTTGCTGCGCGTGCAGGTTGGAAGCGACGTGTACCTGGCCCATCGCCTCGATCGTGCCACCAGCGGCGTGCTGCTGGTCGCGCGCAACAAGGACGTTGCCGCCGCGCTGGGCGAGCAGTTCATGGGTCGCGACGTGCACAAGCAGTATCTGGTCGTTGTTCGCGGCTGGCCCGATCCGGTTGAGGACCTGATCGACTACCCGCTACCCGGCTCCCGCGAAACCGGCCCGCGCCGCGAGGCCCGCACCAGTTACAAGCAACTGGCCACGATCGAAGTACCGATCGAACTGGGCCGCTATCCGCAGCAACGCTACGCACTGCTGCTGGCCGAACCAGAAACCGGGCGTTTCCGCCAGATCCGCAAACACCTGGCGCATATCCATCACCCGGTGATCGGTGATTGCCAGCACGGCCGCGGCGACCACAACCGCCTGTACAAGCAGCACTTCAGCTGCCACCGCATGTTGCTGCACGCCTGGCGTCTGCGCTGCGCGCATCCCGTGACGGGCGAACCGATGCTGTTCGAAGCGCCGCTGGATGCGGCCTACCTGGATCTACTCGCACGCTTCGGCTGGAACTTGCCGGACGAGAAGTGAGTATGGGGGGAGGGAGAAGCGAGAGCGGGAGGGAGAAGCGAGAGCAAGCGCGAGAAGTGAGGAACGAGAGACAGCCGGAGCAGAGCTGGTTTTGGCCATCTCTGGTTTCTCACTCCTCGCTCCATCACTCACTCCTCGCTCCACTACACTCGTGCCATGTTGACCATCAGCCGCTCCATCAACCTGCCCGAATCCGAAATCACGGAACGCTTCCTGCGTGCCGATGGCCCGGGCGGGCAGCATGTGAATCGTACCGAGAGTGCGGTGGAGCTGCGTTTCGATGTGATCAATTCACCGTCCCTGCCGGAGGAAGTTCGCACACGCTTGCTGGCGCGACGCGACCGACGACTGACCAGCGACGGCGTGCTGGTGATCCAGGCCCGGCGCTTTCGCGATCAGGCACGCAATCGCGACGACGTGCGCGAACGCCTGGTCGAAATCATTCGCAGCGTGCTGACACCACCGAAGAAACGCGTGGCCACCCGACCCACCCGCGCTTCGAAAGAACGCCGGCTGGTCGGCAAGCAGCAGCGCGGCAAGATCAAGCAAACGCGTTCGCGCAAACCGGATTTCGAATGAAGGCCTACCTGCCCAAACCCTCGCAACTGCCACAGTGCATGCCGCACCTACGCGACAACTGGCGCCGCCGCACCTGCCGCGGCGTGTTGCGATTATGCGGCTGGAGCTGGGCGGGAAATCTTCCCGATGTACCGCAAGCCGTATTGATCGCTGCACCGCACTCGTCGTGGTGGGACGGCATCTGGGGATTGCTGATGAAGGTCGGCATCGGCGCGGATGTGAAATTCATGGCCAAGCAGGAGCTGTTCCGCGGCCCACTCGGCAGCGTACTGCGCCGGCTCGGCGGCATGTCGATCGACCGCGCTGCCGCCAAGGGCGTGGTCGAGCAGATGGTCGATCAATTCGCCCGGCACGAATCGTTCTGGCTCGGCATGGCGCCGGAAGGTACCCGCAAAGCCGTCAAACGCTGGCGTAGTGGTTTCTGGCACATCGCCCACGATGCCAACGTGCCGATCGTGACGGCCTTCTTCAACTACGCCGACAAGACCATCGGGGTCGGCCCGCTATTCCACACCACCGCCGACATGGATGCCGACCTGCAACGCCTGCGCGAACTCTATGCGCCATACAAGGGCAAACATCGCGACGTGTGAGAACGCACCCTGCGTGCGAATGCCTTTCCGTGCCGAAGAGCCTTCCCGCACAGGGTGCGCTCCTACACAACATCAGCGTTGCGAATGGCCGGATTCGTCGTAATCACGATGGGTGAGCAGCCCTGGACGAATCAGGTCGATAAAGGCCCTTGCCTCGGCGCTGAGGAATTTCCCCTTGCGCATCACCACGCCGTAGCTGCGTTGCGGAAAGAACTGCTTCATGTTGCGCACGGCCAGTCGCGTATGGTCGGCCTCGGTGATGCAGATGCCGGTGACGATGGAGATACCCATGCCCATCGCCACATATTCCTTGATCACGTCCCAGCCGCCGACCTCGATCGCCACGTGATACGGCACCTGGCGCTGCTGGAACACCAGATCGACCAGTCGGTAGGTGGACAGCCTTTGCGGCGGCAGGATCAATCCGTACGGTGACAAATCCTCCAGCGCGATCTTGTCCCTGGCGGCCAGCGGATGGTCCGGCGGCATGATCAACATCGGGTCGTAGTCGTGTACAGGCGCCCACGCAATGTCGTTGGGCACGTCGAGCATCGATCCCACGGCAAAGTCGGCATCATCGGCGCGCAGCAGCGCCATGCCGTCTTTGCCGGTGACGTTTTCCAGCTGCAATTGCACGGCGGGGAAGCGCTCGCGGTAGCGTCGGACCAGTTCCGGCAGCATGTACTGGATGGTCGAGGTACCAGCGGCAATCGTCAGTCGACCGGCCTGCAATCCCTTCACCCGCGCCTGGAAATTTCGGTCCAGATTCTCCCAGCCCTCGATCAGCGGTCGCGCCAGTTCGTACAGTGCCTCGCCCGCATCGGTGAGGTTGATGCGGCGACGGCGACGCTCCATCAGGATGGTGCCCAGTTCGCGCTCCAGCGCCTGTAACTGCAGGCTGATGGTCGGCTGCGAGACATACAGCGCCTCGGCCGCCCGGGTCAGGGTGCCGAGCTTGACCACACTGACGAAGGCTCGCAGCTGCTTTTGCCGGTTGCCCTTGTAGTAATAGCGCCCGCTTGGCTCGACAACGTCGTCGTTGCCGGCCCCTTTTTTCGCCTTGCGCGGTCTTTTTTGTGCCGCAGCCCGACTGGATACGAGCTTTTTAGTCATGTGATTTCAATGATTTAAATAGATCATTAACCATGCTCATATTAATGATTGAAACATTCACTTTGTCAAATACTGATTTCTTGCCCTAGCTTGAAGCCTCCAACGAGAGCGGAGCTACAACCATGGCAGTCCCCCAGGAACGACTCGACACCCGCGCCATTGAAGTGCTGGCTGACGGCGCTGCGTACGACGCCATCCTCACGCCCGAAGCGCTCGCATTCCTGGTAGACCTGCACCGCCGTTTTGAACCCACCCGACAGGCACTGCTGCGAGCCCGGTGCCTGCGTCAAGCCAGCTACGACGCCGGTGGGCTGCCGGATTTTCGTACCGACACCCGCGACATCCGCGAGTCTGACTGGCGCGTGGCGCCGATCCCGGCCGCGCTGCAGGATCGCCGCGTGGAAATCACCGGCCCGGTCGAACGCAAGATGATCATCAATGCGCTCAATTCCGGCGCCAAGGTGTTCATGGCCGATTTCGAGGATTCCTCGGCACCGACCTTTGTCAACCAGCTCGACGGCCAGATCAACCTGCGCGATGCGGTGAACGGCTCGATCTCGTTCGAGGCGCCCAACGGCAAGCAATATCGCGTCAATGACAACCCGGCCGTGCTGGTGGTTCGTCCGCGCGGATGGCATCTCGAGGACAAGTTTTTCAACGTCGACGGTGAACGCGTCTCCGGTGCCCTGGTCGACTTCGGCCTGTTCGCCTTCCACAACGCTCGCACGCTGCTGGCCAAGGATCGTGGTCCGTATTTCTACCTGCCCAAGCTGGAGGCGATGGAAGAGGCTGCGCTGTGGAACGAAGTGATGCTTGCTGCCGAGAAAGAGTTGCAACTGCCCGCCGGCTCGATGAAGGCCACCGTGCTGATCGAGACCTTGCCGGCGGCGTTCCAGATGGACGAGATTCTGCACGCACTGCGTACTCGCATCGTCGGCCTCAATTGCGGCCGCTGGGACTACATCTTTTCCTACCTGAAAACCCTGCGCGGTCATTGTGACCGACTGCTTCCAGAGCGTGGCCAGGTCGGCATGACCGTGCCGTTCCTGCGCGGCTATTCAGAACTGCTGATCCAGACCTGCCATCGCCGCGGCGCCTTCGCGATGGGCGGCATGGCTGCGCAGATTCCGATCAGGGGAGACGAAGCAGCCAACGAGGCAGCGATGACCAAGGTGCGCGCGGACAAGCTGCGCGAAGTGCGGGCCGGTCACGATGGCACCTGGGTTGCGCATCCGGCGCTGGTACCAGTGGCGCAGAAGATCTTCGACGAATACATGCCAACGCCAAACCAGCTGAGCACGCTGCGCCTCGACGTCAAGGTCGGCCGCGAGCAATTGCTGGCGCCAGCCAATGGCACCATCACCCGCGCCGGTTTCGACAACAACGTCGAGGTTTGCCTGCGCTACACCGCCGCCTGGCTTGATGGCCTGGGTTGCGTGCCGATCCATCACCTGATGGAAGACGCCGCCACTGCCGAAATTGCCCGCGCCCAGCTATGGCAATGGCTGCACCACGGCGAGCTGGAGTTTCCCGACGATGCGCAGATCAACTTCGCCCTGTTCGATCACGCGCTGGCCGTGCACACCCACAAACTGCGCGACAGCCAACATCCCGGCGCTGCACGTGCCGACGATGCTGCCACGCTGATTTCCGCCATGACCCACGCCGACGTGCTGGGCGATTTCCTCACCCTGCCCGCCTACGACCAGCTCGCCTGATCGCACTTCTGTAGCCGCACACCTGATGCGCGAACAGCGCTGGCCAAACGGCCAGGCACGCCCAGGTCACGCCCTGATTCCAACCTTATCCACGGAGCTTCATCATGACCACGACCCTGCCCACCGCCGAACAACTCACCCTGGACTGGAACAACAACCCGCGCTGGAGTGGCGTCAAGCGCAACTACAGCGCCGCCGACGTGGTGCGTCTGCGCGGCACCGTCGGGATCGAACACACGCTGGCCAAGCGCGGTGCCGAACGGCTGTGGAAGTCGCTGCACAAGGAAGATTTCGTCAACGCGCTCGGCGCGCTGACCGGCAACCAGGCGATGCAGCAGGTCAAGGCCGGACTTCAGGCGGTATATCTGTCCGGCTGGCAGGTCGCCGCCGATGCCAACGTTGCGGGCGAGATGTATCCGGATCAGTCGCTGTACCCGGCCAACTCGGTGCCGCTGGTGGTCAAGCGCATCAACAATACCTTGCTGCGCGCTGATCAATTGCATCACGCCGAGGGCAATGACGACACCGATTGGCTGGTGCCGATCGTGGCCGACGCCGAAGCCGGTTTCGGCGGCGTACTGAACGCATTCGAGCTGATGAAGGCGATGATCGAAGCCGGCGCGGCCGGCGTGCATTTCGAGGATCAGCTGGCTTCGGTGAAGAAGTGCGGCCATATGGGCGGCAAGGTGCTGGTGCCAACCCGCGAGGCGGTCGACAAGTTGAACGCGGCCCGCCTGGCCGCCGACATTGCCGGTGTGCCGACCCTGCTGGTGGCACGTACCGATGCCGATGCTGCCGACCTGCTGACCTCGGACATCGACGACAACGACAAGCCCTTCATCACCGGCGAACGCACGGTGGAAGGCTTCTATCGGGTCAAGCCCGGTCTTGACCAGGCGATCAGCCGCGGCCTCGCTTATGCGCCCTACTGCGACCTGATCTGGTGCGAAACCAGCAAGCCGAATCTGGATGACGCACGCCGCTTCGCCGAGGCGATCCACGCGAAATTCCCGGGCAAGATGCTGGCCTACAACTGCTCACCCAGCTTCAACTGGAAGAAGAATCTGGACGACGCCACCATCGCCAGATTCCAGAAGGAACTGGGCGCAATGGGCTACAAGTTCCAGTTCATCACCCTGGCCGGTTTCCATGCACTCAACTACGGCATGTTCGACCTGGCGCACGGCTACGCACGCCGCCAGATGAGCGCCTTCGTCGAGCTGCAGGAGAAGGAGTTCGCCTCCGCCGATCGCGGCTTCACCGCGGTCAAACACCAGCGCGAAGTCGGCACCGGCTACTTCGACTCAGTCACCCAGGCGATCCAGCAAGGCCAGTCGTCGACGACGGCGTTGACCGGCTCGACGGAAGAGGCGCAGTTTGAAGAGGCCGCGGTGGCTTGACGACAATACTGTAGGAGCGCACCCTGTGCGCGATTGCTCTTGGGCTTGCCAAGGGCTTTCGCGCACAGGGTGCGCTCCTACACGTTTTCCGTCGCAGCTTGCGGCGGTACAAGTGCAATCACCAGCCAGCCCGGCCTTGGCTCCAGCTCACGTTTGGTCGAGGCTACCCGCAGCGCGCCCTTTTCCTCGACACCGAACATCAGCACCGAATCGGAGCCGTACTGTTCGATGAAATGCGGCCAGTCGAATGTCGCCGTGAGCCTGGTCGACTTGATACGCCAGCCCTGACTCATCATCTCGGCAAAACGACCATGGGTCATTTCTTCGTCGAACAAGGGCGGTGCCAGCAGGTTGCCGGCCAATGCGGCACGATCGGTGTTTTCCTGCGGCGTCAGGTTGCGTAGTCGATACACTTTGGCCCGACCGAATTCCTGCCGGTAATGCACGCAGGCCAGCGAGTTGCGCTCGCGATGCGTGGACACGGCAAGCAGCCGTCCAATGCCGGTGATATCAAGATTGCGCTCGGCATGTGGCGAGGCGGGATTGCCGAAAAACGTGGACAGCCCATCCATGCGCGCCTGACGAATGCCATCCCAGTCATCGTCGGCAACCACCACCCGGAAATCAGCGTCGGCCAACGCCTTGCCAATGGCGCGGGCAACTTGGTCGGAACCGAAGATCAGCACCCCGCGCGGCTCAGGCTCGGCGACTTTCAGCCAGATGGCCAAGGGTCGCGCCGTGGCACTCTGCAACACCACGGTGCCGATGATCAGCATGAAGATCAGCGGCACCAACGCATCCGCACCAGACACATCGAGTGCATCCAGACGCAAGGCGAACAGCGCCGAGACCGAGGCTGCCACGATGCCACGTGGTGCAACCCAGCCGATCAAGGCCCGCTCACGCCAGCTCAATCCGCTGCCGACACTCGACAACACCACGCTTATCGGCCGCACCACAAACTGGGCGAGCAGGAACAACGCGACACCGGCAAACAACATGCCCGGCGGCAACGGCAACGGCAGCCGTGCCGCCAGCAAGATAAACAGCACCGACACCAGCACCGTAGTGAGGTTTTCCTTGAAATCCAGGATGTCGTCGATGTGCACGCCACGCATGTTGCCCAACGCGATACCCATGATGGTCACCGCCAGCAGACCGGATTCGTGAGTGAGCGTATTCGAGATACTGAAAGCCAGCAGCACGGACGCCAGAACAGCGTAATTCTGCAGGTATTCGGGAATCAGCTGGCGGCGCAGGAAAAACGCCATCAACCACGCCGCCAGCGCGCCGATCACCACGCCACAGGCAATCGTGGCCAGGAAGATGCCGATCGTATGGCCTTCCTGCTGCGACACGATCGCCTCGAAGATCAGCACCGCAAACAACGCACCGAGTGGATCGATCACGATGCCTTCCCAGCGCAGCGTGTTGGCAATCCGTGCGTTCGGACGCACGGTACGCAGCATCGGCATGATCACGGTCGGGCCGGTCACGCAACCCAGCGCACCGAACAACAGCGCAATCGGCCAGCTCAGTCCCCCAATCCTGTGCGCTGCCCAGGCCAGCATCAGCAAGGTGGCAATGGCGCCATAGCTGACCAGACCGCGTACTGCCCGGCCGATGCCTGGCAATTCATGAAAACGCAGGGTCAGGCTGCCCTCGAACAGGATCAGTGCCACCGCCAGCGACACGACCGGAAACAAGAGTTCACCGAGCAGCTGATCCGGATCGAGTACGCCACTCACTGGTCCGAGCACGATGCCGGCCAACAGCAGGAACAGGATTGCCGGCAACTTCACCCGCCAAGCCAGCCATTGGGCCAGAAAGCCGATCATCAGCATGCCAGCGAGCATCAGGCCAAGCTCGATCGTCATCGCAATCCTTCAATCCGGGGAAGCCGACATCGGAGCATGCCGACGCCAGCACGTCCAGCCCGGATCATCGTCGGGGGAAGATCCCGTTGGATCTCAGTAACGTCGGTACTGCAATGCCTCGGCGAGGTGTTCGCGCTCCAGCAAGGCCGCGCCACCGTCGATGTCGGCAATCGTGCGAGCCACCCGCAACACGCGGTGATAAGCACGCGCGGACAAGCCCAGGCGTTCCAGTGCAGCCTCGAACCAGCGCCGTTCGGCCGATCCCAGCGCGCAATCACGCTCCAGTTCGCGGGTGCTGATTTCGGCATTGGGTCGACCCGCCCGCATCAACGACTGCCGTCGCGCCTTGAGCACCCGGTCACGCACGGTCGCCGAATCCTCATCGTGGCCGCTGCGCGGTGCGCCGAGTTCGGCCAACGGCACCTGCGGCACCTCGACACACAAATCGATTCGATCAAGCAGCGGCCCGGAAATTCGCGAGCGATAGCGTTTGATCTGGTCCGGCGTGCATTGGCAACGCTGGCGCGGATCGCCGGCATAGCCGCACGGACAGGGGTTCATTGCCGCGATCAGTTGAAATTGCGCCGGGAAAGTCGACTGCCGTGCTGCCCGCGAAATCATGATGTGGCCCGATTCCATCGGCTCACGCAGCACTTCGAGCACATGCCGGCTGAATTCGGGCAGCTCATCCAGGAACAGCACGCCGTTGTGCGCGAGGGAAATTTCGCCCGGGCGTGGATTCGAGCCACCACCGACCAGCGCCACCGCAGAAGCAGTGTGGTGTGGTGCGCGAAAGGGACGCTGACGCCAGCGCGACAGATCGGTAGGTTGCCCGGCCACGGAAGACACTGCACAGGTCTCCAGCGCCTCCGACTCGGTCAACGGCGGCAAGATCCCCGGCAGTCGTTCAGCCAGCATGGTCTTGCCGGTACCCGGCGGGCCGATCAGCAATAGATGATGACCACCGACAGCCGTAATTTCGAGCGCGCGGCGGGCCTGCAACTGGCCGCGCACATCACTGAGATCCGGACCACTGTCGACGCCGCCATCGTTGGCAATCCCAACCGGCAAACCGAGATCGTGAGCACCGCGCAACCAGCCGCAAACTTCAGCCAGGGTATCGGCGACTCGTACATCGACATCGGGCACCAGCGCGGCTTCGGCCGCATTTTCCCGCGGCACCACCACGCGCCGGCCACGGGCCCTTGCGCGCAACAGTGCCGGCAGCACACCCGAGACACTGCGCAAATCGCCAGACAAAGCCAGCTCACCAAGAAATTCGCAATCGTCGAGCTTTTCGCGGGGCACCTGACCACTGGCAACGAGGATGCCGAGGGCAATGGACAAATCGAAGCGACCGCCATCCTTGGGCAGCTCTGCCGGGGCCAGATTCACCGTCACCCGACGGTTGGGGTATTCGAAGGCGGTGTTCTGGATCGCCACCCGCACCCGATCACGTGCCTCGCGCACGGCGGCTTCAGGCAAACCCACAATATTGGTGGCAGGCAGGCCGCCGGAAAGATGGACTTCCACCATCACTTGGGGAGCGGAGATGCCTTCCTGGGCACGGCTGAGGGTAACGGCGAGACTCATGCCGCCGATGGCCATTCACGAAAGGCGGGGTCGCAGATACACGCAGACATCAGCGACTCCATTCGGCGTTGCAGAAAATAACCGCCTCCGATCGTTCTCGGGGTGAGGGTGACGGATCGGAGGCGGCTCCCGGGAGACGGTTATTGCTGGCTTCCGCGAGCGGCGACGGTAGCCTCCAGTTCGGCTACCTGTTGCTCCAGTTCGTCGACCTTGGCGCGGGTACGCGCCAGCACCTGCGTCTGAACGTCGAACTCTTCACGGGTGACCAGGTCGAGGCGGCGCAATCCCTGCGCCAGAACATCCTGGAAGTTGGCTCGCAAATCCTGATGCGCCTGTGCCAATCCTGGCGGTACCAACGACACAAGCCGCAGGGCAATCTGGTCGATATCCTGCTTACCCATCATGGATAGCGCCTCGCACTCGTCGGGGTTAATCGTAGGTGAATGTAAATAGACTGCGCCATCGGGCTCCTCCGTCAAAGTGTGTAGGAATTGTCCTACACGAACGCCTTCACGCGACAGCGTCGCCGTGCACGGGCAGAATGCAGGATTCCGGACATGTCGCACATGTCATCGCCAGTGAGGAGACACCATGAAGTTGGTTGTGGCAATCATCAAGCCGTTCAAACTCGACGATGTGCGCGAGGCCCTGGCCGACGCGGGCATTCAGGGCCTGACCGTAACCGAGGTAAAAGGCTTCGGGCGGCAGAAAGGACATACCGAGCTCTATCGCGGCGCCGAATACGTGGTCGACTTTCTGCCCAAGATCAAGCTGGAGGTGGCTGTGGCTGATGATCAACTCGACCGCGTGGTGGAGGCGATCCAGCAATCGGCGCGCACCGGCAAGATCGGCGATGGCAAGATCTTCGTCAGCAGCCTGGAGCAAGTGACACGCATCCGTACCGGCGAACTCGATCACGACGCGTTGTAATCTGAACTGATCGGCGCCAGGCAGCACAGCCGGTCGATCGCGCCAATCCTGCGGCCGCGTTTGTCGCAAAGCGGCTCTGAACCAACGCGTCTCGCAACACTCCTGCTACCCTCCGCCCGATGTCGGAGACCCACTCCGGCCGCACACCGGGATGAGTGACGTCATGCAATGCTTTGTCTATGCCAGCGTGCGCAAGGCCGACAGTTATCTGTGGCTGGCCAAACGCGATGCGTTCGATGTTCTGCCCGAATCCTTGGTACTCATGCTGGGCGAGCTGCGCTTCGTGATGGAGGTACAGCTGAATTCGGAGCGCCGGTTGCCGGTGGAAGATACCGAACAGGTGCTTGAGCATTTGCGCGATCAGGGTTGGCACTTGCAGCTACCCCCTCAGGAGACCCTGGCCGCGGCCAACCAACTCCCCTTCAATCATCAACTGAACGATGATCGTGACGAATAAAGTCGGCAGTTAACGCGAGGTTACCGTCTGTAACGCCAACGATTTCTATACTGTCGCCATGACCCAGCCAAAATCGCGTCGCCGCCCACCTTTCCTGCAGGCTTTGGCCTGGTTCGTTCCCGCGTTGCTCGCCCTCGCCCTTGCTGGTCTGGCAGCACATCCGCTGACCCTGATCCCGCTACTGGCAGCCAATACGCTGACCATGGCAGCAATCTGTCACGCGATAGGCTTCGATCCGGAGCCACGTTTTGGCCGAACCGTGCTGCGACGAGGTGCGGCCCATCTGGTGATGTTCACCGCATACGCGCTGGTGGTCTTTCTGTTGGTGGCGTGGCCGATGTTGCAGTTGAGCCAGCAGCCGAGCCTGGGTTCCACCCTGCTGCTGACGGCAGCGTTGCTGTTGGCGCTGGCGGTACTCTGGCGCTTGTGGCCTGCATTCGGCCTGCTATTCGTCTGGGATGACGCCTATCCGGCGCAGCGCGATGGTTCGTGGATCTTCACCGCGACGCTGCGCAGCATGGCGTTTGGTCGCCACCTGTCACGTGAAGAACGGTTTTTCAGCCACTATCTGCCGGCCGCGTTGTCGCTGCTGGTGCTGGCCTTCGGCGCCGTGGCGCTGACTGGCCTGTATGGCGTGCTGCCGTCCGAGCTGCGCATCGCGGCACTGGTGCTTTATGGTGTGGTGCTGCTGCCACTCGGCTGCCTGATCATCGCCAACCGCACCTTGCGCGCATTGCTGTGCGAGCGTCATGGCAAGCACGCGCGCCTTGCTGGCGACATCGCAAGCGGGCCTGCTCCGGTCAACCTCACTGAACTCGAACGCGCTGCCGGCACGCCCGAGCAGGCCAGCGCACTGCTGGCCGCCACCCGTGCGGGAGATATTCCACGCGCACTGGCCCTGCTCGATGCCGGTGCCGAACCGGGCGCCGCGCCACCAGCCGGCGAGCGTGACCAACGTCCGGTGCTGATGCTGTCGGCGCTGCTGCCGGACACGCGACTCTTGCGCGCGCTGATCGCCAAGGGCGCCAACGTCGATCACGTCAGCGGTGGTCTCACTCCGCTGCTGGCTGCCACCCGCGACAGCTGGCATGGCCGCGCCGAGGCCGTGCTGACCCTGCTTGCCAATGGCGCCAGCCCACTGGTTACCGATGCCGAAGGCAATACCCCGCTGCATGGCGCCGTGCTCAGCTCCGATGCTGGCGTAGCCGCGATGCTGCTGGACGCCGCCGCGCCGATCAACGCCCTGAATCAGGCCGGGATCAGTCCGCTGGCCGCTGCATGCGGGGCCGCCAACTGGCCACTGGTGAAGTTTCTGCTCGAACGTGGCGCCAAGCCGGTGCTGCCTGACAGCGAGCCGGCACTGGTTGCCGCCGCCGGCATTGCCGACGATGACGATAGCGGCGTCAAACTGCTGCTCAAGCATCGCGCTGCGGTCAATGCCATTGACGCACGCCAGCGATCTGCCTTGCTGATGGCCGCCACCGAAGGCCACGAACAAATCGCGCGTGCCTTGTGTGCCGCACATGCCGACGTCAACCTGACCGATCAGCACGGCAGCACCGCATTGATGGAAGCGGCGCGCTGCGGTGCCGACGGCATCATCCAGTTGCTGGCCGATGGCCAGGCCAATATCACGGCGCGTGACAAGCACGGCCGCGATGCACTCACCCTCGCCTGCCAATCACCGCGCGCCCAAAGCGATACCGTGCGTCTGCTGCTGGCTCTCGGCGCCGACGCCAAGGCTGCCGGCAGTGACGGACGCAGCGCGCTCGACCACGCCACCGCTGCCGGTCGCTGGGATCTGGTCGCCCTGCTCGATCCGGAGACCCCGCTACCGACCAACCTCAGTCAGGATCTGCTCGCTGAAGGTGCCGATACGCCAGGCCATCTGCTGGATGCGCTGCGTTTCGGTCATTGGGCGGTGGTTTCCAGCTTCAGTGAACGTGTGCGTGAATGGCCACAGGCACAGCTGGCACAGCTCTATCTGGACCTTGCCGATCCCGGCCTGACGGCGGCGCGTCACTGGCTGCTCGATCACGGCCTCGAAGCCGAAGCACGCCTGGCTTCACCGCAGCTCGATGACGCTGAAACTGCCGAAACCGCCGCGTTACCGCCACCGGGGCAGCGCCTATTCGACGCGTTGCTGCCGAAATTGCCCGTCGCTGAAGCCGCTATCGAAGATCTGCTGCAGGCCGGGGCCAGCCCAGCCGGCTCCGGCCTGCTGGCCGAGGCCTTGAACAAGCTCGGCTCGGCTGCACCACAAAGCCGATTGCCGCTGGACATGCTCGCGCGCGGCGCCGACCCGTTCGGCCCAGACGAGCGCGAACGCACGCCACTCCATCTTGCGGCCACCTACGCACAGGCCGAACTGCTGCAGTTACTGCTTGCCAACGGCGGCGACCCGAACACGCGTGACCGCGATGGCCGCACGCCCTTGTTTGCCGCACTCGAACACGGCGCCCAGGCGTTGCCGCTGGTGCGCGCCTTGATCGCCCACGGCGCCAACCCGGAAGCCGCTGACGTCAATGGCGAGACGCCGCTCGGACTGGCGCTGGAACATCCCGCCGTGGAGCGCTGGCTGGACTGGCGTGACTGGTCACGGCCGAATCGCCCACTGCGTGCCGAAGATTTACCCGCTGCATCGGCCGCTGGTGCACTGGCCACGGTGCAGCGCCTGCTTGAGCTGGGGTTTGCCGTCGACACGCGCGACGAGCAAGGCGCCACAGCTTTGCTGCGCGCCTGTGGCGCCGGTCACCGGGAAAGTGCCGCCTGCCTGCTTGAGGCCAAGGCCGACGTTTCACTCGCCGCCAGCAGCGGCGTGACGTCTTTGGCCGCGGCCGTGGCCGCGCGTCGTGAAGCAACCGTCGCGCTGTTGCTGGAACACCAGGTGGAAATCGATCAGCGTCTGCCCAATGACGCCACCGCATTGATGGTGGCCGCCGCCATGGGCTATCCGGAAATCATCGAACAATTGCTCGATGGCGGTGCCGACGTCAACGCCGTGGACAGCGGTGGGCGCAGCGCCTTGCATGCCGCCGCCCAGTTCGGCTTTGAACACAACGACAGCCTGCGCGCACGGCGCTTGTTCGACAGCCTGCTCAAGCGCGGTGCCAACATCAATCACGCCGACAACGAAGGCAAGAATCCTCTGTTGCTGTTGCTGGGTGCACAGTTGCGTCCGGGCAGCGAATGCGACGCCACCCACATCGGTGCGCTGGTGCCGTTGCTGCTGGAGGCCGGCGCCAAGGTCGAACACGCCGATCAGCGTGGCGTCACGCCACTGCATGCATGCGCGATGCACGCGTTGTTGCCACCAGCACGGGTACTGCTGTCACGCGGCGCCGATCGCGCTGCCGCGGATGCGTTCGGTCGCACCGCCGCCGACGTGGCGCAGCAACTGGGCTTTGTCGACATCGCGCATGAACTGGCGGTGCGCACCAGCGCGATCCCCAGCGTGCGCCAGACCCTGCGCCAGCCGGCTCAACCCGCCGACTGAGCTGGTTCAGCGAATCATTCGGGGCTGGGCGGCTCGCGCGACTCGCGTTCCCGTTCGCGTTCTGCTCCCGGTTGAGCATCGGCTTCGAACAGCTGTTGCAGATCGACCATCGCGTCGCGGGTGGTCTGCACCAGCTTGGTTTCGTCATCGTAGACCAGCGCCTGTTTCTGTAGCAGATCCTCGTCGTAGCGACGAAAGCGCTCGACGCGATCCACCGCCAATTCATGCGAAAGTCCGAGCGCTTCCAGCGTCTTGCGCGTCATCTTCAAACTGGAATGAAAGGTCTCGCGCACGGGATCGTCGATGCCCAGGTCCATCAGCCGAAATACATGTTGACGGTTGCGCGCACGCGCCACGATCTTCAGGTGGGGAAACTGTCGCCTGACCAGCCGCGCAGTGCGCAGGTTCGCTTCCGGATCATCGGTGGCCAGCACAAACACCTCGGCAGTGGCGGCCTGCGCCGCGCGCAACAGTTCCGGTCGCGCGGGATCACCGAAGAACAGATCCAGGGTGCCGAAGCGTCGCGAAACATCGACTTGCTCGGCCGAATGCTCCAGCGCCACGAATGGAATGCCCTGCGCACGCAGCACGCGGGCGATGATCTGGCCCATTCGGCCGAAGCCGGCAATGATCACGCGCGGCGGCGCGGTGTCGATCGTGTCGAATTCACGCGGCGGTTTGCGCGGGCGCACGTTCAATCCCTTCGCCGCCAGCACCACCAGCAGCGGGGTCAAGGCCATGCTCAGCGTGATCACCAGGATCAGTGCGTCACGCTGAAAGGTGCTGATCATGTGCTCGCCGGCAGCCAGCCGCAAAACCACGAAGCCGAACTCGCCACCGCAGGCCAGCAGTACTACCAGTCGCAGCGTGTCGGAGCGATTCAGCCGGCCCAACAAGCGGCCCAGCGGCCACAGCAAGATGCCTTTCAGCAACAGCAGAGCCGCAATCAAGGTGAGAATCAGCACCGGCCGCTGCCACAACAGTGACAAGTCCATCGACATGCCCACGCTGATGAAGAACAAGCCCAGCAGCAGGCCCTTGAACGGCTCGATATTCGATTCCAGCTCGTGTCGGTATTCGGAATCGGCCAGCAGCATGCCGGCCAGAAATGCGCCCAGGGTGGCCGAGATACCGGCCAGCTCCATCAGCAGCGCCACGCCCATTACCACCAACAAGGCAGTGGCCGTGAATACCTCGGCTGAGTCCGATTTGGCGACAAATCGGAAGACCGGCCGCAACAGATAGCGGCCACCGACGGCCACGACCAGAATCGTCCCGACCGTACGCAACACGCTGGACAGCTCGAAATGGGTTCCCGTGGAGGCAGCCAGCAAGGGCACCGCAGCGAGCAGTGGAATCGCCGCCACATCCTGAAACAGCAGGATGGCGAACACCTGACGCCCGTACGCCGAACCCGCCTCCTTGCGTTCGGTGAGGATCTGCAGGCCGAACGCCGTCGACGAGAGCGCGAGGCTTGCGCCAACGATGCCGGCGGCCATGCCGGTCAAGCCCAACAGGAAGTAGGCCACCACCGCGAGTGCCAGTGCGCTGGCCAACACCTGCAGCAAGCCGGTGCCGAACACCGAACGGCGCATCACCCACAAGCGCTGCGGCGACAATTCCAGTCCGATCACGAACAGCATCAACACCACGCCGAACTCGGAGGTGGCGGCGACACCCTCGGTATCGCGGATGAGGCCCAGCAAGTCCGGCCCGATCACCACGCCAGCCAGCAGGTAACCGAGCACCGCGCCGAGGCGGAAGCGCTTGGTCAATGGCACCGCAATCACCGTGGCCAGCAAGAAAACCACGGCAGTCTGCAGAAGATGATGGCTGTCCAAGCAAATCACTCCAGAGGGATAGCGCTGATTATCCCATGCGCTGGCCATCAACGCCGATACGCATGGATAACTGGCCCACAAAAAAACAGGCCCGTATCTGCGGGCCTGTTTTTTCTGCTGGCAGCGCGGCTGCCCCGATGCAGAACGCTTACTTGTTCGGCACGTTCTTCAGACCGCGATTCTCGAGCATCGGCTCGATGCCCGGATCCTTGCCGCGCCAATCCTTGTACATCTTGGCCAGCACTTCGGTGTTGCCGCGCGAGAGGATCATGGCGCGGAAACGGTCACCGTTTTCGCGCGTCATGCCACCGTGTTCCTTGAAGTTGACGAAGGCATCGTCGGCGAGCATCTCGGTCCACAGATACGCGTAGTAACCGGCGGCGTAACCATTGCCCCATATGTGCTGGAAGTAGCTGGAACGGTAGCGCGGCGGCACGTAGCTGAGATCAATGTGATCCTTCTGCAATGCGGCGGCTTCGAACTTGTCGGCATCCTGCGGCGCTGCATCGGCTCCAAGCGTGTGCCAGTTCATGTCCAGCAGAGCCGCCGATACCAGCTCGGTCATGCCGTAGCCGGAGTTGAACTTGCCGGCCTTGGTCATCTTGTCGACCAGCTCCTGCGGCATCGGCGCGCCGGTCTTGTGGTTCTTGGCGTAGTTGGCAAATACCTTGGGGTTGGTGGCCCAATGCTCGTTGAACTGCGACGGAAACTCGACGAAGTCACGGGCGGTAGATGTGCCGGACAAGGTCGGGTACTGCTCGTCGGCAAACATGCCATGCAGTGCGTGACCGAACTCGTGGAACATGGTGGTCACGTCGTCGAACGACAGCAGCGCCGGCTGGCCCGCCGCCGGCTTGGCGAAGTTGGTGACGTTGTAGATCACCGGCTTGGTGCCCAGCAACTTGGACTGGTCGACCAGATTGCTCATCCAGGCGCCGCCGTTCTTGTTGTCGCGCTTGAAGTAGTCGCAATAGAACAGCGCCATTGAAGTGCCGTCCTTGTCGAACACTTCGAACACGCGCACATCCGGCTGGTACACCGGAATGTCGTGACGTTCCTTGAAGGTGATGCCGTACAGCTGGGTAGCGGCATAGAACACGCCATTTTCCAGCACGTTGTTCAACTCGAAATACGGCTTGATCTGGTTTTCATCCAGATCGTATTTCGCCTTGCGCACTTCCTCGGCGTAGTGGTTCCAGTCCCACGGCTCGAGCTTGAAGGTCGGCTGCTTGAGTGCAGCCTGATCCTTGTCGATCTGCGCCTGGATATCGGCCGCCTCGCGCTTGGCGCGGGCGACTGCGGCAGGCGCGAGCTTTTCCATGAAGCTCATGGCCGTCTGCGGGGTCTTTGCCATCTGGTTGTCGAGCTTCCACGCCGCGTAGTTCGGAAAGCCAAGCAACTTGGCCTGCTCAGCGCGAATCTGCGCCAGGCGCTCAATGGTCTTGCGGGTGTCGTTGGCATCGCCGTGTTCGGCGCGATTCCATGAGGCTTCAAACAGCTTCTGACGGGTGTCGCGATCCTTGAGGTCCTGCAACTGCGGTTGCTGGGTGGTGTTCTGCAGGGTCAGCACATACTTGCCATCGAGCTTGCGATCTTTCGCGGCCTGCTCGGCGCTGGCAATTTCCGCATCCGTCAGACCGTCGAGTTTGGCCTTGTCGTCAACCACAACGGCCGCATCCTTGGTCGCGGCCAGCAGCTTGTTGGTGAAGCCGGTGCTGAGGGTGGACTCTTCCTTGTTGAGATCCTTCAGCCTGGCCTTGTCGGCGTCAGACAGTTTGGCGCCGGCGTGCACGAAATTCTTGTAGACCACGTCGACCAGACGTGCAGATTCCGGATCAAGCTTGAGCGTATCGAGCTGACCATGGATCGCCTCGACGCGCGCGAACAACTTGCTGTTGAGGGAGATTGCGTCGTAGTGCGCCGACAGGCGCGGCGCCTCATCTTCCTGCACTTTCTGCAGGGTGTCGTCGGTGTTGGCACCGGTGACGGCATCGAACGCGGCCAGCACGCGATGCAGCATGGCACCGGATTTCTCCATCGCCACAAAAGTGTTGTCGAAGGTCGGCGTGTCAGGATTGTTGGCGATCTTCTCGATCCCGGCCAGATGGCGTTTCATGCCCTCCTCGATCGCCGGCTGATAGTCCGCATCCTTGATCTTGTCGAACGGCGGCGCCTGGAACGGCAACGTGCTGGCCTGGAAAAACGGGTTGCTGCTCATGTCTGCCGGTGCGGTTGTGGCGGGGCTGGCCGTGCTGGAACCGGCCGAAGGTGCGGCTGCCGTAGTGGTGTCAGCGGCCTGCTGCGAGCAGGCGCCAAGTGCAATGGTGGTGGCTATGACAAGCGTACGAAGTCGAAACATCCGGTATCCCCAGCAAGTGCGCCCAGAACCGGACGCGATCAATTCAAGCTGACGACTGTACCGATACCGCCGGAGGTTGCCAAACGCAGGTGCAGCATATGTTTTCAGGCAGCGCGCATGTCACGCAGCTGCCAGGCGGCACCGATCAACAGGCGCAACCGTTGACGCACGATACTCATCGGCAGGTCGGTGACCAGATCCACATCGGTGTGCAGGTCGGCGACCTTGGCCTCCACGGTGGCGGTCGGATCGGTCGCGCCGAGGCTTTCATCCACGTCATCCGGCTCTGGCTGGGCGGCACGCCAGCGCTGGAATAGCCCATCCTCTCGCAGCGATTGCTGAAAGGCGCGGGCGAAATCATCCGGGCCGGCACCTTCCCACGCGAAACGGGAGTCATTGCCGCGCGAATGAATCAGGTCGGCGATCGAAAGAAAGTAATGATTGCGGGACATGGGAGTCTCCAATAATGAATTCAGCGCGCTATCCCAGCACGGTGGATGTGAAGCCTTGGCGCACGACCGCCACCGCGGCGTGCAGATGGACAACAGCCTGCGCCGGAGCCACGCCATGTGGCAACACGCCTAGGCACGGTGCAGGCAGCAATTCTTCCAGAGTAGCGAGGTTTTCCTCGACCGCCTGCATGTCGGGATCTACCCGGTTGCCAATCCAGCCGAGCAACTTGCAACCATCGGCGACAATCGCCCGCGCACTCAGCAAGGCATGATTGAGGCAACCGAGGCGCAGCCCGACCACCAGGATCACCGGTAACTGCCACTGCCGGGCGATATCCGAAGCCAGCAAGCCCGGTGCCAGCGGCACCATCCAGCCGCCCACGCCTTCGACCACCACATGCTTGTACGAGCTCGCAAGTTGCTCGAATGCCGTGCGCAACGGCGGCATGCTGATGCGGACACCATCGTGGACCGCGGCAAGATGTGGCGATAGCGGTGGGTTCAAGGCCACCGGGTTGATCGCCGCATACGCCAGCCCGGGGTCACCCGCCGCCTGCAATGCCAGCGCGTCGTCATTGCGCAAGCCCTCCGGTGTCTGCACGCAACCACTTGCCACCGGCTTCATGCCACAAGCAGAGTGACCGGCTTCCCTCAACGCATGCAGCAAGCTGCAGGCGACGTGGGTTTTTCCGATACCAGTGTCGGTGCCGGCGATGAAAACCGCTGGATACATGAACTGACTCTCCCGCTGCGCTCGATCGAGCGTGACTGCCCGGCGCATAATACGGGTTTGATCCACGGGCGCCGTGCATGTTCGACATCAACACCTCCAGCTACGCCAGCAAGCGCGAGCACTACGCTGACCTCGTCACCCAGGCTCGCGGCATGCTCGCCGGCGAGCCATCACTGATCGCCAATGCGGCGAATTTCAGCGCGCTGGTTTATCACAGCCTGGAGCAGGTGAACTGGGCCGGCTTTTATCTGTTCGATGGCAATGAGCTCGTCGTCGGGCCGTTTCAGGGCAAGCCTGCGTGCATTCGTATCGCGCTGGGCCGCGGCGTTTGCGGTACTGCGGCGCAAAGCCGCGAAACCCAGTTGATCCGCGACGTCCACGCCTTCGAGGGCCACATCGCCTGCGACGCCGCCTCGCAGTCGGAGATTGTGGTGCCGCTGATCAAGGCCGATGGCACTCTGCTCGGCGTATGGGATGTCGACAGCCCGATCACCGATCGCTTCGACGATGAGGATCGCGCCGGGATGGAAGCGCTGTGTACGGTATTCATGGAGCATGCGCGGGGCTATTGATTCGGCCTTTGAACAGTACCGTTGCCATCACCCTTCGACTTCGGCGCTATGCGCCTACGCTCAGGGCGAACGGGGTTTTCACTATTTGCGGGCCGAATCAACAACACGCATGAACGTAACTGCGTCCTGTGTGAGCGACTTCAGCCGCGACATGGTCGGTGCGAAGAAACTCCGGCATGTCGCGGTTGAAACCGCTCCCACAAGTCCATCCTCGAGGGCGTTTACGCCTCGCCGCGCGGTTGATGCAGCAACTGCACCACCGCCTGACGCGCTTCGTCCACGCCTGTGCCGGCCGAGGATGAAAAAATCTGCGCGCTGGCGTGGATGCTTTCGCTGGCGAACTGCTTGCGCAGTGCCGCCAGCGCCTGGGTCGCCTGACCGCGCGACATCTTGTCGGCCTTGGTCAGCAACACATGGCAAGGCAGGCCGGTGGCGAAGCAGAACTCCAGCATCTGCCGATCGAACTCCTTCATCGGGTGACGGATATCCACGATCAGGATCAACCCGCGCAGGCTGCGGCGCTGGTGCAGATAGGCGTCGATTTCGTGCCGCCAATGCTCGCGCATCTCCATGGGCACCTTGGCGTAGCCATAGCCCGGGAGGTCGATCAAACGGAGATCCAGCGCCGGCTTGCCATCGACCGGCTTGGGCAACGGCAGGTCGAAGGCCACCATCTGCTGGGTGCGCCCGGGCGTCTTGGAAGTGCGCGCCAGGCTCTTCTGGCCAGTCAATGTATTCAGCGCACTGGACTTGCCCGCATTGGAGCGCCCGGCAAACGCCACCTCGGCGCCCTGGTCGGCCGGGAGCTGGTTTATTTGATGGGCTGCGAGCACAAACTGCGCGCCTTGCAAGGGATTGGACATGGGAATGGTTTGACCAAGGTAGGATGGCACGGGATAATTCTGCGGTTACTACTTACCGCTGGCCTGACGGCCACATCGGCAGTGTTTGCAAGTCTCTCGGGAGTCAAGTGTATGAGTTTTCGGTCTGCCGGTTCTCGGCCCGCGGTTCTCGGGGCTTCCATAGCCTTGATGTTCGCCCTATCCAGTGGCGCGCTGATGGCCCAGGAATCCACCCCGGAAGCTCCCGCTCCGGCCGCCAGCACTGCGCCCGCCGCAGCACCGGCCGCACCAGTCGCTGCTGTTGCAACGGCTGACCTCAAGCCCGGTGACGCCACCGCGGGTCAAGCCAAGGCTGCCGTCTGCGGTGCCTGTCATGGCATGGATGGCAATTCTGCTGACGCGCAATATCCCAAGCTGGCCGGCCAGAGCGAGCAGTACATCGCGCGCCAGCTCACCGATTTCAAATCCGGCAAGCGCCAGAATCCGATCATGATGGGCATGGCAATGCCGCTGTCCGAGCAGGACATGCATGACGTCGGCGCCTATTTCGCCAGCCAGAAACCATTGCCCGGCGTAGCCGATGACGCGTTGGTCGAGCACGGTGAAAAGATTTACCGCCAAGGTGACAGCAGCCGTGGCATCCCCGCCTGCATGGCCTGCCACAGCATTGATGGCAGCGGCAATCCGGGCGCGATGTATCCGCACCTGGCCAGCCAGCACGCGCAGTACATCGAAGCCACGCTGAAGGCATGGCATGACGGCACGACCTGGGGCAGCGACGCTCACTCGCAGATCATGCCGGCGATCGCCAAGAACCTGACTTCGGACGACATCACGGCGGTGGCCAGCTATATCGAAGGGCTGCACAGCACTGATAACGCGAAAGCCGCAACGCCCTGATCCATCCTGCGCCGGCGCCTGCCCAAGGCCGGCGCGTTCCGTTTCATCCCCTGCCCCGCACCGAGGTAACTGATGTTGAAGCGTTTGCCGCTCCTGTGTGCCGCCCTGTTCGCGCTTGCCGCCTGCAGCCATGACAACGGTGCCAGTAGCGACGCCGCCTCGACCACCCCGGCAGTCACCAGCAGCACTGCGGTCGAAACCGCGCCAGCCAGCACCGAAACACCGGCCGTTACCACCAGCACGGTCAGTCCCGCCGCGGCCACCAGCACGGTAGCCAACCAGCCGGCTGCGGCCGAAGCACCGGCCGAGCCGAGTGCTCCCGCCGTTGCCGCCGCCCCGTTCGTCGACAATGGCAAGTGGGTTGCCGGCACGAACTACTTCCTGATCGAGCCGGCCCAGCCGACCAGCAACCCCGGCAAGATCGAGGTCACCGAGGTGTTCTCGTTCGGCTGCCCGGCCTGCAATCAGTTCCACAGCACCGCCGACCGCATTGCCAAGAGCCTGCCGGACAACGCGGTGATGAACTACCTGGCCGCTTCGTTCCGCCCGGACGAAAACTGGCCGGTCTATCAGCGTGGCTACTACGCCGCGCGTGCGCTCGGCGTGGCCGACAAGTCGTATGACGCGATGTTCGACGCGGTGTGGAAAAGCGGCGAGCTGTCCACTTACAACCTCAAGGGCAGCGGCCTCAAGCCCAAGGAAGCGTGGCCGACCATCGACGACATCGCCAAGTTCTACGTCAAATATGGCGTGGATCCGAAGGAATTCGTCGGTGTCGCCAACTCATTCTCGATCAATACCCAGATGAAGCGCGCCGACGAACTGATGAAGGCCTACGGCGTGGACAGCACACCGACCATGATCGTCAACGGCAAGTACCGCTTCACCGCCACCAGCGCTGGCGGTTACGCGCAGTCGATCGAGCTGGCCCAGTGGCTGGTATCCAAGGAAGCCGCCGGCAAGTAAGCCGGCATCGACAGCCACTGCCTGACCCGCCACAGAGATCACCCCATGCTCAAGCGATTTGCCCGCCTGCACTTGTTGACCCTGCTGATCGGCGGGCTGGTACTGGCCAGCGCCTGTACGGCGCAGTCCAATGCCACCGCGCCGTACACCGAAGGCAATGAATACGTCACCCTGCCGGCGCCGTACCAGCGCTATGGCAACGATGGCAAAGTCGAAGTCGTCGAGGTTTTCTCCTACGGATGCGTGCATTGTGCGCAGTTCGCGCCGGTTGCCGAGAAACTGCGCAAGCAGTTGCCAGCCGGGGTGGAGTTCAAGATGTTGCCGGCGCCATTCAGTGCCGAGTGGTTGCCGTACGCACGCGCCTATTACGCAGCGAAGCAGCTGGGCGTGCTCGACAAGACGCACCTGCAGCTGTTCGTGGCCAAGTTTGCCCAGCACTACCCGATCAACTCGCTCGACGAACTGGCGGATTTTTATGCAAGCCAGGGCGTCAACCGCGCCGAGTTCATGCGCATTGCCACCTCGCCCGAAACTACCGCCAAGCTGAAAAGCGATTTCGCACTGATCCAGAAGTGGCAGGTCGACGGCACCCCATCCATCGTCGTCAACGGCAAGTACCGCGTATCCCATGTGCAGAGCCTGGATGAGCTGTCGGCGGTGGCGCAGTGGCTGGCCAAGCGCGAGCTGGCTGAAAAGAAATAAGTCGCGGCTGGCGCGATGTTCACACTTGGGTGGTCATGCTGGGCGCCTGTGCCGGGCCTGCAAGCCGCATGCAGTGACCTGACGCACCCTTTTCCACCCAGTGTCCATCGATGAACCGCTCCGCCATCCCCAAATCCGTCCCTGCCGAGCGCCATCTGCGCCTGCTCAGCTGCAATATCCTCGCCGGTGCCAGCGTGCAGCGTTACAGCGAGTACGTCACGCGCAGCCTCAAGGCGGTGTTGCCCGGTCGCAACAAGATGGACAACCTCGACCGGCTGGCCGAAGTGTTGCCGCAGTTCGATGTGATCGGACTGCAGGAAGCGGATGCCGGCAGCCTTCGCTCCGGCTTTCTCAACCAGACCCGCTATCTGGCCGAAACCTCGGGCATGCCGTACTGGAGTCATCAGCCCAATCGTGCGATGGCGCGGCTGGCGCATTCGGCCAACGGGCTGATCAGCCGCTTCGAACCGCATTCGGTGCTGGATTACCCGCTGCCCAGCCGGATCCCCGGTCGTGGCGCGCTGCTGGCCCAGTTTGGCGAGGGCGACAACGCGCTGGCGGTGATGATCGCGCATCTGTCGCTGAGCGCTCCGGCACGTGCGCGCCAGCTCGGCTTCATCGCCGAACTGCTCCAGGATTTTCCGCACGCCGTGCTGATGGGCGACCTCAATGCCGAACCGCACAGCGCCGAGATGCGCCAGCTGTTTGGCAAGTCCAGCCTGCAGCCGCCGGCCCAGTCGACACCGACGTTTCCGAGCTGGAAACCGCGCCGCGCACTGGATCACATCCTCACTTCCGAGGCGGTCAGCATCGAAAAGATCTGGGCCTTGCCGCAGGCGTTCTCCGACCACTTGCCGCTGGCTGCGGAAATCCGCGTGCCGGCCCATGTCGGTACCAAGCCTGCAGCGAAGCAGCCTCGATGAAAAAGTTCATACAGCTGACCACACCATGGCTGTTGCTGTTGCTGATGGGCTTGTTCGTGGCATGGCTGCGCTACGGGATCGTCGAGTCGAGCGCGATTGGCCAACTGTGCAGCAGCGGTCAGCGGCCGACATGGTGCGCAGGGCGACAATGGCTGGTACTCGGATTCCTGAATTATTACTTCGGCTACCTCGCGCTGGCCGCCAGCGTGTTGGCGCTGTACCTGCGTCGAAGCTGGGCCGCCTGGCTCGCTGCCGCCACCGGGTTGCTGGCACTGCAACTGTATTGCGTCGAAGCCGGCGCGCTGGCCTTGCTGGTCGGCAGTCTACGTCTGCTGCGGCTGCAGATGGATGCGCGCACGCCACCACTCATGCAGCACGGACACGGCCAGCAACAGATTCAAGCCCAGCCAGATCCAGGCGGCGTCTGACAAGCCAGCCTCCTGCCACACCGCAATCGCACCGAGCAGCGGCAGCAGGCAGGCCAGAAAGCGTTCTTCCAGCCACGGTCGCAATGGCAGTTGCATACTCGCCGCACTGAGCAGTGCATAACCGGCGCACGGCAGCGCAAACAGGCCCAGCGGGAAGTCGCGATAGCGACCATCAAACGCCAGCAACAGGCCGTAAAATGCCAGCCCGAACAGCCAGCCGGCGCGTAGCCAGCGCGGTGGCGAAAGCGGTGCGTCAACACGCGCCAGTCTCCCGGCCACGGCACAAGCCAACCACAAGGCCGTCCACAGTGCGAATGCCGAAGCCAGCAGCGACACCGACCACTCCCAGGTATCGCGACAGGCAAACACCATCTGCCGAACCTGCCACGCCAACGCGCAGCCACTACCCAGTCCAGCCAATATCAGCGCCGGCCAACCCGGCCATCCAAACCGCCAAACGCCAATCAGAAAAAACAGCAAGGCCGTCGCCACGCCGGCATACAAACCATTGAGCCAATGCGACTCTTCGACCACCGGCCCCTGCAAGGCAAATTTCGTGCGCCCTGCTGCGTCGAAGATGCCCCAGTAGCCGCCCGCCGTCCCTTCCTGCGCACGCTTCCATGGCTGGTCGAACGCCTCGATGACGTTGTATGGCAGATGGTTTGTGGATACGTAGCGCAGAAATTTGCGCAGATAGCGCGCCTCGTCAACACGGCTGGCTTGCGCTATCTGACGTGGTCGCCCGGCACTTGGCCAGCCAGTTTCGCCAATCATCACGCGCCGCCCTGGAAATGCCTGCTGCACCTTGGCGTATACCTTTGCCACATGCTGCACGGCATATTGCGACGCCACTGGATGATCTTCCCAATAGGGCAGGATATGGATGGTGAGGTAATCCACCGACGACGCCAGCCCGGCATGCTGCAGCCAGAACTCCCACACATCGGCATAGGTCACCGGCACACTTACTGCCGCGCGCACCTGCTTCAAATAGACGGCCAATTCCGCTTCGGACAACTCGCCACGCAGCAACACCTCGTTGCCGACGATCACCCCGCGCAGCGCCTGCGGATACGCCCGCGCGGTGGCGATGCCCTCGTTGATCTGCTGCTGATTCGCCTTGCGATCCCCGGACAGCCAGATACCCATCAAAACCTTCATGCCGTAGCGACTGGCGATATGCGGTACCGCGCTCAAGCCCTGCCCCTGCGAATACGTGCGCACGCAATCGAAGCGCTGCGACAGCACGCGCAGATCCGCATCAATGCGCTCGGGCGAGATGAAGGCCGCGGGATTCAACGGCGTTTCGCCAACCCGACGAAACGGCGCGTACGAGACACAGGCAATCCGGCTCGACGGTGCATCCGGCAGTGCCACCGGTCGCCCGGCCAGCCACCACCACGTCGCTCCCGCCAACGCCAGCAGGAGCAGCGCCAGCCAGACCAGGCCACGCCGCAAACCGCCCGCCACCTGTTGTGCTGACATACCCATCCGATTGCTTTCGACGAAGCGTGCGAGCTTAGCAGCGCCATCGTTGATGCGGCAGATATGCGCTTCACAGACGGTCATGGATGATCCACTACACTGCCGGTTGAACCGACCGCAGGAGTTTTCATGTTTGCCAAGGCCACACGACGGCAGGTTCTGTGCGTCCTCAGCGTGTTGATCAGCGGCTGGTTCACGCCAGCCGCTTTCGCGCAGACGAATGAACCCAACGAAGCGCAGCGCGCGGCCTTCAAGCAGGCTTATGCAATGGCCGCCAACCAGGGCGGCCACGGCTGGCGTGCGCTGGCCGGCAGCCTGCACGACTACGTGTTGTATCCCTATCTGCCCTATGCCGCGCTGGAGCATGACATCCGTCAGCTCGACCGAGCCTCGGTCGAGGCGTATCTGAAACAGTACCCCGGCTTGATTCCTGCAGAGCGTCTGCGCCGCGACTTCCTGTTCGAACTGGCCCGTCGCAAAGACTGGAACACCTTCCAGGCGATGTACCAGCCCGGCCTCGGCGACAGCCTCAGTTGTGCTGCCTTGCAAGCGCAAATGGCGAATGGACGGCCGCTGGATTTCCAGCGTGACCTGGCCACGCTGTGGGCCGAGCCAAGCCTGCCGAATGCCTGCGATCCGGTACTGCAGGCAGCACACGATCAAGGCCTGCTGACTACCACACGGTTATGGACACGAATCGACCGTGCCGTCGATGCCGGTGGTGGCGGTACCGTTGCCAGCCTCGCCAGCTGGCTGCCCGATCCGGATCGCGATGATGCCAACCAGCTGGCACTGGCGCTGCGTGATCCCTCGGCCGCGCTGTCCGCCGCTGCCAGCTGGACGGACACCCCGCGCCATCGCCAGGCCGTCACGCTCGCGTTGACCCGGCTGGCCCGACGCCAGTCCGACAACGCCGACGCAGCGTGGCAACAACTGCAGTCACGCTTTGCCTTCAGCATCGCGCAGCGCGACCAGATTCTGCGCAACCTGGCGCTGTTCAATGCCACCGACTTCGCGGACGACTCGCTATCCCGGCTGATCGCCTTGCCGCCCGCCGCACAATCCGATTCGACCCGCGAATGGCGCGTGCGCGTGGCCCTGGCGCGACAGGACTGGAGCGCGGTGCTCGCCGGCATCGACGCCATGACGGCGGCGCAGCAGAGCGATAGTGAATGGCAGTACTTCCGCGCCCGTGCGCTGACCGCGTTGGGTCGGCAGGACGAAGCACGGCAGCTCTATGCTGCGCAGGCTGACAGCGCCACCTTCTTTGGCTTTCTCGCCGCCGATCAACTACACCAGCCGTATGCAATCTGCCCGCTGCATCTGGCCACCGACCGCGCCCGCGAACAGGCGCTGCTGGCCAATCGCGGTCTGCAGCGTGCATTTGAACTGTACGCCGTGGACATGCAGACACCCGCACGGCGCGAATGGGCGCGCGCTCTGAATGGCCTCGATCAAACCAGCAAACGCGTGGCCGCCGACATTGCCAATCGACGCGGCTGGTACGACCGCGCCGTATTCACCCTGAGCAGTGGCGATGCACTGCGCGTCTACGACCTGCGCTTTCCGCTGGCCAGCCAGGATGGTCTGGTGCCGCAGGCGCAACAGGCGGGCATCGAACCGGCATGGGCTTACGGCATCCTGCGCGCTGAAAGTGCCTGGCGCAGCGATGCGCACTCTGGTGCCGATGCACGCGGCCTGATGCAGTTGCTGCCGACTACCGCCGCCGCGGTGGCCGGCCGCCATGGTCTGAGCTGGGCCGGTGGCAACAGCCTGTATGACCCGGCCACCAACATCGCGCTGGGCACACGCTATCTGGCGGAAATGGCGGCGCGCTTCAACGGCTCGCCATGGCTGGCCAGCGCCGCCTACAACGCCGGACCCAATCGTGTTGAGCAGTGGTTGGACGCACGCCGTCAACTGGCACCGGATCTGTTCGTGGCCACCATCCCGTTCAAGGAAACCCGCGAATACGTCGCACGCGTGATGGCTTTCAGCGTGATCTACGACTGGCGACTGCATGGCAATGCGGTGCCGCTGGTCACGCGCATGGGCCCGATCAACCAGCCTTATGTGCTGCCTGACGCAAATACAACACGCCGCCCCGTAGACTGCCCGACGGCAATTCCGGCCAGCGCCGCTTCAGTCGCGCCGGCAGTATCTCCCTGACCCCAGGTTTCACGGAACGATTCACATGGCTGCACAGCACATCGTCATACTCGGCGGCACCGGTTTTGTTGGCAGTCACCTGGTGCCACGCCTGGCCGCCGACGGACACCGCCTGACGCTGCTCAGCCGCAATCGCGAAAAAAATCGTGCACTGGGCGTGTTGCCCGGCGTCAGCGTGCGCAGCGCCGACATCCACGATCCCGCCGTGCTGCAGCGCGAACTGCTCGGTGCAGATGCAGCCATCAATCTGATTGGCATCCTCAACCCGCGCGGCGCCGATACATTCCAGCGCATGCATGTGGAGTTGCCAGCCAAGCTGATTGACGCCTGCGTCGCCAGCGGGATCAGCCGCCTGCATCAGATGAGTTCGCTCAAGGCCGGCCAGGGCCTGTCGCAATACCTCAAATCGCGCGGCCAGATGGAGGCCCATCTGCGGCGCTCAACACTGGACTGGACGATCTACCAGCCCAGCGTGATTTTTGGCGAAGGCGATGGTCTGGTCAGTCGCTTCGCCGGCCTGCTGAAGAAGATGCCGGTACTGCCCTTGGCGCGTGCCCGATCGCGCATGGCACCGACCTGGGTCGGTGACGTAGCCGAAGCCATCGCCCGTTGCGTCGATACACCCGCACTCAGCCGTCAACGTTGTTTTGAACTGTATGGTCCGCAAGTGCTCACGCTCGGCGAAATCGTGCGTGCAATTCGTGATGCCAGCGGCAGTCGTACCCGGATGATGGAACTGCCTGACGGGCTGGGTCGGCTGCAGGCGCAACTGGCCGAGTTGCTGCCGGGCAAACCGTTTTCGCTCGATAATTTTCGCTCGCTGCGCACCGACTCGGTCGGCAAGCTCGATGGCTACGCGGCACTAGGCATCGAGCCACAACCGTTCACGCCGTGGTTGCCACGCTTGCTGGAAGGCTCGCTGCGCCAGCACCGACTCGACCAGGCACGCGCCTGGCGACCCGCTGCCTGATACAGCATTGGGCACATCACTGTTGATTCGGCCCGCAAATAGCAAAAAACCCCGTTCTCCCTGAGCGCAGCGAAGTCGAAGGGCGATTGCGAGCATACTTCGACATCGGCGGCTGTCAGACTTCGGTTGCCCAGCGTCCAAATCAACTCACTGATTCGCGCGTACCGCTTGCCGCAAAAGTATGCGCAACCGATCCAGCTTCACGCCGTACAAATCACTCCGCCGCACCTCCGGCTGCAGCGGCTGGCGGACTTGCGCCGCGCTGGCGGTCTGCACCACGCGTTCGGTCTCATGAAATTGCAAACAGCCGGGATCAAATTCCAGCCCGCAAAAATCAAGCAACCTGCGGACCTGTGCTTCCGGCTCGGCCAGCAACAACTCATGCCGATGCTCGAAAACCCGCTGCGGGTAAATCTTCTGCCAATGCTTGCTCAGGCGGTCGTACTCGGACCAGTAGCTGACCAGGTCATCGAACTCGTACGTAAAGTGATTGCCGGTGGCGAACAATTGGCGATAGCAACCCAGACAGTTCTCCAGCGGATCACGCCGATTGTTGATCACCCGCGCACCCGGCAACATCGCCATCGCTGCGCCGAGCAAGCGCCAGTTGAGCAGGTTCTTGTCGACGAAAAGCGGCTTGCGCTCACGCCACTGCGCGGTGCGCTGCATGTATTCATGACCCAGCCGCAACCAGTCGTCTGAAGTTGCTTCCGCAACCCAGCCAGGAAACGCCTTGCCACGCCGCGCCGACTCGGCGTCGACCACTTGCTGCAGATCGGTCAGCTCACCCGCCCCTTCAATCTTCGGGTGCGAGGCAAGAATCTGCTCGGTCAGCGAGGAACCGGCGCGGGGCATGCTGATGATGAAAATCACCTCACTACCGAGCTGCGACTCCGTATGAGTGGCCACCGGCGCGGCGAACGCTTCGCTTATTGTCCGGCTCTCGTTGCGAGATGCCTGCGCATTCCAGCGCAATTGATCACGCTTGAGTCCATTGGCATGACGATAAGCACGAATGGCACCCGCATAATCCGCCTGATCCTCCAGCGCCCGAGCCAGCACAAAGCCCAGCTCCACCCGCGCCTCGTCCGAACCAAAGGGAATATGCAGTGCGCGCTTCAAGTTGGTGATATCACGCTTGTCGAAGCGTTCGTTCTTCAGATTGTAGAGCCCAAGCCAGGCCGCGGTAGAAGTCACATCACGCCGCAACACCTCTCGATAACTGTGGCTCGCCGGCGCCAACATGCCCAGGCTCACCTGGGTATCGGCCAGCAGGATTCGCGCATGCTGATGCTGTGGATCGATATCCAGCGCCCGATGCAAGGCGGTGATCGCCCCACTGGGTCGCCGCTGCAGCGTAAGCACCTTGCCCAGGTTGAACCATGCCGAGGCAAAATCCGGTGCCTGCTCGCAGGCACGACGCAGCACAGCCATCGCCTCCTCCGGCTCACCATTCGCGTACAACGCACTGCCCAGATTCATCAGCAGCAAGGCGTCATCACCGCCATGGTCGAGCAGCTCGCGCAAAGTCATCACCGCTTGCCGATGCTCGCCACGCATCATCTGGCCCACCCCGAGCAGTCGCCGCGCCTCGACGCAATTCGGCGCCAGCGCCAGCACGCTGATCAAGGCCATCTCGGCCGCATCCAGATCCTTCTGCGCAATCGCCTTGGCCGCCTTGCCCAGCATGCGTGTCGCTTCCGGGGACAAGCCGGCAGCACGATTCTGCATCAGTGGATGGATGGATTTTGCCACCATGGTCGAAACGCTCTCGCCAGCTTGCTCGCAGTGCCCAAGCTTACGTCAGCGTGAGCGGAGCTAAAAGCGCAAGAGCCACCGCAGGGCGGAAACTGCCCGCCGAAGAACACAACAAGGCTCGCGAACCAGGGACGATGGTCCAGGCACACCGCGAGCACAAGTGGACCATCAACGGTCCAGTGGGCTGAGCACACCATGACCGCCACGGTTCAACACATGCGTATAGATCTGGGTCGTCGCCACATCCTTGTGGCCAAGCAACTCCTGGATCGTGCGGATGTCCTGCCCGGCCTCCAGCAGATGCGTGGCGAACGAATGGCGCAGCGTGTGTGCGCTGACCGGCTTGATCAAGCCCGCCTCCCGGCAAGCTCGCTTCAGCGCACGCGAAAGCATCCCGTCATCAAAATGGTGTCTTCGCTGCACTCCATCGCGTGGGTCAAGTGAACGTTTCGCCGCCGGAAAAACATATTGCCAACCCGTTTCCCGCGCCGCGTTCGGGTATTTTCTGGCCAGCGCAAAAGGCAGCCATACAGCACCAAATCCATCAAGCAAGTCAGCCTCATGCAGCATCCGCGCCCGCTCAATTTCTCGCTGCATCGGTTCAACCAATGACTGCGGCAACATCGTACGACGGTCCTTGGCACCCTTGCCTTCGCGAACCGTAATCTCCTTGCGCCCGAAATCCACATCCTTGATGCGCAGCCTCATGGCCTCCATCAACCGCATGCCCGTGCCGTAGAGCAAACTCGCAAGCAACCATGCGCGACCATCCATCCGGCCCAGCACACCCGTCACTTCTTCACGCGTCAACACGGTTGGCAAGCGTTGTGGCCGTTTGGCCCTGATTACGCCGTCCCTCCATGGCAACTCCACACCGAGCACCTGACGATAGAGAAATAGCAGCGCAGCCAACGCCTGATTCTGTGTGGCCGCGGCCACTTTGCCATGGACAGCCAGATCCGTAAGAAAGGCCTCAACTTCCGGACCACCCATCTCCCGAGGATGACGTTTGTGATTGGCCAGAATGAAGCGGCGGATCCAACCGATATAGATGTCTTCAGTCCGAAGACTGTAGTGCTTCACACGTAGCACCCGTCGCACCTCATCCAGCAACCGCGGCGGTTGCGCCCCGCCCACCGTACGGTTCATTCCCTCGTTTCCAAGCTGATAAGTCATAGCAACTCATTCCGTGAGATAAGCAATGAGAGCATGGGTCACGGAGCGCAAGCCGCGAAGACGGCAACTGCCTGTTGTTTCGTAGGAAATCGACTCTTGACGAGGTAAGCCAGTAGAGCCGACCATCCGTGCATATGCCCCGATTTGGGGTCTACTAAGCGTTAGACCGCACTATGCCTTCGCATGAAATCAATTTGTTTGCTGACTACTTTCAGTTCTATCTGCAGGACGAATTCGCAGATGGCGACCTCTCCGATGCATGGAATCCGCTAGCAGTTCAACGCATGTTTGCAGTTTCAAATGGTGTGGTCGGCATTGGCACCGTCCGCAACATGGACGTACCCGTAAAACTCGAATTGCTCGACTCAGAGCCAGCTCTAGACTTGGGTAATTTCGACCACGTTGTCGAGGGATCGCTTCATATCAAAAGCGGTCCACTCGTCGTAGCTGGTTGCACTGACTACTTTCCCGACGCCGCACGCTTTGAGCTCTCGCCCAGCACCTACAGAGTCAGGCTATCCGCTTCCGGTCTTGGTTCGCTCTCAGAGGACGGCCTCAATGGTCACGACCACTATCGCGTGCAGCTGTGGCAAGCTCCACACATAGAGCCCGCAGTCCTCAAACAACGTGCGGTCTAACATCTCGTCCAAGCGGACGTGCGAAAAGCCGCACGCCGCTTAACTCAAGCGTTAGACCTACAGGGGAAGAATTATGGGAGCGTGGGGAAATGGTTCTTTCGAAAATGACGATGCCGCGGACTTCGTTAACGAGATAACAGACGGCAAAGACCTCACGCCTGTTCGTGAGATCTTCGATACCGTGCTTGGTGCAACCGACTACCTCGAGGCCCCAGATGCAAGTCAGGCCATTGCCGCTGCTGAAATTGTAGCCGCCACCTTGGGGCATCCAACTAGCGCAGCTCAACAAGAAGAGGAGCTTGTTGGTTGGGTTGCTCGTGTCAAACCACCTGTCGACCTAGGCCTCGCCAAGAAGGCCGCTCAGGTTCTGGATCGCATCCTAGCTTCCAACTCAGAGCTTTCGGAGTTGTGGGAAGAATCGGACGACTTCGCAGACTGGAAAGCGGCAGTCTCGAGCCTGCGTTCGCATCTGAAGGTCTAACATCTCATTCGAGGCGGACGGCTTCGCCGCCGCTCAATTCCAGCGTTAGGGGGCAAAGCCAGTGTCTTGCAAGGTTTGCGAAGAGCTCAGTGTCGAGTATCGGATCGCTTCACCAAGTGACCTTCGCAATGCTATCGCTGTTGCGCGAGACAGCATTGCGACCGGAATCATCAAAGAGGTTCCAGCGCATACAAATGCTTTCGGCGGTTGCGCATCATTCCAAGACATCGTCAACGGCGGCACCTGGGACGACTTCATCAGTTTTAGCTTTCAGTGCAACCAATGTACGCAGCTATTCCAGCTATCCGCCGAGACATACCACGGTAATGGCGGGACATGGCGTCCTGTCCTCGCAGAGGTCGCACATGCCCTCTAACCAGTCGTCCGAGGCGGACGGCTTCGCCGCCGCTCAATTCCAGCGTTAGATGGCAATGGAACGCACATGATCGTTGTTGCAGGACTCAACAAGCGCGAAGTACGTCGAATGCTGCTGTTGGGTATCCCGTGGTTTGTCACGACCCTGATCTGCGCACAAAGCCTCAGCGCCATCTGGTTTGTTCTTTTTGCTTTTGTTGCACTTCTGCCATATTCCTACTTCTATGTTCTGGCTTACACCAACGTTCAAGCCAATATCGGGCGGCCGCCAGGTTGGCGTTTCTATCTCGGCTCGGTAGTTGTGCAGTTGCTTGTCATCGGCCTCATGTGGGCCGGCGCAAGCATCTAACTGTTCGTCCAAGCGGACGCCGTACCGGCGCCGCTTAACTCAAGCGTTAGATCTCATGGGCAGAACCTGTGAAAATTCGATGCATAGAAGCCGGCTTCTCGCTAGCCAAATTGCTGTCTGCTACTACTGCTTCACCGAGTTTCCACCGTCGGCTATAACTGAGTGGTGCGACGCCATCGGCGAGGAGCAAGGACAAACCGCGATCTGTCCTCAGTGCAGCGTAGATGCGGTTGTTGGCTTCAACGGTCCCGTCGATGCTGCATGGGTTCAAGCTGCGCATCAAAAGGGGTTCGGCTAGCATGGGTTCTAACCACTCGTTCGAGGCGGACGGCTCCGCGCCGCTCAACTCAAGCGTTAGGCCGTATGGGAGCACGTATTGAATAAGTCTCTAGTTAGCTCGCTCCTCGCGATGCACGCACTTGGAAATGTAGCTGCGTTCATGTCCAACCCCGACAACTATCTGTGGGCATCTTTCTCAATTTTTTCGCTGGCGGCTTGCTGCTTTCTGGTCAACCGACAAACTGCCAAGCTCGTCGCGCTTTCCTACCTTGCTATCGGCTTGTATAGCTTCATTGTAGGCCTCAGCTTCTTCAGTAACGGGCAGCTGAGCGGTGCTGGCGTCCTCGCAATCGTTCTGGTCTTTCCCGCAGTTTTCTACGTGGTCTATCGGGTTTATTCATCCAAGCCGCGGGCGGGTAACGTGGCTTCCGGCGTGGCCTAACAACTCGTTCAAGGCGGAGGGCTGCGCCGTCGCTTAACTCCAGCGTTAGCCGTTAAGAGCAAAAGGTGCTCTACCAATTGTCAGACGAAACCCTGGCGTGCCCTGCGCAAGGCTTGGGATACTTGGCCAATCATATTTCCGCACCGTTGTACGAATGCATCATCCACTTCGACAAGCGTTGATACTTCGGAAACATCACCCTCAAAGAAAAACGACTCGTCAGGCATTTTTACGCGAAATGGTAGCGTCTGCGCCTTTGCTACAAGAGCATCGTAGCTGCGCCCACTACCATGCTTGAGTACATTGATGGCTGCGGCGAGATCCGAGAATTTTTCTTTCAGTTTATTCGCGCCTTGCTGTTCTAAAATTTCTCCGGCCTCACGGAAGCCATCGCTACAGCTCAAGCGGTCTTGTAAGCTCGCTTCAAAGATCGAAAACATTCCAACCGCCAAGATCACTTTTTGCAGCTGTATCATCTGCAGTGTTTTAACAAGCGAGGTGGCTGCGCTCGTCTGGAGCGCCTCCACAGTTCGCTCGTTTACATCCTGCAAGCTTTCAAGGGTAAAAGTTGCGCATCGGTAGGCAAGTTCGTCAAAGCTGTGCATGGTTCACCTCGCGCATCAATCGGCGTATTTTTGCATACCATTGAGCTGCGCAGCCGGCCAACAATTCTTTCAAGGCGGACGGCTGCGCCGCCGCTTAACTCCAGCGTTAGGGCTCATGAAGACCACCCTCGCATTTCTTGCAGCAATCCTCGTGCCGGTCGGTCTCATGACCGGCTGGTATCTGTGGGACCAATTCGGCACCTTCCAACCCAACGATCCATACATCTGGGTTCGTACCAGAAACTTCCTTAGTCTCTGCGCATTAATCTCGGCAGCCTATGTACTTGTGTTCGGCATTCCGGCCTACCTTTTGCTTCGTTGGCGCAATGCAGTTCGCTGGTGGTCAACTATCGCAAGTGGTTTCGTATTGGGTGCGGCTCCGGTTGCCGTGCTTTCTTGGCCGCTGGGTTTTTCACGGGGCGCATCTGCAACCATTGACGGTGTCCCCACTTTGGTCAACGGCATACCTACTTTCGCGGGCTGGCTGCAATACCTAGAATTGGTAGCATTCATGGGTACTTGCGGTGCCGCCTCGGCTGCGGCGTTTTGGCTCATCGCACGGCGCCCTAACAATTCGTCCAAGCGGACGTCAAAACCGCTACGCGGTTTCGGCGCCGCTTAACTCAAGCGTTAGGCCTCATGAAGAGCTTTCTTGCAGCCCTTGTGATTTTCGCCAGCTTCGGTGCCTCGGCAGCCGATGCATTTCACTATGATCATCGCTTGGCGTTAGACCTAGCCCAGGCTTACCTGAGTTCGTCACATCGGCAACATCCTTCGTTCGACGCGTACACAGACTCGGCAAACTCGGCCATTTCATCGGCCATAGCTGCTCATAAACGGCATCTCGTTTTTGTGACGTTTGCAAAGGCGGGTAGCCAAGCTGGCTCCTATGTAGAGCTGGAGCTCTGCGCAGAGACGAATTGAACCTGCCCCCTTCAAACGGAGCCCTTAAAGCCGCTGGTTACGGCATTGGTTGCACGCGATGGCTCAGTCTCCTTGCATAGTCCTTCGGTGACAAATAGCCGAGTGCGGAGTGCAAGCGGGTTGGATTGTAGAAGCCGTGGATGTAGGCGGCGACACCGGCGTAGGCATCGGTTTTGGTCGCATAGACGCCGTTGGCTTCCTCGGCCTTGAGTGTGGCGAAGAAGCTTTCTGCCACGGCGTTATCCCAGCAGTTCCCTTTGCGGCTCATGCTCGGCACGAAGCCCCGTGACGTGAGGTCATGGGTGAAGTTGCTGCTGGCATATTGGCTGCCGCGGTCGGAATGAAAGATCGCGCCCGCGTCCATCGACGACGCACTGCAGGCGTTGGCGAAGGCCTGCTGCACCAAGTCAACGGGCATGCGATCAGCCATGCTGTAACCGAGTACCTGACGGGTCTTCAACGCGATCACCACGGCCAGATACATCCAGCCTTCCTTGGTCGGCAGGTAGGTGATGTCACTGACCCATGCGTCGATCGGAGCGTCAACCTCAAAGCGCCGGTCGAGTACGTTGGCGGCGATCGGTCGGGAATGTGCGCTGTCAGTCGTTCGCGGCGTAAAACGGCCCTTGCACACGCCGCGCAAGCCAGCCTCACGCATCAAACGCCTCACACGTTTGGGGCCAATGACATGGCCGCGGGCGCGCAGCGCGTGAACGAGGCGCGGCCGACCGTAGGTGCGGCGGCTTTGCTGGTGCACACGGCGTATGCACTCGCGCAACGCGGCGTCGGGATCGGGTGGCAGCGTGGCACAGCGCGTCAGGTAGCCATAGAAGCCGGCACTGGATACCTCCAGCACCCGACACATGATCGATACAGGGTAGTCAGTCCGATGCTTGGCGACGAAGGCGTACCTCATGTGGACTCCTTGGCGAAGAACGCCGTCGCTTTTTTTAAGATGTCACGCTCCATCCGCAGCCGCGCGTTCTCTGCGCGCAGCCGTGCCAGTTCCGAATCAGGCTCGCTGACCGGCTCGCGATCGAGCGACGAGAACGGCTTGCCGGCATGCGCAAGGCCCACCCAATTGTTGAGGGTCTTGACCGACATCTCCAGTTGGCGCGCCGCTTCGGTGCGTCCAAGCTCTTCGGACAAGGCCACGGCCTGGGATTTGAAGTCATCGGTGAAACGACGGCGTACAAAGTTCTTCATGAGACTCTCCAAGTAGCAATTTAATTATCGCTTCTTGGGCTCTGTTTTGAGGGGACAGGTTCAAATTTGCTCACCGTCGTAGACACTGGCACCGTTGATAACATCCGAGCGTATCGGGCCGACACCATGCGGGTTAACTCAAAAGTATTCGTGGCAAGCCCAGCTATATGTCCCGCCGAGGTGCCATGATGCCTAACAACTCGTTCGAGGCGGACGGCTACGCCGCCGCTCAACTCCAGCGTTAGGCTTCAGATACGGCACAGGGGGATTCCGTGGCTAAGAAGAGCAAAGCAGAGGCGGCCAGTTCGACCGAACATTGGAATGACGTCTTATTGAAGGAGTTTGAGGGAGAGAGCGACCGTGCTTGCGTGATTCTGGCGGCGTCGCTACTCGACTCGGCGTTAATGAGCTTACTTCAGGCTCGTTTCACGCCTTGCCCGTCAAACAGCGACCCGCTGTTTGACGGTGCAAATGCTCCTCTTTCCACTTTCAGCTCAAGAATTGATGCAACCTACCGGCTAGGCCTGCTAAGCGCACGCTTCTGTAGAGACCTCCATTTGGTCCGCCGCATCCGGAACGATTTTACTCACAACGTTACCGGATGTGCTTTTGAGGAATCAGCAGTTCGTGATCGTGTGCAGGCACTTGCCAATTCTTCCAGGTACGCCACTGCAAAAGATACATGGAGCGATCTATATCCCGACACTCCAAAGGGGCAATTTCAGTTTGCTATCGGCTGGATGCAATGGCATATCCGCAGTTTGACTGAAGATACCGAATGCATCGACGCAGCAGGAGATGAGTGGGGCTACACGAACGACTGGGCAGACGAGACTGAAAAAGCTCAGGACTCCAAAGTGGAAGCCTAACAAGTCGTTCAAGGCGGACGGCTACGCCGCCGCTTAACTCCAGCGTTAGGTGTCAAAGACATGGTTTGTCGCGTAGCTGAGGATCAAGGAGACCAGAAAGTTCTCGACGACATTGCGGAGTTCGGGTGGCACTGCACCCATATCTTGGCCGAGGATGAGCAAGTCGGGCACTCCTTCACCGTAGGACTTTTCCAAACCTACGGTCATCCGGAGCTAGTAATTTTCGGTTTGTCGTCCGACGTTGCTCATCAAATTCTCGTAATCGCCGCAGCCGCCGCCAAGTCCGGGGCGCCCCTCGATCTCACCCAACCAACCGATGCGCTTCTCAACGACTATTCTTGCTGCTTCGCCAAGGTACCTCGTTCCAACTACCGCGAATATGTCGGCATCGCGCGGTGGTCCTACGAGGGCAATAGCTTCCCTCTCTATCAAATAGTTTGGCCGTCTCGCTCCAAGCTTTTTCCATGGCATCATCAGGCCACACCCGAGTTCAAGTTAGCTCAGCCGGTCATTGCGCAAGTACCCGGCTGCGCCTAACCACTCGTCCAAGCGGACGGCGTACCGCCGCCGCTTAACTCCAGCGTTAGGGCTGAAAGGAAAGTTCGATGAGTTCGCTGCTCCTTCTCGCGCTATTTGCATCCACTCAACCAGCTTCCATCGACACCGTTGTTGGGCACTACGAAGCCGTCACGGAAACCGAATACAACATCACTCTTACCATCGAGCCCGAAGGGCACGCTCGGTTCGAGTTCGTGACATGGGAGGCAGATGACTCGGCACCGGAGCAACATGAGAAACTCTCCGGCAACTGGTCGCGCTCCGGCGACATGCTCACCGTGCACTTTCCCGCTGGCAAAATCGCAACCTACGCGGTGATACCTTGTCTTTCGCACGCAGAGTTCGGTCAAGCTGGTTGTTCCCAGGGCTTAAGCTTGGTCAGAACAAACCTCGCAAATCGTTATGGTTTAAAGCGGTTTGGGCTTTGGAACTCGGCGGCTCTACAGCGCGGCGTTCAGCCCTAACCACTCGTCCAAGCGGACGGCGTACCGCCGCCGCTTAACTCAAGCGTTAGCGCTCATGAGCATTCTCACCAAAATTCGTGACGCGCTTTCAAGTCGGGGCCATGGGTGGTGGCAATCATTTGCGGTCGCCTTCAACGACGAAGGGTTCACTGTTACTGAGACCCTACGACGCAAACGCTCCGCGAACTACTCGGCAACTTGGTCAAGTATTTCTGCGGTTTGCTTCCAAGATGGCGGCTTGGGCAGTGACATCTTCCACATCTACATCTCAAATGCTTCCAGCCCCATACTTGTCCCCGTTGAAGCAGCTGGCGGCAATTTGTTCTGGCTGCAACTCACCGAGCGGGGGCTGTTTCCTGAGTCCATTTCCGCACAAGCTGTTCGTTCTATCTCTAAAAGCGGCACGCTTTGGTGGCCTCCCGCTGCGGCGCGCTAACCACTCGTCCAAGCGGACGGCGTACCGCCGCCGCTTAACTCAAGCGTTAGGCGGCAAAGCATTTTTCCTTTGCGGCATTTTGCACGTGTCACGTCCGGGCCTTGTGTTGGTCGTGCGCCGTGTTGGTTTGGGCTAGCCTGCGTTGTTGCCTTTCGCCCGCTTGGTTGTTCGCCGCGCATTGCGCGCGTTGCGTATCTCGCCTCTTCATGCTCCGTGGCACGCGCGGTTCATCGCCACGTGGCGTTTGTCGCCGGCCAATCGTTCTTCGCGCGCAGGCCACCACCTTCGCGGCATTGCCGGGCATTCAAAGCAGCGCTATCGTGCTGGTCAGCGGCGGCGCGACTTGGCCGTCTAACATCTCGTCCAAGCGGACGGCGTACCGCCGCCGCTTAACTCCAGCGTTAGAGGGAGCTATGGCTTACGGACTACACATCGAGTGCGAAAGCCATATCGAGTTGGCGGAGTGGCAGTCGGCTGTGCAAAGCATCACCGATGTTCGGCTAGATGAGAGTGAAAATTCCGCCACCAATCCGGCGACGGGAGAGAAGATCGTGGTTCCTTCTCTGGCTGGTGCCGCGGCAGTTCACGTCAATGGTCAGTGGGTCAAAGTCTTTCGCTGGCGCAAGGGCAAAGTCAGCTTTAACGCTCCAGCGTCTACTTCAAGCAAAGATCCGGTCATGGCTGCGGCGTTGGCACTCGCGTCGGTTCTGTCTGCGGTAATTTGTGGCGACGAGGGTGAGGTATACGATGGCTCCCTCTAACAACTCGTTCAAGGCGGACGGCTTCGCCACCGCTTAACTCAAGCGTTAGGCTATCCAAGCAGCGCATATCAGCAAGTAAGGGGAACTCCGTGAAGAAAGTTGTTTTAGTTGTGCTCGCCGTGCTCGTCGCTGGCTGCGGCGTCGATCCGGTAAAAATGAACACGTCCGACGGTTCATCGCGGTACTTCATGAATTGCGGCAACGACAAGGGGGCTTGCGTTAAAAAGGCCAACGAGCTTTGCCCCAACGGCTACACCATCGGCAACGAGAGCAACAAGACTCAAGCTTCCTTCAACGCGTGGCGCGGCGGCAGTGAATCCGAAATCACGGTAGAGGTTCAGTGCAAATAGCCTAACCAGTCGTCCAAGCGGACGCGCGAAAAGCCGCGCGCCGCTTAACTCCAGCGTTAGACCTCATAAGAGAGACCTTCAGTGCTCAAGGAAATCGGCGGCGTCCAGATACAGCCCAAGCACAAAGCATCATGCCATTGTGGCGCAGTGGTGTTGGAGTTGAGTCTTCCCGATGGCGTGGTAAATCCACGTCGCTGCGATTGCTCCATATGCCGACGCAGAGGTGCGATCGTTGCTTCTGTGCCTTTGAGCGGCATCCTCATTCTGCAAGGCGCAGAGCATCTAAAGCTCTACCAATTCAACACGCTCACAGCTAAGCATTACTTCTGCTCAAATTGCGGCATCTACACACATCACCAGCGCCGATCCAACCCAAGTGAGTATGGCTACAATGTGGGCTGCCTAGAGGGCATTAATCCTTTTTCCATACTCAATGTGCCCACCAATGACGGCATCAATCATCCGGCGGATCGGCATGAGGTCTAACAATTCATTCAAGCCGATGCCGCTTCGCGGCACGACTTAATTCGGGCGTTAGGCCCGCAAGGAACAACTACGCATGCTTGTTTACACGGAACTGGGCAAGCAAGAGACTCGGCGCATGCAGCTACTCGGCATTCCGATGTTCATCGTCGTTGTCGTTTGCTCCATGACTATGGGCGCTCTCTGGAGCATTCTCTTCGCGTTCGTCGCGCTCATCCCTTACTCATTTTTCTATGCCAAGGCATATGCTGTTGTGGCTTCACGCAGCTCCTCGCCTCCTGGCTGGCGGTTTTACACGAGCGTAGTTTTGGTGCAACTTGTCTTCATCGCAGCATTGGTGGCTCGTGCGCGGGCCTAACCACTCGTCCAAGCGGACGGCGTACCGCCGCCGCTTAACTCAAGCGTTAGGCGGCAGAGCATTTTCCTTCGCGGCATTTCGTGCGCGTCACGTCTTTGCTTCGCATTGGCAATTCAAACTGGGTTGTTTCAGGCCGGCCTGCGTTATCGTCTATCGTGCGCCCGGTCGTTCGCCGCGCATTGCGCGCGTTGCCGCATCTCGCCTCTTCATGCTTCGCAGCACGCGCGGTTCATCGCAACGTAGCGTTTGTCGTCAGCGGCACGCTCATCGCGCACAGGCCACAACCTTCGCGGCATTGCCCGGCATTCAAAGCAGCGTTATCGTTCTTCCCACCGACGGCGTAACGTGTGCCGTCTAACACGTCGTCCAAGCGGACGGACCATCCGGGCCGCCGCTTAACTCCAGCGTTAGGCGGCACAATCGACATGTTCAATGTACTTGCGAAATTACACAGGGCACTGAGACTGATGTCCGTCTGTGGGGCGGTAGGAGCGTTGGCTAATTTCTTGGCCTTCGTTGCCCCGTT